>Ga0335069_10005904_pt1 | contig 17908 bp, 20 predicted proteins | sample Lox_Sample_11_FD_206714 | JGI IMG/M metagenome (GOLD analysis project Ga0335069, IMG submission 206714) | Soil microbial communities from Loxahatchee National Wildlife Refuge, Florida, United States - Lox_Sample_1.1 | ecosystem: Environmental > Terrestrial > Soil > Wetlands | place: USA... | reverse complement strand
AAGGGCTAAAGTTATTCAAGCCTCGCTGGAGCAAGCCGCAGCCAATCCCCTTGGTACGGCTTTATCACAAATAGCTGCTGGAGGGGCCGCTGGAGGTCCAACTGCAGGCCCACAGGTAGGAGGGCAACAAGAAGGACGACCTCCAAGCGGACATGCAGCCCCAGCGCTAAAGAGCAAAGATGGCGGAGCCCGTAGCACTATCACGGAGTCAAAGTAATCCGTGGCAGCCCAGTCCCAGCTCCCCGCTTCCCCCCGCCTCCCGCGCCCGCCCCGCTCGGAGCCGGAAGGTCCGACGCATACCGAGCGGCACAAGTTGACTCGTGAGCGCACCTTCCCCGCGACCATGAACCTCGCCGACCTGCTCACTCTCCTGCGCCGCGAGCGTGTGACCGGCACGCTCACCATCGACCTGTCCTCCGGTGGCGTGAACGGCATCCGGCTAGTCGAGAGCACGGTGCTGACTCCTGAATAGTACCCGCACTCCACTTTATTGTTGACAAGTTCCTGCTTTGTGCTCCATCCTTGCCCTAGCCAGTCGGGATTCTTCTCTGGTGACGCTCTCCGCCTCCCAGCGCTGCGTCAAAGTAGAGAATGGCCCCGGAGCCAGCGGTTATCACCAGCCGCCTCCTAGCTCCGGGGCCATTTCCCTTTTCTGGCGACATTATTAGTCGAAGGAGCACCGAATGGCAGGTCTCACACTGAAAGGTTCGACCAAGCTGGGCAGCGTCAAAAAGCGCGGTCCCGGCCTCAAGTTGCAGTCGGACATGAAAATCCCTGAGAAGCACAAAGCCAGCAAAGCTGCCAGGAAGTCTGTCTAGCATGGCCGCTGGCCCACAGGCGATGATTCCCCCGCCGCCCGGAGGTTCCGCACCTTCTGCGCCGACCTCTCCCATTGCGTCCTCCCCCGCACCAGCTGCGATCTCCCCGCAAACAGAACGTGGGTCCGCGATGGTGCTGAGCGTGGTGCAGGGGCTGCGAGGCATCGCCCAGTCGTTTCCGGCCGCCGCGCCGCTGATCACCCAGATTAATGATCTCATGCGGCAAGTCCAGATGAAGATCATGCAGCAACAGCCAGCATCGGAGCCTGCAGCTCCCCCAAATCCGCAATAGACGGATAACTTTACTTGTAGGTCAACGAAGGAGAAAAGGTCATGGCACAAAGCTACGCAGAGTATCTCAAGTCGATGGGCGCGTCCGACGAGGATATCAAGATTCTCGTCAACCCGAAGTCTGAAACCGCTTACAACAAGATGGTGACGGACCTTGAAGCGGCTACCACGCGCGCTGCGGCTGCCGAGAAAGCCAAGCAGGACTACGACAAGTGGTACACCGACGAGCTGACGCCCAGCGTGCAGAAGATTTACACCGAATCCGCCACGCTCAAGGGCGAAAAGGCTAAGCTGGAAGCCCAACTGAAAGCGATGCAGGATTACGGCCTCGCGCAGGTCGCAGCGGGTGGGGACGGCGGCAACGGTGCAGGCGCAGGTGCAGGCAACGGTAACGCCGCTGCTGGCGCGGGCACCCTCACCGCCGAGCAGCTCAAGGCAGCCGGCTTCGACCCCGCTAAGTACGTAGACCGCGACACCCTGCTCCAGGTAGCCGAAAAAGAAGGCGACGCCATCGCCATCATGGCCGATATCGCCGAGGAGCACCGGGAATTGTTCGGCACCCGTCTGAACGCCCGTGACCTCCGCAAGGAAGCTGTCGCGCAGAAGAAATCCGTCGAGCAGTTGTGGATGGAAAAGTACAAGGTTCCTGAAGCTCGCGCCAAGCGTGAGGCCGAACAAAAGTCAGCCTACGAGAAGAAGATCGCCGACGACGCGGTGGCAAAGTACAAGTCGGAAAACTCTTCCACCAATCCCTTCATGGGACCGGGCGCGCCGTCCAAGTATCCTCTGTTCAACAAGCGCTCCGGCGGCGACGGCAAGGTAGTCAATCCGTGGGACAAGCAGGGCGACCTGTCCCGCGACCGAGTTGAGAAGGTAGTGCAGAAATTAGCGCAGTCGGGAACGTAACAGTTCCGCGCTGCTAACTTATTGAGAGGACTATAGACATGGCAGATCCGGCATTTGATCAGCTCTCCGCGACAACTCTGGCGGAACTCCGCGAGGACGTACTCATCGACTCCTTCTTCGTGGACACCGCCACCCAACGTAAACTCCGTGCGTCGGGGGCGCTGGATGACTTCGCCGGCGGCCTGTTCATGCAGACTCCGTTCATGTACGACCGCGTGAACGGCGGCGCCATTGCACCCGGCTCCGACGTGACTGTCACGCAGAAGAACATCGTGGCCGCGACTGCGTTCGTGCCCAAGGAATACGTCGAGCAGGTTCCGCTCAACCTCTGGCAGACGAACGTGCTGAACAACGGCCCCGCCGCCAAGGTCAAGTGGGTGGACATGTACATGACCAACGCGGTCGAGGCGCTGAACACCGACCTCGGCATCGACTTCTTCCGCCACGGTCAGAACATCTCTAATTCCAACCGCCAGATCTACATCAACGGTCTCGCTGAAGTCTGTAACGACGGCGTGACGAACGGCTGGGACGGAAACCTGTTCACTACCTATGGCGGCCAGACGCGCAACGGCGCCATCGGCAACGTGCTGAACTCAGTTCCCATCTGGCTCGGTGACCAGTCCGGCAACACGGGCCAAATCACCTACAAGCCACTGCTCGAAGCCTACCTGAACTGCGTGCAGGAACCGGACTTCGGCGTCTGCAACAAGGCACTCTTCGCCTACCTGCTGGAGCGCCAGGAGACCAAGCAGCGGTTCTCGATCGAGAAAGATGTGTCGATCGGCGTGGACGGCATCAAGGTGATGAACGCGCATATCTTCGTGGACAAGCTCTGCCCCTCGACCAAGTACGGCCAGTTGCTTCCTTCCGGCTTGTCGCAGACCACCGCAGTGCAGCCGTCCACGTTCACCTCGGCGTCGTCAGGTATCTCCAGCATCTCGAACCTGCCGTCGAACACGACCATCAACCCTGGTGAAATCTTCTTCTGGATGCGCTCGAAGGACTGGAAGGTACGGCCCTCGGTGGATGACGAGTATAACTTCAACTTTACGCCGCCGATTCGCAGCCAGTCGAACCCAGACTTGGTGGTGATGTTCTTGAAATCAGCGATCAATTTCTACTGTACTCAACCGCGCAACCAATACCAGATGTACGGAGCTGGGTACTGACGTAAGTTACTGAAAACAAGTAACTTAGAACTGACGGAGTTAGAAGGAGACTTCTCATGGCACATTGGTCAAAGCAGGGAGCACCGCTCCTCAGCTCGAAGTACCTGAACAACATCAACGATTCCACCGTCGGCGGGGCGCTTACCTCCGGCCCGTCCGGCATCGGCACCCAGGGTGGAGCGCTGCAACTGGCGGACTACCTGATCTGCAACGACGCGGAAGCACTGGCCCTCTCGAACACCGCCACTGGCACGCTCTACGAGGGCAAGTATCAGTACGTCCAACTGGATTCCTCGGCGACAACCACCGCCAAGGGGCAGATCCTGTTCTGGAAGGGTGGCTCGACCAGCGTGGTGACCAACGTGGAATCAGGTAACCTGCCTGACTTCGCTGGGATCATGCTGTCCACCTCAGCCTCCGCCGGCAACTATACTTTCATCCAGACGCAGGGCAAGGCCACCGTGCTGTTCCGCGCGACTCTCACTACGACCGGCGCGCTTGGACAGTCCGTGTTCATGGCGGCTGCGGGTGCGGGTGCCGACAATGCCACCGCTGACGTGCTGGCTGCGACTGCTACCTACAATCCGGCGTACCACTCGCGCTACATCGGCGTGGCCATCGCTACCCCAGCCAACAGCACTGCATCCCTGGTGCGGCTGCGCGGCGGCCCGTTCGGCTACTAAAGGAAGGGAGACTGACACATGGCAGCAGGACAAAACACTCCGCTCCCCGGATATCCTCAGCAGTGGGGCACCAAGCAGATCGTCATCTTCGATCACTACGGCCCCACCAGCTATTCGCAGTCGAACGGTGACGCGATCTCCGCATCCTCGCTCGGAGTTGGCGGGATCGACTTCATCATCGGCTGCGATGACCAGACGAAGACTTACTTTGCCGAGCCCGTGCTGTCAAACACGGGCGGGGCGATGTCGTCTGTCGTCCTCCACTGGTACACGCTGAACGGGACAGAGGTCACCGGCTCGACCAACCTGTCCACCAAGATTATTCGCTTCGTTGCGGTCTGTGTGTGAGGCCGTCTTGACAGTTCTCCTTCACTCGTTGACCCCGAGTGACTTGACTGAGCGGCTCGGCGCAACCGGGCCGCTTTTTTACTACCTGTTGCGACTGTAGTCATAGTACCGTAGCACCAAGGAGGAACTCTCGATTATGTCAGTCGTCGAAATGCCGCTCAGTCAAGCACCAACCAGCCCAGCGCACCCCGCAGCGCAGCCCACAGCGCCTGTAGACGGGGACTCGCTGGCTACCCTGCAGTCACGCAACCCGATGCGGATAGGACTGGTACTTGGCCTGCCGCTCTGTGGCCGGGCAGTCGCACCAGAATGGGCGTTCGCGCTCAGGATGCTGGACTTTCCTACCAACTTATCCGTGGTCTACATGCCGTGCAAAGGCAAGCCGGTGGACGAGGCGCGTGAGTTGATCGCCGCCGATGCCCTCCAGCAGAACGCACGCTACCTTGCCTTCCTCGACGATGACACCATCCCGCCGCAGAACTGGGTGCGCCGGGCGATGGCGATCCTTGACCAGTTCCCTGAAGCCGCCGCGGTCGGTGCGATCTACCCTACGAAATCCGACCCCGCCGAGCCGCTCGTCTATCTGGAAGAGTGTGGTGGCCCGTTCTGGCAATGGAAGTACGGTGAAATCTTCCGCTGCAACTCGATCGGCACTGGCGCGATGATGATCCGCGTGGATGCGCTGCGTAAGATCCCGCGCCCGTGGTTCCGCACCATCGATGAGGGGATTGCAGAAGGTACCAAGCTACACGGTGCCAGCGTCTGCAAGAACTTGGTCAGCGACGATATGTACTTCTGTCGCAAGGTGAACGAAGCAGGATTAGTAATCATGGCCGATGGCGGGTCAGTCTGTGGGCACGCCGACGTAGCCACCGGACGCATACACGTCCTGCCACCGGACTCTTACCCGTTCCGCGACGAACGAGTCGCCCGCGCAATGTTCATTCCCGGCTGGATGACCCCTAGAGAGTTATCGCAGCTTGCCGACTGGGCACGCGAGCACCGGACCATCGTAGAGGTCGGCTCGCACGTCGGCCGCAGCACCCGCGCGCTGGCAGACAACACTGCCGGCACGGTGATCGCGTTCGACGACTGGCAGGGACCGCGTGACCTGAGCGGGAGGGACTCCGAGCGCGTGCCGGCGGACTGCGAAGGCGCGTTCCGGTTCAACCTGAAGGATCACTTGGAGAGTGGCAAGGTGCGAATGGTCAAAGGTGACCACGCGCAGCCTGAGCAAGTCTCCGCGCAGCCTGACATGGTGTTCCTCGACGGCTCGCACGACTACGCTCAGTTCAAGCGTGACCTCGCCTACTGGATGACCGCGCTCGCTGACGGTGGCCTGCTGTGCGGGCACGACTCTGACTGGCCGGGCGTGCAGCAGGCGTTGAACGAGCTGCTGCCGGGATCGGTCAAGTTAGTAGACGGTACTACTCTGTGGTACGCACAATCTGACAAGGAGGGTAAGTGAGCGGGAACAAGGAATGCAATCACAACGCCGACGCACCGTGCGATCCGCGCAAGGGCTACGTGAAAGCTGGCAAGATGAAAGCGGCGCTGCGCAAGCCTGCCAGCAAGAAGATGGCTAAGTAGGCAAGTAAGTAAGTAACTTGTACCTGTAACCTTTCCGTTACCTAGATGTGGGAGAGAAAGGAACCTGACAATGGCAACCAGTCCCAAGCCGGAGTCCAAAGAACAACCTTCAGACGAGATGGCCCACTCAGCAGGCTTTCTCAGAAAGGCGTTGACCATGAAGCACGAAGAGAAGAAAGAACACGAAATGAAGAAGGAACACCACGGCCTCAAGATGCACGAAGGCAAGAAGAAGCACGGCAAGCATCACGGAGGCAAGCATCACGGCCACAAGTCGGAAATGAAGAAGTAGGCCAGCACTACCCGTGCGACGGAGGATACCCTCATGGCAAAGCTCACGATGGCCGAGCGGAAGGCGCTACCGAAGTCTGACTTCGCGGTGCCTTCCAAGGCACCTGGACCAGGCTCGTACCCCGAACCCGATGCTAAACATGCTGCGGTGGCGAAGGGCTATGCGAAGCGCTTCGGCACGCCTGCGGTGAAGGAGGCAGTACGAAAAAAGGCACAGAAGAAGTTCGGCAAGGGAAGCGTGGGCAAGTCATCCTCGAAGAAGGGAGCATAGCGGGTGGCTGCGATCGACATGTGGGCCGAGGTGCGCGGCGCGGTGCCCAAGCTGCCGTTCGAGTACGCGCGCAAACTGGTCTCCCGCGCCTGGACCGAGGTACGCCAGAAGTCTCTCTGGAGCTTTCAACTATTCGACGGCTCTTGGGCCTCGCCACCCCTGCTGACCGGAACCGGCACCGCCACCTGTACCCTGGGCTCAAGTAGCGTCACCTTAGACGCCACGGCACTGACCTACGTGAACGCGCAGCTGGCAGCCCAGCCGTACTCGCTGATCACGCAGCGCCAGTTTCGCGTCGGAGTCTCTACCGTTTACAATATCTGGGCGTTCGACTCCGTCGGTGGCGTGTTGTCGCTCGACCGGCCGTGGATGGAAGCCTCAACAGGCGCGGTCAGCACCTACAACATCTTCCAGTGCTACTACGTCCCCACGCAGGCCGCCGGCTCCTCGCTCGCCTACCTTTCTGACTTCCGCACCTGGATCAGCGTGCGCAACTTGCAGAACTTCATCGACCTCTACACCGACCGCTACACCCGTGCGGACCTCGATGCGCTGGACCCGCAGCGGTATATGAACGCTTACTTTCCGACGGATGTCGTCCCGTACACGAAGGACAACAATCCTGCCAGTGCGACCTATGGCTATCAGATGTTCGAGCTGTGGGGCACGCCGCTGGCATTCTGGACATTTCAGTTGCTGGGAATCCGTCGTGGCGCGGACCTCGTGAATCCGACGGATACCCTACCTTCTGCGGTCGGCGAAGACCTGATCACTGCCAAGGCTCGCGTGTACGCCTACGAATGGGCAGAGGCAAACAAGGGATCGACGCCGCGGAACGTGGGCTCGGACTTCCGCTTCCTGATGGGCGCCGCGGACAAGGAGTTCACCACCCTGCTGCAACGGTACCGCAAGGACGACAGGGAGCAGGTGGACAACTTTTTCACTCGCTTCCGTACCAGCGGCAGTGCGCGCTTCGGGTCGTATTACAACTCCATTAGTGGAGTGGCTTCCACTTCCGCCTCATGGTAGGAGACTACATGAAACGACAATTAACTATACTGTTACTTATACTACTGCCAGCTTCCTTCTGCTGGCCACAGTCACACGGCTCGGGTGGCAACACGTTCACGCTGACCAAGGCTGGCGCGTTCTCCGGTGCCTGCGCGTTCAACCAGCGCGGGATCGACACTACCAACGGTGACGTGTACTCTTGTGGCTCGGGGAACACCTGGCGGCTGGAGGCCAGTCACGGAGCGACTTGCGATTCCAGCGGGAACTGTACGATCAGTGGCACCCTTACCGTCTCCGGCCTCGCAACGTTCTCGGGAGGGGCACTGGTAGGAGCAGGAACACCCAACGAAGGCACGACAGGAACGGATCTGAACGCGAATGCCAAGTTCGTCAATACGGCTGGCGTGGTGCAGTTGCAGAAGTGCCTTACGACTGACACCCTCTGTTTCTTGGTCATCAAGGAAACGAGTTGTGCTGGCGGAACGGGATGCACGACAGGTAATGCTTACGTGCAAGGTGCGTTCACTGAAACCGATTCCTGTTCTACGGCCTGCGCCGTCAACAAGTGGGTTAAGGCCAGTTCGGGAACGGGCGGACAGGTAATGGACACAGGAGTTGCCAATACATCTCCCTGTCCGGTTAGCACAACTTGCTTGGGCTTTGCTATGACCGCAGGCACAGGGCCGCAGACAATCGTTCGCCTAAGCCCAATAGTGCAGGTTCCGGCTGCTACTTCAAGCGTGGCAGGAACGGTAACGGTTACCGGTAACACTAACGTTGCGGTTAGCCAATCGGGGGCGGCAACCTCGGGTAAATGTGCTCAGTATGATGCGAATGGAAACCTAGCAGCGGCGTCAGTGGCTTGTGGTTCTAGTGCAGCCACGCAAATTCTCCACTGCGGGGCGAATAGTTTTGCTGTTACTGGAACCAAATGGGTTGCTTGTGGGTTAGGGGTTACGGCCTCCGCTACCGAGACTGACGCCTACACAGTTCTTGCGACTGGCGGGACGACGACAGCCCTTTATGCGATGTTAACTAAAAATTCAGGAGCCAACGGGGATACGATTGTAGTTACGGCTAGGAAATGTACGACCATTACCCCGGCAAACTCCACTCCTACCTGTGGCGATCAATCGCTAACTTGCACGATCACCGCCGTAACTGTCCCCGGCACCCAGTCCTGTACCGATACGACAGTCGGACATCAATTCTCGTGGAATGCGGGTGATTCGGTTCACTTCAAGACGGTGTGCACTGGAACGTGCTCGGCCACACTTTCGGCGCACATCACTGTGGCCTACCAATGAAGCGTCTAGCAATCATCCTGTTGCTTTGTTCGGCGGCTTATGCACAAAACTATCTCTACGTGCGTCCAGGTGGTTCAGGTTCTGCTTCTGGGGCTAACTGGACGAACGCGATGGATTTCCCGACCTCGGCTCCTGCCTGCAACACGATCTACTTCTTTGCCGGGGGTACGTATAACCGTGCCGCTTCGGGATCGGGTGTCACGCTGACCAATATGTGTACCGACGCCACGCGGGTACAGTTTCTCGCGGCGGTAGACTGCTCCAGCATCGCAGCTCCTTACTGTGCTTCCACGCCTTCCGGCAATCAGCCGCAGAATGTCACGGGATGGAATGTCGGCAGGACAGATGCCGTTTCCTCTTCGGCAACATCGGCGACCAATCCGGCAATTTTCTTGCAAGCGGCGGCGGCTGACATCACGACAGGCGGAACACAGTTTATCCGGGTGTGCGGATCGGGATTCACGGTAGATGGAATTATTCCACTATCACCACCTTCCTACACGTCATGGGCCACGGTGACGAAAGGCTTTGTATTCAGGAGTCCAAACCAGAGCAAAGACCTGATCCAGATCACCAACAATGGTTGCGGAGCAATGAAGCAAGCGATTTCCTCCTCGGTCGTCTCCGGGGGAAATATCGTCTACAGCATGACGAATGCCTTGCCTTCGTGGGTCCAAATCGGGCAGAAGATCGTAGCGGGTGGGATCGGAACTGGTTCGGCTACGGGGGTCGCAAACCAGACGGTTGCTGCTGTTGATAAAGTATCAACACCAAATACAGTCACTATCGTTAACCCCACCGACAAGACGAACGGAGCTACAGGTGGGGCGTCGAATATGTACTTCCAGCTTCAGGGCGTGACAATTCAGCACGTAGAACTGGATGGAGTGCAGCCGCAGTACGGCGTGAATATCACCGCTTGCTCGCGGACTTCTAATGTCTCTACGTTCACATTACAAGGAGGAGTTCCGTCGAATTGGGCGACAGGGCAAAAGGTTGATTTCTGGGGCACATCATTCAACGGTGTCAGCACTAACGGAAGCAGCGCAACTCCGCTTTGCGGAACAGGAACCGGACAGACAGCTTCAAGTTGCGGAACGGCTACCGATTTCTCGACTCCTCATGCTTCTACCGGACTTGCGCTTACGGTTGTAGACGCCAACCGGATCAGTGTGGCACAAACCGGAGCAGATGATACCTGCAACATCAACACGGGGGTTGGAGCGAAAGGTTACAGCGGGAAGGCGGTTCTGAACACCACGCCGGGATTTGCAATCTCGACTTCGATGGCTGCTGGCACTTCTCAGTCCTACGACGAAATTAAGATCACCGACAACTACATCCATGACATACCGGGCGGAATTGCCCCGATCAACTGGACGAATGTAGACATCGAGCGGAACTGGTTTGCAAGAAACTTCGGAACTTACGCTCAACACGCCAACGGTGTTGAAATAAAAGATGCAGGAAGCTTCACCACTTTCGGTGGGGTGGTTTGTTCTCCCTGCACAGTCAATAACAACGTCTGGGAAAATTACCAGAATACACAGGTGGCGGGATTTCTCAACACTCCTAACTCCGATGGATTCAGTTTTTCGAACAACATTGCATTTTGCGCCGACAATATTGACGCCTCGGTTCCTGGCCCAAATTGGCCGCAGTGCGGAGTCTCCCGGTTAAGCGGAGACAATAACGGAGCGTGCTCAACCAACACCAAAATCGTCGGCAATACGGTTTATGACGGCAAACTGAACACCAGCATCGGCGGGATTGGTTACCTGAAATCCTGCTCGACAGTCCTGTTCCAGAACAATCTCATTCTGACGAACGCCGCGCAGGTATTATCAATGGGGAGTTCTCATACCACGAACGCTTTCAATAACACGGTTCTGGGAACCTCCGGCTATGCCGCACTTTCGTCGGGACTCGACGCGAACAACAATTACCAGAACAAGTCGGCCATCTCAAACACGACAACTCCATTCGGATGCAACCCCGCGTGTCAATCGGGAACTTCGGTAGATTTCAACCTCGGAAACGCGACCTACGGAGTTGGCGGAGCATCGGCGTGGCTGCACATGACAGACGGCTTGGGACTGACCAACTACCTGACCGACATCAACGGCGCTTCGCGTGGCTCAGCCTCGGGAGCGGTGACTAGAGGTGGACAGGCTTTCGGCACGCCACCGTTCACGATTGAAATTGACTGTGCGGGAGGAAATGGTTCGGTCGATACCGTAGCGCACACAATCACGATGAGTTGCGCGGGAATTGTGGCGACTTGTACTCACGGTACGCCATCAGGAACCAACGGATGTATTGGTAACTACTCGGCAGCATCCAATGAAACCCTTACCGAAACGCCATCGGGAGGGTATGGATTTATCGGCTGGGGTGGGGCGTTCTCTGGCTCCTCTTCAACCTACTCTCTAGCAAACATCCAGCAGAGTTATATCGGGAGTTTGTCGTGGCTTGCTTCTCCCACCTGTTCTCTTACCTGTGCCAGTAACAATGTGAACATCCTGCAGCCCGTATCGTGCACGGCAACGCTGGCCAATCTTACGGGAACGTGGTACTGGTCCATCACGGAACCGCTGGCGGGACAACAGATTGTCGGTTGCAACACCGCAGGATGCCAGTCCGGTTCCACGGCCAATCTTCCCTATACCGGAAGTGGCATCTACACCCTGTCGGCGATTGCCAACGGCGTGCCCTGTACTTCGTCCACTCAACCCTTAAACGTCAACACGCCAGCAGCGGGAGCGGTAGGACACTAGGGAATGAAATGCTACGCCAGTCAGGCAAATTCGGAGGCTGTGCCAAGAAAGGTGTTTGTGCGCTGTCCCAGTCGTGCGACTATTACGTACCTCATTATAAAGTAGCAACCGAGGCCCGAATGAAACATCTCGTTCATGGATTGACATTCCTACCCCCAGTTGCGATGTCGTTCAGCGTGATTATCTCTATCGCGCAGGCGGTTACCATCGACCCCCGTGCGCTGGGAGTGTCCGCAGTGGTGCAGCTCATTGGCTGGCCGACTGTCATGGCAGTCTTATGGCGCATGAGCAAGACACTCAAAACGCTGAATGAGTTCATGCTGATGTACCGCATTGAGCACGAGATCATCATGGAGGAGTGGGAGGAGCGGACGAAGCAGACGCGTCCGAGCAAGGCGCTGGCGAATGCCAAGAAAGCGGGGATGTAATGAGCACGCAGCAACAGTTAGACTTCCTCAACAAGGCGCTTGCGCATGCACAGCTAGCTAGCCACCTGTTCCCTGAATACGCAGCGTCGGAGGCCGCGCTGGAATCCGCTTGGGGGAACTCTACGCTATGCCGCGAGGGGAACAACTTGTTCGGGGAGAAGCAGCACGCCACGCCGATCTATGACACCCTCACCTTGCCCACCAAAGAGTACATTCAAGGTGACTGGATCGAAGTAGACGCACACTGGGTCAAGTTTCCGTCGTGGAAAGAGTCGTTCCAGTCTCGCATGGAAACCCTGCGCCGCCTCAGCAGTACCTACCCGCACTATGCTGCCGCGCTCGCCGCACCAGACGGCGCCACCTTCATCACTGAGGTAAGCAAGACTTGGAGTACTGATCCGCTGCGAGCAGAGAAGGTGCTGGCGATTCACCGGATTCATTTCAGTCCACTGGGAGAGGTGCGATGAAAAAGACTTTCATTGAGCAGCTTAACGAGTCGGTAAACGTTCTAGCATTCCTGGTTATTCTCTATACCGCAGTACTAGTTCACATGGGAGCCAACGACCTCGCCAACGAACTCATCGCTGGAGCCATCGGGCTGATGGGCGGAAAGGCTCTTAACCAGGCAGCAAGACGCGCCAGCGACCTGCCTGACAAGGAGACTACAGATGCTCCAAAAGCTCCGTGAATGGGTCCAGCTTCTAACCGCGATCCTGCTATGCCTGATCGCCGCGGTTATCCTCTACACGCTGATCCACTGCCGCGGGATGATATTCGGCATCCTCAGCCACGCGAACGCAGCAGCTTACAATCTGTCCCTCGCGTCGTGGCAGGTGCAGGAAGCGGCAGCGGATTCCCGACCGATCCTGCACGCTACCCTGCTGCACGCGGATGGGTTGATGGGCGAGAGCCGGCTGACGGCGAAGACCTTCCGCGAGACCGCACTGAACGTGCGGGATCAGGAGGGAGAGGCGAGCCAGGCCACCCTGTCAGCCATGCGCAATCTATCGCAGGGGATCGGCCAGGTATCCGAGGACTCGCACCAGATATCGCTGCAGACGGTGGCCACCCTGAAGTCAGTGAACGGCGCGGCAGTCGAGGCCAAGGATGCGGTGAACAGTCTGGACCTGCTGTTCCGGTCGCCGCAGATATCGAACACTCTGAACAATATGGACCACGTGACGGCTTCGTGGGCAAGCCTGTCCTCGGATGCGGTTACGGTCGAGCGGAGATACTTCTTCCCGGCACCGTACTCGGGGCATCATCCACTCTGGCACCGAATTGGAACTGGGTTCTATACCGGAGTAAAACTTCTTGGCCCGTTCTCCGAGGCGGCGTACTATACCAGCAACGTCCACCGCTGAGCGCAGCAGGGACGTTCAAGGAGGAAAGCGTGAAAGTATTCAGATCCATCGGTCACTTCTTCGCTACCATCGGTCACGGAATCGCCAAGGCAGCTTCTGCAGTCAAGGCAGAGGCTCCAGTCATCGCAGCAGACGCGCAGAAAGCGGAACCTGTCGTCGCGGCAGTCGCTACATCTATCTTCGGCGCCGCCGCCGATCCTATCGTCAGTCTCGCATTTCAAATGTTCGGGAACGGTGTGGCGGTGGCGTCTGAAGCCTCCGACACCGCACTCGCGCAGGGATTGAGTATTCCTCTGGACACCAAGCTGATCGCCGACTTGAAGGCGCTGGCACCACAGTTTGAGGCGTTTGCGGCGGCGCTGGGCATCAACAAGCCGACCAACGTGCCGACCGTGGCACCCAAGGCTGTCTAGAGAGCGAGGTGATCAAATCTGGGCAGGCTCGCAGCGCCCAGTATCTACACTGTGGGCCTGATTCCCCGAGGAAGGTCGGACATGATGAAACGCGGCGTACTCTTACTCATCGTACTGTTTACTCTCCTGATGCTTCCACTGCTCGCGTGGGCGAACCAGCCTGCCCAAGGCTGGTGCTCGGTCGGCGGCGTGCGCGTGTCGGTCAGCGGGCTGAGTTCCGCCGGCTACGTGCAGGCGTCTTACCCCGGCTGCACAGTCACGGTATACAACACAGGTACCACCAACCTGGCTACCATCTACGCCGACTCGATCAGCACGCCACTGGCGAACCCGTTCACCGCAAACGGCACCACTGGCTCGTGGATCTTCTTCGCTGCTAACGGTGGGTACGATGTCGTGCTGAGCGGAGGCGGCCTGTCCGCTCCTTACACCTTCTCCGATGTCATCCTGTTCGACGTGAACGCGCCGACTACCGTCTCCAACTGGACGATTGACACGGCCAACGGGAACGTGATCAAGCTGAACGGGAACACCCTAACAGCCAGCGCAGGCACAGCTACCCTTACTTTTCCTAACAGTACGGACACGATGGTCGCGCGAACGACTTTCGACACACTCAGCAACAAGTCGCTCACGTCCCCCACTATCACAGGCAACCCCACCATTCTTGGCGTGACCACTAGCACTACCACTGGCACGGGGAGCCTCGTGTTCTCCGGCTCGCCAGCGCTTACCACGCCCAACATCGGTGCTGCTACAGGTAGCTTGACCGGCTCCGCCAGCCAGCTAGAGAGCAAGACTTGGGAAGTTCCTGGTACCATCGGGTCTACCACTCCCAACACTGCAGTATTTACCACCGCTACCGTGGCTTCGCTCAACGCACATAGGTTTGCTGACCAGTACGCCGTAGGCTCCACTTCTGGTGGCATCGGAGAGGCGATTACTGCCTGTGGAGGAAGCAACTGTACTGTCATTATCAAGCCGGGATACACGGCTACCATCACTGCCACGCTGAACATATCCGGTGCCAACGTCTCGCTGGTATGTATGAGCAATGGGATATTCACCAACTCCGCCGGGTCATCGCAGATCGCATTCAACTCAGCTACCGCTACTATCAACGTTACCGGAAAGAACTTCTCTGAATCCGGTTGCCAGTTCAACAATGTCACCACTGCAGACAGGACGGGCGTGGCCATGATTACCGGCGCGGTGCAGGGCGGCAATGTTCAAAACAGCACCGTGATTGGCAACGGGACGACGCCGAACAATGGAATCTTTTTTCTATCAACGGGCAGCGGCCTTAATGCTGGCGGCTGGAACTTTACCAGCGTCCGCATCATCGACGGCAACACCTGGACCGCCTTCATCAAGATCACCAACTCCAACAACTCCACTACATCGGCACAATACAACGGCTATAACGTAATCACCGCAAATACCATCAAGTTCTCTGATGCAGGGTTGGTACTGGATGGCACGATTGACACCTTCGACTGCCCCAGTTGCGGATTCTCGAACTCCGCCAGTGCGGGCAAGGCAGTATGGCTGCGCAACACCGTCTCCTCTTCGGGACTGGGCTATCCTCGCTGGGTGCACCTGTTTGATTTCTATGGTGAGGGCGGAGCTTGTTGCGGAGTTACTAACGGCACGGTAGTTCAGATCGATTCCGGGAGAGATGTAAACATCTCAGGCTACATGGCAAGCGCGGGCACTTTCGTGGCGGTCACGGGAGCACTGATGGACGTGGACCTGCATGACGTTAGTTTCACTAACAGCTACGGAACGGCTATTGCGCTTTCCAGCCAGGCACTAGACGTCAAGATTCACCACAACACGTTCTCCGGGTCACAGCAGTCAGCCATCTCCTACTGCGGTGGCGGCGGCGTCATCATCGACCATAACACCTTTTTCGACAGCGGCCTCCAGACCACCAACACCTACGACACGATTTCAGTCTGTAATTCCACGGGGCACGCCACGATCGACGGCAATACTTGGTTCAACACCGGAACTAATAAGCCGCGCTACGGCATCAATATCGGCACGGGCACCACGAACTACATCATCGGGCTTAACGATTACGGTGCGGCGACGTTTGGAACGGCTTTCCTTCTGGATAGTGGAAGCAGCACCAATAAGACGATTGTCCCCAATACTTCCGGGACGACCGGAGTGTTTACGAGTCCATTCAATTTCGCCAATGGATTCTCGGCGGGAGCATCTGGCACAACCATCACCGATACTCGAAACTTGGTACAGGCGGTCTATAACCATTCTGGAACCGCGCAACTCAGCACGCATGTCGTGATCGACACTTGCACGCTTGGAACTAGTTGCTCGGTCACGCTCACCGGATCATCGGTCTACACCAGTTCATCCTCTTACTACTGTATGGCAATAGACAGCACGGCTGCTGCCGCCATCAAGTTCGTTCCGAGTTCAGGCTCCGCATTCGCGCTTACCGGTACAGGCACGGATGTTCTGTCTTACATTTGTGTGGGTAATTAAGAGGGAGGCCAGTCATGCCATGGGATCAGTCTGACGCCAAGCGGCACGACAAAAAAGCGGCAGGTGGCAAGTCCGCACGGCAATGGGCAGACGTGGCCAACAGTGTGCTGGAGCGCACAGGTGACGAGGGCCGAGCCGTGCGCACAGCGAATGGTGTGATAAAGAAACGCAAGGAGAAGCCAACACGGAAGCGGGCAGGGAAGCGAGTCTAAGTGGCAACGTTCTCCTACATCACGCTTGGCACGGCGAAGCAGCAACTGGCGAATCGCCTGTTCGATCCGTCCATGCAATTCTGGTCGGCAGCGGAACTCACCTCGCTGATCAACGAGGCGCTGCAGACGTGGAACGCGCTGACCAGTTATTTCCGCGCTGAGTTCATCTTTGATACAGTCGCTAACACTACCTTCTACGATCTCACCACGCAGGGTGGCTCACTCCGCGTACAGAGCACCACCGGGAACTCGCTCGCCAGCCAGCTTGAATACTCGCTGCTGGAGCCGCAGGCGCTCGCACCGGCACCGTGGACGGGCAGCAACCAGTTCACCCTCGACAATCTAGCCAACGCGATCCAGCACCGCCGCGACGAGCTGCTGGCTGCGACCGGATGCCAGCTGACTCGCAGCACCGTGCCAGCCGTGCCGGGCAGGATACAACTGGCAGACTCGGTGATTGACGTGCGGCGGGTGGCTTACCTACCTGTGTCGCCGGGGAATCCGAACGTGCTGTTCCTTGACGATTCATGGAGCGAGCAGGCGTACAACCGGGGATACACGATTGCTGGGCCGGGATCACCGACCACCTATCTGCAATCCACCGAGCCGCCGCTGAGCTTCGATGTGAACTGTCCACCGTACCTGCCCGGCGTGTACGAGCTGCTGACGGTGAATGCTGGTACGGTGCCGATCGATCTCACCGCCACGTTACCTTTACCTAACGATTGGTGCTGGGTGGTGCGCTGGGGAGCGCTAGCCTCCCTGCTGAGTCACGAGTCCTATGCCCGAGACCCGCTGCGGGCACAGTATGCACGGCAGCGCTACCTAATGGGCACGGAAGCGTTGAAGATGGCTCCGGCCGTGATCAGCGCACGGCTGGCGAATGTACCGCTACAGGTAGATGGGATTCAGGGCGCGGATAATTATCGTACTGGCTGGCAGGGCGAGACTGCGGCCCGGCCTGACACGATGCTGACCGCCGGGCTGAACCTGGCCGCGTTCGCACCGAAGCCAAACGGAGTGTACTCGGTCACCTGCAGCATGGTCGAGAATGCTCCGTTGCCTGCAGGGGATAGCTCTCCGTTGCAGGTGGCGCGGGACGTGCTGGAAGCGGTGCTCGCCTACGCGCAGCACGTAGCAGCGTTCAAGCAAGGTGGCGCGGAGTTTCAGTCCACGCTCCCGCTGTTCAAGCATTTCATGGAGGTCGCCGGGGAGTACAACTCGCGCCTGACGGAGCTGGGTGAGTACACTGATTCCATCCTCGGCCTGTCGCAGCGGTTCGAGTCACTGAAGCCGCGGCTGAGTGAATCGCTGGAGGAGGCTGCACAGTAGATGCCAGAAAAGACCCAATATTCGTCATACCAGCGCCCCGCGAAAGGGTTCAGATTAGATTGTGCGCTTAAAACAAACAGCCTCCCAGACGCGATGCCTCCCGGCAAGACTCCTGTGGCACAGAACGTCCGGTCGTACAAGCGCGGCACAGTAGTCACCCGGCCCGGCTCCATGCTGGCGTTC
>Ga0335069_10005902_pt1 | contig 17913 bp, 15 predicted proteins | sample Lox_Sample_11_FD_206714 | JGI IMG/M metagenome (GOLD analysis project Ga0335069, IMG submission 206714) | Soil microbial communities from Loxahatchee National Wildlife Refuge, Florida, United States - Lox_Sample_1.1 | ecosystem: Environmental > Terrestrial > Soil > Wetlands | place: USA... | reverse complement strand
GCCAATTGTCCCCCTCCTGCCCGCGCCTTCGGCACGGTCCTGCCGCGCCACCCGGGAGCGACCTCCAAGCCGTCGGCGGTGCTGGTGCGCCCGCTGGGACTCGAACCCAGAACCTCGAGCTTAAAAGGCTCTTGCTCTACCGTTGAGCTACGGGCGCCGGGGCACGGCAGGAGCGGATCGTAGCACGGTGCGAAATGGGCCCGGCGGGCGCGAGGAGGTAGACTGGCCTCGGCCCCAGGACTCGGGAGGTCCCATGCCGCCCTTCCGCTACCACGTGTTCGCCTGCGAGCAGCGCAAGCCCGAAGGGCTCCCCTGCTGTGCCGCGCGCGGCTCTCTCGCGGTGATCGAGGCGCTGCGGCGCGAGGTCGCGGCGCAGGGGCTCCTCGAGACGGTGCAGGTGACCACCTGCGGGTCGATCGGCCTGTGCGAGCGCGGGCCGAACCTCGTCGTCTACCCGGAGGGCGTCTTCTACTCGGGGCTGACCGCGGCGGACGTGCCCGAGCTCGTCCGCGAGCACCTCGCCGGCGGGCGGCCGCTCGCGCGCCTCGTCCGCAACGACGAGGCGGTGCTCAAGGCCGAGATCACCGAGAACCGCCGCCGCATGGTCGAGTGGATGAAGGCCCGCGAGGCGGCCGGCGCGGTGCCGGACGAGCTGATGCGGACGGTCCGCGGCTACCAGGAGAGCCGGGTGGTGCTGACCGCGCTGGAGCTGGACCTCTTCAGCGCCGTGGGCGGCGGCGCCATTGCGGAGGCGGTGGCCGGGGCCCGCCAGCTCGACCACCGCGGCGCCACCGTGCTGCTGAACGCGCTGGTGGCGCTGGGCCTGCTGACCAAGGACCACGGCGTGTACGCGAACACGCCCGTTGCCGCCCGCTTCCTCGCCGCCGGCTCGCAGGACGACGCCCGCGACGCCCTCAAGCACAACCTCAGCCTGTGGTCGCGCTGGTCGACCCTGACGGACGCGGTGCGCGCGGGGCACACGGTCGTCTCCAGGGCGCCCGGCACCGGCGGTCCCGACTGGACCGTGCCCTTCATCGCCGCCATGCACCGCAACGCCGTCCTCCGCGCGCCGGCGGTCGTGCAGGCGGTCGGCACCGCGGGGGTGAAGCGGCTGCTGGACGTCGGCGGCGGCTCCGGCGCCTACTCGATCGCGTTCGCGCAGGCCAACCCCGAGCTGCACGCCGAGATCCTCGACCTGCCGTCGGTCGCGCCGATCGCGCAAGCGCACGTCGCCGAGGCCGGCCTGCAGGACCGCGTTCACGCCCGCGTCGGCGACCTGCGGTCCGACGCCTTCCCGCAGGGCTTCGACCTCGCCCTGCTGTCGGCCATCTGCCACATGCTCGGGCCCGACGAGAACCTCGACCTGCTGCGCCGGCTGCGCCGCGCGCTGACCAGCGGCGGGCGGCTGGTCATCCAGGACTTCGTGCTGGACCCGGACGGGACCTCGCCGGCGCACGCCGCGCTCTTCGCCCTCAACATGCTGGTCGGCACGCCCTCGGGCGGCACCTACACGGAGGCTGAGTACACGGCGTGGCTGCGCGAGGCGGGCTACTCGGACGTGCGGCGGATCCCGCTTCCCGGGCCCAGCGGGCTGATGGTGGGCCGGGCCTGAGTCCGGTCGGAGAGGCGCGCGCTCACTCGAACCAGGAGGCGAGGGCGCTGCGGCTGCGGACGATCGTCTGCTCGCGGTCGGGGCCGGTGGACACCACGCCGATCTCGACCCCCACCAGCTCGGCCACGCGCTCGACGTAGCGGCGGGCGTTCGCCGGCAGCTCGCTCCACTCGCGGACCCCGGCCGCCTTCGACTTCCAGCCCGGCATCACCTCGTACACGGGCTCGCAGCGCTCGAGCACCCAGGTGTCGGCCGGCATCTCCTCGAGCGTCTCGACCCCGCAACGGTAGCCGGTGGCGATGCGGACCTCGTCCATCTCGTCGAGCACGTCCAGCTTGGTCATGGCCAGCGTGTCGAAGCCGTTCAGCCGGACCGCGTAGCGCACCGACACGGCGTCGAACCAGCCGCAGCGCCGCGGACGTCCGGTGGTCGCCCCGAACTCGCCGCCGCGCTCGCGCATGGCATCCGCCTCCTTGCCCTGCAACTCGGTCGGGAAGGGGCCGGTGCCGACGCGGGTGCAGTACGCCTTGGCCACGCCGAGCACCCCGTCGATGCGCGTCGGCGGCACGCCGCACCCGGTCGCGGCCCCGCCGGCGGTGGCGGAGGAGCAGGTCACGAAGGGATAGCTGCCGTGGTCGAGGTCGAGCAGGGTGGCCTGGGCGCCCTCGAACAGGACCGAGTAGCCGCGCGCCATCTCGCGCTGCAGGAGCAGCGAGACGTCCTTGATCTGCGGGCGGTGGCGCTCGCCGAAGGCCGCCAGGTCGCGGACCAGGGCATCCCAGTCCACCTCCGGCGTGCGCGAGGCCCCGCGCAGGACCTCCTCGTAGTGGCGCCGTGCCTCCGCCAGCTTGGCCGGCAGCGCCTCGGCACGCAGCAGGTCGCCGGCGGTGACGCCGCGGCGGCCGGCCTTGTCCTCGTATGCCGGGCCGATGCCGCGCAGCGTGGTGCCGATCTTGCGCGCACCGCGCTGCTCCTCGGAGAGGGCCTCCAGGGCGCGGTGGTGCGGCAGGATGAGGTGCGCCCGGTCCGAGATCAGCAGGTTGTCTCCGACCTCGACGCCCGCCGCGCGCAGCTCGGCCGTCTCCCGCTCGAAGGCGACGGGGTCGATCACCACCCCGTTGCCGATGACGCACAGGATGCCGGGGTGGAGGATGCCGGAGGGCACCAGGTGCAGCACGAACTTGCGCCCGCCGGCGATCACGGTGTGGCCCGCGTTGTGGCCGCCGTTGTAGCGGGCGACCACCTGCACCCTCTCGGCCAGCAGGTCGACGATCTTCCCCTTGCCCTCGTCGCCCCACTGGGCCCCGGCGATCACGATGTTGGGCATGGCCTGGCGGTGGCTCCGCGCTTCCCCGCTGCGCCGCCGACTCGTCTCAGTCGAGCGCCGGCTCCGGCAGGGGCCGGATGCCGGCGACCGACGGCTCGCCCTCGAAGCTGTAGCTGCACTGCCCGCGCAGCTCCACCAGGTCCTTGGCGTGCAGCGGGTACAGCCGGCACTGGGCGAAGCGCTTGTCGTAGATGCGGCACGTGTACTGGCCCTCGGCGTCGGTGCCCAGGAAAGGGCACTTGAACAGGATCTTGCAGCAGGCGCCGCAGCGGTTGCACTCACCGCGGCGGCGAGCGAGCAGCGCCTCCGTGTCCTGACGGACGAGGCTCGCCTGGATGAACCGCCTCGCCTTTCCGCGCAGCTGAAGCGTCACCAGCGTCCAGTCCGCCATCGATGCTCCTCGGGAGCGGGCCGGCCCGCACCAGCGGGCGTTCCGGCCTGCACAAAGCCGCGATTTTAGCCGTAGCGGACACCGCGGGCAAGGCGGGGCCGGTGCTAGACTGCGGACGCCCCGGGATGAGCGACCGCGATACCCACGACACGCTGGTCCTCGACGGCGCCTCTCTCGACCTCGACGGGCTGGAGTCGGTGGCCGACGGGCGGCCGGTGGGTCTGGCCGAGAGCGCGCGCCAGGCGGTGCTCGCCTCCCGCCGGGTGGTCGACGAAGCCGTCGCCCGCGGGGACGTGGTGTACGGTGTCACCACCGGCTTCGGCAACTTCGCCGAGGTGCGTATCCCCCTCGACCGCCTGCGCGAGCTGCAGGTCAACCTGCTGCGCTCGCACGCCGCCGGAGTGGGCGCCGCGCTGGGCGAGCGCGAGACCCGCGCCCTCATGGTCCTGCGCGCCAACGTGCTGGCCCGCGGCTTCTCCGGCGTCCGCCTTCCGACACTGGAGCTGCTGCTGGAGCTGCTGAACCGCCGGGTGCACCCGGTGGTCCCCTCCCAGGGATCGGTGGGGGCCAGCGGCGACCTGGCCCCGCTCGCCCATCTGGCGCTGCCCCTGATCGGCGAGGGCGAGTGCCTGGTCGACGGCCGCCGGCTGCCGGGAGCCCAGGCCCTGCGCGCCGTCGGCCTGCAGCCGGTGACGCTGGAGCCTAAGGAGGGCCTGGCGCTGATCAACGGCACCCAGCTCACCACCGCCCTGGGGGCGCTGGCGGTGGCGGGCGCGCGGCGGCTGGCGCGCGCGGCCGACGTGGTGGGCGCGCTCACCCTGGACGCGCTGCTGGGCACGGACGTGGCCTTCGACCCGCGCATCCACGCGGCGCGCCCCCACCCCGGGCAGCAGGCCGCGGCCCGCAACCTGCGCCGGCTGCTCGCCGGCAGCGGGCTGCGCGAGTCGCACCGCAACTGCGGCCGGGTGCAGGACGCCTACAGCCTGCGCTGCATGCCCCAGGTCCACGGTGCCGCCCGCGACGCGCTGGACTATGCTGGAAGGACGCACCTCGTCGAGATGAACGCCGCCACCGACAACCCCATGGTCTTCGCCGACACCGGCGAGATCCTCTCGGGCGGGAACTTCCACGCCCAGCCGGTGGCGCTGGCCTGCGACGTGGTGGCGATCGCCGCGGCCCAGCTGGGGACGATCAGCGAACGCCGCATCGAGCGCCTGGTCAACCCGGCGCTCTCCGGCCTCCCCGCGTTCCTGGCCCGGGAGGGCGGATTGCACTCGGGGCTGATGATGGCGCACGTCACCGCCGCCGCCCTGGCTTCCGAGACGAAGGCGCTCGCCCACCCCGGCAGCGTCGACTCCATCCCGACCTCCGCCGGCAAGGAGGACCACGTCTCCATGGGGCCGACGGCGGCCTGGAAGGCGGCCCGGGCGGTCGCCAACACCTCCCGGGTGCTGGCGGTGGAGCTGCTCGCCGCCTGCGAGGCCGTGGAGTTCCACCGCCCGGTGCGCTCCTCCCCCGCGCTCGAGGCGGTGGTGGCGGCCGTCCGCCGGCAGGTGCCGGACCACGGCCAGGACCGCGTGCTGGGGCCGGAGATCGAGGCCCTTGCCGACAGCCTGGGCTGCGGGGCGGTCGCCGCGGCCGTTGCCGCGGAGTGCGGGGCGCTGGAGTAGGCGCGATGCCTCTGCTGCAGCGCCCGCGCCGTACGCCCTGGCTGGCCGGGCTGCTGCTGCTCGCGCTGGCGCTGGCGGCGGTCGCCCCGGCGGGCTACGCGTTCGGCTGGCGGCGGTGGCCGCTCCACGCCGGCCTGCTGGCGGCGGTGGTGCTGCTGTTCGGCTGGATCGAGAGGCGCTGGCAGGGCCGCCCGCTGCCTCGGCGCTACCGCGCGCTCGACCGCAGCCGGTTCCGGGTGTTCCCGGGCGGCAAGGGCAAGGGCAACGGGCAGGCGCGAGACCTGCCGGACGACGCGCCCGAAGGCGACGGCGACAAGCCAAGGTGGGTGATGTGACGACCACGGCCACGGCTCCTGCACGCACCATCCGCGCCCCACGAGGCACGACTCTCTCCTGCCGCTCGTGGCAGCAGGAGGCCGCGCTGCGCATGCTGATGAACAACCTCGACCCCGAGGTCGGCGAGCGGCCGCAGGACCTCGTGGTCTACGGCGGCATCGGCAAGGCCGCCCGCAACTGGGAGTGCTACGAGGCGATCGTCCGCGAGCTGCGCGCCCTCGGCGACGAGGAGACGCTGCTCGTCCAATCGGGCAAGCCGGTCGGCGTCTTCCGCACGCACGCGGACGCGCCGCGGGTGCTGATCTCGAACTCCATGCTGGTCCCCGCCTGGGCCACCTGGGAGCACTTCTACGAGCTCGACCGCAAGGGCCTGATGATGTACGGGCAGATGACGGCGGGCTCCTGGATCTACATCGGCACCCAGGGCATCCTGCAAGGCACCTACGAAACCTTCGCCGAGGCGGCGCGCCAGCACTTCGGCGGATCGCTGGAGGGACGGCTGGTGCTCACGGCCGGGCTGGGCGGCATGGGCGGCGCGCAGCCGCTCGCCGCCACCATGAACGGCGGGGTGATCCTGGCGGTCGAGGTCGACCGCCAGCGCATCCAGCGCCGGCTGGAGACGCGCTACCTCGACGTGATGGCGCAGACGCTCGACGAGGCGCTCGGCCGCGCGCGCGAGGCCGTCTCCGCCCGCCGGCCGCTCTCGATCGGCCTCCTCGGCAACGCCGCGGACGTGCTGCCCGACGTCGTCCGCCGCGGCCTGGTGCCCGACCTGGTCACCGACCAGACGAGCGCCCACGACCCGCTGAACGGCTACGTCCCCAACCGGATGAGCTACGAGGCGGCGCTGGCGCTGCGCCAGTCCGACCCGGCGCGCTACATGGCGGAGGCGGGCCGCTCGATGGCCGAGCACGTGCGGGCGATGCTCGACCTGCGAACGCGCGGCGCGGTCGTCTTCGACTACGGCAACAACATCCGCGCCCAGGCGCAGAAGGCCGGCGTCGCCAACGCCTTCGACTTCGCCGGCTTCGTCCCCGCCTACATCCGGCCGCTCTTCTGCGAGGGCAAGGGCCCCTTCCGCTGGGCCTGCCTCTCGGGGGAGCTCGACGACCTCGCCGCCACCGACGACGCCGTGCTCTCGACCTTCCCCGAGAACCGCGCCCTCGCCCGCTGGATCACCCTCGCCCGCGAGCGGGTCGCGCCGCAGGGGCTGCCGGCGCGCATCTGCTGGCTCGGCTACGGCGAACGGGCGAAGCTGGGCCTCGTCTTCAACGAGCTGGTGAGGAGCGGCCGCGTCAAGGCGCCGATCGTGATCGGCCGCGACCACCTCGACGCCGGGTCCGTGGCCTCGCCGAACCGCGAGACCGAGGGCATGCGCGACGGCTCGGACGCCGTCGCCGACTGGCCGATCCTCAACGCCCTGCTGAACGCCGTCTCCGGCGCGACCTGGGTCTCGGTGCACCACGGAGGCGGCGTCGGCATGGGCTACTCCATCCACGCCGGCATGGTGGTGGTCGCCGAGGGCACGGAGGCGGCGGCGGTGCGGCTGCAGCGTGTCCTCACCACCGACCCCGGCACGGGCGTCATGCGCCACGTCGACGCCGGCTACGAGCGCGCCCTCGAGGTCGCACGCGAGCGCGGCGTGAAGGTGCCGATGCTGCGGTAGCGCCTGGCGCCCGCGGCCGCCAGCATGGACCCGTTGCAGGACGGAGCCGCCAAGCGACGTGGATGCGGGCGGCGGCATGGCTATATCAACAAATGATATAGCTACAGGTGGCTCTCCAGGAGCTTCACCAGCGCGTCGCGGCTCATCTTACCGACCCGCTGCTCCGCCACCTTCCCGCCCTTGAACACGATCAGCGTGGGCATGGCCGTGATGCCGTACTGGAACGGCACCTGGTCGTTCTCCTCCACGTTCAGCTTGCCGACCCGCACCCGGCCGGCGTACTGCGTCGCCACCGCCTCCAGGTCGGGGACCATGGCCTTGCAGGGCGCGCACCACTCGGCCCAGAAGTCCACCAGCACCGGCCTGTCCGAGCCCAGCACCTCCTGCTGCCAGTTCTGATCGGTGAACACGTCGATGTTGGCGGCCATTCGCCTCCTCGCCAAGCTGCCCTGCTGCCCGGCTAGGCCTTGCCCATCGCCCGCCGGTACAGCTCCACGTACTCTCGCGCCGAGCGGTCCCAGGAGAAGTCCCGCGACATCCCCCGCCGCCTCAGCCCGTCCCAGGCCCCGCGGTCGCGCGCGGCGGACAGCGCCCGGTCGAGCGCCCAGACCAGCCCGGTGCCGTCCGGGGTGTCGAAGCGGAAGCCGGTGCCCGTCCCCGCGCCGGCGTCGAACGGCTCGACCGTGTCGACCAGGCCGCCGGTCGAGCGCACGACCGGCACCGTCCCGTAGCGCAGCGCGTACATCTGGGTGAGGCCGCAGGGCTCGCTGCGCGAGGGCATCAGGAAGATGTCCGAGCCCGCCATCACCTTGTGGGCCAGCGCCTCGTCGTAGGCGAAGCGCACCGCGAAGCGGTCGGGGTCGCGCAGCTGCAGGTGGCGCAGCCCTTCCTGGATGCCGTGCTCGCCGGTGCCCAGCACCACCATGCGCAGCGGCCGCTCGACGAAGTCCCACCAGGCGCGGGCCACGATGTCGAAGCCCTTCAGCCAGACCAGGCGCGAGATGACCCCGACCAGCGGCAGGTCGGGGAACTCCGGCAGGCCGAAGGTGCGCAGCAGGTCGGCCTTGCAGGCCGTCTTGCCGGCGGCGTCCCGGACGTCGTAGCAGCGGGCGAGGTGCCGGTCGCGCGCCGGGTCCCACTCGTCGTAGTCGACGCCGTTGAGGATGCCGACCAGGTCGTCCGCTCGCGAGCGGACCACCCCCTCGAAGCCGTAGCCGTGCTCGGCCCCCTGGATTTCCCGGGCGTAGGTGGGCGAGACGGTGTTCACCATCTCGGCGAAGACGGTCCCGCCCTTCAGGTAGCTGAGGCCCCCGTGGAACTCGAGAGCGTAGGGCTGGCCCAGGTTCCGGGGCAGACCGAGCACGCCCAGCGTGTCGAGGCCGAAGTGACCCTGGTAGGCGATGTTGTGGATGGTGAAGACGCTCGGCAGGCGCCGCAGGGTGGGGTCGTCCCAGTAGAAGGCCTTGAGGTAGACGGGAACCAGCCCCGTCTGCCAGTCGTGGGCGTGGAAGAGGCTCGGCCGCTCACCACGCACGCGGAAGTACTCGATCGCCGCGCGCGCCAGGAAGGCGAAGCGGAGGCGGTCGTCCCCCTCGCCGTAGTAGCGGGAGCGGCTGCCGAAGAAGGGGCCGTGCTCGACGAAGACGACCTCGACCCCGCAGTCCGTGCGCTGGCGGAAGAAGTCGGCCTGGCGGTGGACCGGGTCGACCCAGACGGCCGCCTGTCCCGCGTGCTCCCCCGGCGGGAACGGCACCGACGCGTAGCGCGGCAGCAGCACTGTCACCCGGTGGCCCAGCCGCACCAGCGCCTTCGGCAGCGCGGCGGAGATGTCGGCGAGGCCGCCCGTCTTGACGAACGGCGCCATCTCCGGCGTGACGAACGCGACGTGCAGGCTCTCGGCCACGGGCTCCTCCGTGGCAATGCTACCCTGCCGCATGCCTCGACGCCTCGGGCAGCACTTCCTCCGTCCGGCCTCGGCGGAGAGGCTCGTCCGGGCGATCGCGCCGGCGGCGGACGACGTGTTCCTCGAGATCGGCCCCGGCCGTGGCGCGCTGACGCTGCCGCTCGCCGCCTCCTGCTGCCGCGTGGTGGCGGTGGAGATCGACCCGGCGCTCGCCGCCGCCCTGCGCGAGCGGTCCCCGGCGAACGTCGAGATCGTCCAGGGCGACGCGCTCACGGTCGACCTCGCGACTCTCGTCCCGGCCGGCGCCCGACTGGTGGGGAACCTGCCGTACTACGTCTCGAGCCCGCTCCTCCGCCGCTTCCTCGACCTTCACCACCGGCTGCGGGACCTGCACGTGATGCTGCAGGAGGAAGTGGCCCGGCGCGTCGCCTCCCCGCCCGGCTCGAAGGAGTACGGGATCCTCTCGGTCCTCTACGCCCTCTGGGCGGACTTGGACATCCCCGCGCGCTTCACGCCGGGCGCCTTCTCGCCTCCCCCGAAGGTCCACTCGGCGCTCCTGCGAGCCCGCTTCCTCCCCCGGCCCCGGGCCGAGGCCGACCTTCGTGAGTTGGAAGTGCTTCTGCAGAAAGCCTTTCGCCGCCGTCGGCGGACTCTTGAAAACAACCTCGAAGATGGCTATCCTCACCTCAAGGAATACTTTAGGTTCCTCAACGTCGAGGGGTCACGCAGAGCAGAGACGCTATCCGTAGTGGAGTTCGCGGCGGTGCTGAGGGTGCTGCAGCAGGGAACTCGTGGGCGCAGGTTTGACACCAGGTGAAAGCGACGAGGCGCGGCCGCTCCGTCTGATACCGCTCGGCGGTCTCGGTGAGTTCGGCCTCAACGCCCTGGTCCTCGACTGGGACGGTCACCTCCTCCTGGTGGATGCCGGGATGCTCTTCCCCACCGCAGAGATGCCCGGGGTGGACTACATCGTTCCGGATTTCGAGTACCTCGCCGTCAGGCGCGAGAAGCTCCACGGCATCGTGCTCACCCACGGCCACGAGGACCACATCGGGGCGCTCTCGTACGCCCTCGCCGCGGCAGAAGCCCCGGTCTACGGCAGCCCGCTCACGCTCGGGTTCGCCCGCCAGAGGCTCCGGGAGCGGGGGGTGAGCGCCGAGATGCGGACGCTCGCGCCGGGCGTGCCCGTCGAGATCGGCCCCTTCCGCGTGCACCCGATCCGCGTGGCCCACAGCGTGCCCGACAGCTTCGCGCTCGCGATCGAGACCCCCGCCGGCGTCGTGCTCACCAGCGGCGATTTCAAGATCGACCCCGAGGCGCCGGAGGGGGAGCGCACGGACCTCGACGCCCTGACCCGCTGGGGGGACCGCGGCGTGCTGGTGCTGCTCTGCGACAGCACGAACGTCGAGATCACCGGCTTCACGCCGGGAGAGGACACCGTGGTGCCGGCCTTCGAGGAGATCATGCGGCGCACCCGCGGCCGGGTGCTGGTCTCCTGCTTCGCCACCTCCATCCCCCGCATGCAGCGGGTGGCCGACGTGGCCGCGCGGCACGGCCGCCCGGTTGCGTTCCTCGGCCGGCGCATGGCCGACAACGCGCAGGTGGCGCTCGACCTCGGCCTGCTGCGGATCCCCGAGGGACTGCGCCTGGCCCCCGGCCTCGGCTCCGACGGCGGCGAGCGAGCGCTGGTGTTCGTGTCGGGCAGCCAAGGCGAGCCGCTGTCGGCGATGTCGATGGTGAGCCTCGGGGAGCACCGCGAGCTCTCCGCCGGCCCCGGCGACACGGCTGTGCTCTCGTCCCGGACCATCCCCGGCAACGAGCGGGCGGTCTCCCGGCTGATCGGCAACCTGTTCCGCCTGGGCTGCGAGGTCGTCCACGGCGGGACCGCGCACGTCCACGTCTCCGGCCACGGCAGCCAGGCCGACCTGGTGGAGCTGCTGCGCCGGGTGCGCCCCCGCTTCCTGGTGCCGATCCACGGCGAGTACCGGATGCTGGCGCAGCTCGCCCGGGTGGCGGCGGCGGCCGGCATGCCGGCGGACGACGTGCTGCTGGCCGAGGACGGCGACGTGCTGCGCGTGTCCCCCGCCGGCGCGCGGCGCGAGGCGCGGGTGGCCGCCCGCCGCGTGCTGCTCGACCGCGGCGCGGCCGAGATCGAGGACCTGGTGGTCCGTGACCGCAGGCACCTCTCCTCGGAGGGGATCGTGGTGCCGATCCTGCTCGTGGACCGGCAGACCGGCCACCTCGAGTCCCCGCCCGAGATCGTCACCCGGGGCATCGTGGACACCGGCTTCGCCGCCGAGCTGGTGGAGGAGGCGGCGCGCCTGCTGGAACGCGTCATGGAGGAGCGGCCGGTCGAGGAGCGGCTGGACAGCGAGCTCACGCGCGAGCGGATGCGCGAGGAGCTGCGCCGCTTCTTCCGCAAGCGGACCCAGCGGCGCCCCATGGTGATCCCTGTGGTCATGGAGGTATAGGCCGAGATGGCCGCGCTCAGGACGTCGACCCGCCACGCGGAGCTGCTGGGCCTGGTCGCCTTCGCGCTCGCGCTGATGCTGCTGATCGCGCTCGCCACCTTCGACCCGCGCGATCCCGCCCCCTTCTTCCGGGCGGGCGTGCCGGGGCCGGCTCGCAACTTCATCGGCCCCTTCGGGGCCTTCCTGGCCGAGCTGCTGGTGGCGCAGCTGTTCGGTATCGCCTCACTGGTGCTGCCGCTGCTGCTGGGCCTGCTGGGCTGGAAGCTGTTCTGGTGCCGGCCCGTCGACGCCCCCTACACGAAGGCGATCGGCAACCTGGCGCTGCTGCTCTCCCTGTCCGGCTTCCTGGCGCTGGCCCTGGGCACCGTCGCCTACGCGGGTGAGCCGGTGCGGGCCGGCGGCGCCGTGGGCGCGCTGGTCGCGGGCCTGCTGGTCTCGAACTTCAGCCGGACCGGCGCGTTCATCGTGGTCTCGACCGCCGTCTTCGTGGCGCTCATCCTCTCCACCCAGTTCTCCTTCGCCCGGGTGCTGAGCGGCATCACCAGCCGCGTCGGCAGCCGGGTGCGCGCGCTGCGCACCGCCTGGGCACACTACCGCGAGAGCCGCCGCAAGGAGGCGCTGCGCCGGGAGGTCATCCGCAAGCACGCCCAGTCGCGCGAGCCCGAGGCCGAGCTCCGCATCCGCCGGGTGCGGGCCGGAGAGCCCGAGGAGGCGGCGGAGGCGGAGCCCGCCGTCGACGTGTTCCGGCCTGCCGGGTCACCGAAGGCCGTCGCCGAGGGACCAGCCCAGAAGCCGCTGCCGTTCCCGCCGCTCGCAGCGCCCACCGTCCGCACCGCGGAGCCCGGGCCGGAGGAGGCGGCGGCCGCCGCCCGCACGGCCGCCCGCCGTCGACGGGCCGCTGCGGACGAGAGCGGCGGCACGACTCGCGGCGGGTTCACCCTGCCGCCGATAACGATCCTGGACGAGCCCAGGGCCACCGCCGCCATCGACAACGACCGGCTGCTGGAGAAGGGCCGCATCCTGCAGGCGAAGTGCGGCGAGTTCGGGGTGCTGGGGGCCATCAAGGAGATCCACCCCGGCCCGGTGGTGACCACCTACGAGTTCAAGCCCGACGCCGGCATCAAGTACTCGAAGATCGTGGGCCTCGCCGACGACTTGGCGCTCGCGCTGGAGGCCGAGTCGATCCGCGTCGACCGCATCAGCGGCAAGGGCAACGTGGGGATCGAGATCCCCAACGAGGCGCGGGACACCATCTACCTGCGCGAGATCCTGGAGTCCGACACCTTCCGCCGCGCCTCCGGCCGCCTCACCCTCGGCCTGGGCAAGGCGGTAAACGGCGAGGTGTGGGCCACCGACCTCACGGCCATGCCCCACCTGCTGATCGCCGGCTCCACCGGAACCGGCAAGAGCGTCGGCCTCAACTGCATGATCTCGAGCATCCTCTTCCGCTCGACGCCGGACGAGGTGCGCCTCATCCTGATCGACCCCAAGCGGCTCGAGCTCGGCGTCTACGAGGACATCCCCCACCTGCTGACCCCGGTCGTCACCGACGCCAAGGTCGCCTCCAACGTGCTCAAGTGGGCGGTCACGGAGATGGAGCGGCGCATCCGCATGCTGGCCTCGGAGGGCGTGCGGAACATCGAGCAGTTCAACAACATCATCCGCGCCGAGCGTGGCGCGCGCAGCGACGAGTCGGGCGAGGAGCTGCGGCCGCTGCACTACGTGGTGATCGTCATCGACGAGCTGGCCGACCTGATGATGGTCTCCTCGCACGAGGTCGAGGAGTCGATCACCCGCCTCGCCCAGATGGCCCGGGCGGTGGGCATCCACCTGATCCTGGCCACCCAACGGCCCTCGGTGGACGTCATCACCGGCCTGATCAAGGCGAACTTCCCCTCGCGCATCTCCTTCCGGGTGGCGGCGCGGGTGGACAGTCGCACCATCCTCGACTCGATCGGGGCCGAGCAGCTGCTCGGGCGCGGCGACATGCTGTTCCTGCCCCCCGGCAGCGCGCGGCTCATCCGCGTTCACGGCGCCTACGTCACCGAGCACGAGATCGCCCGACTCACCTCCTTCCTGCGCAAGCAGGGCCAGCCCGTCTACGACGAGAACGTGGGCAAGCCCGAGAAGGCCGCGGAGGCGGCGGAGGTGACGGACCGCGACGAGCTGTTCGACGAGGCCGCGCGCCTGGTGGTGCAGAGCGGGCAGGCCTCCACCAGCATGCTGCAGCGGCGTTTCCGCATCGGCTTCTCCCGCGCCGGGCGGCTGATCGACATGATGGAGCGCGACGGCATCATCGGGCCGGCGGACGGCTCGAAGCCGCGCGAGATCCTGGTCGCCAAGGACTACTACGAGACGGTGGACAGCTGGCCGCGATGAGTGGCGCAGTCCGCGTGCGCGCGCTGGTGCTGGGCCTGGCGGTCGCCCTTGCCGCGCCGGCCGCGCTCGCGGCCCGTCACGCCGGCGCCGCCCAGCCGTCCGTCCGGCCGGTGGCCCGCGCCGCCAGCCCGTCGCGGCCGGACGCGGCGCTCTACCACGACGCCCAGGCCGCCGAAGCGGCCCTGCGCGCCTCGGCGAAGCGCAGCGCCCGGCACGGCGAGTGGGAAGCGGTCGTCCTCCGCTACCGCAAGGTCATCGCGCGCTACCCGCGCAGCGGCTACTGCGACAACGCCCTCCAGGCGACCGGCAACCTCTACCGCGACATGGCGAAGCGCTTCCAGTCGGACACCTACGCCGAGGACGCGGTCGCCGCCTACCGGGCGGTCGTCGACGAGTACCCGTCGAGCAGCCTCGGCGACGACGCCCTGTGGGCCGCTCTGCAGATGGCGCAGGAGCAGCACGACCGCCGCGAGGTGTCGGAGATCGCCCGCGAGTACCTCGACACCTACCCGGAGGGACGCCGGGCCCGGCAGGTGAAGAAGCTGCTGCGGCAGCGGGAGCCCGCCGCCCCGCTACCGTCCCCGCCTCCGCCCGGCCTGGCCAGCGTCTTCGACCTCAAGAGCTGGAGCGGCGACTCCTCGACCCGGGTGGTGGTCGAGCTGGAGCGCAAGGTCCCGATCCAGTCCGACCTCGCCAAGAACCCGGACCGCCTGTGGATCGACCTGATCGGCGCCCGCCTCCACCCGAACCTGGCCAGGCGCGTGTTCCCGGTCGGCGACGGCCTGCTGGAGCAGGTGCGCATCGGCAAGAACCGGGAGGACGTGGTCCGCATCGTCCTCGACTTCAAGGACGTCTGGGAGCACCAGGTCTTCTACCTCGAGGACCCGACCCGCCTCGTCATCGACGTCCGCGGCCAGAGCCCGGCCGCCGCGTCGGGGGCGCCACCGGCGCAGGCGTCGGCACAGGCGGCGCCGGCCCGCGCCCCGGCCGGGACGCCGCCCACCGCAGCCGCGCCAACCAGCCGACCTGCCGCGGCTGCGGCGCCGCCACCCGCGCCGCTGCCGGCGCGCCGGCTGAACGGCATGGTGCCGTCCGACGCCGCCGGCCGCAGCCCCGCTGCACCGATCGACCTGGGCGGCGACGCGCCCGAGGCGCGGCGGGCCGCCGCGGCCGCGCCCGAGCCGCCGGCCACGAACCGGGCCGGCTCCTACAGCCTCGCCCGCCAGCTGGGCCTGGGCGCCCGCCGGATCGTCATCGACGCCGGCCACGGCGGCCACGACCCCGGCACCATCGGCCACGGCGGGCTGCAGGAGAAGGAGCTGGTGCTCGACGTCGCGCTACGCCTCGCGCGGCTGGTGCGCCAGGAGCTGGCGACCGACGTGGTGATGACGCGCGACAGCGACGTGTTCATCCCGCTGGAGGAGCGCACCGCCATCGCCAACTCCCGCGGCGCCGACCTCTTCCTTTCCATCCACGCCAACTCCTCCCGCAACCCGCAGGCGCGCGGGATCGAGACCTACTTCCTCAACTTCGCCAGGAACCCCCACGCCGAGGCGGTGGCGGCGCGCGAGAACGCCATCTCCCCCGCCACCCTCAAGGACCTGCAGACGCTGGTGAAGGCGATCACGCTCAACAGCAAGATCGCGGAGAGCCGAGACTTCGCCGCCGCCGTGCAGGAGGCGATGGTGGCCGGGGTGAAGACGCGACAGGCGGTGCTCGACCGCGGCGTGCACACCGCCCCCTTCTACGTCCTCATCGGAGCCAACATGCCGGCGGTGCTGGCCGAGATCGCCTTCGTCTCCAACCCCGAGGACGAGAAGCAGCTCAAGGCCCCCGAGTACCGCGAGCTCCTCGCCCGCAGCCTGCTGCGCGGCGTGCGCAGCTACCTCGAGACCCTCAACCGCCCCCAGCCGCGGCAATTGACCGACGCCGGCACGCGCTCTACAGTGACCGAGGGGCGCGCCGCGCGCTGATCCGATGGGCGTCATGATGTCGCTCGCACCCGCTGTCACCTGGATCAAGGTCGAGAAGCCGACCTTCGACCTGGTCGGGGTGGTCCTCGGCTCGTTCCGGCTGGCCGGCGTGCTGCTGGTGGTGGCCTTCGTCCTGGGAGTGGTGTTCGGGGCCGCCCTCATCCTCTCCCGCCGTCGCCCGGCCGCCGCGCCGCCGCTCGACGACGTCTCCCTGCACCTGGACAGCCGGGTTCCCTGAAGCCGGCCCCCCGTCCCTTGCTGACGCCCCGCGTTATGGGCTTGCGCTGTCTGACGCAGCGCGCTAGATTGTCCGCCGTGGGCGCCGAGAGCCAGCCGACCACCGTCCACCGCCAGATCCGCCGCTACGGCAACCGCAAGCTCTACGACCCGCAGGCGCGGCGCTACGTGACCCTCGACGACCTTTCGGCGCTCATCGCCAAGGGGCAGGAGATCTGCGTCGTCGACCAGAGGACCGGCGAGGACCTCACCAACCCCACCCTGGCCCAGGTGCTGGTCGAGGAGATGAAGCGCGGGGCGAGTCGCATCCCCCGGCAGGTGCTCACCCGCCTCATCCGCCTGGCGAGCGGTCCGCTCTCGGCCTGGAGCCGCTGGCCCGAGCCGCAGGACGCGGCCGGCCGGGCGCGCCAGGAAGCGGAGCGCATCGTTTCCCGCCTGCTGGGCCGGGGGCGCCTCAACCTGGACGAAGCGGTCGCGCTGCGCCATGAGCTGGGCCAGGTGGTCCACCGGATGGTGAGCGAGGCGCAGGCGGGGGTCGAGGGGCGGCTGCGGGCGCTGGTGGAGAAGGGGGAGGACGTGGCCGGCCGCTCGCTGGAGGCGCTGCGCGGGCGCATCGAGGCCTTCGGCGGCTACCTGGAGCCGACCGAGAAGGCGCCGGCACGGCGGGCGCGCAGGGATTCGAGGACGAAGCGCAGGAAGCGGTGAGGAGGCGAACCATGCCAGCGAGGAGAAGGACCGTGCGCCGGCGCAGGCGCCCGGTGTCGAAGGCCGGCGGCGGCCCGGCGATCACCTGGGACGGCACCCGCGGGGCGCTCGGCCAGGCCGAGGCCGCGCTGCATCGGCAGCTGCGGGTGCTGATGAAGCGCGGGACGGCGCGCACGCAGCAGGCGGCCGGTGCGCTCCTCGCCTGGCAGGGGCGGCTGGAGCGCGAGCGGCGCCGGGTGGTGCGGCAGATGGAGGAGCGGCTGGCCCTGCTGCAGACCCGGGCCCGCAAGGAGCGCCGGGCCATGGGCCGCTACGCCGACGAGGCGGTCCAGGGTGCCCTGGCCGCGCTCAACATCCCCAGCCGCCGCGAGGTGCACGAGCTGACACGCCGGGTGGAGGAGCTGTCGCGCAAGATCGACGGGTTCCGCCGCGCCGGCGCGCCGCGGCGCACGCCACGAGCCAAGCCGGCGGCGCGGGTGCAGGCGCCGCCGCAGGCCTGATCACCTGCTCGCCACCGCCACAGCCACCGACTCGGCGGGGGCCCGCTCACCGCGGGAGACCCGCGCTCCCCTGGACTCTCGCCGCAGCTCCCGCAAGAAGAGGAAGGTCGCCCTGGTGTGCGCCGGCGGCGGCGTCACCGGGGCGGTGTACGAGATCGGCTGCCTGCGGGCGCTCGACGAGCTGCTGGGCCGCAGCGTCCTCGACCTCGACCTCTATGTGGGCGTCTCCGGCGGGGCGTTCGTGGCCTCCCTGATGGCGGCCGGCATCTCGCCGCGGGAGATGTACGACCAGGTGACGGCGCCGGCGCGCCGGCCCTTCGGCGTGCCGGCCTCCCCGGTGTACCACTTCGACCCGCTGGAGTTCCTGCGCCGCTCCGCGCGCGCGCCGGCCGTCATCCGCCAGGCGATCGCCTCGGCCCTGCAGGGCGAGGGCCGCGCCCTGTCCGACGTGGTGATGGCCGCGTTCGAGCTGCTGCCCTCGGGCCTGATGGACACCTCGGGCATCCGCCGCTTCCTGCACGAGCTGCTCGTCTCCCGGCTGGGGGGCGACAGCTTCGACCTCCTCCCCCACCCGCTGTTCGTGGTGGCCGTGGACCTCGACAGCGGCGAGGCGGTTGCCTTCGGCAGGGAAGGCTGGCGCGACGTGCCGGTCTCGCAGGCGGTGGAGGCCTCGACGGCGCTGCCCGCCCTCTACCGCCCCGTGCGCATCGGCCGTCGCGAGTACGTGGACGGCGGGGTCAGGA
>Ga0335069_10005901_pt1 | contig 17917 bp, 13 predicted proteins | sample Lox_Sample_11_FD_206714 | JGI IMG/M metagenome (GOLD analysis project Ga0335069, IMG submission 206714) | Soil microbial communities from Loxahatchee National Wildlife Refuge, Florida, United States - Lox_Sample_1.1 | ecosystem: Environmental > Terrestrial > Soil > Wetlands | place: USA... | reverse complement strand
GGGTGACCCTGACCGTGGATCCGGCGGCGATGTCTTTCTTCGATCCGCGCCGGGACGATTGGGTCGCCGAGCCGGGGACCTTTGAGGTGCTGGTCGGCGGGTCGTCCGCGGACATTCGCCTCCGGGGGCAATTCGAGCTTGGACGGTGAATTGACGACGCCTCGGGGTCACCGTGTTTGTCGACAACCACCGCATGAAGAGACTCGTCGTCCACGGCGCGTGACGGCCGGAAGCTGAACGCCTGCTGTTTAGCCGCAAAGAACACCGCGCGGCGGAGCCGCAACCAATGGTGGGGCGGGGTTTATCCCCGCCGGCTGGGTCTGAAGGTGGCGGGCGTAAAGCCCGCCCCACCATTTCGTCGCGGCGCGCGAGAAATCCGAGGATTGAGGTTGTGCCGACGGTCTGACCCTGGAGCATGCAGGCACCGCGCGGGCCGGCCCCTGCCGCCGCCGGTTTGCCCCATGCTGAATGACGTTCGCTTTGCCTGCCGGCAGTTGCTCCGATCCCCCGGGTTTGCCGCCGCGGCGATTGGATCGCTGGCACTCGGGATCGGCGCGACCGTCACGGTCATCGCCTGGATGCGCCACATCTGGCTCCGCCCGTATGCGGGCGTGCCGCGGCAGGAACAGCTGGTGGTGCTGCGTTCGAGCCAGGGGAGCGGCAACGTGTCCCTGCCCGACGTCGACGACCTGCGAAAGCTGGACACGGTTTTCGCGGGGATTGTCCTCTGGCAGACGAGCAGCGCCGCGCTCTTGGAGGGCGGGCAGACCTCGTGGGTCAACGCCCAGGTCGTGTCGGCCGATTTCTTCGACGTGCTCGGCGTGCGGCCCGTGCTCGGGCGCGCCTTCCTGGCCGGCGAGGACCGGAAGCCCGGCGGCAATCCGGTCGTGGTCATCAGCGAGCGGCTCTGGCGCGGCCGTTTCGGCGCCGATCCCGCGATCGTTGGCCGGGTGTTGGAGCTGAACCGGGTCAAGTTCACGGTGGTCGGGGTCGCGCCGGCGGCCTTTCGCGGCAGCAACCCCGCATCGTCGTTCGAGGTCTGGGCGCCGCTGTCGATGATCTGGGAGATGCGCAACCAGCGCCCCATGACGGAGCGGTCCGCGCGCGGCTGGCAGGACCTCGCCCGGCTCCGGCCGGGCGTGACCGTCGCGCAGGCGCAGGCGGCCGTGGACGGAGTCGGGGCGGGGCTCGCGCAGGCGTATCCGCGGACCAACCGGGAGGTCCGCCACCGCGTGCTGACGATCGCCCAGCAGGCCGGGGACGTCGGCACCATGTTTGTCGTGCTCCTCGTGGTGAGCCTCGGCGTGCTGCTGGTGGTCGCGGCCAACGTTTCAAACCTGCTGCTGGCGCGGGCGACCAACCGCCGGCGGGAGATCGCCATCCGCCTGGCGGCCGGGGCCAGCCGCGGCCAGTTGATCCGGCTGCTGCTGGTCGAAAGCCTCCTCCTGGCGCTGCCGGGCGGCGCCGCGGGCGTGCTGCTGGCGGCGTGGGCGGTCGACTCCATCACGCTGTTTCTCCCGGGACCGCTGGCCGCCGGGATATTCCTCGATCTGTCGCTCGACCTGCCGACGGTGGCTGCCGCCGCGCTCCTCACGCTCGGTACCGGGGTCGCGTTCGGCCTGGTGCCGGCCCTGCAGGCCTCCCGGCCGAACCTCAGCGAGGCGCTCAAGGCCGGGGGCGGCTCCGTCGGCGGCCTGCCATCCCACCATCGCGTGCGCCGGACGCTCGTCGTGGTCGAGATGGCCGTGGCGGTGGTCCTGCTGATCGGAGCCGGCCTGCTGATCGAGGGGGTTCGCGCCGCCCGCCGCATCGACATCGGGTTCAGCCCCGACCGCGTCCTGGTCGCCGGTCTGCAGATCGGCATGAACGGCTACGATCCGACCACCGGTCTGGCGTTCTATCGGGACCTTCGCCAGCGGACGGCGGCGCTGCCGGGGGTGGAGGCGGCGGCCCTGGCGAGCTGGCTTCCGCTCGGCCGCCGCGGCTGCAAGGGCAGCGGGGTCGAGGTGGACGGCTACGTCCGTCCGCCGGGGGAGGACACCACCTACGAATTCGCGATCGTCTCGCCGGGGTATTTCGAGACGCTCCGGATTCCGCTCGTCGCCGGCCGGGAGTTCACCGTGGCGGACGACGCGACCGCGCCCCGGGTGGCGGTGGTCAACGAGCATTTCGCCCAGCGTTTCTGGCCGGGGCGGGATGCGGTCGGCCAGCGCTTCCGGTGCTTCGGCCAATGGCGGACGGTGATCGGCGTCGCGAAAGCCGGGAAGTACAACCGCCTCGATGAGCCCGCGTGGTGCTTCTACTATCTGCCCGAGCAGCAGGGGGTGCCGGATCTGGATCTGAAGCTGTGCGTGCGCGCCCGGGGGGATCCCGCCGCGCTGGCGGGTGCGTTGCGCCTGGCGCTCCGCGAACAGGATCCGGGGGTCGAGTTCACCGAAGTCTTTCCGCTGCGCGACTACGTGCAGGGCGCGCTGCTGGTGGAAAGCATGACCTCGAGCCTGCTCGCGTTGATCGGCGGCACGGCGCTGGTCCTCGCGGCGATGGGCGTCTACGCGGTCACCGCTTACACGGTAAGCCAGCGGATGCGGGAGTTCGGCGTGCGCCTGGCGCTCGGGGCGCAGTCGACGGACGTGCTGCGGCAGGTGGTGACCGAGGGGCTGAAGCTCGCGGCGCTCGGCTCGGCCGCCGGTGTCGGCGTGGCGGGGATCTGCACGCGGCTGCTCGGAGGTTTCCTCCATGGCGTCAGCCCGTTCGATCCGGCGGTTTTTGTCACGGTGCCGCTGGTGCTGGGGGCGGCGGTCGTGTGCGCCTGCCTGGCGCCGGCGTGGCGGGCCGGCCGGGCCGATCCGCTCGCGGCCCTGCGCGCGGAATAGCGCGAGGCGGCGAATCGCGCTGAGCGCAACAAACCCCCCTCCGTCCAGGACGGCGCCCGACAATGCGGCGGGCGGCAGACTCGTCCGGCAATCAGGTTAGGACCGGCCGTCGCGGCCGGCTCCGCATGAATTGCCCAGCACTGCGCGCCGATTGACGCAGGGGGCGCGGCCGCGGATCGCGGGCGTCACCGTTCTGGCCGGTGCCGGGGATTCAACCTCACCTCGCGGGGATCGACAAAACCGCGGCGACGCCTCAATCTGGCATCACGTCCCGGACTGATCTCGGGCGCGGACTGCTCCCGCGGACCGAGGCCCGGATCCATTCGGAACGCAGGTGCAGAGCGACCGGCACCGCCCGGTCCATACCCCCGGTCATGCAAGCCACCCCGCCGTCACCCCCGGCCAGCCCGGAACGAGCGAAATCCGCGGCGCCGGAGGTGGTGTTCGCGGAGGCGCTCTGCAAGGGCTGCGAGCTGTGCGTTTCGATCTGCCCGACGAAGGTGCTCAAGCTCGACACCGGCCGCGTGAACGTCCGCGGGTACTTCCCCGCGATCATCTACAACCTCGCCGGCTGCAGCGGCTGTGGCAGCTGCGCCAAGATCTGTCCGGACTCGGTCATCACCGTCCGCCGCTAGAAGCCGCCATGCCCAGGGAACTGATGAAGGGAAATGAGGCGATCGCCGCCGCGGCCATCGGCGCCGGCTGCCGCTATTTCTTCGGCTACCCGATCACGCCGCAGAACGAGATCCCGGAGTACATGTCCCGCGAGCTGCCCAAGGTGGGCGGCGTCTACGTGCAGGCCGAGTCGGAGGTGGCCGCGATCAACATGGTCTACGGCGCGGCCGGCGCGGGCGCGCGCGTGCTCACCTCGTCGTCGAGCCCCGGCATCAGCCTGATGCAGGAGGGCATCTCCTACATCGCCGGGGCCGAGCTGCCCTGCGTCCTCGTCAACGTCATGCGGGCCGGGCCCGGCCTCGGCGGCGTGCAGCCGTCGCAGGCGGACTATTTCCAGGCGACCAAGGGCGGCGGCCATGGCGACTACCACCTGATCGTGCTTGCGCCCTCGAACCTCCAGGAGGCGGTCGAGCTGACCCAGCTCGCCTTCGACCTGGCCGACAAATACCGCAATCCCGCGATGGTGCTCGCCGACGGCATGATCGGGCAGCTGATGGAGCCGGTGGAGCTTCCGCCGGAGCGGCCCGCCGCGGAACTGCCGCCGAAGGACTGGGCCACGACGGGCACGGCGCACAGCGGCGGCCGGCGAAGGATCATCAATTCGCTCTACCTGTACCCGGACCAGCTCGAGGAGCATGTCCGCGCGCTCTTCCGGAAATACGCGGCGATCGAGCGGGACGAGGTCCGCTGCGAGCTCGTGGGCTGCGACGACGCCGAGGTGGTCATCGTGGCCTACGGCACGACCGCGCGCATCGCGCGCACGGCGATCGCGAAGTGCCGCGCCCTCGGCCTGCGGGCCGGCCTGCTCCGCCCGATCACGCTCTACCCGTTCCCGTACGCCGCGTTCGCGCCGGTCGCGCGCAGCGCCCGCGCGTTCCTGGTGGTCGAGATGAGCATGGGGCAGATGGTCGACGACGTGAGGATCGCGGTCGCGGGCCGGCGGCCGGTCGCCTTCTACGGCCGCACCGGCGGCATCGTGCCGACCGCGCCGGAGATCGTGAAGCAGGTGCAGGCCCTGCGGGAGGGGCTCGGCGCATGAAGATCGTCTACCAGAAGTCGCCGGGCCTGACCGACGTGCCGCTGCACTACTGCCCCGGCTGCACCCACGGCATCATCCACAAGCTCGTGGCCGAGTCGCTCGTCGAGCTCGACGTGCTCGGCCGGACAGTGCTGGTCGCGCCGGTGGGCTGCGCCGTGTTCGCCTATGACTATTTCAACTGCGACGCGCAGGAGGCGGCGCACGGGCGTGCGCCGGCGGTGGCGACGGGGATCAAGCGGGTGCACCCGGAGCACGTGGTCTTCACCTATCAGGGCGACGGCGACCTCGCCTCGATCGGCACCGCCGAGATCGTGCACGCGGCCATGCGCGGGGAGAACATCACGGTCATCTTCGTCAACAACGCCATCTACGGGATGACCGGCGGGCAGATGGCGCCGACCACCCTCGTCGGCCAGTCGACGACGACGTCGCCGCGGGGCCGGGTGCGGGTGGGGCAGGGCGCGCCGCTGCGGGTCTGCGAGCTGCTTGCCACAATCGAGGCCGCGGCCTACGTCGCCCGCGTTTCCGTCAACACGATCCCGCGGCTGAATGGCGCGAAGCGCGCGATCAAGCGCGCGTTTCAGATGCAGATCGAGAACAAGGGCTTCAGCCTGGTCGAGGTGCTGTCGTCGTGCCCGACCAACTGGGGCCTGTCGCCGGTCGACGCCCTGCGCTGGGTGGAGCAGACGATGATCCCGGTCTTCCCGCTCGGGACCTTCCGGGACATCGACGGAGGGACCAACCCATGACCGAGGCGCGCGTCATCGTCGCCGGCTTCGGCGGCCAGGGGATCCTCATGCTGGGCAAGCTGCTCGCCCACGCCGCCATGATCGAGGGCAAGCAGGTCACCTGGCTGCCTTCCTACGGCCCGGAGATGCGCGGCGGCACGGCCAACTGCAACGTGATCATCTCCGACGAGCCGATCGGCTCGCCGATCGTCACCGAGGCCACGGCCGTGATCGCGATGAACCTGCCCTCGCTGGACCGCTTTGCGGCATTCGTCCAGCCCGGCGGGTGGCTGCTGCTGAACCGCTCGCTGATCCCGGCCACGCCCGCCCGGACCGACGTGCAGGTCCTCGCCGTGCCGGCCACCGAACTGGCCCAGCAGCAGGGCAGCGCGCGGGTCGCGAACGTGGTCATGCTCGGCGCCCTGCTCCCGCTGACCCAGGCCGTCCGCCAGCAATCGATCGTGGCCGCGATCACGGGCGTGCTCGGTCGGGGCAAGCAGCACCTCCTGGACATCAACCTGCGCGCGCTGGAGGCGGGCCGGGCGCTCGCCGAAAAGGTGCCGGTGCCATCATGAGCAACGAGGACAAGGAGAAGATTACCATCGAGGTCCCGTCGCGGGCCCTGCACATCGAGCACGCGCAGTGCCCCCGCGGGCACAGCCTGATGGATCCTGGAGTGCGGATCAACGGCCTGCCGTCGATCAAGGTGGTCGCCGCGTACGGCGCCATCCGCGGGAACATCCACCTCGACCCGGTATACGGCAGCTTCCACAACCTCTTCGACGTCGACATTCCCGAGGGCGTGGTGATCGAGATGTTCTGCCCGGCGTGCGGGGCGTCGTTGAAGGTCGAGCACGAGAAATGCAGCTTCTGCTTCTCGCCGATGTTCGCCCTGTACCTGCCCAACGGCGGCATCCTCGAGGGCTGCCTGAAGGGCGGCTGCCACGAGCACAAGCTGGTCCTGGTCGACGTCCACGAGCAGCTCGGGAAGATCCACGGCGATGATGACCCGATCCAGCTCCTCATGTGACGAAGCCGCGCCCGCGATGGTCGCCGCCGGCGGTGCCGCGGCGGTCGTGGCGCCCGCCGGGGCCGTTTCCGCGGGCGGCAACGCGCCGGCGGCGCGCGCGGTCGCGGCAATCCAGCCCGGCATGCGCGTGTTCATGACCGGCAACTGCTCGGTGCCCCAGGTCGTGCTGGCGGCGCTGGTCGGGCAGGCGCCCCGCTTCACGCCGCCGGTCGAGATCGTCCAGCTCTTCTCGTTCGGCAACGCCGACTACGTCGCGCCCGGCCTCGAGCGCCACCTCCGCGTCAACACCCTCTTCATCGGCGGCAACGTGCGGCGGGCGGTCAACGAGGGACGCGCGGACTTCACCCCCTGCTTCCTCTCGGAGATCCCGGACCTCTTCCGCCGCCGGATCCTGCCCCTCGACGTCGCCCTGATCCACGTCAGCCCGCCCGACGCCCACGGCTTCTGCAGCTACGGCGTCGAGGTCGGCGTCACCAAGGCGGCGGCCGAGTCGGCCCGCATCGTCATCGCGGAGGTCAACGACCGGATGCCGCGGACCCTCGGCGACAGCTTCATCCACGTGTCGCGGATCAGCCACCTCGTGCCGGTGTCCTATCCGCTGCTCGAGCTCCACCAGGGGCACGGCAGCGAGGAGGAGCACCGGATCGCGCAGTTCTGCGCCGACCTGATCGAGGACGGCTCCACGCTCCAGATGGGGATCGGCGGCATCCCGGACGCCGTCCTCGGCTGTCTCCGCCAGAAGCGGGACCTCGGCATCCACAGCGAGATGTTCTCGGACGGCGTGATCGACCTGGTCGAGCGCGGCATCGTCAACGGGGCGCGCAAGACCCTGCATCCGGGCAAGATCACGGCCGGGTTCCTCATGGGCACCCGGCGCCTCTACGACTTCGTCCACGACAACCCGCTGGTCGAGCTGCACCCGACGGAGTACATCAACGATCCGTTCCGCATCGCGCAGAACGACCGCATGGTCGCGCTCAACTCGGCGCTCGAGGTGGACCTGACCGGGCAGGTGTGCGCCGACTCGATCGGCACGCGGATGTACAGCGGGGTGGGCGGCCAGATCGACTTCATCTACGGGTCGAGCCGTTCGCGGGGCGGCAAGCCGATCATTGCCCTGCCGAGCACGGCGGAGGTCGGCGGCGCGCTCGTCAGCCGGATCGTCCCGACGCTCAAGCCCGGGGCCGGCGTGGTGACGACGCGGAACCATGTGCACTTCGTGGTGACCGAGTACGGCGTCGCCGATCTCTACGGCCAGTCCCTCGCGCAGCGCCGCCGGGCGCTGATCGCCCTGGCCCATCCCCGGTTCCGCGGGGAGCTCGAGCAGGCGGCGCGGAAGCTCGGCTGAGCGGACGCGGCGGCTCCGGCGCGGCCCAACCCTTGCCAGAGTCAGAGCGGCGCGCCCAGCGGTCGCGGATTCGCCAAGGCCGACTCAAGGCCTCGCGGCGCGTGCCGGGGTCAGATGAACAGGTAGACGTAGACCGCGATGGTGACGGCGGCGGCGCCGGCGCCGGCGGCGAGCGACCAGAGCAGGTTCCGCTTGCGGGCCGCCATGGCCAGCGTGGCGATGATGACGCCCGTCTGCGCCGCCAGCATGCCGTAGAAAAACTGCTGGCTGCGCCGGTGGTGCCGCTCGGCGGAGAGATTGGTCTTGCGCACCTGGAGTTCGTAGTAGCCGGCGATGATCTGGTTCAGCCACGCCTCGAGATCGTAACGCTGCGCGGTGAAGGCCAGCCGCGCAGCGGTGAAATCGCGCCGGAGCGCGGGGCTGGCATCCGGGCGATCCAGCTGGTTCTCGATCTGGCCGACGACGAGCCCAACCGCCTTGACGGCCGCGTCGAACGCGAGCGCGTGCGCCTGGGCGCGGCGGAGCGAGTCCTGCAGCGCCTCATCGCTGACGCGTCCCAGCAGGGCGACGAGCTCGGCGTCCGGCCGCGACGCGTCGAGTGCTTCGACCGCCGCCTGCACCTCCGGGGCGGGCGCTGTGGCGGCGCCGGCGTCGGGCAGCGTGCCGTCGACCAGAGCCGCCAGCGCCTGCCGGCCGCCCGGCGAGTCGAGCGACGCGCCAGCCGGGTTGTTGGCCAGGGCAGATTGCAGCGCGTCCCTGGTCAGCGGATGCACCTCCGAGCCTGCGACCAACAGGTCCCGGGTGTTGTGCTGCAGGGCGCTCCGCAGTTTCTTTCCCTGGAAGAAATTCCACTGGTCGCCGGCCTTGGACTGCAGCTGGGCGGCGAGCGAACGCTCGTACTGGGCGCGGGTCATTTCGCTGGAAGAGAGCCCCGCCAGCATGGTCGCGACGACCGCCATGGCGACCGGGGTGGCGCCCAGGACCTTGCCCCAGAACGACGGGGGCAGATCGGTTTTCAAGGTCTCCGGCACGTCGACTTTCATGGCGAATGCGCCGGTTCCGGCGCGTGGCGCCGATTCTCCGCGTTCCGGTGCGCGCGGCAAGATCCAACATTGTCGGCCGCGCCCGGAGCCCTGATGTGGCTTGTCAAGACGCCGCGCGCGCGGCATGTGATCACGTCCGCGAGGCAGCGGTTTCCTCGACGGTGTTCCTGGGAGGCCGCCTTTCGTCGAACCCATGAGTTCCCATCGGAAGATGGCCAGGCGCCAGGCGGCGACCCCGGCCCCGGGCCAGTCGCCGCGGCCGGGAGCGCCCGCCGCCCCGGCGTTGTCCGGGGAAACCACGCCGGACCGGTCCGACCTTCCGCCAGCCGGCGGCGCCCCCGATCGCCGCGGACTGGTCGCGGGCCTCGTGCTCTTTGTCGCCGTGGCCGGCGTTTTTCTGCCCGCGCTCGGGCACGGTTTCATCACTTACGACGATCCGGCGTACGTGACCGGCAACGCGCATGTCACGGGCGGGCTCACCTGGGACGGCCTCCGCTGGGCATTCCAGACAACGGCCGCCTCGAACTGGCACCCGCTGACGTGGATCTCGCACATGGCGGACTGCGAGGTTTTCGGCCTCCGGCCCTGGGGCCATCATCTCACGAGCGTGTTGCTGCACGCCCTCAACGCGCTGCTGCTGTTTGCCGTCCTGCGGAGGATGACCGGCGCGCTCTGGCGCAGTCTGTTCGTGGCGGCGCTGTTCGGCTTGCACCCGCTGCACGTCGAATCGGTCGCCTGGATCGCCGAGCGCAAGGACGTCCTCAGCACGGCGTTCTGGATGCTGACGCTCTGGGCCTATGCGCGGAGCGCGGAGCCGGCCGCGGCGCCCGCCCGCAGCCGGACGTTTCTGGGGCTGGCGGTTCTGTTCTTCGCCCTGGGGCTGATGTGCAAGCCGATGCTGGTCACGATTCCGTGCGTGCTGCTGCTCCTCGATTGGTGGCCGCTGGGTCGCTGGCAGCGAGCGTCGGCGGCCGGCCGCCGGGCGCTGCTGCTGGAGAAGATCCCGTTTTTCGCCATCGCGGCCGCCTCCGGCGCCGTGACGCTCTTCGCCCAGGGCCGCGGCGGAACCGTGCAGTCGGTCGAGGATTTTCCCTTGGCCGTGCGGCTCGCCAACGCCGTCACCGCCTATGTCCAGTATGTCGGCAAGTGCTTGGTGCCGGTGCGGCTCGCCGTGTTCTACCCGTTTCTGCCGGAGCCGCCGCCGCTCTGGCAGCCCCTGCTGGGTGCCGCCCTGCTCGCCGGGGTGACGATCGCGGTCATCCGGGCGGCGCGGCGCCGGCCCTATCTGGTGACGGGCTGGCTGTGGTTCCTCGGGACGCTGGTGCCGGTCATCGGCCTCGTCCAGATCGGGGGACAGTCCATGGCCGACCGCTACACGTATGTTCCGCTGATCGGCGTCTTCCTGATGTTGGTCTGGCTGGCCGCCGACGCCGGGGCCGCGGCGCCGCAATTCCGGTGGGCGCCGGCCGCCGTGGGCGCCGCGGTCCTCGCCGCCTGCGCGGGCCTGACCGAGCGACAGCTCGGCTTCTGGCGGGACGGCGTCAGCCTCTTTCGCCACGCACTCGCGGTGACGACGCCGGGCAACTGGGTCGCGCACGCCAACCTCTACCTGACGCTCGCGCCGACGGACCCCGCTGAATCCAGGGCCGAGCTTGCGGCCACGATGCGCAGCCTCGGCGATTTCGCGGCGAAATACGATCGGCGCGGCCTTGAACTGCTGCGCGCACCGGGCGGGCTGCCGGAGGCGATCAAGGCGTTCCGGACGGCGCTGCGCATCCTGCCGCCGATGCCCGAGCCCCACTGCCATCTCGGCGTCGCGCTGGCGCAAACGCCCGGCGGGCTGTCCGAGGCGATCGACGAGTTCCAGGAGGCGCTGCGCCTCCGACCCGGCTACGCCGAGGCCCACGCCGGCCTCGGTTCGGCCATCGCCCGGACGCCCGGCCGCCTGCTCGAGGCGATCGGCGAGTTCCGGACGGCGCTGCAACTCGATCCGAACCTGGCCGAGGCGCACGCCGGCCTGGGCGCGCTCCTGGCGACGATCCCGGGGCGCGAGGCCGAGGCGATCGAAGAGCTGCAGGCGGCGCTGCGGCTGAACCCCGGTCTGCCCGGGGCCCGCGCCGCCTTGGAGCGATTGCAGGCCGGGGCCCGCTAGCGAGGCGGGGCCAACCGCTGGTTTCCGCACCTGTCCGCTGATTCTGGAGAACCATCGGGACTCGAACAGCGCGAATCAGCGGTTGATGTCGACTCGCGTCCGCCGGCGGGGTTCGAGATGGCGGCGCACTTTCGCCGGCGATCCGCCAGCCAGAGTCTGAACTTCCGGAACGAGCGCGATTCGGTGTAGGATTCGACGGGCAAGACCCGCGGCACGCGGGATTGCGGCCCGGGGCCGCGGCGGCCAGCATGCGGGCAAAATCAACCCCAGCCAACCCGTCACCATGGATCAGACCATCCGCCGAGTGATCACCATCCTGTTTGCCGCCGTCGTGCTCGCCGCCCCGGCGTTGCCGGCGGAGGCGCCGCTCGAATGGGGCGACCAGGGCGACGGCACCTACCGCAACCCGGTCCTGGCCGCCGATTACTCGGATCCGGAGATCGTCCGCGTCGGCGACGATTTCTACCTGGTGGCCTCGGAGTTCCATTTCGTCGGGATCCAGGTGCTGCACTCGCGCGACCTCGTGAACTGGCGGATCATCGGCCAGGTGTTCGACCGCCTGACGATGGACCCGAAATACGACGAGATGCGGGGCTACGCCGAGGGCACCTGGGCGCCGTCGCTGCGCTTCCACGACGGCCGCTTTTTCCTTTACGTCTGCACCCCGCACGACGGGCTGTTCCTGTGGACGGCCACGAATCCCGCGGGCCCTTGGTCGGGGATGGTGACGGTCAGGCGCGTCGACCTGTGGGAGGACCCGTGCCCGTTCTGGGACGACGACGGGCAGGCCTACCTCGTGCACAGCCGCAAGGGGGCCGGCCCGCTCATCCTGCACCGGATGAGCCCGGACGGCACGCGCCTGCTCGACGACGGCACGGAGATCTACCGCGGCCCCGTGGCCGAGGGCCCCAAGCTCTTCAAGCGCCACGGCTGGTACTACATCTCGCTGCCCGAGGGCGGCGTCGACAAGGGCGGGCAGACGGTCCTGCGGGCGCGCGGCCTTTACGGGCCCTATGAGCGCCGCGAGGTCCTGCCCGCGGGCAGCCCGCATCAGGGCGGCCTGGTCGAGCTCGACCGCGGCGAGGCCTGGTTCATGGCCTTCAAGTTGACCGGCTTTCTCGGCCGGATCGACCATCTCCTGCCCGTGCGCTGGGGCGACGACGACTGGCCGGTCTTCGGCGACAACGGGCAGCCCGTGCGGCAGTGGCGCAAGCCCGCGGTCGGCGCGGGCACGCCGATCCAGCATCCGCAGACCAGCGACGATTTCGACGGCGCCGCGCTCCAGCCGCAGTGGCAGTGGAACCACAACCCCGTGCCGGGCGCCTGGTCGCTCGCCGAACGCCCCGGCTGGCTCCGGCTGCGCGGCCAGCCCGCGGCGAACCTCACCCTCGCGCGGGACACGCTCACGCAGAAGATCTGGGGCGAGGCGGGCCGGGCCGAGGTGAGGCTCGACGGCAGCGCGCTGGCGGAGGGCCAGCGCGCCGGCCTCGCGTTCATGTGCGGCAAGGTTTTCAGCGCGGTCGGCGTCGTGCGCGCGGGCGGCGCGAGCCGGATCTTCTGGGACGGCGGCGCCGGGCCCGCGGCGCCGGGTCCGGCGGTGCGCGGGCCGGCGGTCTGGCTGCGGGCCGAGTACCGCGGCGACGCCGCCCGGCTGCTCTACAGCCTCGACGGGACCGCCTACGTCGACACCGGCCTCGCCCTCACCCTGAAGTGGGGCCAGTGGAAGGGCGCGCGCCTCGCGCTCTTCGCCTGCGGCGACGGTGGCGGCGTCGCGGATTTCGACTATTTCCACTTCATGCCGGAGCCGCCGCCCGTTGCGGCACGGTGAACGCCCGTCACCAGCCGGCGCCCTTGGTCAGCGTCGGGACGCGCGCGATGAGCCAGTTGCTCGCGATGTAGAGGGTCGAGCCGTCGCCGCCCCAGTTGCAGTTGCCGCAGGGCTCGCCGGTGATGATCCGCCCGAGCAGCTTGCCGGCGGGCGAGACCACGATCACGCCATCCGCGGCGGCGCACCAGACGTTGCCGGCGCAGTCGACCTTGAGTCCGTCGCAGGGTCCGTGGGCGCCGGCGTCGAGGAGCGGCTGGGCGTCGAAGAACAGGCGCTCGCCGGCAAGCGTGCCGTCGGGCTGCACGTCGTAGGCCAGGATCCGCGCGGCCTTCTGCTCGCTCACGTCGACGTAGAGGATCTTCTCGTCGGGCGAGAAGCCGATGCCGTTCGGCCGGGTGAGGTGTTTGAGCAGGAGCGTGACCTCGCCGGCGGGGGTCACGCGGTAGACGCCGTTGAACGGGAGCTCCTTGAGCGGCGAGGCGTCGCCGTCGGTGAAGCCGTAGGGCGGGTCGGTGAAGTAGATGTCGCCGTCGCGGCGGACGGCGAGGTCGTTGGGGCTGCTGAAGCGTTTGCCCTGATAGCGATCGGCGATGGTCGTGAAGGTGCCGTGCTCGTAGCGGGCGATGCGGTGGGTCGCCCCCTGGCAGAGCAGCAGGCGTCCCTGGGCGTCGCGGGCGAGCCCGTTGCTCCCGGCCTCGCGGACGCCCGGGACCGCCTCGCCGCCGCCGCTCGGCTGGAGGAAGATCGCGGCTTTGGCGTCGCCCGGCTTCCAGCGGTAGGCGATGTTGGCCGGTACGTCGGAGAAGATCAGCGCGCCGTCGAGCCAGACCGGCCCCTCGGACCAATGGAAGCCCTCGGCGATCTTCTCGACCGGCGCATCCGGGGCGACCAGGGCGTCGAACGCCGGATCGAGCCGCTGGATGCGCGGGTGGAACGGGCGCGCGGGCTCGGCCGCGCAGGCGAGGACGGGAACCAGCAGGAGGGCCAGGGCGGGGAGCTTCATGCCGGGCAATTAACCGCGGCCGCCTCCCGACGCAAGAAGGCGGACGAAGGAGGGCTTCTCCAATTCAGGAGCCACGGAACCAAGAGCATTCTCCCCGGCCTCTCAGTTTCTGGATGGTATTCGCTCGAGAGGGCGCGACACTAGCCCATTCGGTAGGCTCATTCACAAACAGGCCTTGGATGACTCGGAGCGGGGTCGAGAGAATTCGGGTCCCGAGTCTGTCGAGAGAAGACTTGAAGGGACGGGAGAAGATGCTAAGGGACGGGGGCGAAAAGGAGGAAAGGGAGGGATTGACCTGGGTCGGGAGGGCGGAGTGGGCTGGACGGACGGTGAGAACCGCTCGCATCAAGGTGAATGCAGAAGAAGGGGAGGCGGCTTACCACTGCATGTCGAAAACCGTCAATGGGGAACGGCTCTTCGACGACATCGCTAAGGAAATCCTGCGCCGGCAGCTCTGGCTCGTGGCGGAGTTCTGCGGGGTCCAGATCATCACCTATGCAATTCTCTCCAATCACTTTCACGTTCTTGTGCAGGTGCCCAGGAAAGCCGCCGTTGCCGACGCAGAATTGCTGCGCCGATTTGCGCTGCTCCATCCGAAGCCGACCCGCTATCAGGTCCTGCGATTGGACGTCATCAGGGCCGTTCTGACCGCCGATCCCTGCTCCGACACAGAAGCGGCCCGACTCGCCGGCGAGTGGCGCAGGCGCCAGCTGGCCTTAATGGGCGACGTTTCCGCATTCATGCGTCTGCTCAAACAGCGCTTCGCCATCTGGTTCAACAGAACCCATCATCGCTTTGGGCCCCTCTGGTGCGACCGCTTCAAGTCAGTGCTGCTTGAAGGGAAGCCTAGGCTGCTTGAAACGATGGCCGCCTACATTGACCTCAACCCTGTCCGTGCCGGCTTGGTCGCCGATCCGAAGGACTACCGATTCTGCGGCTATGCCGAGGCCGTCGGCGGCCACAAGCTTGCCCGGCTCGGTCTGCAGTTCATCGCCGGCGGGGATTGGAGCGCTGCACAGGCCGACTATCGGCAATGCCTCTTTGGCAGCGGGGCTGATGCTCGCGAGGGCCGCGCGAACATCACGCCCGCGGCGCTCCAGCAGGTGCTCAAGCAGCAAGGAAAGCTTCCGCTCTCGGTTGTCCTGCGCTGCCGCATCCGGTACTTTAACGACGGCGCGGTACTCGGTGGCCGCGCCTTCGTGGAGCGGCACGTGGCCAAGTATCGCGATCGCCGCCATCGCAGCGGACGCACCGCTCCCCGCCCGCTGCCGCCCATCGCCGACTGGGCGGGTGAGGAGATCTCAGCGCTCCGCGCACTCCGGACTTCCGCCTTCGGGTAAGGCGAGCCGCCGCCCTGGCGGGATCCCGTGCTTTTGGCCGGACGACACCGCATGCGGCGTCGGCAGGCCGCGCATGCTGCAATCACCGTTTTTGGCGGAAACACGTGCTTACGGCGAGTTGGGCCCGACTTTCTCGACCAGTAATCCGATGATCCTCTCGAGCCGCTCGCCGCTTGCCTATAGGCAATCGAATCGCAGTTGACCTTCCTGTTTCGTCCCCGTCCCTTTTAGTTCTTTTCAAAGCCGCCGAGTAGCGATCAAAAAGAGGAAGAGCTCTACTATTAGCGGTGGCGGACCTGAACCCGTGTGAAGGAATGGCTTTGGCTAGCACCCCACGTCAATAATCGTGGGCGAGGATGGCCTCGAGGCGGCGGCAGATTTCGCGGCCGTAGTCGGTCCACAGGCCCGTGCCCCAGTAGCGGTAGCAGCTGGTCTGCGAGCAGAGCAGGTGGAAGAGCGCGTTGCGGTAGCGGGGCTCGCCGGTCGGCCGCCCCGGCTTGAGCACCTTTTCGAAGAAGTGGGCGCTGGCCCGCTCGATCGGCCCGAGCAGGTGGTCGTAGCCGCGCACCCAGGAGATGTTGTTGGTCCAGCTCCCGCCCTCCACGTGGAAGCGGTTGTCCTCCTTCTTGAGCTGCTCGATCACGGCGGCCAGCTTCTCCGGGCCGTCGCCCGGCTGCATGCGTCCCCAGATTCGGCCCTGGAGCAGCGGCTGCAGCTCCGGCAGGTCCTTTTCGCGGATGCCGGTGGCGAAAAGGTGCTCAAGGTATTCGGTCGCATTCATCGCCGGCGCGTCCGAGCCGGAGCATTCGCGCATGACCTCCTGGTACTTCGGCGGGAACTCGTTCATCATGACGCCGCCGTTCTCGCCGTCGGCGATCTGGGTCACCAGCGGCGGCACCTGGCGGCCCGCGAGGTCCCAGCGGCGGAGTCCCCTGGCCTCGTAGGAGGGCTGCATCTGGGCGACGAGCTTGGTATCGCTGCCCTGGGTTTTGACGATGGCGACGATGCTCGCCTCCTCCCCGCGTGAGCTGCGGCAGACGAGCCGGTGGGGCAGGTGGCGGCGCTCCGGCCCGCGGCCGGTCGCGGGCGCCTCGACGGTGTGCTCCTGGACGAGGACCCACTCGAAGCCGCAGTCGCGCAGCGTGCGCACGAACTCGTAGGCGGTGTCGGGATGGTTCGGCAGGGCCATCTCGGACGGTGAGAAGCCGCGCACGCGCTGGAGCGCCTCCCAGCCGAAGATCGCGGCGAAGTGCTGCTGCCAGGCCCGGACGTGCAGCCGGTAGTCCTGCACCGGGGTCGACGGCGCGACGGCGTGGCCCCAGGGGCAGCCGAGCCACTCGACCGCGCCGCGGTAGCGCGGATCGCCGGTGATCCGCTGCAGGGCTTCGATCACGTCGTTCCGTCCCATCTGGCGCAGGCCGTGGAGCAGCGTGCCCGAGTACTCGAGCATGACCCGCGGCTGGCGGCCCTCGTCGACGAGCTGCGGGATGAACTCGCCCATCCGCTTGTAGCACCAGGCGAAAACCGGGGCGTTGTGGTTGTCGCCGATCCCCTGGTGTTCCATCATGTGCTGCAGGTTGCCGATGATCCCGGCGGTGCCGAGGTCCGGGCCGCCGGCGGGGATGAGCGGCTGGTGCATGTGCAGCGCGACGGCGAAAGCGCTGCGGATCCGGCCGAAGTCGATCCGGCTGCCGTGGTGAAGAAAGACCGGCCCGTTGCGGCCGGCGCGGACCGCCGCGTCCACCGTGGGCTCGGCGCCGCTGAGGTTCGGCCGGCCGTCGACGTATTCAGGAAGAGGGTTCATGGTGCGCGGAGGTGCCGTTGCCGCCGGCCGGCGGGACGGCGCGGCTGACGAAGAACAGGGCGGCGAGCGGCGGCAGCGTGAGCAGGACCGACGCCGGGCGGCGGTGCCAGGGGATCGCTTCGGCCGTGACGCCGCCGGCGTTGCCGAGGCCGCCGCCGGCGTAGTCGCGGGCGTCGCTGTTGAGGATTTCCCGCCAGAGACCGGTCCGGGGCACGCCGATGCGGTAGCGATGCCGGGCGACCGGCGTGAAGTTGAACACGGCGAGGACGAGGTCGCCGCCGGGGGAAGCCCGGCGGAGGAAGCTCAGGGTGCTGGCGGCCGCGTCCTGGTGGTCGATCCACTCGAACCCCTCCGGCCGGTCGTCGAGCGCGTGGAGCGCCGGCTCGGCCCGGTAGACGCGGTTCAGGTCGGCCACCCAACGCTGGACGCCGGCGTGGTGGGGCTCGCCCTCGAGCTGCCATTCGACGGTCGCCTCGTGGCTCCATTCCGGCCAGAGGGCCAGTTCGCCGCCCATAAAGAGGAGCTTCTTGCCCGGATGGGCGTACATGTAGCCGTAGAGCAGGCGCAGGCCGGAGTATTTCTGGCGTTCGTCGCCGGGCATCTTGCCGAAGAGCGAGCCCTTGCCGTGCACGACCTCGTCGTGCGAGAGCGGCAGGAGGTAGCGCTCGGCGAAGACGTGCCCGACGCGGCCGGCGAACTCGGCGTGGTGGTGCCGGCGGTGGATCGGGTCGCGGGTGAAGTACTGCAGGGTGTCGTGCATCCAGCCCAGGTCCCATTTCAGGCCGAAGCCGAGGCCGCCGGCGTCGGCCGGCCGCGTTACCTGCGGCCACGCGGTGGACTCCTCGGCGATCATGAGCACGTCGGGGTGGTGGCGGCCGATCTCGGCATTGAGCTGCCGGAGAAACTCGATCGCTTCCAGGTTCTCGCGCCCGCCGTGCCGGTTGGGCAGCCAATCCCCGTAGTGGCGGGAGTAGTCCCGGTAGAGCATCGAAGCCACGGCGTCGAGCCGCAGCCCGTCGGTGTGATAGCGCTCGAGCCAGAACCGGGCGCTGCT
>Ga0335069_10005900_pt1 | contig 17917 bp, 24 predicted proteins | sample Lox_Sample_11_FD_206714 | JGI IMG/M metagenome (GOLD analysis project Ga0335069, IMG submission 206714) | Soil microbial communities from Loxahatchee National Wildlife Refuge, Florida, United States - Lox_Sample_1.1 | ecosystem: Environmental > Terrestrial > Soil > Wetlands | place: USA... | reverse complement strand
CACCTGGGATGCACTTCCAACGACTACAACAAAAAACCCCAGGGTGTTGGCCTGGGGTGAGATTGATTCAATTGCGGCCTACTTCATGTATTCCTTCCAAATCAGCAAATGATGCGGTGTTTCAATCACCAGTTTAGTTCTCTTAAGAACTCCTATCGCGGCTTTATAGTGCACATACGTAAGCCGGTCACACAGTCCCGCATACAACCATCCTGATGGGATTCCATTGCTGCCGGAGTCTTTAATACACGCTCCAAGCGCCGCAACGATTTGGACGGCCGAGGAAGTCTGGGCGCGCAATTGCTCATCAGTCAACCGGTCGAATGGTGCGAACGAGTTCATATTGGTTCTTTCGTTTATGTTATACAGCGCAGTTATTCAATCAGATGCTGGGAGTCCATATTGCGCGAAGTTGTAATGTTGGATTTGATAACGGCCATTGCGCATTCGTTTTGATGTGCTGGGGGATAGTTGCTTGTTCTCCAACACCACTTGACCATAATTGTTGTCGAGTCTCTCGAAACCTTTCGCGGCAAGGTATGCGATAGCTTCCATCTTGGTTCTAAATTCGAATTTTATTTTCATATTGTTTTCGTTTGTCATCACTATTGACGTATCAACAATAGCAGTTATTCACGTGCCATCAACCGAAAAGTGTTGACTAGGAGCGACTAGGCAAAATTTTCCTACCTAGTCGGGCCTGGCGTCCACGAAAAAGCCCCTAGGCCGGGGGGAAGGAGGGTAGTCTCTGTCGTTAGGGAGCCCAAGGAACGCCCCGGCCAGGGGCAAATGGTGTGCGTGGTGCGGCCTATTTCGCGCCGTGGTGCCAGAGTATGAATGACCGTGCGCGCCGCACGCAAGCGACGGTAATCTCCTTAGCACCGCTCAGGTAAGCGTGCGCCAAGGCCGCGAAGTAGAACGCCCTACGCGCGCCCGCAGACTTTGGTAGCAACCGGTGGTAGAGCTTGCGTGCTTCCGGTGTAATGCTCATGGGTTGACAGGGACATATAGGCCAAGCCAATAGCCCACAGCAGCACCGATAGCTATTGGGAGTAGCTTTGGTCCAACAAATAGCCAAGCTGCACCAGCACCAGCAACGCAGCACAACAGGCTATTGCGTTGACGTTGTGGTTGTGCTGATGGCGCGACATAACCAGGACCAGCGGCTGTAATTGTAGGAAGCCCCATAATGTTAGATTTCTGACAAGGGCGCACCAGTTATTGCTAGTGGCCACAGGAAGATTGATTTCAGTATGTTCACGGGCTGCACGTTTTTAGCGCCACTAGCATAGAAAGTGTAACCCGTAATTACACAGCCAACGGCTATGTAGCCGATGATTAAATACTTTGCTTTCATTTGCTAGAACACATGCGGTTTCTCCACCGGTCTCGCCTGCCACTCCGGCGCATTGAAGTTCGTCGCAACAATCGCTTGCAACCTAGCCGTGGCATCCGCGATGGTCTGTTGCTGTTCAACGGAGATAGTCCCGCCAAACTGGATTGACTGCAACAGAGGCAACAGTTTGATGGCTGCGTTAGCGACAGTTAATCCCAGGGTAATGGGATTTGAAATAGACGCAGCCAATCCAAGGGCGCTTTCGAGCACTGGCAAGACACCAGTAACAGCGGAAATGACGCCAGACGCATCAGACGAAATAGTAGAGAGTTCACTCATAATTTATCAAGCGCGTGTGAAGTCCAAGTAAAACTTTTGTCCAACAATAAACTTGTCAACCAACGCAGGATTGGTTATTGACATAGACAAGTTTGCCGTAGGTGTCCATCGTGCGAAAGTGTTATCATCGTTTTCACCATTAGGACCATAAATGGTTGTTGTTACGGCAGCAAGTTCCAATTGGACGAAAGATTCAGATTGTTTTGTTACTTTCGTAACCTGTAATTTTGCATGCATCATATTAGTGAACAAATGTGTTAGTGTTGGCAATCGAAACAAGGCTCTGGATATTGGCCAGACTGAAGAATAGTAGGTTAGAGCTAGTGTTGGCATCTCCCGGCGTAGTCGCATCCAGATACCCCTTGCGAAAAGTGAAGTAAGCCGCGAAGTAATTGGGGGCATTTGTGCGTATCTTCTCTTCAATCAGCACCACACCGGGCGCATTGGAACTAAGGTAGTTATGGTTCTGCAACTCCCAAGCCATAAACGTATCGAGCACCGTATAGGCATTGGCAACCGTGTTGTCAGCCTCATAGAGCCATTTCTGGCTATAGGCACCGCCTGGGGCGAGGGTAGCCGAACATCCCCACATAAGGGCCAGCGGGGAGACAACCAGGAGCAAGCTCAGGAGCGAGAGGATGCCCTTAGTGCCGTTCCCCGGCGGCAGTGACGGCCTCCGCGCATGGTGCCAGAGCCCCTGGAGCCAAGCAATCACACCGAGTGCAATCCCGACGATAAGTTCCGTATTCCCTTGGTCAGAGCCGATACCCTTGGCGACAAGGTAACCCGAAATCATTTTAGCAAGCGCCCGTATGGTGCTCTGTAGCATGTCAGCGTTCATTTCATTATTCCTTTCATTTGAGCCATGATTGCATTGTTTTGGGCAATCACGACAGTTGTTTGTTCTGTTAACTTTTCCATCAGTGCCAAGTGTTGTGTGACGGTTTCCTTCAGACTGGAAAGCTGTGCGTCATGGCGAGACACGATAGAAGCGAGGGTAGCCTGAGAAGCGCCAAAGCCTACTGAAAGGCCGGTAATGGCAATGAGAACGTTAATGACAACACTTCGATTATCTATTTTATCGTTCATTTATTTTGCCATGATAGGTGAAAGCGCGGATTGAATCCAGTGCCATTGAAGCCAAGTCGCCAGCCAACTCGCAACCCTTGCGAAAGCGTAATGTTTGTATAATTACTCAGCACGACACCAGCAGCGGTCCCCGTTACGTTGAAAAGTTGCATAGCGTCAACACCATTTGTAACTAACGTTATGGTGCAGTTAGTCCCCGCGCTCAGTGCTGTTCCATTGTGCATCCAAAAGTTTGTAAGTGTCTGAGTTACGGGCAAAATGTCCACCGCAGTATCAACAACAGTAGAATTGTCTTGTGCAGACAGTGAATAGTAACGATTGCTGGTTGATTGCGAAATTGATAACGTGGCAAAAGCCGCGCCGGAATTTGCGGAGAGTCCCGAAATGTTGGACAAATATCTGCCATCACCTACAAACTGTGAAGCCGAAACCACACCACTATTGGTCTGATTTCCCCCCACTGTATCAAATCTCTTTGACACGCTACCACCGATAATCTCCATTGTCGCATTAGTTAACCACGCATTGGATGACGACAGACTAGACAGGTCATAGTAGATACCCGCAATCATCCCGTTGCACGCCGCGTCCAGCGAAATCGAATTCGTCCCGCCCATACGACACGAATCTACGGAGAATGTCGTGCAGTGATTCAAGACAATGTTTGTGGGGTCATACGCAAAGTGTGAACCACTAATACGCAAACCAGTTGTGTTGTAGGCGTAAAAGTCAACTGAGCCGTTGGCATTATTGTTAACGTCCAACGACTGAAAGTTCAGTCCACTACCACCGGATATGTATATGGGGTTAGTGTTGTTTAAAAAGCTCATCATCACAGTGCCACTGCTGACATTGGTCAGTGACAATGGATTTATGCAACTATCAACTTCACCGCCAATGAAGTTTATCCGTGGATATGAAGAGCTTGATGTAACCACATATGCGTTGCTACACAACAGGGAATAACAATTGAGTATGTCAACCGAAAAGGAATTAGTTAACCATAGTCCGCACGACAGACGATTGAACGTGCAATTTTCAATCGAACCCTCTCCAATTGTGCCAACAACACCAGAAGCTATAGACAGTTGATTACTGTAAGCATTCCCTTGAAACAGCAAGTTCCGCAGTCGGCAATTGTTTGTTATCACTAGTATAGGAACACCATTACTAGGATTAAAGAGCATAGAACATGAGTTCTGATTAATGTTTCTATCGCCTTCACCGGTTATTTCGGTGCCTTGCGGCAGAATCAGAGATGAGTCTATGAGATACTGACCGTGAGGAACAAATATGGCAGCATGCGCCGAATTGGTTATTGCAGTCTGAAAAGCAGCCCAGGAACTTGCAACGCCTGTAGGGTCAGCACCTAGTGACTGCACATTTACAGCATTATTTGTTAGACGCGAGCCATCACCGCCAAAGGTCCCGGTTCTTACACCACTTGTGCTAACAAAATCATCAACTGGTGCGCTGTTAACCACTTCAACTATCTGATTTGTCCACAGTGAATTACTACTGGGAGAACCATCGAACAAACAATCAGACACGTGACCTTGGCAATTCCCGCTCTGGAAAGCAATAGAGTTAGTTCCCCCAAATCGAGACCGCTCGATTGCAAATCCACTTACATTCCGCAGTATGATATTCGTTGGGTTATATCCAAAGTATCCTTCGCGAATCGTGGTGCCTGATGTTTGGTCAATAAACAGGTCATATCCGCTGTTCTGGAAATTTTCATCGTCCCAATTTTGTAACGTCAAACCCCTTCCGCCAAACACAATCATTGCATTGGTGTTCTTGACAATAGACATGCTCATCTCGGAGCAACTCACGTTAGTCAAAATTGGTGCATTCCAACATGACTGCACCACTCCACCACGGATGTTTATTTGCACCGGGTAGAAAGACGCAGTAATCACGATAGGATTGCTGTCTAGCAAAAAGTAAAGGCTACTCATGTCCACATTGAAGGAATTGGTAAGCATCAGACCGGTTGCAAGGCGATTGAATGAGCACCGCTCAATTGAGCCGCCAATCATCAGACCTTGAATACCAGTAGCTGCGCAACCCTGATTCGTGCTATTATTAGGGTCACCTTGGAATAACAGGTCACTAATGCGACAATTAATTTCAGGCACCAATATAACGTTAGCGTTAGTTGGGCTGAATAGACAGCTTACAGAGTTCTCGAACGAGTTTTTGTCCCCTTCGCCAAAAATCCTAGTGCCTTGTGGCAATAGTATGGATTGATTAATCAAATACTTACCATGTGGAACAAACACCGATGCGTGCACAGTGTTACTCACCGCAGCCCAGAATGCTGCCGTTGAATCCAACACTCCGCTTGGATCGGCCCCTAAATCATTAACGTTAATTGCGCCAGCATGATTAGTTAACCCTATAGCGTTACCATAATACCTAGGCTGTGACAACAGACCAATGGTATTCTGCCCAGTGTAAACAGCCGGGTCACCCAATTCTAGGTGCAGATTGCCTCCGGCGTCATTAGTCAAGCCCAGGGCATAGTTGACGGGGTGATAAAGGTTAGCCAGCCAGAAAGCATTATTCGTGGTGTAATGATACCATTGGTAAGCACCGCCAGCACGGTCATTATAGACAACAGACGCTTGCGCCCCAGTGACCACACCATAGGCCATGTCAATGGAGTAATCGGGTTGATAGATACCATTGCCACCACCGCCAGAGTTTCCTAGTTTCATGCCGGTTAGAGTGACGTTATACCAATAGTTAGTGTTGGGTGAAATGGTGACTGCGCCGCTCACGTTGGAAATGGCTACAATTGGCACATAGTTAGTGCCAGTGCCATCAAAATAGATACCCTTCTGGAAAAGGCCAAGCCAATTGCTAATCGAGAAAATATCAAACCCGGTGTAAGTCTGGTTATTGTCGCGAGAATCCAACTTGAGCCCGGCGGTGCTGCCCTGGCTTTCGACGTTACCCACCACAATATCCCCTATGACCGGAGAACTCGGAGTTGACTGGACAACCTTGGGTGTCTGGACGGTGCCAATATACATGGTAACAGACTGTGCGGGGACAACTGTCTGGAATGAAGTCGAGAACGCACCGATGTTGGTATGGAGCAAAATGTCTCTGATGGCGACGTTCCCAACAAAACCCATATCCGTTAGGTAAGCCGTTACAGTCTGGATATTGGTAGAAGTGTTGAAAAAGCAGACAGCCTTGGCATTGCCATTCTGAATAACTTTCGTCCACATTTGCACATTATTGGTGTTGTAATTCACACACCAGTTAGCGCGATAGACGGCAGGGTCCTGCATAACCCCAATTATCTCCGGGTTTGTCAGAGAAGCCAAGTTTACACTGTTAGTAGGGTTAAAGTCCAGCAACAGCGGATTGTCCAGCATAGCATGCAACATGCAGAATGACGCGAGAACAACGTTAGTCGGGCCAACGGCGCTTGTCACCCCTGTATCTTTATAGTGTGACGGTCCAATCAGTTGGGGCATGTCCGCAAAAGGGCTTCCCGGATGGTAATACCATTGTCCGTTAGTTTGACTAACAATGGCGCGTTGCAGGTTAGTGAACGCGACAATGTAATCGCCCCCCGCATCCTGCCAACAATTGACAACAGAGGGTTCCCAGGCGGAAATGTTGTATTCTGTCTCCAACAGAAACGGTTTGGCGTTAGTGACGTTAGGGGCGCTAAAGACAGCATCCCAAAGAACGCGGTCAGGATAGACAGTGGACGCAGCAATCTCGCGTGGTGAAGCCCAACCGGCAGGACAACTATCCAGCTTAATCAAATCCACCTTGTAATAGTTACCCATTATGGCAGCATCATTAGTTTCGTGGCCATAGCTGCCGGGCTGCGCAAAACTGGTAGTGCCACATTGGTTTGTCCCGCGTGACAGATAGTGCCCCACTTTGTAACCCAAGCTATGAAGCCAATCACACAGCCCTTTCATGTTGGGGAAATTCGTGTTGCCGGTAAGGTTGCCGTTACCATCCCGCGCCCAGGCTTCCCAACCACCATCAATACAAATGACGTTGTAACCCGCTCCGGCCATGCCGTTGGTAAGCCAGGTTAATGCGAGGTTAGTTACAACCGTCGCATTCATCTTTGTGAAATCAACATCGGCCCAAGTAGGGGTTGTGCCTGAACCCCAGTTATTCCACCCAAGATATGGGACGGCTCCCCACTGTTGAGAGTAGGTCGAACCCGAGGTTGCGCCCGGGCCGGGAAAGATGTTGCCGGGCGCTTGGGCAAAAGCGTCAATAGACACTACGGTCAGAAGCAAAGCAAGGATGTATCGCATAGCAATCAGAAAGACATGACACCAAGCCAGTAACGAATTCCGGCAATACCGATAAGGTCCCAAATATCAATCGTCACTCTGTCTGCGTCAATGTCAATGGTTTGAGGTTGTAGAGCAACCTTGGCATTAGCACCTGTGGGCTCACCAGTCACTTGTGCCGTGGTCTGATTGCCGTCCAGAGTAATGGTAATACCATCGGCCACCGGGTATCCACCACCAGTAGCAATAGTAGCGCGGCAGTTACCCTGAATAACCGTAGGGTTGACAATGATGTCAGCAGGCAATTCGGCTGCGATATTGTTCAGACGCCAGAACCGCAAGTAAGCGAAGCAATACCCAAGGCTTCCAACAATCGAAGCATTCGCAGCAGCGTAAAGGTAGATACGCCGTCTCCGTAGAGCGGGAGAGATGCCAATGTTAATCACACCGGCTTGACCAGTGGCAGGAATGAAAACAGCGTTCTGGTTAAGAAACTGCTGCGATTTGAACTCGACAAGTGCGCCCATGTTACCATCCTCCCAAGTCATCAGGCGAACCGCCAGAGTCAACACCCGCCATGTCATCATTACTGGTGTCGCCAGAATCCAGGCTAGTGCCACCGCTAAGCCCGGTGCTGGCCGGACTGTTAGTGTTGTTATTCATCAGGCTGGCAACATCCTCATAGCCTTGTTTCGCCGCATTCCACACACTTTGACCGGTAGAGAAAAGGCCGGTGATGAGTCCTTGTGTGGTAACGGCGGGATTGTTGCTGTTGCCATTCAGGCCGAGGTTAGGTGCAGTCGCGCCTGTAGCACCTACAGCACCGGCTCCCGATGCTGCGGCAGAAGCGGAAGTAGGCAAGTTCTTACTGCGATACCAAAGATAGGCGACAGCGCCGCCAGCCAGAATGACAAGAAGTAGGGTTTTACTCATAGAGCATCAGGATTTGTGTGTCATCACAACTACCAGGACAATCGCGGCAGCAACTAATAGGATGACAGTATAGTTACCACTTCCGGTCACAGCCGGTAAAATCTGAACCGTGCTTGGGCTTGTAATGGCAGAACCGACAGAGCCATCATGTAACGCAGCAAGCGAACTAGCCGCGTCATGAGACCATTGGGTTATGCCGTTCACTAGCGCGTTGTTGGTTGCCTGTTGCTCATCAAGCACCGAATGAGCAAGAGCCAAGGCGCCCGGGTCAATCGAGTTAACCGTGAAACCTACGTTAGCACCACTCCCAACACTAATTGAGCCCGTGTTGGCAAAACCCGAAGTCCCGGCGGCCGAACGTTCGCCAGTCGCAACAGAGCCCTGTGTGCCACCGCCTACGGAGCGACTGCCAGACACACCACCGATTGCAACAGACGAACTGCCACCAGAAGTTTGTGTGCCTACTTGCTGTTGTGTCTGGCTTTGGTTGGCAGAAGTTGAGGCAAATAAGTCTCCCATAACTACAGTGTCTTGACCATGGATATACTCTGTGCGGAGTAGCCATAGTCTTTAGCCGCTTCCATCAGACCGGGGCGGCGAGTGTGAAAAAGGACATACTTACAACCATGATTGCGGGCAATGGTTTCAACACCGGCAAACAGCAAGTCTCGTTCTGGCTGTGCTGCAATCTGAACCGCACAATTGACGTGCATTCCCCGGTCTTGTGTCAATTGAAACCAAATCATGTATTGCGTTATTCCGCCTTGCGATATGGAAACTGGTGTGATGATGCCAGCATCGGTTAGATGGCGCAACGTTGCTTTGTCGAATGCTACTGGTGACAACGCAATAAACCGTTCTTCAGCTTCCCGCAACTGTCCTGGTAACGGTTCAAGCAACGTCAACAGCTTGTCATCCGTGGCAATCATCCCCTGGCACGTTGCGCACCGTAGCGGATATGCACGGGATGAGCGTTGACGCTACCCTGACCAGTGATTCCGCGCTTGCTGCCTGTGATGATAGGCTGTCTGGCCGTAGTCGGGTGGATAGCGTGTCCGGTAGGCGTTGGCCGGATAACATGCGAGCGAGTTAGTGTCTGGTGTAGAGCCATATGATGATTGCAAGAGCGGCAACACCCCCGATTAGAACATAGGTAGTGGGGATTCCCGCAACAGTTGTCTGGGCGGTTGACGTGGAAACACCGGCTGCGGGGGGAGCAGCGAGCCCAGTAATGCTGCTCGCCCCCGCGCCGGTTCCCGCTCCAGAATTGTTAGGTGAGCTTGTCGCGTTTCCGCCCATTGCCGTGGTAGCGGTCGCATCGGCAGTTGTGGACGGTTCGCTTGTTTGACCCCCAACATCAAGCCCGCCAGAGATTGGCGCAAAGTCAAAAAATGTAGGGTCATACATCATTGGCTGTTGCGATGAAGAGCGCGAAACTGCCAGACTCGCGCCTATCTCCGGGATAAAGCCCATAACAATTTAGTTTTCGACTAGTGACGTGTTTGAACTTAACTAGGAAGTGTAGCCTCCGGGCAAGGTTTCCATCACGACAAGCACGGAAGTCGCGCTTGACAGCGTAATCTTCACGTTCATGGAATTCGCGCACTTGAGTGCCTGCCACGGCCGCATGCTCTGGTCAGCGATGAATGCGGTATCGTAATAGACAGTCCCCGACGGTGCGAAGGGCGTTCCGGCTGAACTGAACTTAATGCCGTAGTTGCCGTAGAACTGATTGATACCCGGAACATCCCCCTCAAGAACCTTGTTGCCGTCCTGCTGAATCTCCAGGTTTGTGATGTAGCCGGTAGTGGCACCACGGAACCACATACGCATAATCGGCGCAGTGATGGGCAGTTGGTTGTAGTTAGTGGTCCCGGCCGGGAGGTTCAGATTGTAGGCGTGTCGCGCCACCGGTTGCAGGAAGGGGACTTGGCCCTTAGTGCCGCTCTTGAGATTGCGGAAGTAATCGAATTCATACAACCCCGTGACAGCCGGCGTTGTCAGGCCAGTGGCAACACCCAGGTCAAGCTCAAAAGTGCTCTGACCGAACATGTCCCATGAAGTCAAATCTTCCGGCGCAATGATGCGCCGATTCGGCTCCGTGAAGTTCAATGCAATTGTGCCGGTAGGGTCGGCTTCGCCCAGGCACGCATTAATGTTCATGATTTCGCTGGGGGCGATATCCCACATGGTAACACCGTTCACCAGCAGTTTGAGTGCGGACAGGGTGTGTGAAGCCGCAGTCGCGACAGAAGCCCCCTCAGTAGTCTCCAGGATGATGCGATGGTAACGCTTGTTAACGTCCATGCGAACGGCAGCAGTTGCGCCCGTGGCAACGCCGGAAATGCCTGCCAGGATGTTGACTTGCCGGCCAAGATTAGTTACAGCCATATTGATTTGTGTTGTGTTTTGGTAGTTAGTGGAAGTGTGTTAAGTAGGCTTTGCTAACCCGCCAAGCTCATCCCCGCATGCGCAGCATAGGTGAACGGCGGGATTGTGCTGAGAGTGTTGAACATCAGATAGCCTACCACCACTCCGCCCAGGAGAACGAAAAGGTGTGTGTGCGTCATAGCGGTTAGATTGTGCCGCTCTGCTTCAGGAAGTAAGCCAAAGCAAAACCGGCAGCAAAGATAAGGACTTTAGTCATCATACGTATTTCGTGTTTGTGTTGAGTCGAGTTGAACTAACAGACCATGCAAAATCGTTAACCGCCGTCTCCCGTATCAGGATTGCTAGTGCTCGCAAGCGCCGCGCCAGCTTGTTTTGTCTTGATGTATGCGGAAACGGCAATGCCAATTGCCAAACCGGCAACAGCAATAACCGCCAGAATCAGGTTGTGTTTCATTGTGTTGGTTGTGTGCCGCCCAAAATTGTTACACTGCGTTCGCTCTGACCGTAGTTCATAAAGAAGTAAATCACGCCAAAGAACACAAGGGTCAGAATGATTGCTGTTTGCGGCTTCATCCCCTAAGCGCGTAGTAAATGATAGCGCCAGCAATCATCCCTAGGGCGAATGTAACTATGGTGTTAGTGTTCACGTTGCGGGAGTGTTGACGCCTTTCCATTCCCCCAACATGACACCGATGAACATGCCTGCTGTGAACAGAAGCGACAGAACTACGTATTGTTTCACGCTCATATTAATAGACACCCGAACTAACCGCGTTACCTTGCGTATTGCTGTTGTAGCTAGCGCCACTCTCGAAGATATGGTCTGGATACAAAGGAGCCGTTCCCGGGAGCTTGGGCTTCTTGCCAGGAGCAAGAGTTTCCGGTGGGGTTGTGGGCAGGTCCGTTCCACCGGGAGCACCAGAAGTGCCTGTGCGTCCATCCGTGGGTCGCATCCCCTTGTGTTTCCGGGTCCAAAACAACAGCGCAACCACCGCTAACCCGCCAACAATCAGAATCGTTTTCTCGCTCATATAGCAACGCTACACAATCAAGCGGATAGCATATTGTGTAGCGCGAGTCAACAAGTTTTTTCAGACCTTAAGGATTTTTCTCTCGGGGACGCCAAACATCTCTATGTGAATAAACTCATATTGCCGTAGTTGTGTTGCTTGCAAGAGTCGCTCATCCGCAAAGGTCCTTGCCCAAATCTCCGCCGCTTCTGCCGGTTGACGAAATAAAAACAGTGTATCCATTTGCTGCCGCATCGTGGGTAGCAAGTCAACTCCGCTGTGACCAATGATGAGAAGCTTATGGTTCTTGTGTCGAAGTTGGGTAAAAACAGGGATTAACGTCCTATCGCGTCTTATCGTTGCTGCCGCTTCGTCAACAATTATCAGTGAGTTACTGGACTTAAACACTGCTGGCCAGAATTCATCTTCATTGGCTGTCACCCATGCTTGCGAGCCCCAAGCGTCTAAGTGTGGGTCAAGCACAAGTGACCGCATACGCTGAGAACGCCAATACTCGCGACTTAACGCGATTGCGAGCGTTGTTTTACCAGACAGCTTTGGCCCAAAGATTCCACCGTTAATCATGTTATGGTTGCGGCAGTGTCGAGGGTTGAAACTGGAATTTGCGCTTGCTTAATTTGCTACGCAGCCAAGCCCAGGCTAATTGCAACTTGCTGCGCGTTGGCGGAGCGGCTAAGCGCGGTCCGGCGTAGGCCGTTATCACGAAAGTCAACATTAGGCCAGGGGGTATGTCGTCCATACCCTTGGCTCGCATGTAAGCGGCTACTCCTTGCACCACCATTGTCTTTTCTTCGGGGGCTCTTGGTTGCCACTCCGGTCCTAGGCTTGCTGTTAGCAGTCCAGTCGTCATGTCAAATAGAGCGCCGGCCATGGCGTCATAGTTGACTGGTGGGGTTGTCGGCTCTTGTGGTTGCTGTTGGCCTTGGTTTGCCCCAAGGGGAGAGATGTCAGTGAAGTCGGGTTCTTCACCTAGACCGGGTAATGGTGCTTGTCCTGGGGCAATTGGCGTAGCTGGCTTGGCTAGGCTAGCGGGTAATTGGGCAATGATTGTATCGGCTTCGGTCTTGTGAGCTTGTTTGATATGCTTGGCCAGGAATGAACGATAGGTGAACGGACCTTTCCCGCACTTCGGGCATGTCCAGCTTGCGAGCCCAGGCTTTGCCGGTTCCGTCACCAGTTGCGCGGCAGTGACCGGACGGGCTGTCTCGGTGGGTTTCTCCGAGGCGATGCTGGCCGGCTCAGGCTTCACCGCCGGGGGAATCAGTTCCGTCGCCTTAACCTCTTTTGGGGGTGTAAGCGGTGTAGTCGTTTGCGGTGTTGCCGTAGTTTCGCCAGCCTTGGTTATATTTTCGTTGTCCATTGTCTAACCTTGCTACACAAGCACAATGCTAGTCAAGCAAAAGAAGAGCCCCGGTCGCGTGTAGGGCAACCGGGGCTTGCGAGAGAAGCCGACTGAACCGAGGAAAAGCGTATCCTAGTCGGGCTTAATGTCAATGGATTTCTCGCTAGTGAAGACATCGAACATGAACATGTTCCGAGCGAACTTCTTGGACGGCTTATCTTCCTGGCGTTTGAGAACGATAAGCTTCCCGATTTCCTTCTCAAGCGCAACCTTGACCTTTTCCTGGCCGTCCAGTGCGCCAACCAATGCGTTGCGGATTGTGCCGGTGCAAGGGAAAGTGATTTCCAAGCCGGTAGGACGGAAAGCGAACAAGTCCTTGCCCAGCTTGACGGTTTGCTTGTCCGTCGGGGTTGGCGCGTCAAGGTTGCCAAGAGCGAGATGCAACAAACAACCTTTAATGGTGCTGACCGGAGAGTCAACGATTGCCAGGATGCGAGCCGTAATTACTCCGCCCACCGGAACCGCATCGGGCTTAATCATCGCGGGCAGGTTGCGCCGCGTTAGCGAGCCCAAGGCACTTTCTAGCGCGGGTTTAGGGGCGAACATTGCCAGCATTGTCGGGGATGGTCCTGACAGAGCTTTCGATTCTTGCGCGAATTTGGTTTCGCCGGGCGCAGTCACGGCGGTTTGAGTTTCGGGCATAGTAGCTTGATTCTTTTTGGCCATATTGGTCTTTCCTGTTAACGTTGGCGTCATTGCCAACACCGGTAATCTAGCAAACCTCGCTAACCTTGCAAGGGCAAAAGCGATTTTTAATCAACTTTTTTCTATCATATTCGGTTCTGAACCACTTCTCTATTTTTCGCCATACTGATAGCCGCTTCGTGTTGCCCTTGTCATAACACACAACCGCTTCCCGATACTTAAAGGGCATATCATAGGCTACATGCCCCTTCCTTATGAACTCCGCTTGTTTGGATTTCGGCACACCTTTGGCTTTAACCCACGTGCCGGTCTGATACATTTTGGGCGCGTAGCAATGAACGTCTGTCTCCCAGCTTTCCAGCTTCATCTCGCCCAGGTGTTTGCCAACGGAGAACGGCAATGGTTCTCCCTTTTCTCCGCCTGCATGGTCGAAAATGCAACTGTCAGTGTCACAGTAAATCAGCTTTTCCGCGCCTATGGTCTTTAGATAACGCAGTAACTCTAAGCGTCCGTAGCTTGTGACGTAAGCAGCATGACACCAGTTTACCTCTCGCGAGAGGGGTAAAGTGTATTCGACTAGTGCCTTGGTTCCGAATGCGTGTCCTTGTTGCTCGGTTTGTGGCGTGCGTAGAACCGTTCGACCGATAAGACCGGATGTTCCTAGGCGACCATAGAGATTGTTCATTAGTAGCTTAAAGAACAGTTTCTCTGCGTCTGATTTGGACTCTAATCGCATCTCATAGAGCCTTTGGACATACACACTGTAGGGGCGAGTGCTAACGTTAGAACCGAGACATTCGTGGACTTGCTGTATCTTGTAGCCATACTCTACAGCCGTCTTTAGTTCGGCAATCGTCCAGACACCCTGGAACGTTCCCCATGGGTAGAGTATGCGTCCATCATCGGCTCTGAGAGGTAAGACCATTATGTCCGATTCGGGCGCTTTGACTGTTGCTCTAACCATGCCGAATTCCGGCAGGTCTTTGCGTTCCCAGACTTCCAATTCGCCTGGGAACGTGCCTTGCATTACGTAAGGGTAGAGACTGTTAATGTCTGTCCAGCAGGCGAAGTCCGCTTCGTTGTGAACCTTGAATAGTTCCACCCGGCCACCATATAACCCCTCCCGTGACAATAGACTGGAGTCGTGACAATTCTCGCCGCCCCAGGATTGCCAGACTTTGATTGCTAACCCGCCTAGCGTTGTAGGGACGTTCTCCAGTCCCATGGCTTCACACATTTGACCAACAAAACTGATTGCCCGCCATATTATCTCTACGTCGCGAAAGACGTATTCTCTGCTGTGTGGGTCAAAGTCCATCTTGGCCAGTCCGAATGCTGGCGCGAGTTTCGCCACTGACATTGGCCAGAGGTTGTAACTATCGCAGAAGAGTTTTTTGCCCCAACGGGCTTTTATCATGCGAGAGCCAACTAAGGTGCAATCTAGCTTGTCCAGACTATCACCAAAGAGGTTGCCCAAGTCGTATTGGATGTTGTGTGCATAGATACGGTTCTCTGGTTGACATGATAACCATTTCAGAAAGCTAGGAACGTCTCCTTTGTTGTAATACTGACTACCGTCTGATTTAATTGCAGCAATTTGTGTCACGCGCTTGTCAAAGCCGCTTTGACCTGATTCTAATAACTCACGCGAATCATCCTCAGTGTCGAAACATATAAAGCTCATATCAATTCTTGCCGTAGATACATGTTGCGACTTGGGCGCACTCTACAGTCACGACAAACTGTATGTGCTTTAGCGCCGGGGGCATTTTCTTAGTCTTAGGGAAGCAATAATACATTCCCAATATTAACGGTAGCTTAATTCCTTTTTGTGGTTTCATATACAAGAAGTCCGCTATCGTTTCTCCTTGCAAGCCCGAGACTTTGGCGTGCGTCTTGTTACCCTAACGATAGCGGACAGGGGAAGTCTTAAATTAGATTGTCTATCGCCTCTCGAAGTGTCTTGAAAAGTTCTTGGTAGTGACTATCGCGCCGTCCAATTGTTGCCGGTCGAAACTCTAGTAACTGCTGACACACGGGACAGCGGGCATCCTGGTTTATGTCGAACTCTACACCGTTAGATGATGAGTGACAATGGTTGCAGTAGTAAACTCCTAAAGCGGTGTTGCGTTTCATGGGTTGAATTGTCTCATTTGAGGGTGTTTCTCTAACACCGCTCGGTTGATTACCGGACGGAACACGACATTCTCTGTCACTATCGGCAGTGTTAGCTGCCGCGAATCGTCGCGCATCCCCGACTCTGAACCCAGGATGGCGTAACCTACACTACATATCCCCGTCGGGGATGCATGGCAGGCGGGACATAACACGGAGTGTGCTTGAAAAGAAGTCATAGATTTAGCTATAAGGTTGACTGAGATGTGTGCCATCCGGGTTCCAATAAGCGTTCTTCGGTAGCATAGACACTTCACAATCGAAAAAAAGCCAGACAAGTCTATGACCGTGTGCAGCTTCAGTGCGTGGCACTTTAGACCGGCGAATTTGATAGACATAGTGATTTCTCCAAAAATAGGGAAGAACCCAGAAGTTTGGACGTATAGAGACACGAATAATAAGACGGTTCATATCCCAAGGTTGCAAAGTATTGTTTGTATCTCAGTCAGCCGCGAGCCTAACAGCCTTTCGTGCGTTACTTGCCAACTCCGTCTCTAGCGCTCTTCAGACACGTTAGACAAAGGTTGCTTCCATTGTAGTTTGTATTCATACAACCGGCCAATGATGCGACGTTCACGGTTGTGGAGATTGTGAAGCTTTTGGGGGGAGAGCATATTATTTTATCTTGGGTTCAACCCGTGCTTGAATCCCAGCATTAATCAAGCTATGACAAACGTCATCCGCTTCAGCCAACACAGTGTATTGCCATGCCTCACAGGAATTATTAACAACAGGTCTTGTGCTACCAAGATACCAGTTGAAGTCTTTACCAATAGCAATAACGTAGTTGGATGCTTTCAACGATTTGGGCTGTAAAGTGTCTTTGTAACACTTCGCGTGAAATTGTAGTCGTGCCAAAGCTTCCTCTGTCGCTTGTAACTGTATGGACAAATCGTCATAAGCGCGAAGTAGCGCTTCTAGCGATTCGGCTGTGTCATTCTTTGTTTGCGTCATTTTCTTTATTCCTTTCGGTTCTGTTGTTTCTATCTACTGTCACGATTGCACCATGCGCCATTCGATTTGTTCTATGGTCACAATCGTTAATTCACCTTGCTCTATCTGCGCAAGTCTATCCTCGTCAACTTCGGTGCCAGCGTTTGCTAGCTGTCTAATATGGTTTGCTGAACCGGAACTTATCCATCCGCGAAAGCTCAGTTGTCCGGCTAAGTGTTTGTAGAACATCTTTTCCACGAAATTCTTGATTCCACCGATGCGGATTGCATCGTGGTCATTTCGCGCTATTGGCACTGTGAACTCTACTACGTCTTTGGAGCCGTCGGACAAGCGCACTAAAGCGATTACCTCGATTTGAAAGCTTCGCTGGCCTTGCTGCGATTTGATGACTTTGCGGAAGTCGCTAGCTAACTTATCTACCATTTTGCGGTTAAAGTCATGTCCTTTACTACCTTTGACCTGGCCCCTTCCTTTGCCGGAGCCCTTAAGGTCAAAATCAATAGCTAGAGCGGCAGTATCTCCCTTGAGTCCTTTTCGGTTGGCTCTATTGACAGCAGCCTTTATCTCATCTCGGTCCCGTGTGACTTTGCGGTGTGATAGTTGCTTGCGCTTGAAAGTGTCAACAGCCTTGTGAATGTTGCGTCGAACCGGTAATTGTATGTCGCGAGCTTTGCGTGGTTTGTAAGCGTCTTTCGTGCCTGTATTCAGCAACCAGACCTTGCCGGTCTTTGTCACGTATGCTGCGTATCCTTTGCGCCCCTTGCTCTGAGGGTTTTTGCCACCGCCCTTGCCTATTAAGATGACTTTGCCATGGTCACTCTTGCGCGGTCTGTAGGCGTCACGTGCGGCGCGGGCTGCTTTGGCTTGGTCCCTGGCCCGCTTCTCAGCACGGTCAATGCCGGCCATCGTGCGAAGTTGACGGGGGGTGAGATTGACCACGCCACCGCGCACCTGGGGACGGAAACCATACTTGGACTCGAAAGCAGCAAGCGCGCCGGGCGCCCGTCGAGCTTTGGAAGACTCGACTTTTCTCGGAAGACGGCGTGCCCCAGGGCTTGACCGTGGGTTGCTGCGCGTCCGTCCTACACCCGGCTTGCGCTTGCGCTTTTGCATGGCCAACACCAGAGCTTACGCCGGACAGGGATTAGGTCAAACATTATTATTGTGTAGCAATGCATTTTGACAATGGGGTGTTCAACTACCATGTAATGATTGGAAGTGTTGTAAGCATGGTAAGCATGGTAAGTGTAGTAACAATAGTAAGTGCATCCCAGGTGTTAGGAGGGTGACCAAGCGTTGTTGTCACTGATATGATTGATAGTGGTGGGGGAAGGGCGCT
>Ga0335069_10005899_pt1 | contig 17923 bp, 18 predicted proteins | sample Lox_Sample_11_FD_206714 | JGI IMG/M metagenome (GOLD analysis project Ga0335069, IMG submission 206714) | Soil microbial communities from Loxahatchee National Wildlife Refuge, Florida, United States - Lox_Sample_1.1 | ecosystem: Environmental > Terrestrial > Soil > Wetlands | place: USA... | reverse complement strand
AGAGCGCCTTCAGCCGATCGTGCTTGGGCGGATCCATCCCGATGAACATCGCGCCGACGAGCTCGACCGGCAGGATCGAGTGGCGCAGTGCGGTGATCCCGTTCGCTGACGAGTAGGTCTGCCAGTCGCGGCTGACCTCATAGACGCCGTCGGCCGTCGTCACCGACCAGAAGCCATCCTCGTCCGGGTACTCGGAGATCCGCTCGGACCAGTGCACCGGACAGCGCGCGCGCAGGTCGCGGAACAGCTCCTGGGGCGGGCCGTCCTCCCAGCGCTCGCGGTCGGCGACGAGCAGGTGGTCGAGGTCGGTGGCGTCGGTGGTCATGCGGCACCTTTTGGGGGGGATGCGGTCGGGCACGAGCCTACCCGGCGCGTCGCAACGCCGCCAGCGGCGCGGCGCCGCCCGCCCGCCGCAGCCGCTTCAGGTTCAGGTGGAGGTTTTCGGCGCACAACCTGTGCAGCGGCGACGGCGAGTCCAGACACCAGGACCCGGCGCCGAAACACCGGGCGTCGCGGTCCGACGCCGCGCACGCAGGGACACCGTCGCGGCCCGGCTCCAGCGGGCCGGCCGGCGGGCCCGCGGTCCAGCACTCCCCCCACCTCCACAAGGAGCCCCGTGATGCACGCGCTCATGCGCAACAAGAAGGTCCTCGCGCCCGTCATCGTCGTCATCGCCCTCGCCCTTGCGGGCGGCGCGATCGCCTACTGGACGAGCACCGGCACCGGCAGTGGCACGGCGACGGTCGGCACGACGACGAACCTGACGCTGACCCCGGTCACGTTCACCGGCACGCTCTACCCGGGCGGCACCGCGGCGACGTCGTCGATCAAGATCAACAACCCGGGCGCCTCGGCGGTGCAGGTGTCGAACCTCGTGCTCGACACCGCGCAGCCGACGACCGGCAACCAGCAGCTCAGCGGCATCGGCGGCCTGCCGGCCAGCGGCTGCCCCGCGACGGACTTCACGTTCAACGCGAACCTGGGCTCGCCGGTCAGCGTCCCTGCGGGCGGCAGCGCGACGGTCACCACCGGAACCCTGTCGATGGCCAACAGCACCTCCAACCAGGACGCCTGCAAGGGCCTGACCCTGACGATCTACCTCAAGGCGGTCTAGCCGGTCTCCCGACCCCACCGGCGCAGGGGGCGGCCGCACGAGCGGCCGCCCCCGACCACCGACCCTGCATGCGCCTCGCCCGCCGCATCGCCCTTCTCGCCTCGGCCTCGCTGTGTGCGGCCGCCGGCCTGGCGTACGCCGGCGTTCGCAGCGGGGTCCTGCCGCTGGCCGGCGCCGCGCGGCACCACCACGTGCCCATCATCAGGGTGCGCGTGACGCCGAAGGCCGTCTCGCTCAAGGCGGGATCGACCACGCGGCTGCACGTCACGATCACCGGGCGCGGCTGGCCGCGCACCGGCGGACTTCCGGCCCGCACGTCGGCGGTGCACCTCTCGCGCAGTCCGGTGCGCCTGACGATGCGCACGCCGAGCGGCTTTCGCGCCGCCTTCACGCCCCGGACCACCGTGACCCGGCGCTCGCTGCTGACGCTGCGCGTCGCGACCGGGAGCCGTGTCGGGCGCTACCGCCTGCGCATCGTGGCCACCCGCGTGCGCGGCCGCCACAGCCGCGCCCGCGTGCAACGGGCGTTCCGCACGGTGATCGTGACCGTGCGCGGTTCGACCGCTCCGACCCCGTCCCCCTCGCCTTCCCCAGCGCCGAGCCCGTCGCCGGACGATCGCCGGCTGCTCGTCGGCGGGAACCTGCGCGCGACGCTTGTCCCGGGCGCGGTCCAGCCACTCGACGCCAAGCTCGGCAACCCGTTCGACGTCGACCTCGACGTCACCGCGATCCTGCTCACGGCCATCCACGTCGCCGCTCCCCAGTCCTCCGCCGCGTTCCCGTGCGACGCCAGCGATTTCGCGCTCCAGCCGCTCACCGGCCCGCCGGTCCACCTGAAGGCCGGCGTGGTCGCCTCGCTCTCGGACCTGGGCGTGCCGCAGGCGCAGTGGCCCGCGATCGCGATGCTCGACCGCGCGACGAACCAGGACGGTTGCAAGGGCGCCGTCGTCACCTTCTCCTACAGCGCCGTCGCCCAGGGGGTCGACCCGTGAGGCGGCTCGCGGCGATCCCAGCGGTCGCGATCCTCGTCCTCGCGCTCGGGACGCCGAGCGCTTCCGCGTACTGGAAGGGCTCGGGCTCGGGCTCCGGCACAGCACCCGTCGGCACCGTCAGCGCACCGGTCGTGACGGTGCCCGCCACCGCGACGGGCGCGGTGACCGTCACGTTCACGTCCTCCGCGGTGACACCGTCGAGCCCTGCGCTGAACGCCGAGATCGCCTACGCGGTGCAGCGCAGCGCCGACGGCGGGGTCACCTGGGCCGCGACGAGCAACACCTGCGGCGCCGGCCTCGCCTACCCCGCGACGTCCTGCCAGGACTCACCGCCGGTCAGCGGCAGCTACCGCTACCGGGTCACCGCGCGCTTCCGCACGTGGACCGCCGTCAGCGCCACCAGCAGCGCCGTCACCGTGACCGTGCCGGTCCTGAGCGCTCCGACGGTCACCGCCCGCCCGGCGGCGCGCAGCGCCAACCCGGCGCCGAGCTTCTCGTTCAGCGGCGGCGGGGGAACCGGCTACGAGTGCCGCGTGGACGGCGGCGTGTGGGCGGCGTGCACGAGCCCGAGGGCGCTCAGCGGCCTGGCCGACGGCTCGCATACGTTCGACGTGCGCGCGACCGCCTACACCCTCAGCGGCCCGGCGGCGAGCGCCACCTGGATCGTCGACACCAGCGCCCCGACGATCACCACCACGGTCCCCAACCCCTCGGCGTCGGCGAGCGCGTCGTTCACGCTCAGTCACGCGGCGTACACGACGATCCAGTGCCGCCTGGACGGCGGCGCGTGGGCCGCGTGCACGAGCCCGAAGGCGTACACCGGGTTGACCGACGGGTCGCACACGATCGACGCCCGCGCGCTGGATGCCGACGGCGTGGCGACGACGATCGCGTCGAGGACCTGGCGCGTGGCGACGGCAGCGCCGACGATCACCTCCCAGCCGCTCGCCTCGACATCGCAGACGACGGCGACCTTCACGTTCACCGACACCGGCTTCACGAGCTTCCGTTGCAAGCTGGACGGCGGCGCGTTCGCGCCGTGCGACAGCGGCACCGTCACGTACGCCGGTCTGGCGCAGGGCAGCCACACCTTCACCGTGCACGCGCTGGACGCCGCGGGCGTCGCGACGGCCGACCGCACCGTGACCTGGACCGTCGTCGCGCCGCCCGCGATCACGCTGCTCGGCGGCTGCACACTCGGCAGCGGCGGCGGGCGCGACCGGTTCATCGGCACGACGACCATCAGCACCGGAACGGTGACCGTGACGATCTACCCGGGCACGAGCGCCACCGGCAGCCCCGCCGCGACGCTGTCGACGAGCACGTTCATCATCGGGCCGCTCTGGACGGTGATCACGGACGTCGGCCAGCTCACGAGCGGCGCGACCTACACCGCGCAGGCGCAGCAGACCGACGCGACCGGCGGCGTCAGCAACGCGGTCACCTGCACGTTCTCGGCGAGCTGAGCGCCCGCGTCGGCGCGGGAGGAGATATCTCCCCCGGCGGGTGAGACGCGGCCGGGGTACGTTGGGACGCGTCCTCGGCCTCGCACTCCCCCCGTCGGGGCCGAGGGCGCGCAGTGGTTGACACGGACACCCTTTCGCGAGATGGTTGGCCGGAAGGCGGCGCCGGTTCAGGGGGGAAGCCGTTCGGGGGGTGGCCGGCGCCGCTTGTGAGCTCAGTTCGCGCCGCCGTTCGACGCGTGCGGCCCGCTCAGCGATGGTCGCCTGCGCAACGGCGTCAGCGCACCGGCGGCGGGTCGCCTGCGGCGCTCGCGGCGAGCGCGGCGTCCCACCCGCAGACCAGGCACGCGTGCTCGAACGCCGAGTGCGCGAACGCGAGCGCGCTCGCGTGGGGGTCGCCGCTCGCCTGCGCGTCGGCGTCGTCGAGCAGGTACTCCCCGAGTTCGCCGTCCCAGCGCGCCGCTGGCGGCGCGAGGCTCGCGGTCTCGAAGCCCGGCGGCGCGGGGTGCGCGTAGGCGTAGAAGGCAGGTCGTCCGTAGCGCGCGTCGCCGGGCCACCATCCGACGGCGACCTCCTGGGCGTCCATCGCGTTGCGCGTGATGAAGTCCTCGGCGGGCGCCTGCGCGGGCCTGCCGGAGAAAAGGCTGACGGCCAGGTCGAACGACCCCCACCACGCGTTGACCGGCGTCGAGCGGCCGCGGTAGGGCGCGCGGAACGCGGCCAGCACGAGCGCCGCCCGAGTGGCCGCGCTGTGGTACTCGGAGACTTGCCCGGCGTCGTAGGTCGCGTGCTCCTCGTCCTCGTCGAGCGCCGTCGTCCAGGGCACCTCCTGCGGCGTCGGGTCGATCGTGACCGGGCCGCCGAGGCGGGAGACCGCCGCGAGGAGCTCGCGCGTGACGGCGCCGACCGGCCGGCCACCGGCCAGCGCGATGCGCTCGGCGCGCCCGTCGCTGTGCTCGGCCACCGCCTCGTGCGCGTGCAGGTCGAGCGCCGCGACGAGCGCGCCGGAGCCGTCGGGCGCCGGCAGCGGCGCGGTCTCCCAGCCACGCGCCGTCAGCCGCAGCGCCGCGTGCTGGAGCTGCGGCTCGGGCGGCGCGAGCGTCGCCGCGAGCTTTCCCAGCACCTGGGTGTGCGCGTGGAGCGTGTCGCAGGTCGCCCGCCACTCCTCGTAGGGCCGCATCGCAGGTCAACCCTACGCCCCTGCGGTTGCACCGCCAACGGCTTGCGGCGAACATGGTGGCGCACCATGGCAAGCGGCTGCACGCATCTGGACCATGTGCTCGTGACCGAGCTTCCCGAGCGCGTCGACGGCTGCGTCGACTGCCTGGCCGCGGGCACGCCGTGGCTGCACCTGCGCATCTGCCTGGAGTGCGGGCACGTGGGCTGCTGCGACAACTCCCCGATGCGCCACGCCACCGCCCACGCGCAGGCCACGAGCCACCCGATCATCCGCTCGATCGAGCCCGGCGAGGACTGGTCCTGGTGCTACCCGGACGAGCTCGCGATGCGCATCCCGCAGGTGCACGGGCACCCGCGGATCCCGCCGTCCCCGCTCGGGTGACGGCGCGCGCCCGCAGCGCAGGCCTGCTCGTGCACCGCCGGGGCCCCGGCGGGCGCCGCGAGGTGCTGATCGCCCACATGGGCGGCCCGTTCTGGGCGCATCGGGAGGCGGGCGCGTGGTCGATCCCGAAGGGCGAGCAGGGCGACGGCGAGGAGCCGCTCGCGGCCGCGCGCCGCGAGTTCGAGGAGGAGCTCGGCATCCCGCCGCCGGACGGGGAGCCGGTGGCGCTCGGCGAGCTCCGCCAGCCGTCGGGCAAGCACGTCGCGGTGTGGGCGATCGAGGCCGACCTCGACGTGCGTGCCTTCGCCCCCGGCACGTTCGAGCTCGAGTGGCCGCCGCGCTCGGGGCGGGTGCAGGCCTTTCCCGAGGTCGACCGCGTCGCGTGGGTCGACGTCGAGACCGCGCGGGGCCGACTCGTGCGGGGCCAGGTTCCATTCCTGGATCGGCTCGAGGCGCTGGCGTAGCGCGCTCAGCGGGTGAGGCGACGCTCACGCTCAAGATGCGTCCCAGGGCAGGCAGGGGCGCGCTCGCGCGGTCTCGTTCACTCCCAGCGAAAGAGCCACAACGCGGGGATGCCGGCCGCCACCGCGTAAGCGCCCAGGACCGCGAGATCGGTGGCGCTCCAGCCGAACCCGAACCACGGATCCTGCACCGCGGTGACGAGGTGGGCGAGTGGCAGTACGCCCCCCACGTCGCGGAGGCCTGCGGGCAACACGGCTCGCGGTGGCGCGGTGCCCGAGATGAGCCAGAGCATGAAGAACAACAGCAGGCCGATGCCCAAGGCCGCGCGGCTGGTACGGATCACCGTCGCGAGCAGGAGCCCGATCGCTCCGAACGCCGCGGTGCCGGCGAGGAGGGCGACGACGACGCCGAGGACGTCTTGGGGCAGCATCGCCTGGTACGCGAGGTGGGCGACGATCGCCATCACGGCGGTTCCGGCCACGAACGCCATGAGGGCGAGCGTGAGCTGCGCGCTGACGAGGGTCGATGCGGGGACCGACGATGCGTGGAAGCGCCGCAGGATCCCGCGCTCTCGGTAGCCGGCGAGGCTGATTGGAAGGGTCATCAGCCCGAGCGCCGCGACGATCACGGCCACGGAAGCCGCGGTGTAGTAGTTGGCCGGGGTCACCCCGCGCCACACGAGCATTCCGTTCTGGACGCTCGTGGCGTCGCTCTGCTGGTTCCCGAAGACGGCTGCGAGCAGCACCATCATCATGAGCGGGAAGGCGAACACGAAGACCACCGAGAGCGGCTCGCGACGGAAGAGCCGGATCTCGGCGCGGGTCATCGCGAGATAGCCGCGCGCCGTGCTCACGTGCGGATGTGCCGTTCCGTCAGCGCGAGGAACGCGTCTTCGACCGTCGGGCGGTCGACCCGCAGGTCGAGCGGAACGATCCCGTGGGCGACGAGCTCGGAGGCGACGAGCGCCAGTACCGGGCCGGTGCCGCGGATGTCGACCTGGTCCCCGCGCCGCACCATGGACTCGACCGCGTCGAGCTCGCTCAACCAGCCCAGGTCGGGCTCGGACGTGGTGAACCGCACGATCGACGGCAGCGCCAGCGCGTCGATCAGACCCTGCGGCGTGTCGAGCGCGACAAGCTCCCCGCGGTCCACCACGGCGATCCGGTCGCACAGGTGCTCCGCCTCGTCCATGAAGTGGGTGACCAGGACGACCGTCGTCCCGCCGTCGCGGATCTCCCGGATCAGCTCCCATGTCGAGCGCCGCGCCTGCGGATCGAGTCCTTGCGTCAGCTCATCGAGGAACACGAGCTCTGGTGAGTTCACGAACGCGAGCGCGATGAACAGACGCTGGCGCTGGCCGCCCGAGAGCCCGTCGAAGGCCTGATCGCGCAGGTCTTCCAAACGCCAGCGCGACATGAGCTCGCCGCTGTCGACCGGCTGGGTGGCGAAGGCCGAGAACAGCTCGATGGACTCGCCGACGCTCATCCGGGCCGGCAGCGCGGAGTCCTGCAACTGCGAACCGATGCGCTGGCGCAACTGGGCACCCTGCGACGTCGGGTCCAGGCCGAGCACCCGGAGCACTCCACTGTCCGGGCTGCGAAGACCTTGGAGACACTCGACGGTCGTCGTCTTGCCGGCGCCGTTCGGTCCGAGGATTCCGAAGATCTCTCCCGCTTCGACGTCGAACGACAGGTCGTCGACGGCAACGACGCGACCGTAGGTCTTGCGAAGGTGATCGACGGTGATCACGCTCACGAGCTGAGCGTAGACGGAGTTAAGCGCCCGACCGAAGAGCACTCATGTGCATCTCATTCCATCGATCGGGGAGACAGGATTTGAACCTGCGACCGCCCGGCCCCCAGAGCCCCTGGGTGGGTTCCGCTGGGAGCGTGTCCCAGCGTTCATGCGGGGCAGTGTACGCCTGTTGCCGGTCAGTGCGGCTCAGATTGGACCCCGGATTGGATCGAACGCGTCACGCGCCCCCTCGAACGCGGTTGCAGAACGCCGCGGCCCATCGGGCCCGGCCAGGAACCCGATGGCGCGTGCGGCGAGCCCGGGAGCACCGACTTCCACACGATCAGCGAGCGGGCGAGCGTCGGCCGTCACGCCGGCGGAACTCTTGCGCCTGGTGCCGCCGGCGCCCCCATGAATCGAAAGCGCGAGCGGGGGTCGGTTAGGCGAAAGCCCGAACGGAATCAGCGGTCCGCGTCGGGAAGGTCGGGAAGCGCCGGCTCGTCGATGCCGAGATTGCCGGTGCTCGCCAGTGGCCGGACCTGGAGATAGACGCCGATCCGATGCGTGTCCAGGTCGCGGACTCGCTGCATGGCCGGCGCATGGCCCCCTGGTTGATAGGCGAAGTCCTGCGCCGATCTGCGGTCGCGCCAGATGCTGATCGACGTGTTCTCGAACGGGGGCCTCGCGTGGACGTCGATACTGCCGCGATGGCCGGGGTGGTGGCGAGCGCGACTGGCGGCGTGGGTGTTGTCGCGCAGGAACGTCGTCACGTACCGCGGACGGACCACGCCGTGGACCAGGACGACCATCGGCTCGTCCTTGGCGAGCGGGGCGGCGCCGTCGTCGGAGGGTCGCCAGCCGTGCCAGTGGTCGCCGTCGTGTTCGGTGCGCACGCGGGCGACCTCCCCGTCGAGGCGATAGTCACCCGCGCGTCCCAGCGCGGCTCCCAGTGGCCCCTGCCATGCGGCGCTTGCCGCCTTGGGAGACTCCCACGCGAGCAGCAGGCACGTTCCGTAGTGCCGTGGGATGAGCGTGAAGGTCCCGGTGTTGGCGTGGTTGATCGTGTGCGCGCGCAGCCCCGCGGGGCGGGCTTCCAGCGCGGTGCGGATCGATCGTCGTCGTGCCGGCGTCCGGCGGACCGGATCGCGGTAGACGTCGATCGTCAGGAAGTCCGCCACGCCCAGGGGTCTCCTACGCGCCGCGACGGCGCCGGAGGATGTTGCGTCCGTCGCGCCTGAGCGCGTCGAACACGGCGCGGCGCGCACCGTAGGTCGGGTCCGGGTCTTGGCCCGCGCCGAGCCGCTGGATCTGATGCTGGGTCCACCACAGGTCGGCGACGGAGTCGAGCTTCTTGACGCCGATCTTCTTCAGCTCGAACTCCGAGCGCGTTGTCTCCGCGGTGCTCAGGAGCGCGTCCGGCAGCTCGGGCTGGAGTGCCAGTGGTCGTGCGAGGCCGATGAGGTCCGTGGCGCAGCTGGTGATCGCGTCGGTCATCGCGGTCCCGGTCCGGAATCCGCCGGTGACCATCAGCGGAACCGTGGTGACGGTGCGCACGCGTTCGGCGAAGTCGAGGAAGAATGCCTCCCGCTGCCGGGTGCGATCGGACGTGCCGCCGTCGCTCATGGCCGGCGACTCGTACGTGCCCCCGGAGATCTCGAGCAGGTCGATGTCCTCGCGGTCGAGGTGCTCGATGACCGCCAGCGACTCGTCCTCGGTGAAGCCTCCGCGCTGGAAGTCCGCCGAGTTGAGCTTGATGGACAGGATCTTGTCGGGTCCGATCGCCGCGCGAACGGCTCGGGTGACCTCGAGCAGGAACCGGCGGCGGCGCTCGGGGTCGCCGCCCCACTCGTCGTTGCGACGGTTGGTGTGCGGGGAGAGGAACTGGCTGAAGAGGTAGCCGTGGGCGGCGTGGAGCTGGACACCGTCGAAGCCGGCGTCGACGACCATCTGCGCGGACCGCGCGAAGCGCTCGATCAACCCGACGATCTCGTCGGCGGTCAGCGCGCGGGGCCTGGCGAACGCGGGCCCGAGGTCGACCTGCACCGCGCTCGGCGCGACCGCAAGCTCGGAGAGCCCGGCGAGCGTCTGGCGGCCGGGGTGATTGAGCTGGACGAGCGCCGTCGCGCCGTCGCTCTGGGCGGCGGCTGCCCAGCGCTGCAGCGGTTCGATGTCGCGGTCGTCCTCGACGACGACGTTGAGGGGTTCGCCGATCGAGCGACGGTCGATCATGACGTTGCCGGTGATCAGCAGTCCGGCACCGCCGGCGGCCCACCGGCGGTAGAGGCGTGCGAGTTCGGCGGTCGGCCGGCCCGCCGGGCCGGCGAGCTGCTCGCTCATCGCGGCCTTGGCCAGGCGGTTCTTGATGACGGCGCCGTTGGGGAGCGTCAGGGGCGTGGCCAGCGTCGTGGTGGTCGGGGCGGTGGAGGTGGTGCTCATGCGTCCTGTGTGGGTCGGTGGGTTGATGGTCAGCCGGCCGGTTCGGAGCCCAGCTCGATGGCGCGGGCGACGGCGCGTGGACGGAACAGCAGTCGTTCGAGGGCGGCCTGCGCCAGGCCGGGGACGAGGGCGGCCGATCCGTGCCGGCGCGGGACGACGACGCGCCTGGCGCGGCGTTCGATGCCGCGGACGATCTCGGCGACGACGGTGTCGAGCTCGACGGTCTTGAACGCTCCGCTGAAGTCCCTGACGAGCTCGGCGGCGGCGGGGCTCGACAGCGCGTCGCCGATCATCGGGGTGCGGAAGATCACCGGGTGGACGCTGCCGACGGTGACCCCGACGGCCCGCATCTCGAGGCGTAGGACGTCGGTCATGGCCGCCACGCCGGCCTTGCTCGCCGCGTAGCTCGCGAGCAGCGGCGGGTGGACATAGGCGATCATCGACGAGACGGCGACGAGGTGACCGCCGGTCCGCTGGACGTGGGGGGCGGCGGCCTTCAGCGTGCGCCAGAGGCCGTTCAGGTTGATGTCGATGACGCGGTCCCACTCGGCGGGGGCGGTCGGGCCGATCGTCTGCAGCGGCCCCAGGACGCCCGCGCCGGCGACGACGACGTCGACGGCACCGAAGTGCTCGGCGACCTCGGCGAAGACCTGCTGCTGGGCTTCGAGGTCGCGCACGTCGACGGCCCATCCGCGGGCGTAGCGCTCGCCGCCCAGCCGGGCTGCGTGCGCCTGAACTCGGTCGGCGGTCAGGTCCAGAAGCGCGACGTTGGCACCGTGAGCCCGCACCGCCCGGGCCAGGCCGGCACCGAGGCCGCCACCGGCTCCGGTGATCGCCACGGTCTTTCCGGGCAGGTCGAGCCTCACGGCGTCTCCTCCGTGGTGACGACGACCTTGCCCTTGCTGCGGCCGGCCTCGACGTGGGCCAGTGCATCGGGCGTACGCTCGAACGGGAACGCACGGTCGATCACGGGGCGCAGCGTCCCTGCGTCGATCAGCGCCGTGATCTGCTCGAGCTGCGCGCCGTCGGCGCGCATGAAGAGGAACGAGTAGCGGACACCGAGGCGCCTCGCGGCTCGGCGCGTCTTGAGGCTGAGCAGCCCCATCAGGGGCGCCAGCGGAAAGCGCCTGCCGAGCTGGGCGGCGAAGGCCGGGTCGGGCGGTCCGGCGATGCCGATGGCCAGGCCGCCGGGCCGCAGCACGTTCAGTGAGCGGGCGAGCGTGTCGCCGCCCTGGGAGTCCAGGACGACGTCGTAGTCGGACACGTGGTCCTCGAAGCGCTCGGTTCGGTAGTCGATGACGACGTCGGCGCCGAGGTCCTTGACCCACCGCACGTTCGTCGTCCCCGTGGTGGTGGCGACGGTCGCCCCGAGATGCTTGGCGAGCTGGATGGCGTAGGTGCCGACGCCACCGGAGCCGGCGTGGATCAGGACCTTCTGGCCGGGCTGCAGGTCGGCGCGCTCGACGAGTGCCTGCCACGCGGTCAGCGCGACCAGCGGGGCCGAGGCGGCGTCCGTCATCGAGATGGTCGCGGGACGGCGGGCGAGGTCGTCCTCGTGGACCGCCAGCCGCTGCGCGAAGGTGCCGATCCGCCCGTCGCGGGGCCGGCCGTAGACCTCGTCGCCAACGGCGAACCGCGTCACGGCCGATCCGGCGGCGGCCACCGTCCCGGCCAGGTCGTGGCCGAGGACGAACGGCGCCTTGTACGGGAGGATCAGCTTGAACTCACCGGCCTGGACCTTGACGTCAAGCAGGTTGACGCCAGACGCGTGGATCTCGACGAGCACGTCGTGGTCGCCGACGGACGGTTCCGGCAGCTCCGTCAGCTCGAGCGGCTGCTTGTACCGCGGAACGACCCAGGCCTTCATGCTGTGCCGATCGCGTCGTCGTCGAGAAAGCCCAGGACGGCGGGGACGAACTCCTCGTGGTACTGGAAGATGCCGCCGTGCCCGGAGTCCGGGTAGATCACGAGCCGGCTGTCGGGGATCCGCTCGGCCAGCGCGTGGGACTGGCTGGAGGCGACCATCACGTCGTTGTCTCCGTTGGCCACGAACGTCGGCTGGGTGATCCTGCTGAGGTCGTGCGGCTTGCCGAGACCGGCTTCGCGGATCGCGGCGAGCTGGGCGATGCGCGCCTGATGGGAGATCGGCTTGTCGCGATCGCCCGTGCGCTCCGCCAGGCGCTCGAGGTACTCGGACGCAGCGCGCTTGCCGACCGCGTTGCGGTTGAAGAACAGGAAGTTGCGCGGGTCCTTCCTGCTCAGTGCCGCCTTGGTGTAGGCGCCGCCGACGATGAGCGGCATCCGCGTCAGGCCACCGCCGCCGCGGACCCCGGTGCCGGTGAGGATCAGCCGCCGAACGAGGCCCGGATCCTGAAGGGCGACCTCCTGAGCGACGCCTCCGCCGAGGGAGAAGCCGAGCAGGTCGACGTGGTCGTGGCCGAGCGCCCGGATGAACGCGGCTGCGTCGGCGGCCATCGCGGCGATCGTGTGCGGCACCTTGCCGCCTGTCGCGCCGACGCCGCGGTTGTCGAAGGTGATGACGTGACGGTGCGCGGCGATCCCGTCGATGACGCGCGGGTCCCAGTCGTCGAGCACCGCGGTGAAGTGGTGCAGGAAGACGAGCGGGGTTCCCCCGCGCGGTCCCAGCTGCCGGTAGGCGAACGAGGTGCCCCCGACGTCGAGGGTGTGCGTGGGGGTGTCCTTCCAGGAGACGGTCATGGTCGGCATGTCAGGACTCCTTCCCGCCGAAGCGGCCGGCCTCGAGGGTCCGTTCATAGGTGGACCGGTCGTAGAGCGGCAGGTCTCCGGTCTGGTCGGTGCGCGCCATGTAGGCCAACATCGCCGCCTGGGCGCCGGGGCTGGCCAGCGTCGAGAGGAACTCGGCGTTCTCGACGTGCAGGCCGTCTTCGAGGCTCAGTGACCCGCCGAGGTAGGCCGCGCGCTTGACGGCCGCGACGGTGAACTTCAGGCGCTGGGACAGGTGCGCGCCGAGCGTCGCGGCACGCTCGACGAGTTCGTCGGCGGGCACGACCTCGTCGACGTAGCCGATGTCGGCCGCGGCGTGCGGGTCCAGGCCGCCGCCGTCGAGCATGCGCACGAGGCCGCGGTGCGTTCCGACGAGCCGGACGAGGCGCTGGGTGCCCCCGCCGCCGGGCGGGAAGCCGAGCAGGATCTCGGGCTGGCCGATGACGAAGTCGCCGTCGGCCATCAGGCGGTAGTCACAGGCGAGCGCGAGCTCGGACCCGATGCCGAGCGCCGACCCGTTGAGCGCGGCGATGAAGACGGCGCCGCAGCTGTTCATGCGCAGGAACGTCTCGTGGACGTCCAGGAGTTCCATCGCGCCGCTCAGCGGAGTCCGGTCGGCGAGCTTGCGCACGCCTCCGATCGCCCTGGTGGCGCGGGCGGTCTGCACGACGGCCGCGGCGCCCCGCGGCCCGACGGTCGGGCTCGCCGCGCCGCCCTCCTGCAGCCAGCGCAGGTTGGCGTGGGCGACGAACCGCTCCGCGTGCGTCCCGGTGATCACCACGGCGCCGACGCCCTCGTCGGTCTCGGCGCGCTCGACGAGCGAGCGCAGGTCGGCGTGGATCTCGGGCCCGAATTCGCCGCGCGGTCCCCCGAGGAGACGCGCGATGAGCACGCGCCCGCGCTGCTCGACGTCGATGCCGAGGCGCTCGCCTGATGTGGTCGCGGTCATGGGTGGGGCCTTTCGTCGGGGTCGCGGCGTGATGCGGCTGCACCGTAGCAGGCTAAGTTGACAAAGTAAACCTAGCCTCGTACGCTCACGTTCATGACCACCGAGGCCATCACGCGACGTGACGTCGCCTTCCCTTCCTCAGGCGATGAGTGCCGCGCCTGGCTGTTCCTCCCCGAGGCCGAGCGCCCGCCACTGGTGATCCTCGGCCACGGTCTGGGCGCGACGCGTGAGTACGGGCTGGAGCCCTTCGCGCGCCGATTCGCCGACGCCGGCATCGCCGCCCTGGTCTTCACCTACCGCCACTTCGGCGACAGCGGCGGCCAGCCCCGGCAACTGCTCGACATCGGCCGTCAACTCGACGACTGGGCGGCGGCATTGCGCTACGCCCGCACCCTCGAAGAGATCGACACATCGCGGATCGCGCTGTGGGGCACGTCGTTCGGAGGCGGACATGTCCTGATCGCCGCCGCGCGCGACCGGGGCGTGGCCGCCGTCGTCAGCCAGTGCCCGTTCACCGACGGCGTGGCCGCCACCCGTGCCGCCCCGCCGCGCGCGCTCATCGGCGCGACCGGCCACGCGCTGCGCGACGTCGTTGCCAAGGTCCGCGGCCGGCCACCGGTCACCGTGCCGCTCGTGGGCCCTCCGGGTTCCGCGGCCCTGATGACCTCCCCGGACTCCGAACCCGGCTACCGCGCCCTGATCCCCGAGGGCGCCCCGTTCGTCAACGCCGTCGCCGCGCGCTTCCTCCTGCACGTTGGGCTGCACCGGCCCGGCCGCGCCGCGAAGGACATCACCGCGCCCGTGCTCTTCTGCATCTGCGACCGCGATGCGGTCGCCCCACCCGATGTCGCCGCGCGCTACGCCGCGACCGCGCCGCGCGGCGAGGTCAGGCACTACCCCGTCGGCCATTTCGACATCTACCTCGGCCAGCCGTTCGAGCACGCCGTCGCCGACCAGACGGAGTTCCTCAGGCGGCACCTCGGGGTCGCGTGATGACGAGCGCGGCGGAACGCCGCACGGTCGATGCGCTCCATGCCTGAGCCGGACTTCGACTGGCTGGTCGTCGGCTCGGGGTTCGGGGGCAGTGTCGCCGCGCTGCGCCTGGCGGAGAAGGGCTACCGGGTCGTCGTCATGGAGCGGGGACGTCGCTACAGCGACCAGGACCTGCCCACATCGGCATGGCAGGCCCGGCGCTTCATCTGGGCGCCCGCGCTCGGCCTGCGCGGGATCATGCGCAACGCCCCGTTCCGGCACGTGTTCAGCTCGTCGCAGACCGGGGTCGGAGGCGGCAGCCTGGTCTACGGCGGCGTGCTGTTCCGCGCCCAGCCCAGCTTCTACGCGGACCCGCAATGGGCCGGACTCGGCTCGTGGGAGCACCGTCTGGCCGGCCACTACGCGACCGCCGAGCAGATGCTCGGCGCCCGGCCCGTGCCGTTCGATCCACCGGCGCTGGAGCTGACGCGAAGCATGGGCCGGCATTTCGGCGTGCAGGACACGTTCGTCCGGGCACCGGTCGGCGTCTTCTTCGGTGAGCCCGGGGTCACGGTCGCGGACCCGTACTTCGGGGGTGAAGGCCCCTCGCGCACCGGCTGTACGCGCTGCGGCAGCTGCCTGGTCGGCTGCCGGACGGGCGCCGCGAACACCCTGACCAAGAACTATCTGTGGTTCGCCGAGAAGCGCGGCGTGCAGATCCACGCCGAACGCGAGGTCGTCGACGTCACTCCCATCGGAGCTCCCGACGGCCGGGACGGCTACCGCGTGACCACCCAGCGGCCGGGCGTGCGGTGGCGCCGCGACCGCCGCACCCACATCGTCGGCGGCGTCGTCTTCGCGGGCGGCACGATTGGCACCAACGGCCTGCTCGCGGACTGCAAGCACCGTGGCTCGCTGCCGCGGATCAGCGACCGGCTCGGCGCACTGGTCCGCACGAACAGCGAAGCGGTCATGGCCGTCCAGTTCCCCGAGGACCGCGGCACCTGGCGGGACGTCGCCGCCAGCAGCCGGATCATCGTCGACGGCGACACCCAGATCGAGTTCCTAACCTACGGCCCCAATGCCGACCTGATGGGCCTCTTCTTCACCGTCCTCACCGGCGACGGCCGCCACCCGGTCCGCGTCCTCAAGTGGATCACCGGCGCGGTCCGTCATCCCCGTGGGCTGCGCTCGACGCTCTGGCCGATCGGCTGGAGCCGGCGCAGCCTGCTGATGCTCGTCATGCAGCCGCGCGACAACGCGATCACGTTCGAGGCGAGGAGACGACGACTCGGCCGTGGCTATGGCCTGCGCACCCGCGTCGACCGCCACCGGCCCGCCCCCACGTTCATCGACGCCGGCCACACCGCAGCCCGGTGGGTTGCCGAGCAGACAGGCGGCATCGCACACAGCAGCATCTTCGAGGCGCTCGGCAACCAGCCGATGACCGCCCACCTACTCGGTGGCGCGGTCGTCGGCGCCGACCCGAGCACCGGGGTGCTGGACGAGCAACTCCGGGTCTTCGGCTACGCGAACCTCATCGTCTGCGACGCCGCGGCACTCCCGGCCAACCCCGGAGTGAACCCCGCACTAACGATCACCGCACTGGCCGAACACGCCATGGCGCACGTCCCGCCCGCGGCCGGGGCCGCAGATCCCGAGCCGTCAGCGTCCGCCGTCTGATCACGCGGGCACGGCGGGAAGCAGCCCCGGCCCGTCGACGATCTCCACCTCGTCCGGACCGGTCACCTCATGACCGCACTCGCAGACCAGCGTCACCCGCACGTCCTTGCCGCAACCGGCGTGCCGCGCCACGACGGGCGGACCCGCCACGTCGGCCTTATGACGGTCGCCCCACTGCTGCAGGGCCAGCAGAATCGTCGTCAACTCGCGGCCGGTGTCCGTCATCCGGTACTCATGCCGGGCACGGCTTCCGGGCTCGCGGTACTCCGAGCGCTCGAAGATGCCCTCGTCAACCAGCTTGCTGAGACGCTCGGAGAGGAGGTTGCGTGGGCAGTTGAGGATGTTGTGGAACTGCTCGAAGCGCGTCGAGCCGTAGAAGCTCTCCCGCATGATGAGCAGCGTCCACTTCTCGCCGAGGACCTCCAGCGTTCGCGCGATCGAGCAGTTGCTGGCCTGGTAGCTGGTTCGCTCCATCGAGACCGAGTCTACCAAGCTGAGTTCCTTGTTTGGACTTAGGTTGCCTCCAGGAACGGCCCCGCCATGAATCGCGGCGCGCGCTCGACCCGAACCGCGCGAAGCTCCTCGGCCACCAGCTGCATCGCAGCGTCCTCGTCGACCCCGTGAGCGGAACCACACCGGCCCGGGAGGCACGAAGCCCCGGCAGGACCGGGGCTCTCGAAGATCGGGGAGACAGGATTTGAACCTGCGACCGCCCGGCCCCCAGCCGGGTGCGCTACCAGACTGCGCCACTCCCCGTGACGCCTGGCAGTGTACGCGAAGCGGGCCGTCGCCCCGGCGGCGGCAGGAGAAGCGGGCGACCGGACTCGAACCGGCACTGAGAGCTTGGAAGGCTCTTGTGCGACCGTTACACCACGCCCGCGAGCGCCGCCGAGTATAGGCCGGCCGGGATGCCGGACCCTAGACTCGTGCGCATGCGGACGCGGCGGGTGCTCGGCACGGTGCTGGCGGCGCTCGGCGCGCTGCTGCTGCTCGACGCCGCGCTGACGCTCGCCTGGCGTGAGCCGGTCACCTGGCTGATCGACCGCGGGGCGCAGCCGCGCCTCGAGCGCCGGCTGGCGACGCTCGACCGCCGCTTCACGGCGGCCCTCGGCCCGCGGATGCCGGCCCGGCTCTCGGCGGCGGCGCGCATCGAGCTCGCCGCGCGCGCGCTCGCCCGCGAGACCCGTCCCGGCGACCCGCTCGGGCGGATCGCGATCCCGTCGATCAGCGCGCGCTTCGTCGTCGTCGAGGGCACCGACCCGCACGACCTGCGTTTCGGCCCAGGCCACTACGTCCCGACGGCCCTGCCCGGCGAGCCGGGGACGTTCGGGCTCGCGGGCCACCGCACGACCCACCTGCAGCCGTTCCGCAGCATCGACGCGCTGCGCCCAGGCGACGCGATCGTCATGACGATGCCCTACGGGCGCTTCACCTATCGCGTGCAGGGCACGCGGATCGTCACGCCCAGCGACGTCGCGGTCCTCACCCGCAACGGGGGCGGGGAGCGGATCGTGCTCACCGCGTGCCACCCCCTGTACAGCGCGGCGCAGCGGATCGTCGTGACCGGGCGACTCGTCTCCGCCCGGGCCCTGGGCCCGGCGGCTGCGCGCGCCTGACCCTCGCCGTGGCGCCGCGCCGGGCGCCAGATGCACCACTGGCGCGCATTTCGCGCCCACGGCGGGACGGGGGAGCCGGGATTCGAACCCGGATTCACGGTTTTGGAGACCGCGCGCATAGCCGTTAACTCACTCCCCCATGCGCGCTGGCCATGGTACCGGCCGCTGCCGCCGCGCTACCGTCGCGGCGACACCG
>Ga0335069_10005898_pt1 | contig 17924 bp, 14 predicted proteins | sample Lox_Sample_11_FD_206714 | JGI IMG/M metagenome (GOLD analysis project Ga0335069, IMG submission 206714) | Soil microbial communities from Loxahatchee National Wildlife Refuge, Florida, United States - Lox_Sample_1.1 | ecosystem: Environmental > Terrestrial > Soil > Wetlands | place: USA... | reverse complement strand
CCGCACCTGCTCTGGCTCTTCCGGCGCGGCCTCAAGATTCCGCCCCATTTTCTCGCCCCACCCGGCTATCTCAGCGAGGATACGCTGCGGCGCTTCCTGCTCGCTGGGGTGAAGCCGCCGTCGGAGCTGAGCTTCGAGGAGCTCGAGCGCGAGGGCTACGTGCTGGTCGGCAGCCCGCGCACGGTACGCGACCGGCTGGTCGACATCCGCAAGGATCTCGGCATCGGCGTGTTCGTCGGCGGCGGTCGCATCGGCGACATGCCGCACGACAAGGCGCTGCGCAGCGCCGAGATGCTGGCGCGCGAGGTCATGCCGCACTTTCGTCGCCGCCCTGGCGTCCGCACGGCGGCGCGCGACCGCACGACGCGGAGCCGCCGGTGAGCAGTTTCATCGAGGAGCCGGGACGCCGCACGCCGGTGCTCACGCGCACCCAGGTGCTGGTGGTCGGCGGTGGCGCGGCCGGGGCCGCCGCCGCCATTGCCGCGGCTCGACAGGGCGCCGATACGATGCTCGTCGAACGGTACGGGGCGCTCGGAGGCCTTGCCACGGGCGGGTTGATCATTCTGCTGCTGACGCTCGACGACGGCGACGGCCACCAGGTCGTCGGCGGCTTGTGTCAGGAGGTCGTCGACCGCATCGTGCGCCGCGGCGGCGCGTATCACCCGCCTCCCGGTGAATGGGGAGCACGCGATGAGGCCCTGGTCGACCGCGATCGTCGCTGGGGCCTGGTGTGGGGTTCGGGGCCGCACCGCGTGCGCTACTCGGTCGCGTACGATCCGGAGGAGTTCCGCTTCGCGCTCAACGAAATGATCGAGGCCAGCGGCGCGCGCCTCCTGCTGCATGCCTGGGCGTGCGAGCCACTGGTCGAGGATGGGCGAATCCGCGGCGTCGCCGTGCAGGGCAAGTCGGGCCGGGTCGCCATCCTCGCCGACGTGGTGGTCGACGCGAGCGGCGACGGCGACATGTTCGCCGCCGCGGGCGTGCCGTACGAGCTGGAGAAGGTCCTGCCGTGGCTGTGGTTCCGCATGGGTGGGATCGAGGATCCAGAGGCGGCGCTGGCGGCCGGCGGATGGTTCTTCCGCACCGTCGGCGAGGGCCAGATGCTGATGCCGTGGGGCGCGACCGAGCGCATCATTCGCAAGATCGACGCGACCGATCCGGCCGATCTCACACTGGCGGAGCTCGAATGCCGCAAGCTGGTCATGAAGGAGGTCGACCGCCTGCGCGCCGAGGTACCGCAGTTTCGGCGCGCCCACCTCTGCGACATCGCCACCCAGCTGGGCATCACCGAGAGCCGGCGGCTGGTCGGCGAGTACGTGCTGAAGCGCGAGGACATGGATCGGCCGTTCGACGACGCCATCGGCCTCACCGGCCACTGGACGCAATACGGCGCGCGCTACTGGATCCCGTACCGCTCGTTGCTGGTGCGAGAGCTCGACAACCTGCTCGCCGCCGGGCGCTGCATCTCCGTTGATCATCGAACCCACCACGCCACCAAGGAAATCCCCGCGTGCATGGTCACGGGTCAGGCGGCGGGCACCGCCGCCGCGATGGCGGTCGGCAGCGGGATCAGACCGAAGAACGTCGAGATCGCCCGGCTGCGTGAGGCGCTGCGTGCCGCCGGCGCCATCTTGTAGGCCCGCATACGGCAGGCGCTGCGGCTGCGGGGACGCCTTGGCGCCATCGCGCCCCGCGCCGGTGGCTGCCGTCCCCTGGATGCGCTAGAAAGCCGCCGACCGCGGCAACGACAGACCCCGCGTCCCGACGCGGGTCGCTCGCCAGACCAATGAAGCGCATCGAATCGAAGATCCGGACCAGCGACCCCGTCTTCACCACCAACCGCCAGCGCTTGCAGGGGTTGGTCGACGAGCTGCGCGAGCGTCTCGCCAAGGCACGCACCGGAGGGCCCGAGGACGTGCGCGCGCGCCACGCCGAACGCGGCAAGCTGCTGCCGCGCCAGCGGGTGGAGGCGCTGCTCGACCCGGACACGCCTTTCCTCGAGCTGTCACCGCTGGCTGCGTATGGGCTCTACGGCGGCGAAGCGCCGGCCGCGGGCATCATCACCGGGATCGGGACGATCCACGGACGACAGGCGGTGATCGTCGCCAATGACGCGACCGTGAAGGGCGGTACGTATTTTCCGCTGACGGTGAAGAAGCACCTCCGCGCCCAGGAGGTCGCGCTGGAGAACCACCTGCCCTGCGTCTACCTGGTCGACTCCGGCGGGGCATTCCTTCCGCTCCAGGCGGAGATCTTTCCTGACCGTGATCACTTCGGCCGCATCTTCTACAATCAGGCGCGCCTTTCCGCTCTCGGCGCACCCCAGGTGGCGGTGGTGATGGGATCATGCACCGCGGGCGGGGCCTACGTGCCGGCGATGTGCGATGAAACGGTGATCGTCCGCGGCACCGGCACGATCTTCCTCGGCGGGCCGCCGCTCGTGAAGGCAGCGACCGGCGAGGAGGTCACCGCCGAGGAGCTCGGCGGCGGCGACGTGCACACGCGCATCTCCGGTGTCGCCGATCACCTGGCGGCCAACGACCAGGGCGCCATCGCGATCACGCGGCAGATCTTCGAAAACCTCGGCGCGCCGCGACCGCCGGCGCTCGAGCCGGAGACCCCCGAGGATCCCGCCTACGATCCCGCCGAGCTGTACGGCGTGATTCCCGCCGATCCACGCACGCCGTACGACATTCGCGAGGTCATCGCGCGCGTGGTGGACGGCAGCCGGCTGCACGAATTCAAGCCCCTCTACGGCCAGACGCTGGTGACCGGCCTGGCCCGCGTGCACGGCTATCGGGTGGGCATCGTCGCCAACAACGGTGTGCTGTTCTCCGAGTCGGCGCTGAAGGGCACCCATTTCATCGAGCTCTGCTGTCAGCGCCGCATCCCGCTCCTCTTCCTGCAGAACATCACCGGGTTCATCGTCGGCAAGCGCTACGAGCACGGCGGCATCGCCAAGGACGGCGCCAAGATGGTGCATGCGGTGGCCACCGCGGCCGTGCCCAAGCTCACCGTGTTGGTCGGAGCCTCCAACGGCGCGGGGAACTACGGGATGTGCGGGCGCGCCTATGGGCCGCGCTTCCTGTTCTCCTGGCCGAACTCGCGCATCTCGGTGATGGGCGGCGAGCAGGCGGCCAGTACCCTGCTCACCGTCAAGCTCCAGCAACTCGCCGCGAAACATGAGACCCTGAGCGCGGCCGAGCAGGAGCAGTTCGTCGCCCCCATCCGCGCCAAGTACGAGGAAGAGGGCAGCCCGTACTACGCAACGGCACGCCTGTGGGACGACGGGGTGATCGACCCGCTCGACACGCGCGACGTGATCGGGCTCGCGCTGGCCGCGGCGGTGCACGCACCGATCCCCGAGACTCGGGTCGGCGTCTACCGGATGTAGATCCGTCAGCGCGCAGCGTTCGGTGAACGGACTTCCGACGCCCTCCCTCGGCCTGCCATGTTCAAGCGCATTCTGATCGCCAATCGCGGCGAGATCGCCGTTCGCATCGCCCGCGCCTGCCGCGAGCTCGGCATCGGCTCGGCGGCGATCTACTCAGAAGCCGACCGGCAGGCGGTGCACGTGCAGGTGGCGGAGCGCGCGGCGTGCGTCGGGCCGGCCCCGAGTCGCGAGAGCTATCTCAACATCGACGCGATCCTCGCCGCCGCGCGCGTGCTGGAGGCAGATGCCGTCCATCCGGGATACGGCTTTCTCGCCGAGAACGCCGCATTTGCGCGCGCCGTCGGCGAGGCGGACCTGACCTTCATCGGCCCGTCGCCGGAGGCGATCGCCGCGATGGGCGACAAGACGCGCGCACGAGCCATCGTGTCGGCCGCCGGTGTGCCGGTCGTGCCGGCCGCGGAGGATCTTGCCACCGAGGCCACCGCGGCGCGCGCCGCCGCGGATCAGCTCGGCTACCCGGTGCTGATCAAGGCCGCAGCCGGTGGTGGCGGCAAAGGCATGCGGATCGTGCGCGGCGCGAACGAGCTCGAGGCGGCGGTCGCGGCTGCTCGGCGCGAGGCCGAAGCGGCATTCGCCGACGGGAGAGTGTACCTGGAGCGCTACTTCGACCGGCCGCGCCACATCGAGGTGCAGGTTCTGGCCGACCACAAGGGCGCCACAGTGCACCTCGGCGAGCGCGAGTGCTCGATTCAACGCCGCTACCAGAAGATCGTCGAAGAGTCGCCGTCGCCGGGGCTCTCCGCCGACCTGCGCAAGCGCCTGACGAAAGCCGCGATCGCGGCCGCACGCAGCGTCGGCTACGCCAACGCAGGAACCGTCGAGTTCCTGGTCACCGCAGCGGGTGAGTTTCACTTCCTCGAGATGAACACGCGCCTGCAGGTCGAGCACCCGATCACGGAGTGGGTGTACGGCGTCGACCTCGTGCAGGCGCAGATCCGCATCGCCGCCGGCGAGCCCCTCTGGCTGTGCCAGGCCGACGTCGTCGGGCGCGGCCATGCGATCGAGTGCCGCGTCTACGCCGAGGACCCGGCCCAGCAGTTCCTGCCCAGCCCGGGCCGCATCATTCACCTGCGCGAGGCGCAGGGGCCCGGCGTGCGGGTCGATTCCGGCGTCTGCGCCGGCTCGTACGTGCCGGTGCACTACGATCCGCTGCTCGCCAAGCTCTCGGTTTGGGGCGAGGATCGTGAGACCGCGCGGCGGCGCCTGATCGCCGCGCTGGGAGAGTCCGCCGTGCTCGGTGTCACGACCAACGTGCCCTTCCTGAGCGACGTGGCCAAGCATCCCGAGTTCGCTGCCGGGCACACGCACACCCACTTCATCGAGGACCACCTGAGCGGGTGGCGACCGAATGCGGCGCACGCGGAGCTCGCGGCAATCGCCGCGGCGGTGGATACGATCCTGGCGGCGAACGCGCCGGCCGCGCGTGCCGCCGGGCGCGCGCCGTCGCCGTGGCAGACGCTCGGCGCCTGGCGCCTTGGCAGCGGGGGCCGCTGATGGAGCGCGTCTATCGCATCGGCACACGCCACCTCGCCGTCGCCGCGCAACGCACCGCGCCGGGTCGGTTCAGCATCGCGGTGGACGGCCGGACGCGTGCGGTCGAGGCGGCGCGGCTCGATGAGGCGGCGCTACGGCTCGTCGACGACGGTGCGGCTCACACGGTGCTGATCGCTCGCCTCGGCGATGCCTGGCACGTCGTGATCGAGGGCGAGGTCTACGTGGTCACGCCAGAGGCCGTCGGGGACACGCCCGGTGCCCACGCAGAAGTTCTCGCGGCGCCGCAGATCGTCGCCCCGATGCCTGGCAGGGTATTACAAGTGCTGGTCCAGGCCGGGCAGCAGGTCGACGCGGGCGACGGACTGCTCATCCTCGAAGCGATGAAGATGGAGCATCGGATCGTCGCCGAGGCCGCCGCGACGGTCCGGCACGTACACGTTGGTGATGGGGAGATGGTCGACGCGGGGGTCGTGCTCGTCGAGCTCGACTACGCGTGAACCTTCATCGGGCCCGTTTGGCGCGCGATCTGGACAGCGCCAGGTAGCCGACGGCGGCGAGCAGAGACGCCGCGACCATCAGCCCCCACGGCGTCAACGCGGGCGCGCCGACGCTCAAACCGAGGTCGAAGCACGAGACCTCACCGGCATCGCAGAACTCGCCTGAGGAGGGATCGGGACATGGCGCGACGTGCCCGCATTCGGCTTGTACACAGGCGGCGTCACAGCTCGCCCGATCCGCAAGCTCGGAAACGCAAACTGGGAAGCATTCACTGGAATTTTCGCACGTGCAGCAGCAGGCACTCGCGACACCGCACAGCAGCGTGACGAATACGAGAGCTGCCGCGCAGTACCAGACCGTGCGGTTCACAGACGCCATTGTCGTCCCTCTCCGACTCGTTGGCGGCAGAAACTCGCCAGTGTAAGTCGCAAGAATCTCTCCCCGTGTCAAGCCAAAAGCTGCCGCCGAGCGGCGGCTCCGCTGGCCAGGGGATGCCAGCTGACGGATGGCTCAGTACGTCGGCCGTGGGCCGCCTGCCCTGCCCCGCTGCTCGCCGCGTCTGGGGCGGCGGCTACCGGTCGCCGACTCCGCCGCCGATCGTCAGCCCCAGCGTGGCGGCGGCCTCGGCCGCCGCGACCTTCTTGTCGCCGACCCGCAGCCGTCCGACGCGGATCGAACCGCCCGCGGCTGCGACGGTCACGCCACCAGCGTCGATCGCCTCGATGACGCCCGGCGCTCCGGTGCCGGGGGGAGCCAAGTGCGCATCGAAGAGGCGGACCTTCTCTCCGCCACGCAGAACGTACGCGCCGGGTTGCGGGTCGCAGCCGCGGATCAGATTGTGGATCTCGCGCGCCGGGCGGGTCCAGTCGATACGGGCGTGCTCGTCGCGGCAGAGCGGGTCGTACGACCCCTGCGACGCGTCCTGCGACACGCGCGGGGCCTTGCCGGCGGCGATCAGATCGACCGATTCGAGCACCGCCTCGACGCCCAGCTCGAAGAGCGTGTGGTAGTAGAGCGACGCGGCGGTGTCGTCGGGCCCGATGACCGCCTCGCGTTGGAGCAGGATCGGTCCGGTGTCGATGCCGGGATCGACCCAGAACACGGTCACACCGGTCCGCGTCTCACCCTTGATGATCTGCCACGGGATGGCGCTGCCGCCCCGATAGCGGGGCAGGAGCGACGGGTGAAAGCAGATGCTGCCCAACCGCGGTGCCTCGAACACCAGCGGCGGCACGATCTGGGTCACATACGCCAACACGCCGAGATCGGCACCGTACGCCGCGACCTCGCGCGCCACCTCGGCTCCCTTGAGAGTGCGGTGCTGATGCACGGGTATGCCCGCCTCCAGCGCGCGCACCTTGAATGGATCGGGCTTGCCGCCCGGAGTGTCCGGCGGACAGTACGCGGCGGCAACAGCGTGACGACGTTCGTGCAGGCCGTCGAGCACCCTCTGAGCGAACGCCGCCTGGCCGAGCAGCACGATGCGCATGTGGGATCCGCCCTACCCCAATTGGCCGGGCTCGGCCAACTGGGCGACGGCGCCCGCCAGACGGCCGGCAATGGCGCGCGCGTCGGCCTCGCTGCGCAGGAGACAGTTGTTGATCTCGAGCTCGAGGTAACGGATGCCGTGCGTGCGGCCGTGCAGGCGGGCGCTGAAGATGAGGCCGTCGAGGCCCGAGTAGGGCTCGTTCATGCGTACACCGAACCCCGCCTCAGCGATGTCGCGCGCGAAGGCGTGGGCAAGGCGGTCGAAGTCGTCGAACAGCACCCCGACCTCGAACGGACGGGAGTTGCCGTTCAGCGACGGGGTGAACGAGTGGACGCTGAGCAGCAGGACGTCCGCACGGCCGCCGAGCATGGCGTCGATCGCGGCGTGGTAGGGATCGTAGAAGCGCGCCAGGCGACGCGCGCGCTCAGCGCCGTCGATGGACGCGTTGCCGGGGATCACCGTGCCATGGCTCGCCTGCGGGATCAGGTCGGCGGCGTCCAGCTCGCGATTGCAATCGACCAGCAGACGGGACGCGGCGCTGAGCACAGCCGGGACGCCGAGCAGGCGGCTGAGCTCCGTCGTCACGTCGGCGGCGCCGATGTCCCACCCGATGTGGTCGTTGAGCTGCTCCGGCGTCAGCCCCAGACCAGCGTATTCCTCTGGAACCGCTGCCGACGCGTGCTCGCAGATCAACACCAGCCGAGCGTCGCCGGCCGCCCGGTTGAGCGTGACCGGCTCCATCAGGTTACGACTTCAGGTGTCTCGTGAGGAAGGTCTTCAGGCGCTCCCAGGCGTCCTTCGCGGCGTCGGCGCGATACGAGTCGCGCTCGTTGCAGAAGAAGCCGTGTGGCGCGCCCGGATACACCACGACCTCGGCCGACTTCTTCAGATTGCTCAACGTGGTCTTGATCTTGGCGACCTCATCATTGGGGATGAACGCGTCCTGGTCGCCGAAGAAGAGCAACATCGGACAGGTGATCTTGGGAGCCTGGTCGAGCAGCCCCGCGATCATGCCGCCGTAAAACGGCGCGGCAGCTTTGATGTCGGAGTTCTTGCAGGCGGTCAGGAAGCTGATCCGGCCGCCCATGCAGAAGCCGGTGACACCGATGCGATCACCGCGAACGAAGTCCTGCGACTGCAGGTGGTTGACCGTGCCGGCCATGTCGGCGACGATCGTGTCGTCGCGCAGGCCGGTCATGAGGCGGATCGCGTCGGGGAGTTGGTCGTAGCCGACCACCCCGTTCGTCTCCCGGTAGTAGAGGTCCGGTGCCAGCGCCACGTAGCCCTCGCCGGCGACACGGCTGGCGACGCTCTTGATGTGGGCGTTGAGACCAAAGGCCTCCATGACCACGATGACGGCGGGGTGCTTGCCGGCGCCCGCGGGCCGCGCCAGGAAGGCCGACATGTCGCCGTCCGCGGCTTTGACCATGCTCGAGGTGGTCTCCATCGCCAGTTGCCTCCCCTTCCAGATTCGGCGCCGCCCACCCCGGCTCGGCCGGGCGGGCGACGCTTGGATTTCCGGGTGATAGGGCTCAAGGCCCATCCCGATTGGGTGGATCGGCGCCACCGATAACGGAACGGCCGGCGCCAATGCAAGCCGCCTCGGGGTATGGTTGACAGCGATGCGGGTGCTCGCCTAATTAAAACGCCTTCTCCAGAGTCCTTGGAGGGTCCTGTGCGTCGCGAGAAGACCAACTACATCATCCAATCCGTTTCCCATGCGCTCGACGTGCTCGAGCAGTTCTCCGGCGAACACGACGAGCTGGGGGTGACGGAGCTCAGCAAACGGCTGAAACTGCACAAGAATAACGTCTTCCGGTTACTCGCAACGCTGGAGTCGCGAGGGTACATCGAGCAGAACAAGGCCACCGAGAATTATCGCCTCGGGATCCGCTGCCTACAGCTCGGCCAGACGTACGTCACCCAGATGGGCCTCCTTCGTCAGGCGCATCCGATCATCGAAACGCTCGCGCACGCTGCGAATGAGACGGCGTTCGTCGCGATTCTCCGCAAGGCGTCAGTGGTCCCGCTCGACGCGGTCGAGGCGAAACGGCCGGTGCGGATGACGGCGCGGATCGGCGACGCGCTACCGCTGCACTGCACGGCCGCCGGGAAGGTGCAGCTCGCGTTCATCTCCGATGCGGATCGGCGCGAGGCGCTGACCGCCGGCCTGCCGCGGTTCACGGATCACACCATCACCGACCACCAGGCGCTACAGCAGCAGCTCAAGAAGATCGCCGAGGTCGGTTACTCGGTCGAGCTCGGCGAGCACATCAGCGAGGTGCACTCGATCGCCGTACCGATCCGCGACTACACACGGAACGTCGTTGGGAGCTTGGCGGTGTCGGGTCCCGCCCATCGACTCAGCGGCGAGCGCATCGAGAAAGAGATCGCGCCGCTGATGCAGAAGGCCGGCCAGGAACTGTCCAATCGGCTGGGGTTCGAGAGCTGAGAGCTCGCTGAGCTGGGGAGGTGGCGTCGGTCGAGTCGGCCAGATGGCTCGGCTCGCCAGCACCCCGGCCAGCTCGGAACCTGCGTCCCCGACGGCTCCTTGATCGCCCAAGGTCTTCTTGCTAGGCGTCGGCTTTCCCCATTTTCTCCGAGGAGGATCCCCGTGAAAATCCTGGTAACCGCGAAGCGGGTCCCGGACCCGAACGCAACGATCAAGGTTCGCCCCGATGGCAGCGGGATCGTGACCGACAACGTCAAGTACGTCATCAATCCCTTTTGCGAGATCGCCATCGAAGAGGCTCTGCGTATCAAGGAGAAGCACGGTGGGGCCGAGGTGGTCCTGGTCAGCGTCGGGGGCAAGGTCGCCCAGGAGCAGCTGCGGACCGGCCTGGCGATGGGCGCGGATCGGGCCATCCTGGTGGTCAGCGAGCAGGAGGTCGATCCCGCCGTCGTCGCCCGCATCCTCAAGAAACTGATCGAAAACGAGAAGCCCGAGTTGGTGGTGATGGGCAAGCAGGCGATCGACGACGACTCGAACGTGGTCGGCCAGATGGTCGCGGAGTTGCTCGGCTGGGCGCAGGCCACGTTCGCCTCGGCGATCCAGTTCGCCGACGACAAGCAATCGGCCGTCGTGACGCGGGAGGTCGACGGCGGGCTGGAAGACTTGGAGATCCGGTTGCCCGCCGTGGTCACCGCCGATCTGCGCTTGAACGAGCCGCGCTACGCGTCGCTGCCGGGCATCATGAAGGCGCGCAAGAAGGAGCTCAAAGAGATTCCGATCGCCGAGGTCGGGGTCGACCTCACGCCGACGGTGAAGATTCGCAAGCTCGAGCCGCCGCCGAAACGGCAGGCGGGCAAGAAGGTCGGCAGCGTCGAGGAGCTCGTGCAGCTCCTCCATACCGAAGCCAAAGTCATCTGAGGCCACCGGTCTCGAAACGCCTGTAAGGAGCGCTTACCATGAGCAACGTTCTCATCTTCGCCGAGCACCAGCACCAGAAGTTCTCCAAGATCGCGCTGGTGGCGGTTCGGGCCGGGCAGATCATCGCCGAGAAGACCGGCGGCGAGTGCCATGCCGCGGTATTGGGCGTCGGCATCGAGGGGCTGGCCAAGCAATTGGCCGAGTACGGCGTGAAGCACGTGTATGCGGTCGAGGACCCGGCGCTCGAGCACTACGTGGCCGACGCCTACACGCAGGCGCTGTCGAACCTCGCGCTCGACAAGGGCCTCGACGTCATCGTCGCCACGGCCAGCGCGGTCGGGAAGGACCTACTGCCGCGCGTCGCGGCGCGCTTGGACGGCGGCATCGCGTGCGACATCACCGGGGTGGGGAGCGACGGTACCTTCGAGCGGCCGATGTACGCCGGCAATGCCACCGCAACGATCTCGATCGAACGACCCCACAAGGTCGTGAGCGTGCGCGCGACGGCGTTCGACGCCGCCGTGAAGAGCGGAGCGGGCGCGGTTGAGAAGGTCGCCGCGAAGATCGACCGGGGCGCGCTGAAGATGAAATTCGTCAAGTTCAACGAGACCAAATCCGATCGCCCGGTGCTGACCGAGGCACGCATCGTCGTGTCGGGCGGCCGCGGCCTCAAGAACGGCGAGAACTTCACCACCGTCCTGGAACCCCTGGTCGACGCGATGGGCGCCGCGATGGGCGCCAGCCGCGCCGCCGTCGATGCCGGCTTCGTTCCGAATGATCTGCAGGTGGGCCAAACCGGCAAGGTGGTGGCGCCGGAGCTCTACGTCGCGGTCGGTATCTCGGGCGCGATCCAGCACCTGGCGGGCATGAAGGACTCGAAGGTCATCGTGGCGATCAACAAGGACGAGGAAGCGCCCATCTTCCAAGTCGCCGACTACGGTCTCGTCGCCGACCTGTTCAAAGCCGTCCCGGAGATGAAGGACGAGGTCGAGAAGCTGAAGCACTGAGAGGCAGGGGGTTACGGGGTTAGGGGTTAGGGGTTAGGGGGTTATGTTGGGGGCGCCGGGGTGTAAGACGTCAGCCTCTCCTGCCTAACCGCCTAATCCCGTAACCCCTTAACAACTCAACCCCGTAACCCCCTGCTTCTTCACTTCATCGCGCTCGCGACGATCTCCATAACGTCGAGGGCGGGGACCTTGTCCTCCATCCCCTTGGCCTTGAGGCCGTCGTCGATCATCGTCATGCAGAACGGGCAGGCGACGGCGACGGCGTCGGGACGGGTGTCGAGGGCCTGTTCGACTCGGCGCGTGTTGACACGCTGCGTGGGCTCCTCCTCCATCCACATGCGGCCTCCGCCCGCGCCGCAACACATGCCGAAGCGGCGGCTGCGCTGCATCTCCTTGAGCTGCACGCCCGGAATCATCCCGAGGACATTGCGCGGCGCCTCGAAGACGTCGTTATAGCGCCCGAGGTAGCAGGAGTCGTGGAAGGTGACGGTGCGGTCCTGGCCGAGCTGGAAGCTCAGGTGGCCGTCGGCAATCAGCTTCTCGACCAGCTCGGTGGCGTGGACGACCTCGTAGGTGCCGCCGAACTGCGGGTAGTCGTTCTTGAACGTGTTGAAGCAGTGCGGGCAGTTGGTGATGATCTTGCGCACCTTGTAGGTGCTCATCACCTCCACGGCCATCTGCGCCATCGTCTGGAACAGATACTCGTTGCCGATGCGGCGCGCGGTCTCGCCATTGCACGGCTCCTCGACGCCGAGAATGGCAAAGTCGACGTTCGCCGCCTTGAGGATCTTCGCGACCGCCTGCGTGGTACGCTTGGCGCGGTCGTCGAACGATCCGGCGCAGCCGACGAAGTACAGGTATTCGGCGTCGGGCCGATCGGCCATTGTCGGGATGTCGAGGCCCGCAGCCCAGTCGGCACGAGTTGACGCGTCGACGCCCCACGGGTTGCCCTGCGTCTCCATGGCCTTGAAGGTGCGGGTCAGCTCGGCGGGGAAACGGGATTCCTCCTGCACTAGATGCCGGCGCATGTCGACGATCTTGTCGACGTACTCGATCAGCACGGGGCACGCCTCTTCGCAGGCTCGGCACGTCGTGCACGCCCACAGTACATCGTCATGGATCAACCGTTCGCCGACGATGTTCTCGCCGACGCTCGCCGCCTGCCCGTTGCCGTGGCCGTTACTGGTGCCGCTCGCCAGCACTTCGCCTTCGTGCGCGTAGAGGTAGTCGCGGAGGTTGAGCAGCAGTTGCCGCGGCGCCAGCGTCTTGCCGCTGAACGTCGCCGGACAATGTGACGAGCAGCGGCCGCACTCCGTGCACGAATACATGTCCAGCACCTGCTTCCAGGTGAACTGGTTGATGTACGACGTGCCGAAGGAGCCGGCGTTCTCGAGATCCTGCTTGCTGAGCTGGCCGGGAGGGTCGAGCTTCTTGAAGAAGACGTTCGGCACTGAGGTGATGATGTGGAAGTGCTTCGAGATCGGCAGCAGGTTGACGAACACCAGAATGATGCCGTTGTGCGTCCACCAGCCGAGGTTGCTGGCGAACTGCGCCAGCCCCACGCCGCCGATTGCAAAGAGAATGGCCCCGACCAGCGCGCTCAGCGGCTGCCAGGCGCGCTCCTTTGCGAGATCCGGAGTGGACGCAGCACTGTACAGATGGCCGCCGTCGTACAGGAACCCGCTCACCATGATCCCGCCGATGAAGGTGAGGATGAGCAGCGCCTCCCAATGCGACTGCCCCCGTAGGCGGTCCTCCGCGGGCGCAAAGCCGAACAGCCGCGGCGGATGCGAGATCACCCAGCGGTACATCGCCATGCCGACCGCGCCGAGGACGGTGATCTGGACCAGGTCCTTGAGCAGCAGGTACGGCCCGCCCAGCAGACCCACCGAGAGGCCCGGCAGGTGAAAGTCGGGGATGAAGCCGCGGGCAAACATGTGCACCACCTGGACGCCCAGGATGGTGAAGCCCCAAAAGATGAAGAAGTGCATCCAGCCGGCTGGCTTGTCGCCCTTGAGCGGCTGCTCGCCGACCACGAACTTCTTCTGGCCGAGCACGTACTGCACGACGGCGTCGACGCGCTCCGGGATCCGGTCGAAGCGCGCTACCGGTGCGACCCTGAGCAGAACGCCGAAGCGCCGATACAGCGTCCGCCCCAGCACCGCGAGCCCGGCGGTGAGGACGACGGCGAAGATTAGCGTACTCATTGGGAGGCCCCCCGAACTGAGGCGGATTTCTTATTCTGCCCGTCTCCTAGAAGAACGCCGGTGGCATTGCAAGGCAGCCCCGACCGGCTTCGCCAGCTCGGACGCGTCCATCGCCGAGCAAAAAAAAGCCGGGAGGCTCGAGGCCTCCCGGCTTGCGTGCTCGTTAGATCCAGGGGCGACTACGGGAGCTGAATGAGATCCGGAGTTGGCCGCTCGCCCGCTTCATCGATGTTGAACGCGTCGCTCGAGACCACGCTGTCCAGATCGCTCGAGTCGCTGCGGAAGAACTCCTCAGCGACGCCGAGGATGCCGTTACCGTGCGCTCCCGACCCGTCAGGAACGCCGCGAATGCGCGTCTGGCCCGTGAGGGTTCCCGAGACGTAGGCGCTGAACACCGACCGCTGGCAGCTGTTCGACGATGGGTCGGTGTCGCTAATCGCGCGGTCCAGCTTCGTTCCCAGCGAGCACAGCTCGAACTCTCTGAAGCAGCGCAGGCTGCGGCTGGCCGAGAAGCGCTGCTCAAACTCGTTGAAGACCAGGAACTGCACGGTAGTGTCGAAGAGTGCCGCATCCTGCAGCTGGAAGTTCTCCGAGCAGGGTACCAGCGTCAGGTGCGTCTTGACGGAGTAGTCGCTGATCGGCTCGACGGCGTCATCGAAGAAGTGATCGAGGATCAGCACGCTCGGGCAGCCGTTGTACTCGGGGTCCGGCCCGCCGAGGACGAGGGTGTTGTCGTTGTCGTTCGCGCCTTCGATGGCCTGGACTCCGATCGCGTTGTAGCCGCGCGCGTCGACCGCGTTGCTTTCGGCCGCGACGATCGTCGCCTCGCCCTTCAGGTCGTTGCGGTCGATCGGCTGGTTGTTGGAGTCGACCTCCACGCACTTCAGCTCACCGAAGAAGGGGTCTTCGCTGGCGTTGGGCACGCTTCCCGTCGCCGGCGCCGGCGGGGCGAACAAGCCGCTGCTGAGCAGCCAGACCAGCGGCTGATGGGGCGACAGAGAGAGTTGGAAGTCCGTCTCGACCCACCCGTCGAAGCAGAGCCCGCCGGGACCGTACTGCTGGCAATCGGCGGTCGTGAAGCAGACGTTCTGCGGTGAGTTGGTGCAGTGCGAGTTGGCATTCACGTAGAAGCACCGCGCGTACACCGTCTGATCCGAAACGTTGGTGAGTTGGATTTCCGTATCGGTGGCAAACCCGTTCGGCACGAAGCGCCCATCCGAGTCGAACACCAGCTTCGGGACGACGAGAATGCCGGCCGGCCTATCCGATAGCACGTCGGCCCTCGCCGCCCCCGCCCACAGGAACACTCCTCCCAGGACCGCACAAACGCCCGAGAGCAAATGATTCCGCTTCGCCGTACGCATTGCCCTTCTCCTTTCAACCGTCAGGGAGAACGCAGCCACAACCGTACCCTCTTCCCCAGCCTGCTCAGTTGTTGACGTCGGAGAGCGTGATCGTATCGATCACGGTTCCGCCGCTGCCCGTGAAGCGATCACCTTCCATGTGGAGGTTGACCGCCACGCGAGCCAGATCCCCGTCCGCGTTGGCGCGGGTGACGCCGGCCACGCCGATCACGGCATGGTTGTCCGGGTTCGGGATGATCCGCGTGTGGGCCACCGTCGTGCCCAGTGTCGCATAGGAGAAGACTGACCGTTCGGGGTTGTTCGGGCTGTCGACCTGGAACAGGAAGAAGTTCGCCCAGCAAGTGATCGTCGTGCTGGCGGAGAGGTGCTGCTCGAACTCGTTGTATACGTCGAACTGCACGGTCACGCTGCTCGGGGTGCTGTTCTCGAAGTCTTCGTTGCAGGGGACGAGGGTGAGGTCGGTGAGGGTCGCGCTGCGCAACGCCAGCTCGCCCGTGGCCGGATCGACGATTTGGGGCCCGTTGTTACAGCTGGGCACGTAAGGGTTGCAGTCGGCATCGGTCTGGCACGGGATCTTTTCGTAGACGCTCTGCTGAGTACCTTCGTTACAACTGCTCATGTCGCCCGCCGGACAGCCGCACGTACCGCCGAGAGCCGAGGCGAAGATGAACGGATCGGTGACGCCCTCGGCGAAGTTGTTCAGCAGGAGGACGTTGGGGCACGCATCGTACTGGCCGACCACATCGGTCGAGCCCAGTGGCTGGTTCAGCATGAGTTGATTGCCCGTCTCGCCAGCCAGGTCGGTCCCTTGGATGCCGATGGCGTTGTACTTGGATACGTCGCCGTCGGTGTTGATCGTCGCCTCGCCCTTCAGATGGTTGCCGCCGATCGGATTGTCGGCGACGTCCACCTCGACGCACTTCAGCTCGCCGACGAAGCCTTCGGGTGTCGGGGGAACGGCCCCCGGGTCGAGACCGGCATTCGCGCAGTAAGAGGAGGGAACGATCTGGCCGCTCTCGATGCAGGTGTCGGTGGGGTCCACAAAGCGCCCCTGGCTCACCTGCCAGTGGGTCGGCTGCTGCTTGGTCAACCAGATCGTGAAGTCGGTGACCTGCCACAGCGGCTTCCCGAAGACGTCCGGCGCGGCATTCACGTAGAAGCACCGCGCATGAACCATGTTATTCGAGATGTTGGTGATCTGAATGATCGTGTCCGAGTCGCCGTCGGCCAAGACCTTCGGGAAGGCGAGGATCGATGCTCCCCTCTCCGTCGTGACGGCCCCATGCGCGCCGGTGGCCATCATTCCCAGCGCCACCGCGAACCCGCAGAGCCCTGAGAGAAAAGCATTGCGCTTCTCCGTTCGCATTTCCCTCCTCCTTTCCAGTCGGCCGAGACTCATACCTCACTCCCTCGCGTTCGCAGCCACCCCGTCACCGCGCACTTACGGAGCACGGCTGAGAAGTGGCGCGTTACATACTCAAAATTCAAACGCATTGTCAAGGGAATACCAGGCACAAACACCTGTACAATCGGCCCTTCGGCCTCAGTCGGTTTTGCACGTCGCTGCCGGCGTCTACGGCCGTGCCGTCGCCCGCTTCCGATCTCCCGCAACGCCTCCAACCTCAAAATGGACTGCGTGCCTTAGAGCACTTTTTGACGCTCCGGTCAAATGCAAAACCCCGACTGTTGTGGCGATGTTATTGGCGGGGGGCTCAGGCCAGAACGATCCGCTCGCGACCGCTCCGGACGTTGCGAGTCGCGTTGCGTGTGTCCACGACCAGGCGGCTGTGCTGGACGATGAATTCGTAGTCGAACACGGAGTGATCGGTGGCGATGAGCACGGCATCTGCCGCCGCCAGGCTCTCGGCGGTGAGCGGTACCGACCGCAGTCGGAAGTCGTAGCGGCGTGACGGGCGCAGCTCCGGGACGAACGGGTCGTGATAGGTGAACCGGGCCTGCTTCCGGGCGAGCAGCTCCATGAGCTTGTACGCCGGCGACTCCCGATCGTCGTCGAGGTCGCGCTTGTAGGCGACACCGAGCACCAGGATCTGGGCCCCCTTGAGGTTCCGCCCGCGCTCGTTCAAGGCATCGACGAGGCGCGCCACCACATATGACGGCATGGACAGGTTGATCTCGCCGGCGAGCTCGATGAACCGGGTGGTGAGTTCGAACTGCCGGGCGCGCCAGGTCAAGTAGAATGGATCGATCGGAATGCAGTGGCCGCCGAGGCCCGGCCCGGGGAAGAACGGCGTGAAACCGAACGGCTTGGTTGCGGCCGCGTCGATGACCTCCCAGACGTTGAGACCCATGCGCTCGAACAGCACCTTGAGCTCGTTCACCAGAGCGATGTTGACGCTGCGGTAGATGTTCTCGAGCAGCTTGGCGGCTTCCGCCACGCTGGCGCTCGACACCGGGACGATCCGCTCGATCACCGTTCCGTAGAGCGCGGCCGCGATCCGCCCGCACTGCGGGGTGACGCCGCCGACCAGCTTGGGGATCGTCCGGGTGGAAAAGTTGGCGTTGTTCGGGTCTTCCCGCTCGGGCGAGAACGCCAGGTGAAAGTCCTGCCCCACGCGCAGGCCGCCGCGCTCCAGGATCGGCCGCACGACCTCGTCGGTCGTACCGGGATAGGTGGTGCTCTCGAGGACCACGAGCTGGCCGCGGCGCAGGTGTCGCGCAACCGCCTCCGCGGTGTTGACCACGTAGGACAGGTCGGGCTCGCGGCTCTCGGTCAGTGGCGTCGGTACGCAGATCAGGATGCCCGCGCAGTGCGTCAGGTCGGCGAAGTCGGCACTCGGGTACAAGCCCGGCTGTCCGGCGGGGGACAACGTGGCCTGGACGAGCCGCTCGAGGCGGGCGGAGGGTACGTGACGGATGTAGGACTCGCGGCGGCGCAGGGTCTCGATCTTTGCGGTGTCGGTGTCGAGACCAACCACCGAGAAGCCCGCCTCGGCGATGGTGGCGGCCAAGGGGAGTCCGACGTACCCGAGACCGATCACCCCTACGATGGCCCGCCGACTCTTGAACAGATCGATCAGCTC
>Ga0335069_10005897_pt1 | contig 17927 bp, 15 predicted proteins | sample Lox_Sample_11_FD_206714 | JGI IMG/M metagenome (GOLD analysis project Ga0335069, IMG submission 206714) | Soil microbial communities from Loxahatchee National Wildlife Refuge, Florida, United States - Lox_Sample_1.1 | ecosystem: Environmental > Terrestrial > Soil > Wetlands | place: USA... | reverse complement strand
CTATTAGCAATGATGCTCATTTCCCACTTCCTTGCCGCGCAAGAGAGGACGCCGCTCGCCACGAGTCAGCACGCGGAACCGACCCAGCTAATGGGAAGGATCGTCGACCCCTCCGGCGCGGCGATCGCCGGGGCTAACGTGCAGATTCGGAGTACGAACGGTACAGTACTAACGACGGCCCAGTCGGGCACGAACGGCTCTTTCGCTTTCTCCGCGCTGTCGACGGGTGATTATCGGCTCGTGGTTTCTCATGCCGATTTTGAAACCAAAGAAGTCCCCGTCTCCATTGGCGCCGAAACGCCACCCCCGCTGCGCATCTCTCTGGCGGTGAGCGCCGTAAGCAGCACCATCACCGTGAATGGCCGGGAGGATGATCTCGTGGGCGTTGCCGAGTCTGCCACGCAGGGAACGGTGGGCGCGAAGGAACTCGAAGATCGTCCGATTCTCCGTTCAGGAGAGGTTTTGGAGACGGTTCCCGGCCTCATCATCACCCAGCACGCCGGCGGTGGAAAGGCCAACCAATATTTTCTCCGCGGCTTCAATCTCGACCACGGCACCGACTTCGCTGTGTTCCTAGATGATATTCCGCTGAATCTGCCGTCGCACGCGCATGGCGAGGGGTACTCGGACATGAACACCGTCATCCCGGAGTTTGTGCAGCGGGTGAATTTCGAAAAAGGTCCCTATTATGCCGATGTGGGCAACTATGGCTCGGCTGGATCGGCCCATCTGGAGTTCTTTAAGACGCTGCCTCAGAACTTTTTTCAGGTGGAAGGCGGCACGTATGGCTATGAGCGGGCCGTTTTCGGGATATCGCAGAAGCTTGGCTCGGGCAATCTACTTTACGGCGGAGAGGTGTATCACAATGACGGCCCATGGACACATCCGGATGACTATTTGAAATTCAACGGCATTCTGACCTACAGCCGGGGCGGCGACGCCAATGGTTTTAGCATCACGGCTCGCGGTGACCACGGAAAATGGAACTCGAGCGATCAGATCGCTGATAACGCGGTGCCCCTCGTCGGTATCTTTGGCACACTGAATCCCACAGATGGCGGCAATTCACAACGTTATAGCTTGCAGACTGAATGGCATCGCGAGCGCGCCAATTCCAAGACGAAAATCACGCTCTACGGGTTCTATTACGACCTCGACCTGTTTTCCGATTTCACCTACTACCTGACGGACCCCATCCATGGCGACCAGTTTGAACAGCAAGACCGGCGTTGGGTATTTGGGCTGGACGCACGTCATACGATTTCCAGCCAATGGTTTGGCCGGAGAGTGGCGAATACGTTCGGCCTGCAGGTTCGCAACGATTGGGTCCACAACGGCCTCTTCCAGACGGAGAATCGCGAGCGGGTGGACAAGACTGATTCCGTCACCGGCACCACCCTACCCGCCACCACGCAAGCGGATCGCTTTACGGATACGCAAGCAGGTGTTTATTGGGAAAACCGAATTGAGTGGGCGGAAAAGTTCCGCACAGTCGCTGTCTTGCGCGGCGACGTGGGAAACGTTGACGTCACCAGTTTGGTCACCCCGGCCAATTCCGGCACGGCCAGCAAGTTCCTTCCCAGCCCAAAATTGGGTCTGATTTTCGGACCCTGGTCCAAAACCGAATTCTATGTACAGGGCGGATTCAGTTTTCACAGCAACGACGCCCGTGGCGCCACGCAATCGGTGCAGCCGGTTTCGGACGAGAATCCTTATCCCAATACACCGGCCTCAAGAATTCCCCTTTTGATCCCAACCAAAGGGGCGGAAGTCGGTGTGCGAACCTCGGCCGTCTCTCACCTTCAAAGTACGGTTTCGCTGTGGTATCTCCGTAGCGCTTCCGAACTGCAGCAGAGCGGAGACACCGGTGGCACCGTACCGTCGACGCAGCCCAGCAATCGCTATGGCGTCGAATGGGCGAACTACTACACGCCTCTCGAGCATTTGTCTTTTGATTTCGACATTGCAGACTCCAGGGCCTTTTTTACTGCCGTCGACGAAGATGACGCTGCGCCGAACAGCCCGGGTGGCAAGCATGTACCCGAGGCGGTCGGGTTGGTGATTTCATCTGGCATCACGCTGCACGATTACAAACGCTTTTCAGCGAGTTTGCGGCTCCGAAACTTCGGCCCGCGCGATTTGACGTCCGATGGAATTTACCGCTCGAAGGCAACCGTTTTGCTGAACGCGCAAATCAGTTATCGAGTCGCGAGGAACTGGGGCTTTTTTGTGGAATTCCTGAACTTGTTGAACCGCAGAGATCACGACATCGACTACGCCTACGAATCCCGCATAACACCAACTGCCGATTCGGCGTTCACAGACGTGTTCCACCCCGTCGAGCCCTTTCAGGTGCGATTCGGCCTAAGAAGAACCTTTTGACGGACAAAGGCTATGAGACGAATTTGCTACTTCCACGCCTTCTCGGGAGCGGCGATATGACCGTCGGCGCCCTGGCTGACGCCGGCGCCGACCAGGCTGCGATTGTTCAGACGCTCGAAAGCCTGGGCATCGAAGCGTCGTTTGATTTCGTGAAGGTCAAGCGCCGCGGCATCGGCGCCACGAAGTTCCGCGTGACAGTTGCCGAGGCCAGACGCCATCGCCATCTCCCCGCGATCGTCAAGATGATCGAGTCCTCTGCCTCGCCTAATAGGGCGAAGGCGCGCGCCGTCGCAGCCTTCGAGCATCTCGGCCGGGCCGAAGCCGCCGTGCACCAGGCGCCGATCGAAAAAGTTCATTTCCACGAAGTGGGCGCGGCCGATTCCATCGCAGATATCGTCGGGGCCTGCGTCGCCCTTGAACTTCTCGACATCGACGAGATTGTATGCTCCCCGTTCAACGTCGGCGCCGGTACGGTCGAAACCGACCACGGGATTCTCCCAATTCCGGCTCCGGCGACAGCCCGCCTGCTGCTGGACAAGCCTATCTACGCGAGCGGCCCGGGCGTCGAGTTGACCACACCGACCGGGGCCGCCTTGGCCTGCCTTGCGTCGAACTACGGCCCTTATGCCACCGATGGCCATCCGGGCGAGCGGTTACGGCGCGGGGGACCGCGACTTTACCGAACACGCGAATGTACTCCGCGCCCTGATCGGCGACGAGTTTAAGGGCATTGATAAGGAGGCTGCTTGAAACCGGTGTTAAGCAGGAAGGAACGGTCGCTGCGCTGGTGTTCTCTATCGCCGGCTGCGCACAAGATCAACCGGCCGGGGAGCACACCCTCCTGGTGTCGGCGTTTCAGATGAGGAGATAGCCATGAAGCAAGTTTCGTTCTCTTTATTTTGCCTTCTATACCTCGCGCTCGGGTTGCCACTCGTCTCCCAGGCGCCCGAGCCAAGACCGCTGGCTCGCTCATTGGAGTGCCCGGGAGGGGATTGTCCATTGCTACGGGGTGCGCCCCAGACCACGGGGATGCGGAGTGGGTTCGTGAGATTGAAGTCAGGTGCCGCGGTTGGTTGGCACACCACCGGGCAGAACGAGGAATCTCTCGTCATTCTACACGGGCAAGGCGAAGCGTTAATCGACGGCCAGGACAAACAATCCTTCGCCGCGCCGGCGTTCGCATACATTCCCCCCAATACGAGGCATAACGTCTCCAACACGGGTAAGGAGATGTTGGAGTACGTCTATGTCGTCGCGCCCGCGGCAAAGCGGTAGCGGCCTACGGGATATCCTCGGCCGCGATGACGCCTCGGGAATCGGCACAACGAAAGCGACTCTCTCGCCGCACGATTTCTGTTTTGACGTTCACAACGTTCGCGTTGATCGACGATTCCGCAAGTCGGTTCCGGTGCAACTCGCACGGGGCGGCAAATGGCAATTGGACGACGCAGCGCCGCTCGCTTTCGAAGACGCCACAGGCGGTTGCGTCAACGGACCCGCGACCTGGTAATGCTCTTCGGACCGGACTCTCCCAGCGAATCAAAGTTCTTGGCAAAGGGCTGGAGACGGCTTGGCCGAGTGAAGCCAGCCCGTCAACGACCCGGCTTTTCGGCCAACAACCGAACCACGGGAATATCCGACTGCACAAAGTAATCGCTGCGCGTGACCTGGTCCTCGTAGCGGATCACGCGTAGAGCGTCGAACTGCTTGAGGAGTCCATTTTGCGGGAACCAGGTGCGAGGCCCCTCGAACACCACAATCCCACCAGGACGCAACCCCGCAACGATGCGCGCAACCTCATTCGGGGGCATCCAGCTCAGTAGAATCAGGTCCCAACGTTCCTGGCCAAAATCGAACTCGCGGTCCAGCGCCACCTGAGTGTGGATCGTGAGCCCGAGTTCCTTGGCTCGCTGTTGGGCGAGGGCGACGGCCTTTCCAGCCGGGTCGAAACCGGTCACCTCCCAGCCACGTTGAGCGAGAAAGATCGTGTTCCGGCCTGCGCCCATGCCGACATCAAGCGCACGTCCCGCGGGTCTTCCCTCTACAACGGACATAAGGAATGCGTTCGGTTTGGTGTTGAATTCAGGCGTGGAGGAGGTGAAAAACCGATCCCAGAAATCGGCCTCGAGTTCCGTCCGCCGGGTGCGCATGAGCTGCAGGCGCCGGTCGATCTCCTCCGCCGGCGTTCCCTCAGCGCTCAGTCGTCGTTTATAACGTTCCACCACGCTCTCGAATGTCTGCCGTTGGTCCGCCGGCAGCGCGAACCACCATCTACGAAATTCCGGATAGAAATTGAACTCGGGCACTTGGCCGATCAGGTGCACGGCCAGCAACAGAGTTCCCGCTAGCGTGCCGGCCCTCGCCCACGTCTTCGATGTGCCGTTTCGCCACTGCTCGCGCTTTTTCCGCCGCTTCCACAACCAGCGGGCGAAGCCGGTCACCAGTAGTAACGGGCAGACGAGCCCAGAAAAGAAAACTAAGATGCGGCCGGGCCAACCCCATACATGGCCCGAGTGGAGCGGCCATTGCCATTGAATATAGGCAGTGCCAAGTGGTGCTCTTAGAGGGTCGGCCAGATGGGTGATCTCCCCGTTCTCTAGGTTGATGGTGACGTGACGCCGGCTGGCGAGCCCTAAGGGTAGCGGTACGATCTGCTCGATTCTGACGATCGGGTCGTGGCCAGCTGCTGACAGTTCCATTTCGTAAAGGCTGCTGTTCGGGAAGATTCGTTGGGCTGCTGCTGCGGCGCCGTCCAGCGTCAACGGGAGGCTTGCGGCGGCCGATTGCACTGGGAAGGCAGGGCGCTCGACCGAGGAAACGCGCTCAATGAGCCAGACCACTTGCCTGGGAAGGTTGAAATAGATCCCGGTCAACAGCAGCATGAGAAGCACGATCAGCGAATAGAAGCCCGCCGCTTTATGCAGTTCGAAGTTCAGACGAGTGGCTGTCCCGGTCCACATCATGGTCAGCGCGCTTCGCCACTTCCCGGTAATCGGCCACCAGATACAGAGTCCGCTTAAGGTGAGGATGACAAAGAAGACGCTGAGCACGCCGACCAGCGGAACTCCCCACGCCCGGATCATCAACGCGTAGTGGATCTTAAACATGATTCCCAGAAATGGATTCTTCCACCAGCTTTCGGCGGAATACCAGAGGCGCTTCCCGGTTACCTTCGCTGTGTAGGGATCAATGAAGATATTGCAGGCGTCCAAGCGGTTGCCGGCGCGGGGATTGGGCTCCGTGTAGAAGCCGACGGCTGCCGCGCTTCGGTGCCTCGGCCAATAAAGTTCGGTCAATGCCGCTCCTTGCGGCAAGGCTGCACGGGCGGAGCGGGCGATTTCCTCCCAGGACCGGTAGCCTCCCGGCCGAGGTTCGACATGAAGCAACCGTGGATTGAGGAATTCGTCCAGTTCCATCCAGAATACGAGCACACTGCCGGTGAGTCCGACAATCGAGAGGATGCTGCCCAGAGTGAGTCCTAGGTAGAGGTGGACCTGAAACCAGAAGCGCCGCTGAGTTTTCAACTGGCCGATCATCATCTCATTTGCCATTTCTCCCGCCTCATTTCAGCGTGTGAAGGTGCTTAACCAGATCATCCACCTCCTGATCGCTCAGGCGTTGGTCAAAAGCCGGCATGGTGCCAAGCCCCTCGATGATAGTCTTATGTACCTGCTGGTCAGTCGCGGGAGCCCCGCTGGGCAACCGCTTCGACCGGAAGAGTCCCTTCAGTTTGGGAGGCTGCTTCTTCAGATCGGGGTTGGATTCTTCGTGGCACTCCGCACAGTGCAGATCGAAAAGCCGCGCTCCGTGCAATTCCGCGCCACTCAGCCCGAGCGACGAGCATCCGGTTAAAAGGAACGACGCCGCGCAGATGAGGCAAGCTCCCGCGGGGTAACGTCTCATCGTTTCATTCCTTCAGCGCTTGCGGATGGGGCCGAAGCGGCCGCCCTGGATTGTTGACGCAGTGCATCTTCCAGTTCCGCCGTCGTCCAGTCCGTAGACCAGTATCTGGCCACCGACCCTTCCGGCGTGATGAGAACAATGTCCATGGAGTGGGAAATCTGATTGTCTTCCTCGAAATACGTCAGGCCGAATGCATCCGCGAGCGCGCGCAAGTCGGTGGCATTGGTGGTGGCAAAATCCCACTGCGAGAACCCCGTGGCATCGTTGTCAAGATACGCCAGACCATAACGGCGAAGAACGGCTGGCGTGTCGTATTTCGGATCAAAGCTAATGGTCAGCAGGTGCGTTTTGTTGTAGTCATCGGGTGTCTTGGCAAGATGTTCGTGGATCTTGGCGAATTGGCTGCTCAGGCGAGGGCAGAAGGTCGGCATAGGGCAACGTGTGTAGACGAAAGTGATCAACAGGGCTTTGCCTTTGAAATCGCTCAAGCGGAATGTCTTTCCATCCTGATTGATCAACGGCAGATCGGGCGCCTTGTCTCCGATTTTCAGGACATGCGTGGCCATCGCGGGCTTTGCAGTTTTGCGTCCGCCCTGATCGGTGATCCGCACGCCCTCAAGCCAGTAGTTTCCGTTTTTCGCGACCATTAGCTCCGCGGCAATCAGATCCCCTGGCTGCACTTCCTGAAGCACGCTCGGATCCCTGACCTTGTAAGGCATGGTCATGGCGGGCATGAAACCCGGAATGTCCTCGTGTCTCACGATAACCTCACCGCTCGTACTGATATCCAACACCTGACCCTTCAAGCTGTACTGCTTCGGCTTGGTCCCGCATCCCGTGGTGGTAGTCGCAAGGGATGCGACAGTTAAAACCACCAACATGCGAAAACTCATTGGACGACTCTCCTTTGATGCCGGCGAATCCTCCCACCGACAGTTCCAACCAGCTGACTCACCTACTGCTCGGGCTTCTCCGCGGCGAAGCGTACAATTCGCACCGGACGCGGCGCGAAATCCGGTTGGGCCACAGGCTCCTCGTAATGCAACGAGCGCAGGCCCTGGAACAAATGAGGCAACTCGCCCGTCTGACAGAGCGACCCGCCGATCTTCATGCTCTTCAAAGCGTCGGTGTGAAAGGCTTCCACAACCACGATTCCACCCGGTGCAAGCGCGCGTTCCACCTGCCGCGCCAATTGGCCGCATCCCGCGTACGAAAGAACAATCAGGTTCCACTTGCTCTCGCCGAACTCGAACCGCTCCATGGTGGTGATCTCGGTGTGAATGGTCAACCTCAGCCGTGCGGCGTTCTCCCGAGCAACGCCCACCGCCTGGTCGGCTGGGTCGAACCCGGTAACATCCCAGCCTTGCTGCGCCAGCCAGATCGTGTTCCGCCCCTGTCCCATGGCGACGTCCAGAGCTCGCCCCGGCTTACGTCCCTTGATCATCTCCACCAGGAACGCGTTGGCGTTAGTGTTGAACGCCGGTTTTTCGGCGGTAAAGTATCTATTCCAGCGTTCCGCTTCCATCCGGTCGCCCTGATTCAGAACCGTGGCGATCTGCGCGGAGATGTCGCTATCGCTGAAGCCTCCCTCTTTCAGCCAGACGCGGTATTTTTCGAGCAGGTCCTTTGTTCGCTGATCACTGATCCCACCGGAACCGCGATCGGCCACCGGCAGGCCGGAGATCCAGACTCGAAAGCGTTCGAACGCGCGCTGATCCGCTGGCATTGAGGCGATCCGCTTCTCGGTTTCCTCCCGAGTCTGCGGTAGAGCAGGGACTGAGGCTAACGCGATCAGCCAAATCATTCCGAGCAATGTCATTCCGATTCGTTTCATTCTCGAGTCCTCACTCATCATCGAAGTCGGGCAGATCGGGCAGCGTAACGTCCGCGAAATTCACGGCAGGAGCCACGGCGAGCCTTGCCAGGCGCCAACGCCACAACATCGCAGCCGCGGCACCCATGCCGAGAACCGCAACCATCCATGGAACCAGATAGCTCCATTCATTGGGCGCGGTGGCTGGGTCGATCAGGACCTTGTCTCCGTAACGCGCAATGTAAGTACCGAGGATCTGCTCATCCGTCCTGCCTTGCTCCACCCACTTGGCGATTTCCAACCGCATTTTCACGGCAATTTCGCTCTGGTGAATCGCCACGCTCTCCGTGTAGCAGCAGGGCGCGAAAACCCTCCTCTCGAGGCGATCTATCCTGGCTTGTTTCTGGTCTGGCGCGGCGGCTGCGGCGAGAATCGGCAGCAATATCAGAAGGCTTCGGCGCCGCAGTTTCAGGGGCGCGTTCATTTGGCCATCTCTTCGTACCGGGCGCTGACGAAATCCCAATGGATGACCTTCATAATTGCCTTGAGGTAGTCGGCGCGGCGATTCTGGTATTTGAGATAGTAGGCGTGTTCCCAGACGTCGATACCCAGCAGTGGCCGCTTGCCCGAAAACAGCGGGCTGTCCTGGTTGGGGGCGGAATCGATGACAAGGTTCTTGGTGGAGTCCACGGATAACCACCCCCATCCGCTACCGAAAACTCCGGCCGCGGCGGTTTGCAGCTTCGCCTCGAACTGGTCCTGGCCGCCGAAAGACCGGTCCAAAGCGGCAGCGAGGCGCCCCGCGGGTTTACCGCTCCTTGCGGCCGGGCAAAGTGTCTGCCAGAACAGCGAGTGATTGGCGTGGCCGCCGCCCTGATTGCGCACTGCGGTGCGAATCGCCGCCGGTAAAGTGTCCAGACGCTGTAGCAGTTCCTCCACAGTTAAGCGCGCAAGCGCCGTGTCGCCGCCAACGGCTTTATTGAGGTTGTCCACGTATGCCTGATGGTGTTTGTCGTGATGGATCTGCATCGTCTGCGCATCGATGTAGGGCTCCAGCGCGTCGTAAGCATAGGGAAGCTTCGGCAGCGTAAATGGCGGATCGGCGGCGGATGCCACCGACGCGGCGGCCCCGGCGGCCGCCATTTCAAGCAACGTTCTTCGTGTGATCATAATCGTTCTCTGCTTCTCCACAAACTCGAAGCGGCGTGCTGCTCTCTGCGGGAGAAATGCAGAGCGCAGCCGTCGTCGCAGCTTCGGTCGTTACTTTATCTTCCAGGAGCCGTCGGCAGCCTTCTCCCGATGGGCTGCGTGGCAGCCGCCGCAGGTAGCCGAGGCCTTCTTGAGCGATGCGGCGGCATCGTCAAACTTGCCGGCGGCTGCCTGCGACGCGACATCGCGGAAGGCGGCGCTCGCATCCATTGCGAAGGTCATGGCATCGTTGACATTTTTCTTATGCCAGAACATGTGCACCTGTTCGAAGACTTCCTGCAATTTCTTGGCGTCTGCTGACGCCGCGTCTCCGTTTTTGGCATCGAGATTCTTGCGTAAGCTCCCCGATGTTGCACCAACCGTCTTCATCCACTTCTGGTAGTCGGCTTCGTCTTGTCCGCAGACCGTGAGAACCAGGCCTGCGAAGCATGCGGTGAGAAATAGGGTGCGTTTCATGAACTGCTCCTTTCGGTTTTGCTACAAGGACCAAAGCGCAACAACGGAGTGCGCTCGATACGAAATCTCCTCTTACTTGTTAGCGGTCTTGGTTGCGGCCGGCCCTGTCCCAATCTCCCCGGTATGGGCCGTAAACCCGGCGCCGCTTTTCTCGGCATGGATGTCCGGGGCAGGTGGATAGAGATTTCTTCCCATCTCGGTGTTTCCGCTTCCGTCGTTCGCATGGCAAGACGCGCAACGATCGGCCCAGTGAGAGCGGGCTTCGGCTTCCACGTCCGGCGAATCAACAATCGGGTTGTTGAGTTCATTCACCCGTCGAGGAGTTCCAGCCCATCTCACCAGTCGCCCCAAGGATCGAACAACGGGGTCCGGCGCCTGGCGCGACGTGCCTGCCAGAAATCGAATTTCTGTCGCGGCCACGGCAGCGAGCGCGAGCAAAGTCCCGGCTAATAGCCACCCAAAGCGCACAATCATTTCTCGACGTGACCCCTGCTCATCTTTCAGTGCCTACGAGGATCATTTGACGGTCTTCGCCTTCTGTGCCAGCTCCTTTTGTTTTTGGGAGGCAATTCCACGGGCGCGCACAATCTGCTCCTGCGTCATCTCTTTGCCGATCCGATCCCGCAGACCGGCGGCGCCCTCGTTCTCAACCGCGGCGAGTTCCAGCCAGGCGTATGCCAAGACGTAGTCGCGGCCCACCGTCTGCCCGTTGGCATACATCAATGCGAGATTGTTCTGAGCCACCGAGTAGCCGCTCTCGGCCGCCTTCCGGAATAGTTGAAATGCCTGAGGGAGATTGCGCTCAACCCCGCGCCCCATCAGATACATGGCGCCGAGATTGGTGGACCCTTCCACGTCCCCCTGTGCCGCTGCCAGGCGGTAGAGCCGAACGGCTTCTACGTCGTTTTGGGGCACGCCCTGCCCGGTGCTATACAGAACTCCAAGATTGTTCTGAGCCTCCGCATCACCCTGATCGGCCGCCTTGCGGTACCAGACGGCGGCTTGCCCGAAGTCCTTCGGAACTCCGGAGCCTTCTTCGTAGAGACAAGCGAGAGCGTACTGCGCGCGAATGTTGCCGCGCTCGGCGGCCCTGCGATAGTACCGCGCGGCGGTTGCGTAGTCTTGCGGAACGCCGTCCCCATTGGCGGCTTTCTCGCCTCGGTTGTAGTCTTCGTCTGCTTCGCGAGAAACAGCCGGCAAGTTCAGTTGCTTTGGTTTGTCCGCATTCGCGGTTGCAGCTAGAGTGAGTATCGCCATCACGAGATGCAACTTGCTGTTGTACGCGGTCATTTTGAGAGGTTCTCCTTCAGAGCCGGTTGGCTCGCTGGGGTAAAGGGGTCGGAAAGGCTGCGGTCCGCCAGAACCGTGCGGTCGGTCAGCGACCTGAGGAAGGCCAGGATGTCGGCTTTGTCCTGAGAGCTCAGATCGAATCGTTTGACGAACTCGCTCTTATTAGGGTTCTCCGAGCCGACGCCTGCGTTAGGACCGGCTTTGATGGTGCGACCGCCGGAGCTGTAGTGCTTCACCACCTCCTCCAGAGTCCTGATGCTGCCATCGTGCATGTAGGGCGCGGTCAGTGCGATGTTGCGGAGAGTGGGCGCTTTGAACTTGCCGACGTCCTCCTCCTGATGTGTGAAATCGTAGAGCCCGAGGTTCGGCGGCGGGTAGGAGAACTGCCCCTTCAAGTTATAAAGGCCTGTATTGTGAAATTCGACCTCGGCAAAGCCCTTATCGAGGTAGTCCACTGTCCCGGTAAAGTCGAAGCCGCCGTGGCAATGAAAGCACTCCAATCGCTCGCTGAAGAAAAGAGCTTCGCCTCGCTTGGCCGACTCCGAAATCGCATGGGGATCGTCGCCATTGCGGTAACGGTCGTACGGTGAGTCGCCCGAGAGAATGGTCCGTTCAAAGCTGGCGATGGCCTGTGTGACGGCCCGAATCGTGAACGGGTCGGCTTCCGACGGAAAGGCCGCGGCGAAGAGCTTCCGGTAACGCGCATCGGACTTGAGCCTCTGGAGCAAGAGATCTTCCTTGCCCGTCATCCCGAGTTCAATGGGGTTCTCTCCGAAAAGCGGAACCAGCGCCTGCGCCTCCAGCGTTCGAACCAGCGGGTTGCCCCAGGTGAGCACGGGGCTGTAAGCAACGTTTACCAAGCTCATCGGTCCACGGGGGTGAAGTTGGCCCGTCGATCCCAGGCCGCGCCCGTGGCCATCGCTGAAAGCACTCTCCTGACGGTGGCAGGTGGCGCAGGCTTGGGTCTGGTTGAGGGATAGGCGCTTGTCGTAGAAGAGGTAACGACCCAGCTCCACCTTTTCCTGCGTCATGGGATTATCGGCCGGAACATTCGGGAAAGGGAAGCCAGGCGGCAGGTTCCACTCATACGGCCCCAGTTTCTGCTTCTCGATGGCTCTCTGTTGAGCCCGCAGACGGCGGACATATTGGACCAGTTGCCAACGCTGCTTCTCGTCGAGCACTCCGCCAAACGGGGGCACGACCTGGCCCTCGCCAGCGCTGTGCACAAAAGAGATATCGCCGATGTGTGCCGCCGCGCCGTTGGTGATTATCCAGAAAATCTCTCCGTCGCGCATAGACTCCATCAGATATTCGGAAAGATTGGTCGGGCGGACGGGCAGTTTGGCTGCGATCGGCGTACGTGCCTTGCCGTCCGCGCCGTGGCATCCGGCACAGAGCCGATCGTAAGCAGGCTGTGCGGCGACGGCCTGCTCATCCGCCGTGGGAATCGGTGACTGGACTAGCCGCGCCTCGGGAGGGGCGGTGGAGTGGCCGTGCGCATCGTGGGCGCTTGCGGTCACGCAGCTCAATCCGAGAAAGAGGAACAATGCGCGCATCGTCGCTTTAGTTCCCGGCTCCCGACTGGGATTTGCCCATCTGGCTACTGGCCTTGCGGAAGAAAGATTGTTTCCCCGCCGGTTTCCCCGCGAAGGGCAGTCCCAAATTGGCGAAGATACCGGTGCAGTCGCTGTCCTCGGGGCTCGACATACAGCCCATGGCGGTCTTTTCCTGGTTGGTGTCGATGTTGGTGTCTTTCAGCAGCGCTGCCAGGTCGGCTACCGCGAAGTCACTTCCCGCGTCGAACGCGGTGAACTCGACATCCACCTTGTTAGGTTCGCTGCATTGTACCGGTGGCGCAGTCTTTACCTCATTGGGCGTGCAACCCGTGCTGCCCAGGTGAATCGCGAAGCCGCGCGGCATTCCAGTGCTGGCGAAATCCAGGCGCGCGAATTTCCGGCCGGCGTTCCACACCCAGGAAAGGGCGGTCAGGTTGAGCGGCGGAGGCTGCGTAGTGAGATCGGTGTGATTCTTATTAAACGGCACTCCCAGCGTGAACCGTAGACCGGTGTAATGGCCCTGCGGCACCGTGCCGACCACCCGATCGTTCGTCTCAGGCGTCCCATTCACGCAACCGCCCGTCGCGTCTTCGAAATCCAGCAGGGCGACATCGTCCAATTGCCACTTTCCATCCTGCGCGAGGAGCACTGGAACGGACTTGCCGGCGTCGTCTATCAACGCGACGTTGTGCACATAGAAGCGGAAATCGCGCGGTGACAAGGTCGACTTGGTGGAGCCGATACCCGCATAGGTTTTGCCGCATGCCAGCTTCTCGGTGCCTACCATCGCTTGAAAACGGACGGCCACCTGTTGGTCGGCTGCCCATGCACCGCTCCCCATTAGCAGAAGAGCCATGTACGCAATCGATGATTTCATGACGAACTCCTTCCACTGCGGATTTCGCTCTCGCCAGGACCGGCCGGGGAAACGACTCGCTCCGCAAGACGAGTCCGATTGCACAAAACGCCGGATCCTTGCCTTCTCAGGCAAAACTATGCCTGGATCCTAATTCGCTTGCTTATCGATAGTTGGCGTTACGCGGAAGTGGTCGGCGGCGGACGCTGTCGGCGAACATCGTCTGAGAGTCGCGGGTGGGGAGTGGAGTAAAGAGCGCTTATGCGGGCGGCAAATTCGAAGGGCGGCGTCAGTGTATTAGTGGACGGCCGGACGACGCCGCTGATCGAGGTGGCGCCAAGCGCAATCTGACCACATCCATCGGAACAGGTCTGATTCGCGAATGCCGGCCCGGACGATGGATTCGACCCGGCTCGCTTGCAGCAGCATTTGAATCGCCCCCGGCAACACGACCGCGCCGTATCGCCGTAAACATTGATTGCGAGTGAAGCCAGGGACGCGAATGACAACAGAAATGAGATGCACGCCGCAACCGCGCTCCGGGCGATTCGAGAGCTATGGTTCGTCCCCAGCATCCCTGGTACATCACTATACCACGCAGGACTAAAGGCCAGCGCGTTACGCGCCCGGCCTTGCCCCGGTGTGCCGATCTTCTACGTGGGAGCCAGACCAAGCCATCTCCGCGTGACCGGTACCCTGCGAAGCACAAGAGTCTCGATGGCTTTAACCGCGAGGATCGAACCGCCCAGGAGCGGAAGGTAAATGCAGAAAACGACGAGCACCACTGGAGACCGGCTGAGTAGTTAAAATATGACGTTCCAACTAAGGAGACCCTAATGTACCGAGTACGCTCTCTTCTCGTCGGCGCCGCACTGGCGTCACTGGCCCATTCGCATTCGCTGCCGACGCCCCGGCCTTGCTTCTGCCGCCCGACTCCATCGCTGCGCTTAAGCTGAACGGCGCAGCGGGCGAATCCGCCAGAATCACCAACGTGCCCGTCACCGGCCAGCCGTTCAAGACCGTGCTCCGCATTGAGATCACGAAGAAGCCCGAACGCGCCAATGACGTCCAGATCTCGACCCCGATCGACGCCACGATGGCCGCCGGCGACGTCCTGATGGTCTCTTTCTATATGCGCTCCGCCGGCACGGGAGCCGCCACACTCGATGCTGGATTCCGCACTGTCCCCGGTGCCGCGCCACAAGGCCCGCCTCCGGGTGGAGCGCCGCCGGCAGCCGCTCGCGGCCAAGTCCCGCCGGGAGCGGCCGGTGCTGTCCCTGGCCGCGGCGGCCGCGGCTTCTTCAAAGGCCAGCCGCCTCTCAGCGCCGCGGCCGTTGCCGGCTCAAGCTGGAAGAAGGTCACCTTCCCCTTTGCCCTCACTCGCGCATACAACAAGGGCGAGGGCGAACTCTTCTTCACCCTCGGTTTCCAGCCGCAGACCGTCGAGCTTGGCGGCATCGAACTACTGGACTACGGCACAAGCAAAAAGGTCGCAGACCTGCCCTTCACCAAGCTCGGCTATCAGGGCAGCGGAACCAGCGCGGCCTGGCGCAAAGCGGCCGAATCCCGCATCGACAAGCTTCGCAAGGGCGAACTTACCGTGGTTGTCAAAGACGCATCCGCTAAACCTGTCGCTAACGCGGAGGTCGCCATCCATATGCGAAAGCACGCCTTCCTCTGGGGTACTGCCGTCAGCGGCGTCGCCTTCACCGGCGGCCGCATGCCCCAGGAAAATCTCGCGCGATACAAAGAGGAGATCAAGAAGAACTTCAACTTCGCCGTGATGGAAAACGAGACCAAGTGGCCACAATGGGCCAATGAAGCCTCTCGCCCAGGCACGCTCGCGACAATCGACTGGCTGCGCGAAAACGGCCTCCAGGTCCGCGGACACAATCTCGTTTGGCCCTCCTGGCGCAATACTAACGTCAAGGCCGCCACGGACGCCCGCGACAATCCGACCGCGTTCGCCAAGGTCATCACCGATCACATCGCCGAAACCACCGCCGCACTCCGCGGCCGCGTGGTCGACTGGGACGTCATCAACGAAACTTTCACCAATCACGATTTCATGGACATCCTCGGCCGCCACGCCATGGTCGATTGGTTCCAGGCCGCACGCGCTGGCGATCCAGAGGCCAAGCTCTACATTAACGACTTCAACATCCTCGAAACCGACGATAAAGCGCATCAGGACGACTACGCGCAGACCATCCAATATCTGATCGATCAGGGCGCCCCGGTCGATGGCATCGGGTTGCAAAGCCATTTTCCGGCTCGAGTCACCGGCATCGATGATCTGGTGAAACGATTCGATCGCTTTTCAGCGTTCGGCAAAGAGCTCGAAATCACCGAGTTCGACATCAACACGCAGGACGAAGCCACTCAAGCCGATTACACTCGCGATTTTCTCACCATCGCCTTCAGCCAACCCAGGGTCAAGGCGTTCCTGATGTGGGGCTTCTGGGAAGGCGCGCACTGGCGGCCTACCGGCGCCATGCTCCGGCGCGACTGGTCGCCCAAGCCTAACTACGACGTTTACCGCGACCTCGTCTTCAATAAGTGGTGGACCAACGCGAGCGGGAAGACCAATCGCACAGGCGCGTTCGTCACTCGCGGATTTTTAGGTGACTACGACATCGAGGTGAAATCCGGCGGCAAGACAAAGACCGCTCACGTCACGCTCTCCAAAGATGGCTCGCGCGTGGAGTGTGTGATCGATTGATCTTCTACTGGGCAGCGCAGGTGTACGAACTCGCCGATCCGGTCGGCCCGCCAGAATACTTCGGGTACTCCGGATAGGAGCACATCGGCATGCTGCGTTCGCCCGCGATGGCAAAAACCGATTTGCCCGGTGCTTTGCCGTTCTCGACCCAGTTCGTGATCAGGCTCAGGCGCTCGTAGACGTTTGGAATCGGCTGCACGGTGACCTCGGTGGGCGGAATGTTCTGTTGCGCCGGCAAGGAAACGACGATACCGAGCAGGAAGCACAGGCAGCGGAAGGGCACCTCTTCTCTTTAACACATGAGTCGTGTCTCCGCCGCTCCGCGCTGCTCCCTGCGCCGGATGGCATAGCACTGTGGAGCGGCATTCTTCAAAGGAGCGATTCCACGCCGTTGCGGAGCGCCTTGGACTCGGCTGCATCGCCGGCGATGACGAAGCGGACCGGACTCGTGACGGAACCGAGGTTCCGTATGGCGCCATCGCTGGAAGGCGCAAAGAATGAATCGCCGCCCTATCCCGATATCCTCCTGCGGCACGCGGCGCTGGTGGAAGTCGGTGCGACGAGGAGCGCCGTAACCCAATGTCGTCGCTGGGTTGTATACTGCCCATCGTATGAATCGACGAAAGTTTGTCTTGAGCTCGCTAGCGGCAGGCGCGGCGGCGGCCGCACCGAATGGACGCGTGATCGTGCTGCCTGTGGATATGGATCGCGTTTCTACTCCAATCGATAACTTGATTTACGGGCAGTTCCTGGAACACATCAATCACTCGGTCGAGGACGGATTGTTCGCGGAACAGATTCGCGGGGCGGGTTTCGAGGGATCGGATTTCGAGACGTACTGGAAGCCGTTCGCGGAGCGCGGGGCGGTGGAAGTCGCGGACGTGGAGTTCTCGAACGGGAAGAAGAGCGTGCGATTGCGGGTGGACGGGGGCCGCGCGGGCATCCGGCAGGGGCGGATCTTCGTGGACAACGGGCGGAGGTATGACGGTTCGGCGTGGGTTCGACCGGAGTTGGGGGCGCCGGAGTTGACCCTGCAGGTCCTGGCGTCGAAGGGCGAGGCGATCGCGTCGGCACGGCTCGGTGTGTCTGGCAGCGGCTGGCAGGAAGTGCGGTTTTCGTTCAGGAGTCCGGTGCGTGATACGGAGGCTGCGGTCGAAATCGTGGCGGCGGGAAAGGGGGCGGCGCTGGTCGACTTCGTTTCGATGATGCCAGCGGATGTGCGGCGAGACGGGATGCTGCGGCCTGACCTGATGCACGCGCTCCGCGATCTTGCTCCCACGTTCATCCGCTGGCCGGGCGGGTCGTTCGCGTCGACCTATAAATGGAAGGAAGGCATTGGCCCGTATGTCTCACGCGGGTATCATCCGAACGTGTATTGGGGTGGGTACTCGGATTACTTCGGGTTCGGCACGGACGAGTTCCTCGGATTGTGCCATAAGTTGAAGGCCGAGCCGCTGATCGTGCTGGCGGCGCCGGGAACGGCGCGCGACCAGGTGGAATACGCGATGGATTGGGTCCGGTATTTGAACGATCCGCCGACGACGGATTGGGGACGCCGGCGGGCATCGAACGGACATCCCGAACCATACGGCGTGACGTTGTTCCAGATCGAGAACGAGCCGATGAACAACGGCTTTACACCGGAGCGGTACGCCGAGGTTGTGAACGTGTACGGCGCACGACTGCGGGAGATCGCGCCCGGCGCGCGGATCGTGGCCTGCGGACAGAAGCGTTCCAACG
>Ga0335069_10005896_pt1 | contig 17928 bp, 13 predicted proteins | sample Lox_Sample_11_FD_206714 | JGI IMG/M metagenome (GOLD analysis project Ga0335069, IMG submission 206714) | Soil microbial communities from Loxahatchee National Wildlife Refuge, Florida, United States - Lox_Sample_1.1 | ecosystem: Environmental > Terrestrial > Soil > Wetlands | place: USA... | reverse complement strand
CTAGGCGCGCGCGAATCTATTAAGCTAATGAAAAGTAAGGAAAAACTGTGAAAAATGGTAGCGGGGGCAGGATTTGAACCTGCGACCTTCGGGTTATGAGCCCGACGAGCTGCCAGACTGCTCCACCCCGCACCAGTTCGAGCCGCGCATTATACGAGGTGCGAGCCGATCCGGCAACGGTAAAGCAACTCATATAGTGCCCCAGGGAGGGCACCCAGCCCGCTACTGCAGCGACATGTCCTTCGCCACGGGCGTCGGATGGGATGGCTTTACGCCGGAAACCGATCCGTAGTGCGGCAGCACCCCATGCTGACCACGCAGGCGCTCGCTGCTTCCAAGCAGCTTGAACAGCGTATCGGGATTCACAGGCTTGATGAGGTGGTGATCGAAGCCAGCGCGGCGTGAGTGCTCGAGCGCTTCGGGAGTACCATAGCCAGTGAGCGCGATCAGCGAAACGCGGAGGTTCGAACCGGCTTCCTCGCGGATGCGGCGTACGACTTCGTAGCCATCCAGGCCGGGGAGACCGACGTCGATGAACGCCACGTCGAGATCCGCCTCGGTGCGCAGCAGGCGCAACCCGGCGTAGCCATCTTCGGCCTCGATTACCTGGTGTCCGTCGAGTTCGAGCATGAGACGAAACATCTCCCGAGCATCGCGATTGTCCTCAACAATCAGCACCCGCCGCCGGACCGCCCCGGGACGGGGGGCAGGGGTCATCGCTGCCGCCGCGCCAACCGCCCTCACCCGCGGGAAGTGCAGCGTGAACAGGCTTCCCTTGCCCGGACCGTCGCTGTCCGCGCTCACCGTGCCCCGGTGTAACGTCACCAGGCGCTTGACCAGGGTGAGACCGATGCCCAGGCCGCCCTGCGCCCGATCGAGCGTCTGCTCGCCCTGCACGAACAGATCGAAGATCCGCGGCAGCAGGTCCGGCGAGATGCCGAAACCATTGTCCTGGATGCGCAGCACCGCTTCTTCGCCTTCCACGGCAAGCGAGATCCTGATGCTCCCGCCCTGCGGCGTGTACTTCACCGCGTTGCCGATGATGTTCGACAGGATCTGCTCCATCCGCACCACATCGCCCTCGACCCAGACCGGCTCGACCGACATCGCGAAACGTCGGGTCGTTTCACGTTCCGCGAACACCGCTGTAGTGCGCTTCACCAGGTCGCACAGATCGAGAGTGCGCCTCTCCAGAATGATCTTGCCGGTCACCACGCGACTGACGTCGAGCAGGTCATCGACGAGCCGCGCCAGGTGCTGCACCTGTCGGGCGATGATGAAACGCGCGCGAGAACTGGCATTCGCATCTCCTCTGGCAGCGTCGAGGACCTGCACCGCAGCGGTGATCGCACTGAGCGGATTGCGCAGTTCATGCGCCAGCATCGCCATGAACTCGTCCTTGGCCTGACTCTGCTGCTCGGCCCGATCTCGGCCGTTCTGTGCGTCGAGCAGTTCGCTGAGGTCGGTGATGATCAGGTGCCGACGCTCGATGCCGTCGCACTCGGACGTTGTGAGGGACATCAGCACATCGATCAGTCGCCCGTCGGCCGCTGTCAGCCGCGAGCGCCGCTTGCCCGTGCCTGCATCGAGGAGCTCGTGATACAGCGGCCGGTCGCAGACGTTGACGAAGCGTTCCATCGACCCGCCGATGACACTCTCGAGAGGCGCCACAACCAGCTCTGCAAAACGGCGGTTGCAGTAGGTAATGTCCCCATCCGTCGTCAGGATGGCAGCGCCCTCGGGCATCTGTTCGACGAGATTGCGGTAGGGCTGCTCCGCCGTACGCAGCGAATAGATCTGGTCGCCATCCGGTCCCTGCACGACGAACGCATCGATTTCGCCGCAACGGACCGCGCGCAGCATCTCCTCGGCCTCGTCCAGGCGGGCCGTCAACTCTGCGATGCGTTCGTCCGTTTGCGTTCTTTCCAGCATGACTAGGGAGTTTGCACCCGGGGGACCAGATCGAGCCCGACGAGAATCCTGTCCTCATTGGACATATCGCCGATCAGACGGCGCAGGGGAAGCGGCAGTTTCTTGATCAGCGTCGGCGCGGCGAACAGCTGTTCGGAGCGGGCCACGGCCGGCTGCTGATACACATCGATGACCTGGAGCTCATAGCGCCCCTCGAGGTGCTTGGCGCAAAAAGCCCGCACGTTGTCCACCGCACGCGCCGACCGGCTCGTCATCCCGGCCACGTATAGGCGCAGAATGTAGCGGTCGGTAGCGTCCGCATCCAATTCCATATCCGTGATCGCGTCCGGCAGGTCTGGAGTGGTATCTGACACGATGCCCCTAGAGCGCTTCCGCGCGCAGATCCAGACCGCTCAGCACACGCTGGGTGTTGGACAGGTCGCCGATGATCTTTTTTACGGGTTCGGGCAGCCGGCGCACGAGGGTCGGGACCGCCAGGATCTGGTCGCGGCGCGCCTGGGCCGGATCGCGCAGCAGATCGATCATCTCGATCTGGTAGCGATCAGCGAGGTACAGCTCGCAGAACTGCTTGAGATTGACGAAGGCACGCATGCAGCGCGGGGTCTGGCCCGCGACATACAGGCGCAACACGAATTCACGGCATCCGGCATCCGGGCTGTTTGTTACCGCCGGGACGGGACGCGCTGCCACGGCACTCATTCTCCAACCGCCGTGGGCGTACTGCGCAGGCCCGGGTGTCCAAGCAGGCGTAACCCCGAGGCCGTCAGCTCAAACTCGCGGATGCGGTTCGAGTGCGACATGCCGCGGGATTTCAGGATGCTCAGACGCCGGCGACGCTCGCCGCCGACTTCATCGGTGCCCAGCACGATCCAGGCATCCATCAGCGATGAGACGCCGCTTTCACCATCTGCCACCTGGTTGTTAGTGCCCGCGAGACTGGTGAACAGGCTCGTGACCTCGCTGACATTCAGAAAGTCGATGATGCGCGTGAGCATGGCGCGTACCTCGTTGGGGGAGCCGATGCTCACCAGATTGGTGATGGGATCGGCGATGGCGACCGTGGGACGGAACTCGCGCACCAGCTGATGCATCATGGCGAGATGGGTCTCGAGTCCCGCTCGCGAGGGACGTTCGGCATGAAAACGCAGCAGCCCCTGCGTGACCCAGGGCTGCAGGTCGATGCCGATCGAACGCATGTTGCGCATCAGCTTGTGGGGCGATTCCTCGAACAGGAAGTACAGGCACCGTTCGCCGCGCCTGCAGGCGGCATCGGCGAAATGCGCTGCAAGACTCGTCTTGCCCGTTCCGGCGGAGCCCGAAACGAGCACGGTGCTTCCCCTGTAATAACCGTGATTGCCCAGCATGCCGTCGAGCTCGGCGATGCCCGATGATATGCGTTGCAGGGATGCACGATGTGACAGACCCAGGGACGTCACCGGCAGGACGCTCAGACCGTCGCGGCCGATGAGAAACGGATACTCGTTCGTTCCATGGTGAGAGCCGCGGTATTTCACCACGCGGAGTCGTCGGGTGGAGACCTGCTCGGTCACCCGGTGGTCGAGCAGGATGACCGCGTCGGAGACATATTCCTCCAGTCCCTGGCGTGTGAGCGTGCCTTCCCCGCGCTCCGCCGTGATGACGGCGGTCAGCCCGCGCTCCTTCAGCCAGCGGAACAGGCGGCGCAGTTCTGCGCGCAGTATGTTGGAATTACTCAGTCCGGAGAACAGCGACTCGATCGTGTCGAGCACCACGCGGCGCGCCCCGACCGAGCGCACGGCATGGTCGAGTCGCACGAACAGTCCCTCGAGATCGTATTCGCCGGTTTCTTCGATCTCGCTGCGCTCGATGCGGACGTAGTCCACGAACAGCTTGCCGGCGTCCGCGAGGGCGGCGAGGTCGAAGCCGAGCGAGGCCACATCCCCTGCGATCTCACCGCCGCTCTCCTCGAACGTCATGAGCACGCCGGGTTCGCCGTAAAGCTGGGCGCCGTTCACCAGGAAGCTGGTCGCCAGCAGGGTCTTGCCGGACCCTGCGCCTCCACAGACCAGGGTCGGACGACCCAGCGGCAGGCCGCCGTGGGTGATCTCGTCCAGGCCCTGGATGCCGGTGGGCGCTTTGCCAATCTCTCGCGGTTGCACGCGGGCCGTTTCCTCGTACGGGGTGTTCGGCACTGCCAAGCAAATTGCAGTCCCGGCCCCCCTGGGGGTCGCAGGCCCGCCTTGCATAAGCTCGAGGTCCAGCCCAAGGCCGGTGCAGACTCACAGCCGGTGCAGGTTCACGGACCGGGTGCCGGCCCCGGGGGGGTCAGGCCCCGCCCGCCGCCGCCCGGATACGGGCCGCCAGCGCCGTGGCCTCCTCGCGATCCAGCGCGCCGGCCGGCCAGCCGATCCCCAGCCCCTCGGTCCGGCTGGGCTTGGGAATGATGTGGAAATGCACGTGCAGCACGGCCTGGTGCGCCCCGGCGCCATTGTTCTCCAGGACGTTGTATTCCCTGACGCCAGTCGCCTGCATCACGGCGCGGCACAGCCGGGGTAGCACCCGGCCGAGGGCCGCCGCGGACTCGTCCGAGAGCTGGTCCAGCGTCTCGGCCGGCTCCTTGGGGATGACGAGCGTATGACCCCGGGACAGCGGATTGATGTCCAGGAAAGCGAGCACCCGGTCATCCTCGTACACCTTGTGACAGGGGATGGTGCCCGCGAGGATCTTGCCGAAGATGGTGTCAGCCATGGCGGTGCGTTCCGAAAGTGACGGCCGGTCGGGACCCTATTGTGCCATCACGAAAATGCGCAGCGGTTGGCGGTTTGGCGCCGGCGGCTGCGGCAAAGTTAACGGAACATGTGCGATTCCCGCACGTCTATGGTGGACCGCGGACCGGAGCGAGCCAACCCTGCAACCGGAGCGCACCGCAGATTGCGAGTACCGATGCTAGAGACCCTGACCCGACTCTTCTCGCCGTTCCGGCTCATGAAGGATGTGAACCGTGGTTCCTTCGAGGAGCGCGCGGCTGCCCACCGGCACAACCGCCGCCTGCGCGGCGAACTGCCGCCCTGCATGCTGCGCTGGGCGTTCAGTTGCAGCATCGCGATCGCGCTGACGGCGTTCTTCGATGCCCTCGGTGGCAGTTCCGTGGCGTCAGGTCCGCCCAACGTGTTCGTGTTGCTGGCGGCCGCCTGCGCCACTTTCATCGCCTGCGGCGTGTGCGTGCTGTTCGTTACAGCCTACGTGTATTTCTATCTCGCCCACAGCGAGATCTAGCGGCGGATCCGCAACGAACTGTGCCGGCGCGCTACACACGCCGACACATGAGGCCGCACCAGGTCAGTGGTTAGCGACGCGCGGACTGTCGCGTCGGAAAGGCGATCCCCAGCCGGCGCATCTTCCGATAGAGCGTATTGCGGCCGATGCCGAGCTTCGAGGCCACCCGGCTGATGTTGCCGTGATGCAGGTCGATCTCACGCAGCAGCGCGGCCCGCTCGGCTTTCTCCAGCGGATTGAGCGATTGCGCTTCGGGTGAACTCTCCTTCGGCTGCGCCTCCGCCACCGGCACCCCGATCCCGTAGTCGGCCGGCAGGTTGGCCACATCCAGCCTGTCGCTCGTGCGCATGGCGATCATCCCGCGCAACACATTGCGCAACTGCCGGATGTTGCCGGGCCACGAGTACGCGCACAGCGCATCGATCAGATCCTCGCTCAGTGTCACCGCCGGAGTGGCTGCAACCTCCTGGGCGAAGATATGGCGGATCAGCGCGCTTCGGTCCTGGCGCTCGCGCAGCGGCGGCAGTGCCAGCACCAGGCCCTGCAACCGATAGAAGAGGTCCTCGCGGAACTCGCCGCGCCGCACCTTTTCCTGCAGGCTCCCACGGATCGCGCACACCAGCCGCACATCCACCTTGATCGGGGAATCGCAGCCGTGCGGCATCACCTCGCGCTCTTCGATCACGTGCAGCAACTGCGCCTGCAACTCGAGCGGCAAGTCGCCGACATCGTCCAGGAACAGCATGCCGCCGTTGGCCTGCACGATGCGGCCGCGGTCGGCTTCAGCCTGGCCAGTGGCGCCGGGACGGCCGAACAATTCGCTCTGCATGAGCATTTCGGGGAGCGAGCCGCAGTTCACGGCCACGAAGGGCTTGTCGGCTCGTTCGCTGGCCGAGTGGAGCGCGCGCGCGAAGAACTCCTTGCCGGAGCCGGATTCGCCCACCAGCAGCAGCGGGATGTCTCGCGACTCCAGCCGCTTGGCGGCCTGGATGTTGCGTCCCATGACCGGATCGCCGAGGTCCAGCTCATCGAGGATGCTGCTGCCGATGCCGGGGCTCGCGCGCTCCTCGTCGGGGGTGAGTGTCTGTTTGCCGGACTGGGCGCGCTTGGAGTGGGGCGCCTGTGCGACGGCAAAGAAGCGTCCGCCATGGCGCGTCTCGTAGATCGGCAGGGCGTGGAACGACTTCTTCTGGCTGCGACCCAACAGGGCCGACAGCGAGATATTGAATACCCGCTCGAGTGGCGCGCCGATCAGCTCGCTCGCGCCCTTGCAGCCGAGCTGGAAGAGGGCGTTGCGGTCCAGGGCGACGATGTTGCCCGTGCCATCGAGAGCGATGATGCCTTCGCCCCATGTGCCGACCAGTTCGGGCCGGCTGTGGAAGCGCACCACGAAGGCGTCGCGGAAGCGGTTGAGGAACAGCCGGTTCTCGATCATCTGCGCCGACATGTTGACCAGCACGAGCGTGTGCTGCTGGGCGCGATCGGATTCCCCGGACGCATCGAGCACGGCAACGAGCTCGCCGCGGTAATCGAAAATCGGCGCCGCGCAGCAGGTGAGACCGGTGTTGCGCGAGAAGAAATGCTGATCGCGGTGGATGATGAGCGGCGCGCGCTCGAACAGGCAGGTGCCCATCCCGTTGGTGCCTCCGTGCTCCTCACTCCACACCGCCCCGAGCACCAGCCCGGTGCGGAAGGCGGCGTTGCGAAAGCTCAGATCGCCGTAGTAGTCGAGCAACACCCCGTCGTGGTCGGTCAGGATGATCGAATACCCCGAACCGGCCAGCTGATGGTAGAGATGTGCCATCTCGGCGTCGGCAAAAGAGACCAGCTCGAGATTGAGCTCCTTGCGTGCCAGGCGCTCCTCGCGCGGCAGGACATAGGGCTCACGCTGGGACTGCGGGTCCAGGTGGAACTGGTTCAGACAGCGCAGCCAGGAGCGCTTCACGTAGTCTGGAGTGCTCGCGCTGTCCTCGCGCGAGGTGCCCCTCAGCACCGACTGGATATAACGGGCATGGCTACCGATCGGCTGGAGCATTGCCTTTCCCCCTCGTCTGTGGCGGAGCTCCCGGTGATCGCCGTTGGCGTTCACCTGCCGATCGATTATGCCACGCGTACGGGACATTCTCCCGGCGAGCATCGAATTCGATACACCGCACCGGGCGATTGCTCCCTTTTGGAACACCGCGCGCACAGGCTTGCGCTGGGAGCGTCTGCTGTTGCTCCCACGGTCCACGCGTATAGATTTTAGCCGTTGGACTCGCGACGGGGATGCGCGCAGACTGCGGCACCGTCCCGGCGCCAAAAGGCCCGAAAAGTAGAGCTGGAAAGTCAATCCTTATGAAAACCAAAGCTGCAATTGCCTACGCGGCCGGCAAGCCCCTGGAAGTGGTGACCCTGGACCTGGAAGGTCCCAAGGCGGGTGAGGTACTGGTCGAGATCAAGGCCAGCGGTGTGTGTCATACCGATGAATTCACGCGTTCCGGAGCCGATCCGGAAGGCTTGTTCCCGGTGGTCTTCGGTCACGAAGGCGCCGGTATCGTGGTCGATGTCGGGCCCGGCGTGACCACCCTGAAGAAGGGCGATCACGTGATCCCGCTGTATACCCCCGAGTGCCGCCAGTGCAAATCCTGCCTGTCGCGCAAAACCAACTTGTGCACCGCCATCCGCGCCACCCAGGGCAAGGGCGTGATGCCCGATGGCACGAGCCGCTTCTCCATCGGCGGCAAGATGGTGCACCACTACATGGGCTGTTCCACTTTTTCCAACTACACGGTGTTGCCGGAGATCGCGCTGGCGAAGATCCGCGAGGATGCGCCCTTCGAGAAGGTCTGCTACATCGGCTGCGGCGTGACGACTGGAGTGGGCGTGGTGATCAATACGGCCAAGGTCGAACCCGGCGCCAATGTCGTGGTGTTCGGCCTGGGCGGCATCGGTCTGAACGTCATCCAGGGCGCCAGGATGGTCGGCGCCAACAAGATCATCGGCGTGGACATCAACCCCAAGCGCAAGGTGCTCGCCGAGAAGTTCGGCATGACGCACTTCGTCAACCCGAAGGAGATCCAGGGTGATGTGGTGGCGCACCTGGTGGCCCTGACCGACGGCGGCGCGGACTACAGCTTCGAGTGCGTGGGCAGCGTCGAGCTGATGCGCCAGGCGCTGGAGTGCTGCCATCGCGGCTGGGGTGTTTCGACCATCGTCGGCGTCGCCGGCGCCGGCCAGGAGATCAAGACGCGACCGTTCCAGCTGGTGACCGGCCGGGTCTGGAAGGGTACGGCCTTCGGCGGCGCCCGTGGCCGCACCGACGTGCCGAAGATCGTCGACTGGTACATGGACAAGAAGATCAACATCGATGACCTGATCACGCATGTCATGCCGCTGGAGAAGATCAACGATGCGTTCGATCTGATGCACAAGGGCGAGTCCATCCGCTCGGTCGTCACGTTTTAGAGGTGCGAGACCATCGCCGCCGGCGGGTCACCGGCGCGCGGCAGTCTCCGGCAATCATCAACCGCTGAAAGGAACAACATCATGGCTGTCAAAATTCATCCCGCCGTGGACAATGGCGTCAAGCCCGGGGCCGCCAACTTCGCCGGCGGCACCCTCACCTGCAAGTGCGCGAGCGCGCCTGTCACGGTCAGCCTGAAGGGCAACGTCTCGTTCAACCACGTCTGCGGCTGCACCAAGTGCTGGAAGCCCGAAGGCGCGGTGTTCTCGCAGATCGCCGTCATCTCGCGCGACAATCTCTCCGTGACCGCGAACGGCCAGAAGCTGAAGATCGTGGATCCGGCGGCAGCGATCCAGCGCCACGCCTGCACCGGCTGCGGCGTGCACATGTACGGCCGCATCGAGAACAAGAACCATCCCTTCTACGGCTTCGATTTCGTGCACACCGAGCTGTCGAAGGACAGCGGCTGGGCGGCGCCGGAATTCGCGGCTTTCGTCTCCTCGATCATCGAGTCGGGCTACAAGCCCGATGGCATGGGCGCCGTGCGCGCGCGCCTCAAGGAACTGAAGCTCGAGCCGTATGACTGCCTCAATCCGCCGCTGATGGATGCCATCGCGACGCATACGGCCAAAGCCAAGGGCGTTCTCCCCGCCTGACCCTGCTCCGGGCACTGACGCCCGCACGGTAATCCGTGCGGGCGTCGTCTTCGCACTTCCACGACGCCATCTGCGCGAGCGCACCGCACGCGTTTCGGATCAGCCGCGGCGGATGAGGTGCGGCCCCAGATCGGCCAGCGATCGGCAGCCCAGCTGCCCCAGGACTCGGTCAGTCTCGCTCGTGAGGATCTGCAGGGCCCGCTGCACTCCCTGCTCGCCTCCAGCGATCAACCCGTAGAGCGTCGCGCGCGCGATCATCACGGCGTTGGCTCCGAGGCAGAGGCCTTTGACGATGTCGGTTCCCCTGCGGAAGCCACTGTCGACGATTACCGTAAGTTTCTGACCGACGGCCGCGACGATCTCGGCGAGAACCTCGATTGGAGCGACGCAGGAGTCGAGCTGCCGGCCCCCGTGATTGGTTACAACGACGCCGTCGCAGCCAAGAGTCGCGGCGCGCCGGGCGTCCGCGACGTTGAGCACACCCTTGATCAACAGCTTGCGCGGCCAATGTTCGCGGATCCATGCGATGTCATCCCACGTGATACTCGAGGCGAACATCGGCGGCAGGATCGTGCTGCCGCCGACGGCACGTGAGGCTCCCGGAGGCAGGAATTCCTCGAGATTCCTGAATCGCGGCATGCCATGGCGGATCAGGACTTCATAGAGCCAGCGAGGATGGCGCAACGTATCCAGCGTGGTACGCAAGCCTGGCTTCCCCGGCGCACGGTAGTTCCTCCGGTCCCACTCGCGACTCCCAAACACATTGGCGTCCGTAGTGAACACGAGGGCTTCGTAACCGGCGGCGTCAGCCCGACGAATGATGTTTTCCGCTACGGCGCGGTTCTGCAGCACATACAGCTGCATCCACAGCCGGCCTCCCGCATTGCGGGCCACATCCTCGAGGCGCACGGTGGACACCGTGCTCAGGCAGAAAGGGATCCCCAGGCGTGCGGCTGCGCGCGCCAACAGGGTGTCTCCTTCGTGGCAGAGCAGTCCGTTGCCGCCGGTTGGCGCGATGATCAGGGGCGCCGGCATTTCCCGCCCGAACAGACTGGTGCGCTGGTTCCGGCTGGCGGTGTCCACCAGTGTGCCGGGCACGAGGCACAGAGATTCCAGCGCCGTGCGATTGCGGCGCAGGGTCAGCTCGTCCTCCGCGCCCCCTTCGACATACTCGAATATGAAGCCCGGCACGCGGCGGCTGGCCAGCACACGCAGATCCGCGATGTTGAGCGCTTGCTCCACATTGCGGGCCTGCGCGGGCCGCCGCTTCCAGGGCATGTGACTACTGCTGCGCCAGGTCGACCCGGTAGGCCGTGAAGACACCCGTGGCGGTGTCGTACCGGCCAACCGCGACGAGCTTCTGCAGCGCGTTCGTCCCGCTGAGCGTCGAGGTGACCTTCGACAGGAAGCTCGTGTAGCTGTTGAACATGAACAGGCCGGTGGTCGGATTGCCGATGGCCAGCTGGTTCGTGCGGGTGGTGTCCGGCACGATCGTCGGGTTCACCAGTGGACTGGTGAGGTCGATGCTGGTCGGGCCCGTCTCGACGTAGTGTTCGGCACCCAGATGGCTGTTGGACATGTTGACCACGAGTCCGGAGCTCGTGGCGCTGAGGAAGGGCGCGGTGGCTCCGCCGTTGGTCCACTCGATGACCAGCAGCTGCTCGGTCTGGTCACCCGGGGTCACGGCGCTGGCGATGAAGTCGGGCGGTGCGGCACCGAACGCCGTCACAAGCCCATCCGCGCGCAACAGCGTACCGACGGGATTGCCGCTCACATCCAGCGAGCCTGTGTCGAGTACGTAATGAGCCGGGTCCGATTGCAGCGACGCGCTCGTGCCCGTGCCGGTGAAGTTGAGAGTCGCCGGGACGTAGTCACCCAGCGTGACCAGATCGAGTGTCGCTGTCCCGGAGGTCGCGCCGGCCAGCAAGGTACCCCAGGCCCGGGTGGGTGTGAGCCGCACCAGTCCGGCGGTGGCGTCCAGCGACACCGGATTGCCCGAGGAGTCGGTCGTCAGGCTGCCGCCGATGTCCACCTGCTGCCCGACGGAGATCGATTGTATGGTGATCCCCGTGGCATTGGGCTGTCCGTCCACGCTAACGATGGTGTTGGTACTGACTGTCACGGGGATCGAGTTCTGGAACGTGAGGGGGCCTTGGGCCGTAGCGCCAACCTCGTTGAAGATCGTCGCGCCGTGGATGGTCAGCGTGTTGCCGGATCGGGCCGATACCGTGCCCTTGACGCGCGTCTCACTCAGGTTCTCGAGACTGGTGCCGGCATACACCTGCGTCGCGTTGAACGACGGAGTCAGGGAATTCAGGGCGCCGAGGGTTCCGTAGGCGGCGATGATCGTGCTGACCGGCAGGTTCTCCAGCGCAGTCAGTCCTGCGTTGCCGAGATAGTTGACGCCATCGATGTTGTACGTGGTCTGCGCGTTGGTATTGACCGTGATCGCGCCCAAGGCACTGATCTCGTCGTAGAACGGCCGCATGTTCATCGTGAAGCCGCTGGAGTTCGTGTCTGCGACCACGAACAGGCCACGCGCCCGGAACGGATTGGTGTAGGTCGGTACCGTCGTGACTGTGACGAACGGCTTGACTGCCACCTTCGCCGTGGTGGCCGAGGTAACCGTGATCACACTGGAGGCGCTCAGGTCGAAGTTGATGTCGAACGGGGTCGAGGTGCCGTTTTTCAGTACCAGCGGATGCGCCGGATCGAATGTCAGGTTGTAGGTCACGGTGGTGACGGCCGCGCCGGTGTCATCCACGACCGTTGCGGCCCTCTCCTGTCCGCCGACCGTCACGAATATCTGGGCGGCGGCATAATTCACCGTGATGGTGCCCGTGGTGTAAGTTCCTTCGGGAACGGCCGGGGCCCCGTAGATCTCGGTCAGGTCGGTGAGCTTGGTGAAATCTACCTGCTGCTGGATGGCGAATGGCTCGACCACGACGCCATCGGAGCGCGTCAGGGTGACATCGGTGATGTAGGCCAGGTAGCTCGTGAATGAGCCGCGGGTCGCGCTGACCGTGATGACAGGCGTACCGTAAGTGATGGTGTTGTGACCGCAACCGCCGCTGAAGAGGCCGAACGCCGCAACGATGCTCCAGATCGCGGCGCGCGCCACCCTCGTCGCGCCCCATCTGGCGCGACTGCATTCGACTGTCATCAATTGGTCTCCCTCGTAAGCTGGGGTTCTGGGCCTTCGGGTCGGTGGTTTAGAGATCCCCGCCGCCGATCCGTTCGCGCGGATTACATTTTGTCACGCTGCCGGTCCCGGTACCCGCCCGCAGGGCCCCGGGCCAATCCTCTACATTGTCAGCCGCCGCGGGCTTTAGTCAATGTTTACGGGGAACCCGGTCACGTTGCCGACGCTCAGGTCGGCAGGGTTTGGATAGATTTCCCGGCTCAGGGTTCCGGTGGGATTGTTCGAGTTCCAGGCCCGGACCGAGATGAAGTAGACCGCCGACAGCAGGGCTGCCGAGGAGGTACCACCAGGCAGCCCCGTGATGGTCAGCTGGCCGCTGCCGCCCTGGGCGAACAGCGAATCCAGGGGCGCGGTGGCCACGATGGCCCCATCGTGGCTCACGATCAGCTCGCCCTTATTGTATTTGCCCTGCGTGGATTGGGTCAGGGCCAGGGACAGCGAATTGGCGGCCGATCCGGACGCCACACTCAGGGGTGGCACAGCGACCAGCACCGTCGCCGTTGAGCTACCCTCCGGAGCGCTTACCGTCGTGGTCAATGCACCATCGGCGAAGAAGGGCGCGGTGGCTGAGACCCGGTAGGACCCGGCACCCTCGAGCGGCGTGGACGTGGTGAGTGGCACGTTCGCACCCGAGGTGAACGTACCGGAATCGACGGTGCCCGTGGAGATCGACTGGTCCTGGGCGAAATTGCGATTGAACGGGTCGATCGGCCGCTCTTCGATCAGGTAGGGCACTTCCCCGGACCCGGGCAGGGTCTGGTAGAACCCCACCAGCGCACCCGCCGGCAGCGGGGCGGTCGTGTTCAGGTTGACGTTGAAGGAATCGGCGCTGCGCGGGGCGAGGGTGCCGACCGAGACCGGCACGCTGTTCGCCGGATCGCCCTGAGTCACACGCACGTTCTTGACGATCAGGGTGGCGATACCCGGTCCGTGCACCACGAGGTCGTAGCTCGTGGGCGTGGAGGTGCTCGTGGCCAGCGGGTACAGGACGAAAGTGCCGTCGCTGCGCACAGGGGCGCTATTCACGGCCACATGCCGCAACCCGTCCGTGCTCAGCGATTCGGCGGTCACCTGAATCTGGACATGATTCACCGTGTTCTCGATGCCAGTCAGGTTCGCGATCGAAACGCTGCCCTGGATTGCCCCCACCGCGGTGCTCACGTAACCGGTGGCATGGGGATTCAGCAGGATGCCCGACACCCCGCTGTACACGAACGGCACCAGGTCGCGGCCGCCATCGATGTTGATGGCAACGGACACTGGTGTGATCGTGTTGGTGGAGGTGCTGCTGGCCGCAACGGTGGTTCCCGTGGTGGTCGTTCCACCGGATGCGCCATCGATTCCGGTGCTCGAGGGTGTGAACACCGAACCCGTGGATGTCGTTCCCGAACTGCTCGTCGCAAGCGGAAAGCTGGCGTTGCTGTCGCGGCTGATGGTGATGCTGGCGGGAATGCCGATGCCCTTGTCGGGATTCTGCAGTTCCAGCGGAAACTGGAACGACGTGCCGGCCGAGTCGACGAAATCCGCCTCGGTATTGAAGATCGCGCCCAGAGACTTCGCGGAAGCGAGCAGCGCCGCGGAGGAGTCCACCGGGATCAAGCGGATCTGGTTGTAGGTGCCCACCGGCAGATTCAGTCCGCTCGCGATCTGCGTGAGCGCCCCGTCCAGTGAGGATGCGAGGTCCACTGTGACCGGCGTGGCGAGGGTAAACCGGGTCCAGCTCGAATCATTGGGGCTGGCCGTGGCGTTGGGGCTGAGCCAGATGCCCTGTATCGTCACGAAGGCGTGGGTGTACTGCGCGGGCAGGTTGCCGGTGGTCGAGATGCTGGTCTTGGGAGCGCACCCGGCGAGTGCCACGCACGCCAGCAGCACCGAACCCGCCCACAGCCCCGTGCCCGCACGCGGCCCCGAGCCCGCACGCAGCGGTGCGCCGCCCCGTCGCCCTGAGCCTGTGTACAGGCCTGAGCCGGCCTGCAGCCCCGGCAGGCTTATGTCGCGAGCGTGGATTCCGCGCACAACCTTCAGCATAGCCTCGACGTCGCCTCCGTCCGGGCACGATCCCGCGTCAACGCGGCAGCCGGCCGCGCGCTGACGGCAACTGCACTCCAGTATTCTATCTTATGCACCGCCGCCGGCCCGACGGCCATCGCCAGGGTCAATGATCGAGCGTCAACCCCCGCCCCGAGCCTGCTCCAGCTGTTCCCAGCGGGCGAATCGCTCCAGCAGCAGGGTCTCGATCTCCTCGCTGCGACGCCGGTCCGCGCGAATCTGCTCCGCCCCGCGCAGGTGGTAGTCCGGGCCGCTCATGAGAGCCACCAGTTCCGCCTGCTCGCGCTCCAGTGCTTCGATTTCATCGGGGAGCGCTGCCAGTTCACGCTGGTCCTTGTAGCTCATGCGCCCGCGCGGGCGCGGGTAAGAGCCTGTCGCGGGTGAGCGCGACGGCTGGCCCGCCGGCTGGCCCGCCGGCTGACCCGCCGGCACGGGCGCTCGTGTCTGGGTTGGTGGTGGTCGTGGCGCCGCCGGGCGCTGCTGCAGCCAGTCGCTGTAGCCACCGACATATTCGCGCCAGAAGCCGTTGCCTTCGGCGACCATCGTCTGTGTCACGACGTTGTCCAGGAAACGCCGGTCATGGCTGACCAGCAGCAGCGTGCCCGGATAGTCCTGCAGCTTCTGTTCCAGCAGCTCCAGCGAGTCGATGTCCAGATCGTTGGTGGGCTCATCCAGCACCACGAGGTTGGCCGGCGTGGCGAACAGTCGCGCCAGCAGCAGCCGGTTGCGTTCACCGCCCGAGAGCATCTTCACCGGGGACTGCGCCCTTTGCGCCGGGAACAGGAAATCGGCCATGTAGCCGCTGATGTGACGCCGCTCGCCACCCAGCTCGATCCAGTCCGAGCCGGGACTGATGGTGTCGGCCACGCTGCGCTCCGGATCGAGCTGCGTGCGCAACTGATCGAAGTAGGCCACGCGCAGGTTGGTTCCCAGTTTCACCGTGCCACTGTCGGGGGCCATCTCCCCGAGCATCACGCGCAGCAGCGTGGATTTGCCCGCGCCGTTTTGACCGATCAGCCCGATGCGATCGCCGCGCATGACGCGCGCCGAGAATCCGCGGATGACGGGACGGTCGCCGAAGCTTTTGCTGACGTCGGTGAGCTCCGCGACGAGCTGACCGGAGCGTTCGCCGGCATCCAGGCTCAACTTCACCTGGCCCAGACGCTCGCGCCTCGCGGTGCGCTCCAGGCGCAGCCGCTCGAGGCGTTTGACGCGCCCCTCGTTTCGCGTGCGGCGTGCCTCAATGCCCTTGCGGATCCAGACTTCTTCCTGCTGCCAGAACTTGTCGAAACGCCGGCGTGCCACGTCCTCCGCCGCCAGTTCGGTGACCTTGCGCGCTTCGTAGGCGGCGAAATTACCCGGGTAGGAGCGCAGCAGGCCGCGGTCGAGCTCGATGATCCGCGTGGTGATCCGGTCGAGAAAGGCACGGTCGTGCGTAATGACGATGCTGGCCGGCACTTTCTGCAGCAGGGTCTCGAGGCGCTCGATCCCTTCGATGTCCAGGTGGTTGGTGGGCTCATCCAGCAGCAGCAGTTCCGGATCGAGGGCGAGGGCGAGGGCGAGGGCCGCGCGCTTGCGTTCGCCGCCCGAAGCGGTCGAGGGCGGGCGCTCCGGGTCGATATCGAAGCGCTGCATGAATTCCGCCAGCCGCGCAGTCATGCGCCAGTGTTCGCGCTCATCGCCGTGCGTCCCCATGGACATCACTGCGGATGTCGCGCCGGAAATCCCGCCGGAAATCCGGCCGGATGTCCCCCCGGCACCGGAACTCACGCCCGCGCGTGCCAACAGGCTGTCGCGCAGGGTTGCCTCCGGCGGCAGTTCCGGTTCCTGTTCGACGCTCACGAGGCGCAGGCCGTCGCGCCGCTGCACGTTGCCGGCATCGAGTTGGATTGCGCCGGCGATCACCCGCAGCAGCGTCGATTTGCCCGTGCCGTTGCGACCGATCAGGCCGAGCCGTTCACCGGCTCGCAGGGCGAGCTGTGCGCCATCGAGCAGGGGACGGTCCCCGAAGGCGAGGTGGGCATCGAGCAGGGAGATCAGCATGTGGGGAGGTTAATCGGCGGCGGACCACAGGGTAAGCGGCCGCCACGCAATTGTCCGGGCCGCCCAGGTCCGCGCCGCTACGTAATGGTCCGGATTGGACGCCGCGCTGCAATTTCTGTACAGTGCGCCTCCTTCATGGGGACGCGCGGTCAGCGTCCCGGCGGCTGCAACGAAGCCCCAACCCCACATCTGCCTCGCCAATGACCGTTGCGGTGCCTTGACACCGCGTGCGAGCTCAATCGAGAGGCTTTCGAATGACGTTTGCCGATCTCGGGCTGAAGCCCGAGTTGTTGCGTGCCGTGGCCGAAAAAGGCTACACCGACCCCACTCCCATCCAGGCCCAGGCCATTCCCGCGGTTCTTTCCGGCAGCGACGTGCTCGCCGGCGCCCAGACCGGTACCGGCAAGACCGCCGCCTTCGTGCTGCCCATACTGCAGAAGCTCAACGCTGTTTCGGGACGTCTTCCGCGCGCGCTCGTTCTGACACCCACCCGTGAATTAGCGGCTCAAGTCGCGGAGAGCGCGCGCAGCTACGGCAAATTTGCCGGGCTGCGCACAGTCGTCGTATTCGGTGGTGTCAGCCTGCAGCCGCAGATCAAAGCCCTGCAAAGCGGCTGCGACCTGCTGGTTGCCACACCGGGCCGCCTGCTTGATCTGGTCGAGCAACGCGCGCTCGAACTGGGCGCGGTACAGTGCCTGGTGCTGGACGAAGCCGATCGCATGCTGGACATGGGCTTCATCCACGCCATCCGCCGCATCATCAAGCTGCTGCCGGCGCAACGTCAGAATCTGATGTTTTCGGCCACCTACTCGGATGACATCAGGCAACTCGCCGAGCGCATCCTTCGGCAGCCGGTCAACATCGAAGTCGCACCCCGCAATGCCACTGCCGACCGCGTCGAGCAACAGGTCTACCGGGTTCACAAGGAGCACAAGCGGCACCTGCTCGCGCACCTGATCGACGAGGGCAACTGGCATCAGGTGCTGGTGTTCACCCGCACCAAGCACGGAGCCAACCGGCTGTCGCAGCAGCTGGAAGGGCGTGGCATCCGCGCGAGCGCCATTCACGGCAACAAGAGCCAGAACGCCCGGACCCGCGCGTTGGCGGATTTCAAGTCCGGCGAGATCACGGCGCTCGTGGCCACGGAAGTGGCGGCCCGCGGCCTGGACATCAAGGATCTGCCGCATGTCGTCAACTTCGAATTGCCTAACGTGCCCGAGGACTACGTGCATCGCATCGGCCGGACGGCGCGGGCGGGCGGAACCGGTTCCGCGGTGTCTCTGGTGTCGCCGGACGAGACTCCGCTGCTCAGGGACATCGAGAAGCTGTTGCGTCGTTCACTGCCA
>Ga0335069_10005895_pt1 | contig 17929 bp, 12 predicted proteins | sample Lox_Sample_11_FD_206714 | JGI IMG/M metagenome (GOLD analysis project Ga0335069, IMG submission 206714) | Soil microbial communities from Loxahatchee National Wildlife Refuge, Florida, United States - Lox_Sample_1.1 | ecosystem: Environmental > Terrestrial > Soil > Wetlands | place: USA... | reverse complement strand
TTTGGTGACGGCATAGATGTCGTCGATGCTGATCTGGATCGGATCACCGACACGTCCCCAATGGACCGGTGGATTGCGATCGCCGGTCTGGGCCACCGTCCCGATGTAGACAAGCCGAATCTGGTCGTGTCTGGGTTGTTCCCGAATGGCACGAATGATGTTCCGAATGCCGCCCAGGTTGACCTTCCTGGTCAACTCCGGCATATGATCGGCGCGAGGTGAGACCAGGCCGCCGACATGGAGGACGATGTCAGCTCCGCGGACGCCCGCCAAGACGTTGGAATAGTTCGCAAGATCGCCCCAGAGGATCCGGAGTCCCGGCTCGTCTACGTAGGGTGCCATGATTCGCCGATCCTCGTTCGTTGGCAGTACTAACGCGACAATCTCGAATCGAGGGCGCCTTTGAAGCAGTTGCTTCAGACCCTCCTGCCCCATATTTCCCGACGCTCCGGTCAGGAAGACCGTCGTCTTAGTCATTCCAACACTGTAATCCCGGTTTGTCGCCTGATGCTGCTTGACCACTGCCGCCAGTTAAACCGAGAAGCTGCACTGGTTTTCGTAAGGTTAGTGTTCGCCACGATCCGACCGCGACGCGCCAGTGAGCGCTCATTGCCCTGTTATCTCCACCCGAGCTGTCAAAATCCGCCCTTGCACAGCTTCTTTCAAAACTGGCCGTCGGTGGTCAACACGCCGCAGTATGCTTCCCACATGGCCACTCAAAGTCGTGAAGTTCGTCTCGCTCGTCGTCCTCAGGGAGAACCGGGTCTCGACTGCTTTACATTCGCGACAGTGCGCCTCCCCGAACCCGCCCCGGGCGAGGTGCTAGTCCGAAACCTCTACATGTCGGTCGATCCCTACATGCGCGGGCGTATGAACGAAGGAAAGTCTTACGTCCCCCAGTTCGAGATCGGGAAGCCGCTCGAAGGGAGCGCGGTTGGACGTGTGATTGCCTCGCAGCACGAAACACTTCCAGTTGGCACATTCGTCCTAAGCATGAACGGATGGCGCGAGGCGTTTGTCGCACCTGGGTCGAACCTTCGGGTCATCGACACTACCCTCGCCCCGCCCTCCGCCTTTCTCGGCATACTGGGTGTCACCGGTTTCACGGCATGGGTCGGCCTTTTCACCATTGCGAAGCTTAATCACGGAGAAACCGTCTTCATTTCCGCCGGTGCAGGCGCCGTGGGAAGCGCTGCCTGTCAGTTCGCAAAAAATCGCGGCTGCCGAGTGATCGCGAGTGCAAGCTCGGAAGATAAACTTTCCTACCTGCGCCACGAACTCAACGTCGATTATGCTTTCAACTACCGCTGCGGCGATCTTGTCGACCAACTTAGAAACGCCGCTCCAGAAGGTCTCAACGTCCACTTTGACAATACGCAGGGACCCCAGTTGGAAGCCGCCCTCTATGTGCTCGTCCCATACGGCCGGGTTGCCATGTGCGGTGGCATCGCAGGATATAACGTGCCTGTACCCGGACCGCGCAATCTCACGCAGATTGTGGGCAAGCGTCTGCGCCTCGAAGGCTACATTGTTTCAGATCACTTCAAAGAATTGCCTGCTTTCCTCGCCGAGGCAGTACCCGCTCTCACGTCGGGCAAACTGGTCAACCGCGAAACCGTTGTGGACGGGCTCGATGCAGCCCCTGCAGCGTTCCTCGACCTTCTCCATTCCGGCGCAGGAAACATCGGCAAAATGGTCGTGAGGCTCTCCAGCTGATCTAACGCGAGTACTTCATGCAAGGCGCTTCCGAGGCCGCACGGGGCGTGTAATTGCTGCGCGACTTTTCCTGCGAACAGGATGAGACCACAGCATCTCGAATTCAGCCGCGGGAGAGTGACTGCGTTTCGGGATCTGACCAAAACGTGGGTCATGTCCGTAACCGCCACATTACGACCAGAATTCGGTCAATGAGTATCCAGATCGCGACAGGTAAGGGACACACTGGATCCTTGCGCGATTGGCTGGTGCACCTAAACAGACATTGCGGTGTGGAAAGCTAGCGTGTTTGTTAGCCGCTCCTTATCTCGGGAGGGCCACCGGCGCTGCAGTCGCCGGGATCACAGGCAGGATGATTTGCGAGGGATGCTGCGCGTCAAGATAGAGGGTGTTATGCGCAATCTGCGTGCGTCGATTGTCGTTTAGCGCCTCGCCCGTGTTGGGATTCACGTCGAATCGCGGGAAGTTGCTGCTCGAAATATCGAGCCGGATGCGATGGCCCTTCGCGAAAACCAGCGAAGTTGGGTACATCTCGATCGTGAACTCGTAGGGTTGCCCCGGTTTTAGCAGCTCCGCTTTAGCAAACCCATTGCGGTAGCGTGCGCGGACGATGCTATCGGCCACGTTCAGGTCGACGTTTGGGGGATACATGTCCACAAGCTTGGCGGTAAAGTCCGTGTCGAGCGCGTCTGACGAAGCCCAGAGCTTCACAACAAGCGGACCCGTAACCTCTGTATCACCTTCAAGAGGCGCTGTCTGAAAAACTACGACATCATTGCGAGCCGAGAGCGGCCGGCTTCAGGAGGCTAGGGCCGCAAGACAAGACTGGCTGGCGACCACCATTTCTCAGAAACTTCCGGTTCGCGAACAGGAGAAACCTCAGGTTGCGCTCGAACTGCTTCAGCGGCTGGCGGAGGATTGAACCCCCTGCGATCCACTTTATCCGCATCTGCTATGTAATCGGAAAAAGGAGCACTTGAGTTTTCTCCCCGGCGCACTTGCACGATGCGAGCGCTACGTTGCCCTGACTTTGCGCAGGTAGACAGAATACCTTTCGTCTGTAATGTGGCTTAAAGGCACGAGCGTGTGCGTGGGACCGCGCCCCTTGGTTTGGAACTGGAGCGGATACAGTGGAGAAGCTTCGGTCCGCGCGAACCAGACGGCGTCCGGAGGAGTGGGCGCTGCTGCGATCGGTTCTCCATTGGGACCATGGTGCTGATGCGGACGCGTATCGATAACGGGCATGGGATAGCCATCGTCGAAGCCGCGCGGACCTTCGCCACCGTAAATCATGGACGTGGTCAAACCTTCAGTCCCAAGGCGGGCTGCGAGGACGAGAGGACCGAACATCGCAGCCTGAACGTCTTTATCGTCAGGCGCGGGCGCGAGATGCAGCACGAGGGGAATGTCGACTGCAATAACATCGCCCGCTTTCCAAGGATGCAGGAGCGTGACGTAGGTTGACGGGGATGCGGTGATATTTTGCGCCTGGCCGTTAATGCTGACCTGCATGCCTTCCGTCGCCCAGTAGGGGAGGCGAATCTTGAGTGCGGTCGGAATGGATGGCGACGTCTCGATGGTGAACGTGATTCGCTCCTCGTGCGGGAATTCTGTTTCCTGCCTGAGCTTTAGGCCGCGGTCCTGCCAATTAAGAGTGGAGGGAATGAAGAGATTGACGAAGACTGCATCATTGTCGTGAAAGTAGATGGAGTCGTTGAGCTTCGAGTATTCTTCAGAGCCGGTCCCGGTGCAGCACCAGAATGAATCAAAGATCGTGCCAAAGGTTTTGTACATCCCGGGTTGGAGTGGCACGTAGTACATCAGCATGCCATTGCGGTCCTGGGTGCCGTGGCGAACGTTCATAAGGAGCCGCTCGTAATAGTCAAAGAATGCGGCGTCTGGCTGCTGACCGAAGAGGTGGCGCGTGAGCTTCATCATGTTGTAAGAGCAGCAGCACTCTTCGGCTGCGGGTCCGAGTTCGCTGGCGATGGCCTCGGCCTTGTGCCACATCTCGCCATTGCTGGTGCCGCCGGTGCAGTAAGCATGGTGCTGGGTGACGATGCGATAGAAATTCTGACTGATATCGCGATAGCGCTGATCGCCGGTGAGCTCATAACCGCGCGCCGCGCCAATGACCTTGGGAATATTTGTATTGGCGTGATTATCGTCGAGTTTGTCGTCGTTGGCGGCGAGAGGATCGAAGATCTTCTTGTGCTCGAAGCGGTAGGCGAGGTCGCGGTATTTCGATTTGCCGGTGATGGCGTAGAGATTAAACGAAGCCTCGTTCATACCGCCGTGTTCAACGAGGAGAACACGCTGCCAGTCATCGTCAGCAAAAGAACGCGCATAAGTGTCGGCCCAGTCTGCCATGCGCACGGCCATGTCGAGCGCCTGCTGATTGCCGGTGTGCTCGTACATGTCGATGAGGCCGGCCATGATCTTGTGGTAGGTGTAAAACGGCGCCCAGACCTGCTCGTGCTTGCGAAGGCGGTCATAGAAGGTGGCGGGGTACGCGCCGAGATAGCCATCTTTGGCCTGGCATGCGGAGAGCATGGTGATAAGATCGGCGGCCTTCTGCGCGATGAACTGATCGCCGGTGCTGGCGTGCATCAGAGCGCAGGAAGACAGATAGTGGCCGACATAATGGCCGCGCAGTTCGCAGTCCGGAGCCTCCCAGCCACCGAGCGGATCAGCGTCTGAAGGGATTCCGGCAGTGACGCGGAAGTTGTGCGCGAGACGTTCACTGGGGAGGGCGTAGAGAAAACTGCGATTCAGCTCTGCCATGTCTTTCCAGAAGCTGGGTAGCAGGCGTACATAGGTCATCGGGAAGGGCTCAGCTTTCCAGTGAACCTTGGCCACGTCTGGATGCGTGAGATCGCGAATGGCCAGGTCCTGGGGCGCTGCGCTGGGCGCGGCCTGTTCGCCGGCCATTGCTCCCGAAGGGATGAGACCGGCAGCACTGACGGCTGCTGCGCCGCCGAGGAACTTTCTACGAGTCACCTTGTTTGTCATGTCTGCCTCTTTGATTCCGATCCGGTAATGAAAAATACAATTTTGTGTACGATGTGCCTGCTGCTACGATTCCTCAGTCGGCGCCCGCTTGTCAATCGGCGAATGCGGTCCCGGATGGCTTACGGCTGAAACCGGCTTCAGGGATTGGTGGGATGGTCTCCGTAGAATTTCCAGCTAGTGTGAAAATCGGGCGAGAGCTTCTGATTTTCGAGATTCGCGCGCAGCAGCTCGATGGGCATGAAGTTCTCGCGCAGGATGGCATCGTGAAATTCGCGATCGGTCATCTTCTTTGAGTCGACGAGTTCATGGTGCAGTGCGCGGAATTGCAGCGCGCCGAGAAGATATGCACTCTGGTAGAGCGAGCCGACAGAGCCGTCGAAGGACCGGCGCACTTCTGCGGATGCGTTATCCGGCTCAAAGCCGACATTTTCAATGAGCGACTGGACGCATTGAGCGGGCGTCCAGCGGCCAAGGTGGAAGTTCATGGTGAAGATGATGCGGGCTGAGCGACGCATGCGCCAAACAAGCGCGCCGACGCGTTCTTCAGGAGTCTGGTCGAAACCCTTGTCCCAGAAGAGCATTTCCCACCAGAGCGCGTTGCCTTCGATCCAGAAGGGCGTTTCGAAGACCTGCCGATAGGGGCGATAACGCTCGGACATATAAAACTGCAGGAAGTGGCCCGGAATCATCTCGTGGAAGGCGGTTGCGCGCGCAAAAGGAATGTTGTTGCCGCGCATGCTCATTTCGCGCTGATCGTAAGTCATGGTGTTGGTGGGATAGGAAACACTAATTTCGTCGCCACCAGTAAAGAAGGGATTCACGAGTTGGCGCTCCGGCGTCATCATGATCATGCGCCAGGACTCGTCTGCGAGCGGCGGTACGGTAACGAGCTGGTGCTCTTTAGCAAAGTCGCTGCCTTCGATGACGAGCTTGCGAATCAGTTCAGGCTGCTCGCCGGGAGCGACGTGCATCTGCTTCACTTTTTCAACGGCGCCGCGCCAGTTGTCGCCGAAGCCCATTGCGTGCGATGCCTTGAGCATCTCGCGCATGCACCAGTCATATTCTGTCTGGGCGATGGCGATGAGCTCTTCAGGAGTGTAGGGGATCAGGTTGTCGGCGAGGTCATCCATGAGGGCGTCGCGCCCGACGGGATCACCGATGATAGTGGTTTTATCGTCTGGCGCTATGCCGATGAGTTTTTCTTTGATGAAGTCCTTGTACTTCTGGAGGGCAGTGTCGGCGTCTTTGTAAGGTTCATCGACCCACCAAGTGAAGGTTGGATCGTATCCGTTGTATTGCCCGAACCAGTCGTGCAGGTTGGCCATCAGTTCGTCTGTGGCGTTGAGCGCGCGATTGGCTACGACGGGATTGATCCTGGGGCGGGGAGTGGCTGATCCGGACGCCACATTCTGCTGCTTGGGATCGAAAAGATCGCGCGCAGATTGGATCTGCCGGACGATCCGGTCGAGCGCTTCGGCATCTTTCTCCCCATCGGGACGCAGCATGCGCCGTTTGGTTTCCATGAGCTCTTCGATGGTTGCGGCAAATGGCAGCAAGGGCAGCATCTCGTCGATCTGCTTTTTGCGAATGGCGAGCTGATGCTGCGCAGATGTCACGTGATATTTCAGGAGCAAGTAGTCGATCTGGTCTTCGTGAGAGAGCTGGTCGAACGGAATTGCAGCCAACGCGGAGAGCGTTTCGGAATAGAATTTTTCAAGCCGCGCGGAGCGCTCCGGCGAGATCTCGACAACGTACGATTGGCTGATTGACTGGAAATCAGCCGTGTATTGCTCGATGAGGGCCGGCATGCGGTCGGATGCGGACGATGGGGATGCAGCCTTGGCAACGGGCGTCCCCGGGATTCCAAAGGTGAGCAAACACACATAGAGCGCGCAGCCGATCCACTTCGATCTCTGCATATGACCCCCGCACCTGCATGAGAATGACCGGCTCGAAACCCGCAGCTCCATCGCCGATCAGCAATGGTACGGCATGCTGCAGGACCCTGGCCGAGCAGGAGTGAATTGTATACTAAATTGCATTCGATTGGCCGCACCTGCGGCCGGCGCGGCTTCCCCGAGACAGCCGGTACAGGTTGTGAGACTGGCTCAGTTGATTCGCGCAGCGGATTGCGAACCCGCGACGACGCGAGGAATCGCAGCTATTCCCGTGGTTGAGAGGACGGCAGATGGTCAATCCAACGGAACGCCAAGTCGATCTGTCGACGCAGAACTTTCGCCGCGGGCTCGGGCTATTCGATGCAGTCATGATGGTGGTCGGCGTAATGATCGGATCGGGCATCTTCATTGTGTCTGCCGAGATGTCGCGCCAGATTGGGAGCACGGGTGGGCTGCTGGCAGCGTGGATACTGACCGGCGTGCTGACTGTAAGTGGCGCGTTGACCTATGGCGAACTGGCGGCCATGATGCCGCAGGCCGGCGGGATGTACATCTATCTGCGCGAAGCTTTCTCGCCGCTGTGGGGATTTCTTTATGGATGGACCTTGTGGACGGTGATTCAGACGGGGACGATTGCTGCAGTCGCCGTGGCATTTGCGCGATTTGCAGGAGTGCTTTGGCCGGGCATCTCCGAATCGAAGTACCTGATTGCGCCGTTGCGCATCTCGAGCCACTATGCGGTGTCGCTGTCGACAGCCCAGGCGGTCGCGATTGCGGTTATCTGCGTGTTGACGCTGACAAACAGCCGCGGCCTCGAATACGGCAAGGCCGTTCAAAACGTCTTCACCGTGGCGAAGACAGGCGCGCTGCTGGGATTGATTGTGCTGGGACTAACCCTGGCAGCGAATGGAAATGCGATCCATGCAAACTTCGACCAACTGTGGGCAGCACGGCCGATAACTTCGCTGGCTGATGGAATGATGGCGACGACCGCTGGAGGCCTGTTTCTGGCGATCTGCGTCTCGCAGACGGGATCGCTGTTCTCTGCGGATTCATGGCACGACATCACGTTTGTGGCTTCAGAGGTGAAAAACCCGCGCAGGAATCTACCGCTTTCGCTCGTTATCGGAACGACGATGGTAATCCTGCTGTACTTGTTGGCGAACGTTGCATACCTGTTTGCGCTGCCGTTGGACACGATGCAGCACGTAGCCGATGACCGGATCGCGACGGCAGTGGTCCGAATTGTCTTTCCGAACTTTGGGGCGGGGATGATGGCTGCGGCGATCATGGTGTCGACGTTCGGGACGGCGAACGCGCTGACGCTTGCCGGCGCACGCGCTTCGTACGCAATGGCGAAGGACGGGCTATTCTTCAGGATTGCGCAGCGGTTGAACCGGGCGCACGTGCCGGGGTGGGCGCTGCTGATTCAGGGCGTGTGGGCGGTGATGCTGGTGCTGCCGCGGACGTTTGATCCAGCTTCGGGGCAGTTTGGAAATCTGTACAGCAACCTGCTTGAGTACGTGATCAGTGCAGCGTTGATTTTCTACGTTCTTACGATTGCCGGAGTTTTCCGCCTGCGAAAAACGCGGCCTGACGCAGCGCGCCCGTACCGGACATGGGGTTATCCGTGGGTGCCTGCGTTGTATCTGGTGGGCGCAAGCACGGTGTTGTTGATTCTTTTCGTCTATCGGCCGACGACGACGTGGCCGGGACTTGCGATCGTTCTTGTTGGGATTCCGGTGTATTGGTTGGTGCGATCGCGCGTGAGGCAGGGAAACGGGGCTGCCACCGGAACTGTGACGAATTCGAATTCCGAACAGGTATAAGCGGAGATTTCGAAGACGCTGGTTGCGTTGTCTGGGAACTCTGATATACAAAATTGTACGCAATTACTGCGGTCGGATGGACGCGGATTTCAGATACGCGCATGAGCCGCAGAACAAAGGAAGTCCGGATGTCAGGGCGGATCCAAATCATCATCAACGGCAGGCCGGTTGAAGTGGCAGCCGGCACGAGCGTGGCCGCTGCTGTAATGATGGCCGGCGAGGCATGCCGCATTTCGGTCCACGGAGAGCCGCGCGCGCCATTGTGCGGCATGGGAATCTGCATGGAATGCCGCGCGAAAGTGAATGGAGTGCAGCATCAGCGAACGTGCCAGATGGTTTGCGCCGCAGGGATGAAAGTCGTGACAGAATGAAGGTCGCGTTCGATGTGGTGATTGTCGGCGCGGGACCGGGCGGCATTGCTGCGGCGACGGCGGCGGCCGAAGCGGGCAAGCGCGTTTGCATTGTCGATGACAACCGTGCGCCCGGCGGGCAGATTTGGCGGGGATTCGATCAGGTAGATCCGAAGAAGTATCCACACGGGGACGTATATCTGCGATGGACAAGCCGGCTGCGTAAGACAAGTTGCGAAGTGTGGACGGGATGGCAGGCAACGGACCATCCGGCTGCTGGATGCCTGCGCGTGGAGCGCGATGGCGAGATTCGCGACATTCGTTTTCTCAGCTTGATTCTGGCCACAGGCGCGCGCGAACGCTTCTTGCCGTTTCCGGGGTGGACGCTGCCTGGAGTGACGGGCGCGGGCGGACTGCAGGCCCTGGTAAAGTCCGGTCTTGATCCGCGCGGCAAGCGAGTGGTGGTTGCGGGTACCGGGCCGTTGCTGCTGGCAATTGCGGGTGGGCTTGCGAGTGCTGGAGCGGAGATTGTCGCGATCTACGAACAGGCGCCTTTGGCGCGCTTGATCCTGTTTGGCGCGGGTCTGGCGCGCCACGCGGAAAAGCTTGCAGAAGGTTTGTCGTATCGGAGAAAGACGAGGCGAGCACCGTATCGCACGAGCACGTGGATCAAGAGGGTCGAGGGCTCAGGACGCGTCGAACGCGTAGTTGTTACGAACGGGCGAAAGGAGTGGACGCACATCTGCGACTGGATTGCATGCGGATTCCATCTGGTGCCGAATCTTGAGCTGCCACGATTGCTGGGTTGCAGAGTGGTCGATGGATATGTCGAGGTTGATAGCCTGCAGCAGAGTTCTGTGAAGGGCGTGGCCTGCATTGGAGAGCTAACCGGGATTGGCGGAATCGACAAAGCGATTCTGGAAGGACAGATTGCAGGATGGGCCGCGGCGGACCGTGGTGCCGAGGCGACCGGTGCGGCAAGAGCCTTGGGACCGCACAAGCGATTTGCAAGAGAGCTGGACCGTGCATTTGCTCTGCGAGAGGAGTTACGTGGGCTGGCGCAGCCGGAGACGTTTGTCTGCCGGTGCGAAGATGTCACGTATGCAGAGTTGGCGGGATGCGGCGGATGGCGCGAAGCGAAGCTGCATACACGCTGCGGCATGGGCGCGTGCCAGGGTCGCATCTGCGGCGCCGCGACCGAGTTTCTGTTTGGATGGCAGACTGGCGGAGTGCGGCCACCGGCGTTCCCTGTTGCTGTTTCGGCGGTGACCCCCAAAGTGGATGCGCCCAATCCAATCTGCAAGTGAAAGCCTACCGAGAAGCTGAGTACCGATTCTTCTGATTGCGAGGGAGACACATTGAGCTGCATACATATGAAGCCTTTGAGCCCGCATGTAAGGTTCAGAGGAGTCCGCTTTGCCAATTCCCTTCCCCGCTGGATCGCGTGTGGTCTGCTCGTGGCAGCACCGGCGCTCATTTCCGCGCAGCTGACGTCCGCGGACTACGATCGCGCACTGAATATGCGCGACAAGCACAAAGGGCTGGTGGTCCACATGCCAGAAGCCGCGAAGTGGATCGAGGACACACACCGGTTTGTGTACCGCAGGTCGATCGCAGGTGGCGATGAATTTGTGGTGGTCGATGCAGAGAAGGCCGCCGCACAACCCGCCTTCGATCATGCCCGACTGGCAGCCGCGTTGACCAAGTCGTTGGGCGAACCTATTAAGCCGAACGCCTTGCCGCTGGATCGATATGAACTGGTGGATAAGGGCAACACCCTCGCCTTTGCGCATGGGAAAGACCACTGGCGGTGCGATCTTGCTACATACGCGTGCGATCGCACGCCTCATGAACCCGGTGAGGATCAGGATGACGACAGCTACGACTCGACTCCTGCTGCGCAAAACGGCATCGAACACGCCGTGGTTTCGCCGGATGGGAAGTGGAAAGCATTCATTCAGAACTTCAACGTGGCGATTCAACCGGCGCAGGCTGGCGCTGAGGGCGCGAAGGCAGAGACACATGTGTTGAGCGAGGACGGATCGGAGGGGAATTACTACGCGATCGAAACGCTGGCCTGGTCGCCGGATTCCAAACACGTGGCGGTTTATCGTATTCGACCGGGCTACAAGCGCGAGGTGTACTACGTGGAGTCGTCTCCATCGGATCAGCTGCAACCGAGGCACTCGACGATGGTGTATCCCAAGCCGGGCGATGTGCTGTCGATGTACCAGTCGGTGCTCTTCGATGTTGAGGGACGTCGCGAAATCCAGATTGACAATGCGCTCTTTCCGAATCCGTATGAGATGGAGCCGCTTGAGTGGAGAAAGGACTCGCGCGCGCTTACATTCGAATACAACCAGCGTGGCCACCAGGTTTATCGAGTGATTGAAGCGAGAGCCGGTGATGGCGCGGCGCGAACAGTAATTGAAGAAAAGAGCGGCACATTCATCAATTACGAACCGCTGACGCGCAATCAATTCGATCATGGCAAGTACTATCGCAAGGATCTCGATGACGGCAAGGAGATCTTGTGGGCGTCAGAGCGCGATGGATGGGAACACCTCTATCTCTTCAATGGCGAGACGGGCGCAGTGATTCGGCAGATCACCCATGGGGAATGGGCGGTGCGTGCCGTGGACTTTGTGGATGAGCAGAACAAGGAGATCTATTTCGAGGCCAGCGGGATGGATGCCGATGAGGATCCGTACTACGTGCACGGATACAAGATTCGTTTTGACGGAACGGAGCTGACGCCGCTGACCCCGGCGAAGGCAGATCATACGCTGGAGTACTCGAAGGACGGAAAGTATTTCGTCGACACCTATTCGCGGCTCGATCTGCCGCCTGTGATGGAGTTGCACCGGGCCGACGATGCGAGCCTGGTAATGGCAGTGGACAAGGCGGATGATGGGCCACTGCGCGCTGCCGGATGGCAGCCAGCCGAGCCTTTTCATACGGCTGGGCGGGATGGAAAGACACAGATATGGGGCGTGATCAACCGGCCCCTGAATTTCGATCCGAAGAAGAAATACAAGGTAATTGAAGACATCTATGCGGGTCCGCAGGGATCGTTTGTAGCGAAGTCGTTCACAACGCGGACAGAGCCGCTGACTGCACTAGGATTCGTGGTGGTGCAGATCGACGGAATGGGGACGAACAACCGGTCGCGAGCGTTCCACGATGTTGCCTGGCACGACTTGAAAGATGCGGGCTTTGCAGATCGCATCTTGTGGCACAAAGCAGCAGCCGAAGAGTATCCGTGGTACGACATTTCGCGTGTGGGGATTTTCGGGACATCGGCGGGCGGGCAGAGTGCGATGGGTGCACTCCTGTTTCACCCGGAGTTCTACAAGGTTGCAGTTGCCAACTCGGGCAGTCACGACAACCGCATGGACAAGATCTGGTGGAACGAGCAGTGGATGGGCTGGCCGATAGGTCCGTGGTATGCGGAGTCGTCGAATGTGGAAAATGCCTGGCGGCTGCAGGGCAAACTGATGCTCGTGATGGGTGAGATGGACAAGAACGTTGATCCGTCGACGACGCTTCAGGTGGTGGACCGGTTGATCAAGGCGGGAAAGGATTTCGACCTGCTTTTCGTGCCCGGCGGCGGCCATGGAGCGGGCGGCCGGTACGGCGAACGGAAGCTGATGGACTTCTTTGTGCGGAATCTACTGGATGAGCCGACGCCGGATTGGAATCAGTTGCCGGACAATGTATCGCCGAAGGATTGACTCGCTATAAACAATTGCTAACATTACGCTTACGGCCGATTCTCCGACGCCAAGTAGGGTGCCGAGGCAAAAGCGGCTGAGGGCCTGAGTCATAAGAACCTGATGGTCTGATTTTTTCTTCTTGCAATAAATACAAAATTGCATTCATATTTCAGTACTAAGTTGGATGTTTAATTGCGTTCTATGTATCCATCGATGCCGCGGTAAACGGTTTCTGGAGAAAGCGAGCGCAACAGGAAGAACTGCAGCATCGATGCGGAGGACGGCAAATGCATCGACTGCCGGGACGAAAGCTCATTGAGTGAGGAGAGACGGTATGACGCCCAGATGTTTTCCAGTGCTGAGCCTGCTGGCTGTAGTGGTGCTTGCGATTTCCTTGAAAGCCGGTGCGCAAGCCGGGTCGCAGGGATCGGTGCATGTGGTGGTGACCGACGCCAGCGGCGGTGTGGTACCCGGAGCCGCGCTGGAGTTGACAGACACGGCGACCAACGATGTGCGCAAAGCGGTGACGCGCCAGGATGGGAACTACACGTTTGTCAACCTTCTCATTGGCGAGTACAAGTTGACGGTTTCGCACCCGGGATACGAGTCAGCCATTGCGACGCAGGTAACTGTGCACGCCGCGCTGACGACCGACGTCAACATCTCATTGAGGGTGGGCGGAGGCACGGAATCCGTCCAGGTAAATGCGAGCGAAGCCTCGTTGTTGGAATCTTCTTCGAATGTGATTGGGGCGGTCGTGAATTTGAAGCAGATTGAAGATCTGCCGCTGGGCGGACGCGATCTGACATCGTTTGCGACCTACACACCAGGTTATAGCGGCGATAACGGCGGCGCGGGCGAGTGGAATGGCCAGCCTTTGATCAGCCAGGGGACAAATATCGACGGCACGATCGGTTCATCGAGCCGGATGAAGATTTTCGGCAATGCCGAACCGGCAGTGACGCCGCGCATTGAAGACATCTCAGAGATGACGGTGCAGACAGACCAATTGGATCTCGATCAGGGATTCGGTCAGGCGCTGATGCAGTCGAATTTTGTCACGCGGCGCGGGACCAATAGATTTCACGGACGCGCGTTTAACAACTTCCGCAACGATGGGCTGAATGCGAACTCGTGGGCGAACGATGCAACGGGGCAGAAGAAGGCCAAGGAGATTTACAACGACTTTGGCGCATCGGTGGATGGGCCGATGCTCAGGGACAGGCTGTTCTTTTTTGGCAGCTATGCCGAGCGATATATCCCGGGAAGCTTTACCGCGAGCAATGGCTACCTGACTCAGGCGGCGCAAACAGGCAACTTCACGTACACAGGCACCGATGGCAATGCTTACACCGAGAATGTCCTCGACATCGCGCACAGCTACTCGGCGAGTCTTCCGGGCACGGTGAACTCGGTGGTGGGGACACAGCTAAGTGCGATCAATGCGGCGGTAAGCTCGGGCACGACTTCGAGCGGGTCCGATCCGAATGCGAACACGGTCACGTGGAACAATGCAAACACGAATACGTACTACTTCCCTTCTGTACGGGTAGACTACAACGCTACGCAAAATGTACGCATGAGCCTGTCGTGGACGATGACGTACAACACGCAGCCTGGCGCAACGGCCGCACCCTTTCCCGGAAGTCAGTTCAGCGACATGGTGGCGGGCAACAAAACCAAGGACTATACCTCGTCGTACTCTCTCGACTGGAACATCACACCGCAGCTGATCAATCAGTTCAAGATCGGCTTTCTGTACGACGCGTACATGTATGCATACAACGCGAAGCCGCTGTATCTGAATCAACCGACTGTGAACTGGGCGTTGCCAACCTCGCTTGTTGCTTCGGGGGAGACATTTCAGTTACCGATCACGTCGTACTATCCGGCGTTCAGTCTCAATGATGCGGTGAATTATCAGCGGGGCTTGCACACGCTCAAGTTCGGCGTGACCGGATATCACGAACAGGATCACTACTGGAATGCGCCGTCCGGCTTCCCGAATTACAACCTTGGCATCGCATCGGGAGATCCGGCAAGCAACGCATTCACAACCTCCGGCACATCGGGCGGACAATGCAACGGATCGGGAACCCTGCCGTGTGCCAATTCAAGCACGCTGAACGAAGCATTGCAGCTGTACGCGACGTTGACTGGCCGCATCGACAATGCCGGCGGAACAGACGCCTACAACACGAAGACAAATACTTACTCGAAACCCGGGTCTATCAGCTCGTATGCGCTGGATGAAGCGACGCTGGCGTGGGGTTTCTTTGTGCAGGATTCGTGGAGAGTGAAGCCTTCACTGACGTTGAACTATGGACTGCGCTGGGACTTCACCGGGCAGAGCACAGACAAGACGGGTGCCTATCACAATGCCGATCCGGGCTCAGTTTATGGACCGACCGCGATCGGAGATCTCTTTCACCCGGGTCAGCTTAACGGCAACCAGAACCCCATGCTTGTGGCACGGGCCCGGGCTTACGATCCATTTCATACAACGCCGCAGCCGGCGATCGGCTTCGCGTGGAACCCGAAGGTCCAGGACGGGACGCTTGCCAAGATTACCGGGGGCGACAATACAGTGATCCGGGGCGGGTTCAGTCTCCGCCGTTTTACGGAACCGTATCAGTACTACTGGAATAATGTGTCCGATCAGGGCTCGTTCTTCTACCAGAACTTTTCGTTGACGGCGAATAACACCGGGACATCAGGCACCTTTGCGCCGGGTTCCCTTTCGCTGGGCGACTCTTTACCGGGCTATCTGTTGAATCCGGCGGCCTACCAGCAATCGGCGCCGGAGTCGGAGTTTACATTCCTTGGCAACTGTCCGGGATGCGGCAACGGCGTGACTGGAATCGACACGCATATTCAGCAACCTTACAGCGAGAGCTGGAACTTCGGCATCCAGCGGGAATTTGGCTCCCGCGTCCTGGAAGTTCGATACGCCGGTAACCGCAATATCCACCAGTGGATCAACAACGACACGAACGAAGTGAACATTTTTGAAAATGGTTTTCTGACGGAGTTTCGGCAGGCACAGGCGAATCTGAATGCGTATATGGCGGCAAACCCGGGCTGCGCAAACAACGGGACGTGCAGCTTTGCCAACAACGGCATTGGAGGACAAGGCAACCTGCCCATCATGAATGCAGCATTTGCAGGCGAGGCGACGGGGGGCCCGGGAATTCCGTTGGCGGACTACGGCAATGGTACGTTCATCAACTACCTGCAGACCGGGCAGGCGGGTGCATTTGCTGGAGCACTTTCGGGGATCAGCGGAACCACCACGTACTTCTGCAACCTGGTTGGATCGTCGTTTGCGCCCTGCGTGAACAACGCAGGCTACACGGGGGGAGCAGGGGCGGGGCTGCCGATCAACTTCTTCCAGGCAAACCCGTTTGCAGCAGGCTACCAAACGCAATATATGAATGCTGGCGGCTACTCCAATTACCATTCGCTGCAAGTGGATCTGCGGCAAGGACAGTGGGGTGGACTGCAATACGATGCCAACTACACCTGGAGTCACACACTGGGCTTCGGTGTGAATACAAATGGGCCGGGCGGGGTGACCTGCGGCGGGTATGACGGCTGGTGCGCATGGCCCGACACGTTTACGCTGCGCAATACGCGACTAGCGTATGGGCCAGCACAGTACGACATTCGGCATACGTTCCACTTCACCGGGACGTACGATTTGCCGTTCGGAAAAGGCGGGGCATTCCTGAATAGCAACGACATCGTGAGCAAGACATTGGGCAACTGGACAGTGGGAACGATTGTGACGTACCAGACGGGAACCCCGCAGGAGTTGAGCAGCGGCAACCTCACATTCAACGACTACGGCGATGGCGGCATCCGGCTGAATAACGTGACGGTGTCGCAACTGCAGAAGGCGATCGGCGTGCATCGCGTTCCCGGCAAGACGTATGCCCTTCTGATCGATCCAAAGTACGTGCAGAATCCGGATGGTTCGGGTGGCGCGAATTCACAATACCTTCTGCCCAACACGACAGCCGGAACATTTGGCAATATCATCTACCTCCACGGACCGCATGCTTTCTACAATGACTTGTCGCTCTCGAAGACATTCCCGATCTTTGAAGCCTTGCGGTTCAAACTGCAGGCAGAAGCGACCAACGTGTGGAATCATCCGGTGTTCGGTAATACATCCGGTTCGTTCGGCGGGGCTCCCTCGTACGGAGGGGGATACGTGCTGAACAACGGCTTTGGCACGAGCGGAGTGACGAACACGGCGCGCATTATCGAGTTCCGCGCAAATATCGAGTTCTAGCGCCGCCGAAGAGATGGGTGCACTTGCCGCGTTCTGGACTGCCGGAGCGCGGCAATCCATTTGAGACCTGGTTTCGAAAGGCCTTGGGATCCATCGATGTATGCTAGGAGAGATGCAAAAGGCGATCCGAATCTGGAAGATGGCAATCGCGGGAGTCCAGAACGAATCGCCGCACGATGAGCATCCATGAGAAGAGAAGGGCCGGAGAGCCGAGGGATATGGCACGGTTAGCGACCAAGGCAACGAAGGGATTAAGAAAGCGCTCGACCAAGGCAGAGCATGGGACAAGCGTGGGGATTGCAGTCGAGCGGATCCGGGACCTGATCGTCCATGCCAAGCTGGCGCCGGGGACCTGGATTGTTGAAGGCGACCTTTGCGAACACCTGAACATGAGCCGCACGCCGGTACGGGGCGCGCTGTATCTTCTGCTGCGCGAAGGCTACGTGATTGAGTACCGCAACGCGAGCAAGTCGCGCATGATTGTTGCTCCGCTGACGAAAGAAGATGCGAACGAGCTTTACCCGATCATTGGGCGCCTGGAAGGACTGTCGGGGCGCAGAGCGGCGGCATTGCCGGAGAAGGATCGCAACGACCTCGCGGCAAAGCTGAAGAAGGTGAATGAAAAGCTTGCCAAGATTGCGCGAGATCGCGAACATCATGGGCCGGATATCTTCGATCTCGACCATGAGTTTCATCGCTTGCTGCTGGCGGCGGGATCAGGTCCCCGGCTGACCGCGCTACACCGGGCGATTGAGCCACAGACAGAACGCTACTGGCGTCTGTACGCGAGTTCAATCATTGGTGAGCTGCACATTTCAGTGCAGGAGCACGAAGAGATCATTGCTGCTCTTCTGGCCGGTGATGGCGATCGACTGGAACGCGCGTTGTACATCAACTGGGAAAACGGATGCAAGCGACTTGCGAAAGTGATCGATCTCTTCGGCGAGAAGGGCAACTGGTAGCAACCGGGCTACCAGTCGATCCGGCGAATATCTTCCAAATTCCTATGCGGTGAAGCGTGTGCTGGCGACGGCCACGCTGGGGCGATTAGCCTGGGCAAAACGAAAGGCCTCACGGGTTTCGGCCAGTTCTCTTCCCTCGACCTCGAGAC
>Ga0335069_10005894_pt1 | contig 17933 bp, 22 predicted proteins | sample Lox_Sample_11_FD_206714 | JGI IMG/M metagenome (GOLD analysis project Ga0335069, IMG submission 206714) | Soil microbial communities from Loxahatchee National Wildlife Refuge, Florida, United States - Lox_Sample_1.1 | ecosystem: Environmental > Terrestrial > Soil > Wetlands | place: USA... | reverse complement strand
GCGATTCTGCTCATTTGCAGCAGAGCCGCCTGAGTATATTCGTTGGAGCCACTGAGGCCGATGCCGTAGCTTAGGGATAGCGCGTCTTTAGTCTCGCGGACGATGTTTCCGTCGAGAGCTACGTCTTCAGTAACCTCTGATTCAGAATAGGTGAAATTGGGTCTGCATAACAGCAGTGCACGTTGTCTGGATTCATTAAGAGCCTGCTTGGCCAATTGTACGCCTTGGAGACCTCCCTCTCTGAAGTCTGCGAATGTCGTGATGCCAGAGGCTAGCATGTCGAACGAAGTCTGTGATATCGCTTCGCGAATCGATTCGGGGGATTCGTTGGCTAACAGCTGTGACTTGATTCCGTGAAGCGGATGCACCAGTTCTTTTAGTCCCCTTCCAGCTCCCACATCCTTTGCTACGGAATCGCCGATATGGGTGTGTGCATCGATGAGACCCGGGATGGCCAATAGGCCGTTCCCATCTAGCGTAACGGCTGCAGCGCGAACGTCAGGATGCCCCTCTCCCAGGTACCGAATCTTATCATTCTCGATCAGGAGACTGCCCCGGTCGATTTGCTGGAATGTGTCGCCTGCCAGAATCGTTACGTTTGTAACGAGGGTTTGCCTCATCTACTTTCACGAATGTTAGGCGATATAATACATCCAGCCCTCGCATGCCGTACGTGCTCCAACTCCATGGTTGCAAGTTCTGCGGCTTTCCTACCTGTCTGAGCTCGTCCGATGCCAAACTTCAACGGTAGCCCGTTAGGTGGATAGTTGCTGAGTTTCGCAGAAACGTTTTCTTCACTTAGGTTAGGGGTCACGGCCATGAAATTGTCCCCACCCAAGTAGAAGAGAAGGGAATCTAACTGTCCGAATAGCGTCATCAGATCAAAATGTGAATGTTGCAGTCGGATCGAAGTCTCGAACGCGAAACTGTGGTCACTTATGTGGGTTATTCCGTCAACGTCGATATGAATGATCTGTGCGTATGCCTCATCGAGCGTCAGCGTTTCTTTCACAGCTAGAACGCTCCTTCGGTCCTCGGACTGAGCGCTTCCTGTCGCTTGGAGCATTTTTGACGCCTGCACTTGCGCTTTGAACGGGGTGATGTCAACTCCGATACCCATGCTCACTGTAAACGGGAAAAGTGCCTGCACGTTTGACTGAATTTCATTGTGCTCGGCTTGCGATATTCCGTTCGTCACCGCAAGCATCTCGTCAAATCTGTTGAAGAATACCAGACCGTTCTTCATGGAGAAGCTGGTCTGCAAGGTCGAGTAAAGATCAGCTTGAAGCACCTGCAATCGGTGTTCGCGATCGTTACCTAATGTGCTGGTCCAGGGTCCGTAATTGTCAATTTGGATCAGCGTAATTTGAACACGAGGTTGAATCATTCCGCAAACACCGGGTAATTTGCAGTTTCTCTGTTCAACAGGCGGTTTCGTACTCTCACTAGCGCGAGCGCCGCCTCGACACTACGGTTTGCATACTCCTCAGCCCGCGCCTCCGCGTGGGCCCAACTCTCCCGGGGACCCGAAACGCCGAGCGCTACGGGCTTGCGAAATTTAATCGAGAGATCCGAAATCCGGTCTGAAAGTGCAGCCGCGATAATCTCGTCATGACCCGTCTCACCCTTCACGATTGCACCCAACGTCGCCACTGCGTCGACGTCCTCTTTCTCCAGCAACTCCTGAACAATAATAGGCATGTCGAATGAACCTGGAACCCTGCAGACATACGTGATCCTAGCGCCAAGCTCTCTTGACCGTTTGACACCCTGATCGAGCATCCGTCTCGTGATCTCTGGATTGAAATCCGCTACGACCAAACCTAAGTTGACAATTGGCAGCACTAACTCACGCTCGGGTAGGACAAGGTCGGATGGCATTCGGACGAGGCGAGGTAATGCCTCACAAGTTGTTCGCCGTCAATAATGCAAAGACCGTGATCCCTAGCGTAGGCACTCGCACCAATCATGCCGAGTGCACGATGTGTCTTCCCATCAAGCATCTCACAAATAGCGGCCGACGGAGTGAGGCCGGCTAGTCTACAAAGCTGGAGGGAGAGTTCCGTATGACCACGTCTACGGCTAAGGGAGCCATCTGACTCAAGGAGAAGGTGAACATGCCCCGGCGACTTGAATTGTCTAGTGAACTCTAACCGGTAGTTCGGGTGATTCTCTAACACCATTTTGGAGACCTTCCCCATCTCCCGAATCGTGAGAGCTCTATCTTGATCCGTAACTCCGGTGAAGGTTCTACGATGGTTGATAGTTATGGAGAAGGCCGGCCGGTCACCATACGGCTCCTTCTCTTCGACCAAGTCACGAAGAACTGGAAAACGCGTAGCTGAGGACGCGAATATATCTTGGAGAAATCCTAAGCCTAAACGTTCCCCGACCGTACGGTCGACCGTGAGGCAAAGCAAACCACCAGCATCACGTCGCATGACTCTAACGTGCTCTTCTGAAACCAGCTCCGACGCAACAATGAGATCAAACTCATTCTCCCGTGTGCTTGAATCGTGCAGCAGAACGAAATTTCCTTTCCGGAACTCACCGATTGCAGGTTCTAGCTCGCTCATGATTTCGTGCATCAGCAAGTTTTCACCAGGACGGGGATTGACCGCGCCGATATTTAGTGATTACTTGGATTTCAGTAACTACTTGAATCTGTGTTGATCGTCCCACTGCTTGCGCGGCTCGGCGGATTAACGACTATTTCTCATCAGATCGTAATCTAAGCCAATCCATACGACGCTGGCTACGCCGATGATTACGCCGGCGGCCAACCACGGGAGATACGTATAGCTTGTCCAGGTCCACCAGTTATCAACAATCAATATGATTATTCCTAGTGCGATTGCAAGATAGGATTTCACACTGTTCATCTGAAACTATTGAGGGTAAGTCGGTCAAGGTTAAAGAGGTTAACGCCTCGCCGTGAACTTCAAGGCATCATTTATCTTCCTAATTTATAGTAATCACGTAGCGATCCGACTTGCATAGAGTGAACGTTAGCGTTGTGAAGGAGGCGCCTGTAGCTGAAGAAGATTCTAAGGGGGCAAGAATAAAGTGGCTTATCAATGAAGGTGATGGGGCTCCCAATTTTCTGATGCGCCATTTCGCAATAGAATCCGAAGGCTTCACTCCGTATCATCAACACGACTGGGAGCACGAGGTCTACATTCTGGAGGGGCATGGCAAAGTACGCTATGAAGATCGTGAGGAGAGAATAGAACCCGGCGACGCCATACTGATTCCAGCCGGCAAGAAACATCAATTCAGAGCTGGTTCGGAGCCGTTGAGGTTCCTGTGCATCGTTCCCAAGTGACCTGCCAAGATCCATTAGGCTGAAATTTGCGCGATATCAGCAGGCATAGAAGATGTTGTACAAGTGTTATGGATTTCGACTCCAACGAGCTTAAGCTATACTACTCCTCACGACTGAACCGAATCCCTTGAAACTATCCATGTTCTGGTTGGTTCTCGTTCTCGTCTGTGCTCTGGTGGCGCCAGTCCATGCGGACCAGCTTTTCATCAAGTCGTTTGGATGCTACAAGGACGGCGCGTGGCGGGCAACCTGCAAAGCGGTCATCGTACTCCCAGCCCTCACTGGTCCAACGTCGCTAAACGTAGCCATCACCGAGTACGTGGATGGAAATAGTTGGAATTCACGCACTTTCTCCTACGTGACGTACACTTGGGCGTTTACAGCCATAGATACGTTCAGTTTGGTTGGATTGAGTCCTGGTGATCACTCGATTTACGCCGTCATTAACCTTCAAGTAAGTTCGGGATTTCCGCCGATTCAAAGTTCTCTCTCTGGACAGACACCTCTCGCAACAATAAGCGTGGGCTAGAAGCATGCTGTTGCCCGGTAGAGTTGTGGATGCAGAATGATTAAATTCTGTCAAGGTATTTTTGTCAATTGATGCGCCACCATAATGAAATCTTGCTACTTGTAACGAGTATAGCTACACTCTGCACAATCCCTGCCGTCACTTCGCAGAGCTCGGGATGCTACTTTACAGCGATGAATCTTTACGGTCCTCCCAGCGTCCAACAAGGGCAGAAGTTTGACGTTCAGACGTTGTTCAGCGTAACGTGCACAGGAGCCGGATTCTACACCGTGAGAGCCGACCTGGCGGATGCCAGAACCGGACAAATTCTTTCAACTAGCCGAACAACATACTCAATACTTGGCCCCTTCGCTGCCGTAATTACGAGTAGTGCCGTAGCCCCGAGAACAACAGGATGGTGGTCATTACAAATGAACCTTTATGTCCTGAGTTTGAGTGGGGTTCCCGCTGCACCACAATCTCAGCAGATTTTTGGACTAGCGATCATACCTACTCAGTCGAATCAAACGTCTCACGGTAACTGGACAAGTCATTGAACGATCGTAACTCTTCTCCGAGCTTCGCAGGTTCGTCCACGACTGCATTATTGAATTCACTCACACTTACGCGCATTTGCACGACTCAAGAGACCGGCTAGAACTCTGTGAACAGAAGCCGGCTCGACTCGATTGTAGGCTGACATCTATACGCTGAGTTCAAGGAGATCGCTACTGAGAATGACTTCCCCCTCGAATCCATCCTTAACGCTCTGAACCGTTTCCTTTTCCTTCCCCTTCAATTGGGGAAAGAGATGAGTCAGTACGACCGTTCTTACGCCCGCTTGGTGCGCGAGCTCTCCAACTTCTGATGGTACAGAATGGTTCGTTATTCGTGCCATTTCCTCCATATCATCTGGGAAGGAACATTCTTGAATTAACAAATCCGCACCCTTTGCCAACTCAATCAATGATTTGCATGGCCTCGTGTCGCCGCTGATTACAACCGAACGTTGTGAATTTTCGATTCTGTAAGCGTTAGTAATGGCGCGTCCGTGCTCCACCTGCGCCATGAGGACGCGATATCCTTCTGTTTCGTAGACAACCCTATCGGTAGCGTCGAATGCAGCGATATCCAATCCCTCCTTTCTTATTAGTCGGACAATCTCTGGTGCATACGGGTATAGCTTCTCGAACAGCAATGCGCAAAAATCAAGAGTCCCGGGTGGTCCGTAAAGGTACGTCCGGTCTTTCTTTCCGAGGAGGTAATTGCCGAAAACCAGAGAGGCAAAGTCTAACGTGTGATCAATGTGAAGGTGAGTCAGGAATATCCTGCTAACTCTCGTCGGATCGAAGCCCGCTTTCATTAGCCTTGTTCCTGTTCCGGGACCACAATCGATCAAAAGCAGTTCGCCATTCACCTCGACCAGTTGGCCCGGAGAAGATCGATCCGGATCTGGCACGGAAGCGCCTGAGCCTAGGATTACAACTCTCAATTCGAGTACCTTTCAAAAGTTTGAAGCAGCTCTCACATTTCTCATACGCTATATTGCTTTCCTTGCACCCCATAACCTGACGGTAATCAGATCAGGAATACCCTCCAAGAACGGATAGCTTATATTCCGTTTTTTTGCAGTAGCTGACGTACTTAGTGAGCTGGTAAGAAATTTCCTATGAATCTTCGGACGATCGTAATTGGCATCTTACTTACAACCCTCATCCTCCCATTCTTGTCGTTACCCCTAGTCACAAGCAGCCAAACGACCGCCACATCTACTACGATGACCATTGCACAACCTCCTTCACAAGGTCAATGTGGAATCCTAACGCTCGCCTTCTCGGCCCACACCGGTGAACAAATAATCGGCACTTACGGTTCGGATGTTTCGATTAACTTCTACATCCTATCCCAAACCGACCTCGGTGCCATACAGAATTGTCGACTTGGACCAAGCGCCAGACCCATCTTCATAGAGGAGAAGTCAGTAGGTCACAATAATCCGTATAGATCGTTGTCCTTCCCTGCGGACGGAATCTACTACTTTGTATTCATGTTTGTCAGAGGCCCAACCCAGCTAACGAAAGGGTATGCAACCATCGAACTGAGCTATCCTTCCTCGGTCGTGATAATGGGCACTACAGGAAGTGCATCTATTTCTATGACGTCAACGATGGTTTCTGTCACATCCACTTCGAGCGTAATTTCGCTCTCTGCCAGCTCAACACTTACGTACTCTGCGACATCTACATCACCCTCCTCAACAGCGTCGACAACAGTGACTCCTGCTGCAACTACGTCGACATCTGTCGTGGCTGAAACGAGCGCTCCGTCGGGTTTCTCGATTTTTGGGTTCGAAATGCCCCTCACAAGCCTACTGATGGTGATTGCGGTGATTGTTGTTGCCGTTGGAGGATTGATTGGAGCGACGTTGTTTAGGAATAGTAAACGCCGAACACTCTCGAACTACTTAGCTAGGATAGACTCAACATTTAATGAGTTCGCGGTCGATCGAGAAGAATGCAGAACTCGCCTCGAGAGACTCAAGAGCGATGTGATCGAGATGCTTAACAAAGGCAAGATAGACGAGGGCCACTTTCTAATGCTGGACGAGAAGATCTCCGAGTACATGAAAGAATTGATCCAAGCAACACCAAAGTATAAGCGAACCACTGGAACCGATAATGGAATTGCAGCTGGGCCGGCTGATCGTGGTACTTCTGTCGACCAGTTCAGATACTGTAGTAACTGTGGAGCCAAGATACCACTCGACGAAAAAGTGTGTAAGAAATGCGGGGCTACGCAGTGAGCTAGGTTATAAGCTCTCGACAAGTGACAAAGTACCGTATAGATGCCCTTAACGATTTACGCTCTCTCTGCGAGCAAGGACTCGCTGGAAATAGCACTTTCCCAGCTTGTCGAGAAGTATCTCCTTTTCCTTACCTTTTCCTCCTGCCGAACCGGCCAGATCCAGGGCGCGTTTGAATATGACTATTGCTTGCTCGTATTCGCGAACAGCCATACTGGCGTCACCAGCAATGATCAAATACTTAACTGCCTGATTCAAGTCACCTCCCTGGGCGAAGTGGTATCCTATTACCGACGCGTTTTGTTCGAGATTCTTTGAATAGACCTTCTCCATTGACTCAGCGATCTTTAGATGATACCTCGCTCTCCTCATTTGGATGAGATCTTCGAGCAACAATTCTCTGAGTCGATTATCTGTGAACATGAATCTGCTCTCTTGGTCAGGAACTTCCACGATGAGACCTTGAGCAATCATCGTTTCAAGGTTCTCCAGAACATTCTCCTCATTTTCATGGACACTTTCGCGGAGCACGGCGAAATCGAATTCGGTACCAATCACGGCAGCAAGGGTGAGCATGCTGACCACACTTGGTTCAAGCTTTTTCAACTTTGAGCGAAGACTGGATTTTACCGATTGAGATGACTGAGCTGATTTGTCTGCTGGTTGCAGTGAGATTGAATATACCAGTACCGGGTATTGCACATTCTTTAACTCACGTTCACCCAGTTCAGTAATCTCATATTCCAGCTTGTTCCACACCTGAGCATATACCTCACGTGAGATGCAGATCCCCCCAGGGGTTGCTAAGGGTTCAATGCGGGATGCGATGTTCACGGCGTCTCCGTAAACATCTCCTTCACGAAAAACTACGTCTCCGACATGAATTCCGATTCGAAGGAGAAGTTTCTTCTCTTCTAAGGGTGTATCAACCGAGAGAGTCCGTTGAATATCAATCGAGCATTGGACTGCCTGCAAAGCGCTCGGAAACTCAACCAGAAAAGCATCACCAATAGTCTTTATCTCATGACCTGAATGTTTAGCAAGGATCGGTCGAACGGTCTGTCGTTGAAGTTCCAATTTCTCCAACGCAAGCGCTTCGTTCTCCTGTGTCAACGCAGTGTAGCCTACGATGTCAGTGAACATTATAGCTGCCAGTTTACGCTCTTCGGTCAACTAGGACCGGATGGGAAACTAGTAAGGATGGAGATAAAGTCTTCCAGGTTCAAGAGCTACTCGGTCTCATGGTTCACTCAAACAGTAATCGATGCGACATATTTCGGCATTAGGACAGTCTATGTCGATCAAGTTCAACCGCTGTGTCGGAGTATTCCCTCGCATACATTTTTCTAATGATCATGTATCGCTTAGATTGTTCCGGCAGTTCCTTCTCGTATATCACTATGACGCCGTCAAATAGGTCAATCAGTGCCTGTTGTTGCTGGTCCGTTACCATGAGCGGATTCATGGTTACAATAATAGTGAAACCCTCTGATTTTCGTTTCACTAGAAACTCGTCTAGCCATCTTCTTGCTGCAAGAGCCTTATGCTCTAGCAGTACATCAGAGACCAGTTGATCCAAGATAATGAGTTTCTTCCACCCATTATCCATAATCGGTTGCATGGCCTTCGATAGAGAGATATTGAAGTCATTTGGGTTCTGTACGTCCATGATTTTGATGATGTTGCTTCCTTTCAGGATTTTGTCAGCCCGTGGAGTAAATGCGTAGAAATTTTCTTTGAATCTGCTCGTTAATGTACGCGTTTTAAGCACGTGACGAGAAACAAAGAAGACAGAAAACTCGCTGCTGATAGAAGACGAGATTATTCTTTCGATTAAGAGATCCTTTTCGTCATATGGGGGTGACACTACGATTATAGAGTGCCCTACTGGGACGCCTCCTCCTAATGATCTGTCAATTTCAGTGTAACCCGTTGGAATGGCAAGAATCTTCTCCGAACGACTTTCTCGACTTGAGATTCTACCTTTCTTTCTTAACGTTAAAGTTACGGAGGCAGTTCCGATTCCAATCGCAACCAATGATCCTCCAACCTCAAGAACGGTTTGCGGAGCCAGGTGAAACGTGTTTGCGCTTGTTTCTGGTGTCCACGTGGATGAAGATAATACTGACGTAGAGCTGGCGGAGTTAGTCACAGAAGCCGTGACTATCTGAATTGGAGCTGAGCGCGTAACGACCTGAACCGTGTACGTTCGGTTATCGATGCTGAGGGTGTATACCCCAGCGAAAAGCCATGCCTTTACATCCAATCCCCAAGGTCCCAGTGTTACTGGCGATCGCATATTGCTCGTAATCGTGATGTCCCACGTCTTATTTCCCCACGGATCAGGTATGCTCCCTAGGCCTAGACTATTACTAGCTAGAAGCTGATGAGATCCATGCGACGATATGTCGACACGCGCCAGAATATTGTCTGTGGTTGACGTGCAAGTTACCCGCATGGATACATTCAACTGAAAACTTCGATCAGCGATCAACTTATCCTTCGGTAAATTTGTGCCCAGGATTCTTACCGTGCCAGTGACCGCGTAAGCCGCGTGCATCCAAACGCCTAGAATGAGCAGAGTCAGAAGAACGTGGAAAGCGTACTTCTGCATGATCATCCCTCTGTGAGCTTTAGATTTCGACTCTTACCCGACCCTTCTTTATCATCACTTGATTTTTCTCGTCTACGAAGACAACGAGGTCGCCTTTCTCAAGCTTAACTACCTCTCTCACAGCTTTGGGGATAGTTACTTGAGATTTTCCAGTGATCCTGGAACTTCCTAGGATTCTCATAGTACGGCTTCACAGAAGTACGAAAGTAATGATGTATGGTAAGCATGATGTAACCAGCCGCCCTAATTCTAAGTGACAGCTCCGATTGCAACCAGGCGCCATCGACCACTCGACGGACCTGTGAAACCTATGACGCTTCGAGTCCTTGCATGATCAGTATTTCCGAGAAACTAGGCAACCAGACAGACGAGTTGTCGATGATTGAAGTAGGTTGAGGCAAGGCAGAGAGGACATCGATTCTCCTCGTCTGAGACTACTACTCGAATGCCACATTCAGGACACAGATGTGGAATCATTTTGCGTCACTGACCAGCAATTGAATTCTGCATATTATCCTCTGTGCATATTTCTACCAGAGAACAGGACTAGAAGATTTCAGACGACAAGTTGACTGGAAATTGACTGGCTAAAATTAAGAAGCATGGATGGGCATAATGTCGAGCGACTTAGGAAGATGACGTTGGAATAATGATTGGGAAGGTCACCAGTTCCACCAAATTTAAGGCAATTCAAATTTGTTTCAGACCGCTAACATGTTGAATTGATCGATCCTAGTCTCGCATGTAGATCGTTTGGTAAATAGCATATTGATATGGCTAGACAAATCGCTAGATGACACTACCTCAGTTACATGTAACTTAAGCACACGCTAACCATAATACCATGATCGGGCCGACAAGAGTGAGTGATACGAGTAAAGTCAGGTCGCAGGCGGACTTGATTCTTGAGGCAAACCGAGCGATCCAATACGTAGCCGCAATTGACTACAGCAACAAAGTGATTGAATCCAAGAGCCGCGATACCCTCTCCCTAGCGCTACCTCAGGAGAAAGTTAGAGAATTCGTATCTATCGGACCCCTACTCGTAATGGGCGCGTTAGGTCACAAGTTGGAAACATCATGTGGCTGCCTAAGTTTTGTTGTCGGAAGATTCGCGAAAGCCCAAGTCGTGATATACCAGCTACGTACCGAAATGATTGTTCTCGTCACAACAATAATCGGAATGGATGAACTCGAAGAAATCGCCTCTTTTCTACATAAATCAGAAAAAAGGCTGCTGGCCTTACCGAGAGTAACCTCTACCTCATGACTGATACGTCAACAGCCAGTCTGTATTTGGCGAATAGTTCCGTATGCACGATTATGCCTTTGGCCTTAACTACGCGCTTGACGCTGTATCTCAAGTAGAATCGACCGCCAACCGAGGATTTACCTTGACAGCTGCTCATGGCTTGAAATGTCCTATCTGCAGATCGAATGACAATGTCCCGATATTCTACGGATTTCCCTCACAGCATGTACAACGCGCCGTTGAAAGAGGCGAGATTGAACTAGGGGGGTGCGTTATACTCGAGGACCGCCCTTCTCGGCACTGCAAGAATTGTGGTCACTACTTTAGTCTACAGCAATTTGACTTCAGGAGCTCTCGATGAAGTAACCTGTTCCTCTCCACAAAGACTTGGAGGTTTGGATTCAATCTCGATCGCGAGTTGAAGATCACCGGCGTGCACCTTCTCATCTGCGGCAATATCTTCGAGGAGTCGCTTTGCCACAACGTCGATTCCGCTAATTGCTTCTAGGTGCGCATGTGCCTGCATAACATATTCCTCTCCGACCTGATCCTCGTACCGAACTAGGGCCTTCATTGCATCAAGAATAGACATACCTCCGAGGACGTTTTCCTTCATCATTCGTGCTGATGCCATTGCCTCAGTATACATGGAACCCATCCCATTTCGACAATCCGTGACAGGTCTAGGGCCGTTCTCGTAATCTTCACTCATCTGTTCGAGGATTTCTCTATGGTTTCTCGTCTCCAACATAATCTTGCCGAGGAGGAGTCTAACTCGCGTATCCCTGGCTTTATCAAATAAGACTTCATACAGTTGGTATGTTGCATCTTCCAAGTGTGCTAAGCAGGAGAAGATTGAATCTACCATAAGTCTCAACTTTTAGCTTGGCATCAGTATGATCTCTTATGTGCCTGACTCACCCGCATAGTCATAACTTATTATCGCTTGGTCTACGCGATAAATAGAATATGAATACGTGACCATCTGAGGATAAAATCAACATCGATATGAGCAATGGGTCCTTATTACTTCAGACGCGCAGTTGGAGGTTCATGCCGTACCAATTCGATTTCGACCTGACCAAGGTATCCAGATCGTTCTTCCGGGAAGTCGCTGAAGCTGCGCATAGGAGAAGGCTTCATAGAAGAATCGGCGACGCGGCCGTGCACCTTCTTGAGCGATGTAAGATTCAGGAAATCACAGGTTTGGATTTTGCTCAGGCATTGACGTTGCTCGAAGACTTCATCGACATCCAAATGAAGAATGTTAGGGATCGAGAGCGATTTCTGAAGACTTCGAAACGAGTTCTGCTCCTGCCTCACTGTTCAAGGAAATTCATGGATAACAGGTGCAAAGCCGTATTCGATCCAAAGACCCCGTCATATAGCTGCTCCCACTGCTCACCCGACTGTTTAGTAAATCAAGCAACAACTGCTGGAGAGGCGAAAAACTACGATGTGTATGTTCTACCAGGAGGATCCTGTATACACCGCATTTTAGAAAGGGGAGGCTACGAAGCGTTGGTAGGAGTTGCGTGCGGGGAAGAGATAAGACTCGCGGATGGATTGCTTGATAGAACTGGTTTGCCTGGTCAAAATGTGCCTCTAATCAAGAATGGATGCGCAAACACAACTTTCAGTGTTGATGTCTTGCAAAAGATTCTCTGACTTCAAACTCAGGGTTCTTGAAGGTTACGCCATGCACATTACTTACCGTCGCGTAAAGATGGTTCATCCAAAGTGCTGAAAGGCCACAGCACAAGACGCGACGCACTGGCGCATAATGTTTTGCTCTTGTTCTTAAGCCACGTAGCTAGATACTGATCCGTATCGAGGGGATTATGCTGGACCTTCAAAATCTTCTTGGACCAGTGCAGACCGCCCTGGTTCCGGTTGTGCTATCTTCAACTGGCGGGCTTCTCTGCCTATTGGTTCAAACAAGATACGGAAGAATTATTGACCGTACTCGTGAACTACTAAAACTGAACTATGATACTGAAGTCGATATTAGTTTGGAGATGCTTTTCAAGCGTGCACGGTACGCGAAGTGGTCGTTGTTCGGACTGTTCTTTGGCATATCCTCGTTCCTCACCCTCTCACTAATCATCCTAGTGTCAATCTTATTTCCTGGAATGTTGCAGCCATATGTGATTGTAGCCGTCTTCCTAGTAGGCATGACATCGATGCTGATAGGAGTCTGGTATGAGGTCCTCGAACTGGGGGCATCTTTCAGAGGGTTAAGTCTAGATTACTCAAGGTACAAGGACAAGAAAGAATCTCGACTAGATCATACTTGATCCTCGGAACTGCTTTCACAGCTCGATGGGAGCTAAACAGTTCCTAATCCCACTGCTTGAAGAACACGTCTGGTGTTATCCGTGATCTCACCAAGTCTCTGGGACTCGTAGTAGTCTATCAGAAACTGCAATCCTTTTGTTGTCAGAACATAGGCTTTCTCCTGATCTGGCCTAATTCCACCATCGACTAGGCCGATTTTCTCAAGCATTCCTAGATATCTGCTCACAAGGTCTGGGTTAAGTTCTCCTTCATTCAGTATTGGCGTCTTATTCGCTCCTTTGTGAACGATTTCGAGAAGGCCAACAGCAGTTTCAAGGACCGGTATCTGCTCTGCAGTGTGATTTGGATTTTGAAGTGGATCGCGTTGACTGACTCTTGGCACTCTTCTCCACAAAGACGACTGAATGATTTCAAGTGTTTCAATGGTCTTCACCGGGGCATGGTCAACCGCGAAATCACCGTGTGCAATTCGGCCTATGAAGTGTCTAATTTCACTCGCTATTGCATCGGTGGGAGTGATTGGAATTTCTGTGATCTTACCACCCGAATATTGAAGTATGCGTTGATTTAAACAGTCAATGTCAAGAGTTGCATTGGAGCCAACTAAGACAACCTCCCTGATCATTCTAGGATGAAGGCTATTGAGTTCGATATGTGCGAAAACTCCGGAGTATTGGGCGAAGATATGGATGAGTTCGTTGTGTGTTGACTTTGTGTAAGCTCCAGCCAATCCACTCACTTCGTTGGGCGAGTCTCCCAAAAGCAGGCCTAGCATGCATACCGGCTCAGGCCCTAGATCGAAGAGTACGTCCTTGTCTGATAGCCTGGCAGCATTACTCCACCGTACACTCGCGTATTGAATCTTCCCGATATCTCCGCGCCTTACCATCTCAATCGTCGCCTGCAGCGCACGATTGAATCGCGCGTGATTGCTCTCTTCAATGATAAGCCCCTTTTCAGAAGCAAGGTCGATTAACTCACGACATTCGAATGAGCTTAGTGAAATCGGTTTTTCAACAAGAACATTCTTCCCCGCTTCCAGTGCCATCCTGATGAACGCGCTGTGCGTCGAGCACGGTGTCGCAATATGAACTGCTGAAATTTCCTCATTCTGTAATACGTCACGAATCTCGAGGGACAGTCGATCAGAGTTAATGGACGCCGTCTCCTGAGCCATGAGGAGCTCTCCCAGCGCGGGGACTGCTATGTCACAAATTTTGATCAGTCTGATCCGTCCGGTTTGTTCGGCGTCCAAATATCTCGCAGCGAGCTTTCTTCCCCAATTACCCGCCCCGATTATTCCGACACCGATGGAATTCAAACTATTACGCCCGATTGCGGAAATCCTAATAAGAGAAACAATAAATGGTCTTGTGATGTTTCATTCTAGACTAATCATCTAGATTTCTGGGACCTGAATCCGCAGATGATGCCACTCTTTATGGTAGAGCTCGCACGTTGCGCGTTAACGCCAACTCCGCTATATAGATCGGCATTCTCACAAGGCAACGCAAAGAGCTCTTGAAGAGTTCCCTGAAAGGGAACCTAGAGGCAAGGGAGTCAAGAAAAGCCAGCAAAGGATCTCGCATCCATGGTAGCTATATCCATTTCATCCGTTTTAGTTATATTCAACTACAATCTGTAGTTAGAGCATATAAATGACGGACCGAGGATAGAGTTGTTTTCTGAGATAAAGGTGGGAGTTATTTGAACTCGACTCCAGTGCGAATTATGGCGGTACTGATTCTCGTCTTTGCGACTGCTGGTGTGATCTCGAATATGAGCTTCGCAAGCGCTGTCATGTTCAATCCAATGGATAATTCAACCTTAACGACGATTACGTCCTTGACGACTGCACCATCATCTACGCTTGCTACGACGTCAGCAGAATCCTCGTCAACATCAATAACATTGACGACAACAACGACATCAGAGTCGACCTCACCAACTGAAACGATTACGTCGGTGACAACAACCTTGTCGACGGCTTCAACGCCCACAACAGCAGTCACAACTTCGACAACCGTGATTACGTCAACCTTCACAACTTCGAAGTCTACCCATCGGTGGAGTACGTCCTCACAAGCTTGGCAATCCTGTAATAGCTACGGTTACAACGGCTACAATTGCTACTCAAACTGCTACTATCAGAGCTATGGCTGTAATCCAGGCTACGGGTACGGATACGGTTACGGATATGGCTACGGCAACGGTTACGGCTACGGCGGTTATGGTAATGGCTATCCGTATCAGACCGCAATCGTCACAAGTTATTCAACTCTAACTGAAATAAGTATCACAACCTGGACATCGCTCTCAACTCAGGAGCCACTCATATTCACATCAACGTTAACCACTACGACCGTCGATACAACAATGGAGACAGGGCTAGGTGCCATTGCCGCGGTCTCCCTTGCGCTTTTCCTTGCGACCCTATTCACGATGATGAGACGAAGTTCTCAAAGTAGCACCCCCAAAACATACAACACACAAGTACGCGGAGGTTCCGCGCAGCCACCTACTGCGTCATTCTGCGCGCGCTGCGGTGCGACACTGGCGCAGGGCGATACCTTTTGTCGTAGGTGCGGTTCGAAACTGTGAGAATGCCTAACAATTGAGTTCCTTCATCGGTTAGATGACCGGTATTGAGTTTACTTTTCTAGGTCACGGAGCAAATTGCTCTAGCTTCGCATAGCTCTTCTTCTAGCGACGACTCTGTCACTCCGAAATCTGATCGAGCGTGACAACTAGCATTTCAAACGCTATGTCACCAGTTTTGCAGAGATGAAACCCTGAGAAATTGTACGGGGTCTAATCATGACCACACTGCACTCGCCCGCTAATCAGACTCTTCAGACGCTGCCCCACACCGCGCGAATTTACATAATAATTCCCACCCTGAACGAGGAGAAATCTATTGGTGAAGTCATAACTCGATGTAAGACTTCACTCGCTGAATTTGATTATGAGATAATTGTCGTCGACGGGTCGAAGGATGATACTGCAGGAATTGCGCGCAGCCTCGGTGTCACAATTCTTGATGAGAAGAGCTCAGGGTATGGCGCAGCGTATCTCACAGGTTTCTCATACGTTCTTGACAAGAGGGACTTTGAATCAGTAATCGTCATGATTGATGGTGATCTCACGTACGCTCCGGAAGAGATCCCTGCTCTCATTGCTCCGATCCTCGAAGGTCGGGCAGACATAGTGCTTGCCAATCGTTTCTCACACGCGTCAAACGCGATGTCAGTTCGAAATCGTTTCGGTAATCTTGCGATTTCAACAGTGATTGGTAATCTTTATGGTTTAGATATTCACGATTCGCAGACGGGTTTTAGAGCGATTTCAACAGATTGTTTGCGCGAAATGTTCCTTGAAGCTAAGGGTATGCCTCTTGCGACTGAAATGCTCGTCGAGGCCAAAAAGATTGGTGCAACTATTATCGAGTTACCTGCAACTTATTCGAGGCGAGTGGGTGATTCCAAGATACGCCCTCTCCATGATGGCTATGGAATCATGTGGACTACCCTCCGGTTGGTTTCTGAACTTAAACCGTTCGTGGTCTATGGGGGCATCTCATTCTTGTTCCTGGCAGCGGGTGCCATTTTCGGCGTTTACGCTCTAATAGGCTGGTATCAATGGGCATTCTTCGGACTGAACACTTGGCCGCGCCTGGGATCAGCGCTGCTATCAGTCATGTTCCTTGTCACATCCACGATTGTTTTCGTGCTTGGCATATTACTTGATACGTTACTACGGTCTCTAAGAGCTACGACTTATCGTCAAAACCTGTGGAGTCGACAAACTCCAAGAGCACCTAAGCACTACACGCGATCACTCAGACGGGAGCCCTGAGCGCTTAGAGGATTTGGGTTGAACGTCGTCCTAACTACGGACTATTTCCCACCCCACATTGGCGGAGTTGAAAGGGTCACCTATGAGCTTGCGACTCATCTTTCTCGAATGGGACATAGAGTCTCGGTTTTCACTCTGAGTTCCCAAAATTCAAAGCCAACTGAGAGGACTGACGGCGTAAAGGTTTACATGGCCAGATGCCATGATCCGACTGACATACTGGGTGTTCAGACCGCGTTCTCTTCGGCAGCTGGCCGCCTAATTAGAAACATATGCAAGAGGGAAGATGCTGACGTTATTCACGCGCACAACCTCTACTATTTTACGACGATCGCAGCAAGTGCCAACAAGAATTTGCTGAAACTTCCACTCGTAACTTCACTTCACATAGGGACAACATCTCGCCTTGACGGGAGTGTGCGCTTTTTGACAAAGATTTACGAGAGATCCGTTGGCAAGTGGATACTCGATCGGAGTGATCACATCATCGCAGTCAGTGACGCCGTAAAAAGATACGCGAGAGCACTCAATGTGGATGAAGGGAAAATCTCGGTCATCCCTAACGGTATTGACCTTTGTGAGAATAGCCCCAACCTCCGCAACGATAAGAAGACACATGTGCGGGTTGCTTTTGTGGGCAGGCTTATCTCAAATAAGGGTCCACAGTATCTTCTTCAAGCGGTTCCATCAGTTCTCCATGATTTCCCTGAAGTCGAGTTTCTGATTGTTGGCGGAGGACCTCTACAAGGCACGTTACAGAGTTACGCGGAGACGCTGGGCGTAAGCAGAAGCGTCCGATTTCTACCGGCTGTTCCCAGTATTTCTGCGTTCTTGAGAGAATGCGACATCTACGTTAGACCGTCCCTGACAGAAGGAATGCCGTTAACTGTGTTGGAGGCAATGGCCTCTGGTGTTCCAACGATTGCAACACGTATAGAAGGTACAAGAGAGATTATCACTCATGGTAAAACTGGGTTTCTCGTAGATCCGAAGAATGTTGAGCAACTGAGATTCTATGTTTCGAAGCTTGTAAGTGATCCCAAGCTTAGAATCAGAATCGGTAGCCAAGCGAGAGAAGCAATGGAAAAGCATAACGATTGGGCAGCTGTCGCATCTCAAACGAGCAAGGTATACGAGAACGTTCTCACACGAACAAGATGATTGAAATCCTTTGAGAGCTGAGCGAATTCATTGTCTCCAAAGTCGAGCCCCTCAACAATGTGGCAGCTTATGAAGAAATTCGCGGGCCGAATACTCGACTCGAAACGTTTTAGAGTC
>Ga0335069_10005893_pt1 | contig 17934 bp, 14 predicted proteins | sample Lox_Sample_11_FD_206714 | JGI IMG/M metagenome (GOLD analysis project Ga0335069, IMG submission 206714) | Soil microbial communities from Loxahatchee National Wildlife Refuge, Florida, United States - Lox_Sample_1.1 | ecosystem: Environmental > Terrestrial > Soil > Wetlands | place: USA... | reverse complement strand
CGTACAGACCATGCAGGGCGTTGCCGAACTCGCTCGGGGCAATGCCGTAGCGCAGGGCGAGTTTGGCGAAAGATTCGTCGGTGGATTTGGAAGCGACTGGCAGGCTGCCTGTCCCCATGGTATCCCCCTGAAATGAGGCTGATTCTTATGCTTGATGACGCGGATTGCAAACTCCAGCAAAGGTAAAAAGCGTGCAAAGCGCGCGCGGGGCGGTCGCGCAAGCATAGGATGGATAGTTTCACAGCCGGGTTGCAGGGAAGTTACAGGAAAAGAGGAAGATCAGGCGGAAAGCAGGGAGTCCGCGAACGGGGCACAACCGGCTGGCACCTAGCGGCTTAGCCGGGGGTCGTTCTCCCGGTCTGCGACCGCGAATCGACTGTGCTGTGGCCTGCGGTCCGCAGACCGCGCGTCCGGAAGATGTCAACCACCAGACAAAACGTCAGCATGCCGCCGAGAGGGATTCATCTGTGCGCACGTCCGAATCTATTACGGCCGGATACAGCCATGTATCCAGCTGAGAAGACAGGGGGACGAGGTCAGAAAAGCGTGAGGGATATTCTTCGGCGCATGAATACAAATGGTATGCGATTTGCAGACCGATCGTTCATGACGATGTTCTATCGACGGAGTGGGTGGTCCTCGGTATCGGGAGTTTTGTATGCAGAGAAGCACACCGAGGACAATTTACGCCGCAAAGAGGGCGGGGCCATTCCGGGGCGGGAAAGGGCCGCGCTTCCCCCGTGCGCTCTTCAAATGGTTTTGCGCGCCGGATCAAGAGACCGGCGGCTGGCTGATTTGCGCAGACCGGCTCAGCGTGACCGTCGCGTGCTTGATCACCCTGTCGGCGTGGGTTTGCGTGCCCGGCGTCCGAGCCCAAGGCTTCAGTTCGACTTTTTCCAAATCCAGCCTGCCAACAATTTCTGTGAGAGAGCTGCAAGTACCGGAAAAGGCCGTAAAGGCCTATGTCCAGGGCCTGGAGCGGCTCCAGCGAAATGATCCGGCGAAAGGCTTGTCTGATTTCGACAGAGCGCTCGAACTGTGCCCCGACTTCTACGAAGCGTATTACGGGCGAGGCGTTGCGGAGCTGTATCTGCATCAGCATAAAAGCGCGATGGAATCGTTCCAAAAGGCCATCGATCTGAGCGGTGGCCATTTTGCGCCGGCCAGCTTTGGATACGCGCTAACAATGGTGCGGGTAGGAAAACCCGAAGAAGCAGAACCGGTGGTAAGGCGCGGGCTAGACCAGGCACCAACGCTGGCCGAAGGTCATCTGGTTCTGGCCGTCGTCCTGATCGAGCTGCATCGCATAGATGAGGCCGAGAAAAGCGCCCGCGCAGCGCTCGAACTGAACGGGCACAGCTCAAAGCAAGCGTATTTGGCACTAGCGAATATTCATGCGCAACGTGGCGATTACAGCGCGGAGATGCATGACCTAGAGACGTACCTGAAGCTCGACCCTCACGCGCCGGACAAGCAGAAACTGATCGACGTAATGGAAGCAGCACGAAAGCTCGCCGCAAACCTGGCCAAATCACAAAAAGCCGAAATCAGCGCCGCGGCAATTCAACGCTAGCAAGATGATGTAGGAGGAGTGAGCAAATCGCGCCTGCAGCAAATTGCCTGCGAACGCACGGAGTACGCTAAAATCAAAGGCGGAGGAGTGGGTGAGCGGTTGAAACCGGCGGTCTTGAAAAGCTAAACCGGTCAAATGCTATCTTGCTAAAAATACGCCTAATCCCTTTGCCAGCTGTGAGATAGCGACGTTTCCACTTCTTTGGACTTGCCCCATTTTGCGTCGTTTTACGCGGCCTACTGCTACAATTCTGCTACAATTTGCTTCTATTTACTGAAAAGTATTAAGACTGTAGTACGTTTTTCCATATCGACCAAAAGACGGCTACAGGTTGCTTATTCTAAGCAGCTTAACCTTCACGACAACGTCGCTATTACCAAGGAACAACCCATAGTTTTAGAAAACTGAACGGAAGGACTTTTGCGTTTCACTGCCACATTCCGCACGACATCTTGGCGGGATTATAATTATAACAAGCATGTTATAGATACAGAGATGCACGCTCTCGAATTCAAATCCGCGCGTATCGCATTCTCGTGGCTTTCTTCGGTTTAGTTCTAACGGTTATCTCGGTGACTGGCGTCTACATTGGTGGAAGAAACGACGCGGCAGAAAATTAGCGGCTCTCGCGAAAACAAGAGTTTCGAGTAGCGACACCAGTGCTGGGATTCCGTGTTCCACTGAAAAACAGTAGAAGTGGCGTCTGTTGCGGTGGCGTTCCATCACCAGAAGTGCGTGGCCAGGATCGTCGGCGCGGTTGGCGTTCCTGAGATGACGCGCACGTGCAGGACGATTTGGATATTCTTTTTCGACCATCCGGGAGGCGCATCGTGCAGGGCCTGTGCCAACAGTTCCGGGTTTGTGATCAGGTCGGCGGCACCTTCCGTGCCGTAACGGGAGATGCCTGAGACCTGCACCAGGACTTGCCCGGTGTCCCGGTCCAAGACCCGCGACACGATGGCGTAGTCTTCGTCGAGGGTTAGGCTGTCAGGATACGTGGAGATTTTCCACTGGGTGGGCACGCCATTGTCGATCACTCCGTAGAAATCATTCAGGCCAGGATTGAGATAGAAGCGCAGGCCGCGGTTCAGCTCCGCCCAACGGTCATAAGAAAAGCCAACGAGAATCGCAGCACTTTTTTTCAACTCATCGAATCCGACATCATTTCCAATCCTCACGATCGGAGGACGCTTGGCCTGGGTGAGTAAAGCTGCGATGCGGGCTTCGGCCTTCAGGTCTCCAACGTCCACGAATTGATTCGGCTGTTCGATGAAATCGGCGGCTTCCGGTTTCGCCTGGGAACTGGGCTTCTCCAGCGAATAGACCGGCACTGGCGTGACCTGCAGTAAGGCAGGAAGCGGGCTCCGTAAGACGGGTTCCCAGAATTGTTGCAGCACTGGCGGAAGGCTTGGAGCGCGGAATCGGAGATAGGTGATCGTACCGACGGTGGCCGCAAGCACGAATGCCAGGAGCGCCACCGCTTTTAGATAGCGAAAGTCCCTGAGACGAACGGCGTCGTTGAGCTTTCTGCCCAGGGCACTAAGGCCATCCGTCGGAGCCGTCAGACTGTCGTTGACTCTATTGGCGAAATGCGGGACGTAGTTTCCCACCGGGAGATCGAACACAAGCGGCTCACTTGAGCCTTCGAGACTGGCATAGTAGGTCGTCAGGCGTTTGCGGACATCTCCTGCAGCAACCCTCACGCTGGAGTCGTCGCTGGGTTCGAAGGATGTGCCTCTTCCCAGTGCTTCGATTCCGATGATGCGCTCTTTCAAGGCTTCGGAGTTGCCGCTGAGCGTGGCTTCAACGACGTAGCGGAGAAAAACCTGGGCTCGCTGGCTAGTTCGGAAGGCGGAGCTGGCCAGGACTCGATTCAGCGCTGCCCGGATCGCCTCATGCGAAATTGGTTCTAGTTCCGCCGATAGCTCCGAGGTGGGAAGACGGGTCATGGAGTACCTGGAGGAATGATTCTAGCACCTGGAACGCGCAAGTCTGTGTGGCATCCGCCTGGTTCGTCCATGCGCGGCTGCTGGCCACGAATTCTGAGCGAATAACCTTGCAATCTCAGGGACAGGTTCGGGAGGGGTTACATACCGTCTCACGACGGTAAATTACTCGGCCCACCGCCCGATAGATGAGATGTTGAGGCCGTGGGCCGGGCCACTACGACTCGGAGGTAAGTGAAGTTGGAGGCGACCAATGCTACGCCGTGGCACTTTTTGTTCGGCATCTGCGTTTTGTGCACTTTTTATTTTCCTCTGCAGCTCGATGCGAGCAGCTGATCCGTCCAAGCTTCCGCTTCATGAGGGCTGGAAGCTGCAGTCTTCCCGGAAGGTGAGCGATACCGGAGAGGCAATCTCATCGCAAGGGTATTCGACCGGAGGCTGGTACACAATCACCGTACCTACGACTGTCGTCGCTGCTCAAGTCGCTTCCAGAGAGTTTCAGGACCCGTATTTCGGCATGAACCTGCGGCAACTGCCTGGGATGACCTATCCCATCGGGCTCAACTCCTTCAGCAACCTACCCATGGAGAAAGACAGTCCATACGCGGTTTCGTGGTGGTATCGCACGGAGTTCCGGTTGCCCTCGGAATTCGTGGGACGCACGGTCTGGCTGAACTTTCAGGGAATCAACTATCGCGCCAACATCTGGCTGAACGGTCGTAAATTGGCTGACTCCCGCGAAGTTGCCGGCGCCTATCGCACCTACGAATTTGACGCCAGTGCTTTCGTGAAAAGCGGCACCAATGTTGTGGCAGTTGAGGTTTTCGCTCCCACCGAAAAGGAACTCGGAATCAACTGGGTCGATTGGAATCCCACCCCGCCCGACAAAGACATGGGGATCTGGGGAGATGTTTATCTCACAAGCAGCGGTCCGGTGAATGTGCGTTATCCGCAGGTGGTCACACACCTTCCCGATAAATCCCTGGCGGAAGCACTCCTGACGGTGCGGGCACAGTTGCACAACGCCGCAGCGAATCCAGTCGAAGGCGTGCTGGAAGCCAAGTTCGATGGCATTCGTGTCTGGCAAAAGGTAGCGCTCACGGCCAACGAGACGCGATCGGTTGACTTCGCGTCCGAACAGTTTCCTGAATTGCAAATCAAGAATCCGAAGCTGTGGTGGCCGGCGGAGATGGGAACGCCGGAGTTGCACGATCTCACGGTTAGTTTCGCGATTGGCGAGGCTGTCTCCGACGAGCAGCACGCGCGCTTTGGAATTCGCGAAGTGACCTCAGAGCTAACCGAAAAAGGCTACCGCCTGTTTCGCGTCAACGGCAAGCGGATCCTGATCCGTGGTGGCGCATGGGCGCAAGACATGATGTTGCGCCCGGCTTCCGCAGAACGATTGGAGGCCGAATTCCAATACGTGCGCGATCTGCATTTGAACACCATTCGCATGGAGGCCCAAATCGGCCCCGACGCGATCTTCGACCAAGCCGATGAGAAGGGCATTCTCATTATGGCGGGCTGGTGTTGCTGTGATATTTGGGAGAAATGGGACCAGTGGCTTCCTGGCACGCTCCAGGCGGCCACGGAATCCCTGCGTACCGAAGCGCTGCGGTTGCGCAATCACCCCAGCCTGTTGGCATGGCTCACAGGCAGCGACAATCCGCCTCCACCGGACACTGAGCGAGCCTATCTTCAGGTCCTACGCGGGTCGGCGTGGCCCAATCCGGTGGTCTCCTCTGCGGCCGACATATCCAGCCCGGTGAGTGGACCCTCTGGCGTGAAGATGTCGGGGCCCTACGATTACGAGCCGCCATCCTATTGGTTGTTCAGCCGTCCGCCAGACCGTGGAGAGTCGCTCGACGATGCTCGCTACGGTGGTGGTTTTGGCTACAACACCGAGACGTGCCCAGGCCCTGCGATCCCGCCACTGGAAAGTTTGAAGAAGATGCTTCCCAAGGAACATCTCTGGCCCGTGGATAACTTCTGGACGTACCACGGCCCCGGGGAGCGCTTTCAGGATATGTCGCCCTACCACGCAGCCATGAATGCCACCTATGGGCCTGCGGCTAATCTGGACGACTATCTGCGCAAATCGCAGGCCATGGCCTATGACGGTGAGCGCGCCATGTTCGAAGCCTACGGGCGTAATAAGTACGAAGCAACGGGTGTAATCCAGTGGACCTTGAACAATGCCTGGCCTTCGACCTACTGGCATCTGTATGACTACTTTCTGTATCCAGCGGGAGGGTATTTCGGCGCGAAGAAGGCCAATGAGCCTCTCCATGTGCAGTATTCATACGATGACCGCAGCGTGGTGGTGGTCAATAACACACTGAAGGAATTCCGTGGGTTGCGGGTCAGCGCGCATCTCTATGATTTCAATTTGAAGGAAATCTTTGCGGGGCAGGGAGAGCTGGACGCTGATGCCGACAGCACCAATCGGGTTCTCAATTTCCCGGCGATTCCGGCTGAGCCTGCGGGCGCGGTCTATTTTGTCGAACTCTCGTTGCGCGACCGCGAAGGCAAAGAGGTGAGTTCAAACTTCTATTGGCTGCCGGTCAAGCTTTCCACCACGGAGTTTGCAAAGGCTTCGGATACCGCGGTGGCGGCCATTAACACCTTCGAGGATTTGAAGGCGTTGAACGAGTTGCCCAAGGTTGGCGTCGAGGCGAAGGCTCGCGTTGAGAAGGTGGAAGGAAGTGACGTGGTGTGGGTCACCCTGCACAACTCGTCCAAGAGTCTCGCGTTCCAAATACACCTCGGCATACACAAGGCGGGTCAGGAAGACGAAGTATTGCCTGTTCTGTGGGAAGACAACTATGTGTCCTTGCTGCCGGGCGAGTCGAAGTCACTAACGGCGAGATTCCCCGGAAAACAGGTGTTAGGGAAAGGCGCAACCTTGGTGATGGATGGCTGGAATATCGCTCCCGTCAGCGTGCGACTTCTGGAAGCCGGAAAGAACTAAATTCAGGGGCTGGTATTTATAAGGAGAAGCGCAGATGGCTGGTTCCAGTATTCGGCAGTCTCCCATGGCATCCATGTTTGACGCTACGGCCCACCCACTATCCGGAAGATTGCTCTCGATGGATGCATTCCGCGGTCTGGCGGTCGCGGGCATGATCCTAGTCGACAATCCCGGGGACGATTTCCGAGCCTACGGACCGATACGCCACACGGTATGGAACGGTTGGTCGCCCGCCGACCTTATCTTTCCTTCCTTCCTTTTCATGGTGGGAATCTCCCTGGTGTTTTCCTATTCCGCGCGTCAGGCGCGCGGTGAGACGCGGCAATCTCTGTTTCGTCATGCGATTACTCGCACTTTGATTCTCATGGGGGTCGGCCTCTTCTTGAACGCCTTTCCCACATTTGAAGTGAAGACGATGAGATTCGAAGGTGTGTTGCAACGGATCGCGCTTTGCTATCTGGTGGCGGCGGTCCTCGTTCTCTGGACTGGCTGGCGCGGCCAACTCGTGGCCCTGGTGGTATGTCTGCTGGGTTATTGGGCGCTGATGCGCTTTGCGCCCGTACCCGGTTTCGGAGTTCCCGGGCGCGATATTCCATTCCTCGATCCCGACCGAAACATCGTTGCTTGGCTGGACCGCAAGCTTTTTATGGGGCACTTGTTCAACGATACGCGCGACCCGGAAGGCATTATCAGTACGATACCTTCGATCGGTACGACGTTGCTCGGTGCCCTTACGGGCCATTGGTTACGGACAAGCCGGAGTTTGCGGCAGAAGGCCGCTTTCATGTTCGTGGCCGGAATGGCCGGGTTGGGGACTGGGTTGATTCTGGATCGCTGGTTTCCCATCAACAAGAACTTGTGGACAAGTTCCTTCGCCATTTTTGCAGGCGGCTTCTCACTGATGGCGATGGCCGTCTTGTTCTGGGTGGTGGAGATCAAACGCTGGCGCGGAAGCTGGACAACTCCCATGCTGGTATTTGGCATGAACGCTATCCTTGCTTTTGCCGCCGATGCTCTGGTTGGTGGCCTGACGTACACCTATCACGCGCATCTGCCCGCGGGGAAAATAGTCCTGTGGCAGGAGTACGCGAATTTCCACCTGCTCCGGTTGGGCATGAACGCCGAGAATACCTCGCTCCTCTATTCCGCTCTAGTAGTCTTGTTCTGCTTGTTCTTGTTGTGGCCCCTTTATCGAAAATGCATCTTCATCAAGATCTGAGGTTTCGATGCTCGACCACAAAGTAACGACGAAGAAAGGTAGATACGAGTCGCTATGCTCTAGATCGCAATGGAAGTCTTGTGATCTTTTGCAGGAGCCTGTTCTTCCCTTAAAGGCCGCCGGAACTGAGAAGGATTAACATCTTTACCGCGGCAGCTCGCGCATGAGTCGTGATTTCCGTATCGGATGCTCGATCGAGGCCGTACAGGGCCTTTTCAAAAACTCCTGCGCGGAGAAGCGCAGCAAATGCCTCCGCGGCGCCGCGCTTGTCCCGGATCTTCCACTTTTCAACAGGAATCCACCGCGCCAGATAGCGCAGGAAGACCTCGTGGGCTCGTTCGATCACTTGCTTCTGATAACGTCTTCCCAGTTCCGGAAAGCTGTGCGCATCCCGGGTAACCACGCGATACAAAGCCAGTTGTTCGTCAGAAAGCAGATGGTGCAGGTATTCGATCCCCGCGGCCACCAATGCGCTGTGGGGAGGTTTTGAAAACCACGGCCTCTCGGGTTCGTCTTCACGTTCCCTCCAGCGGCCGCTCACGGGGTCGAAGCCCTCAGGATTACATGCTGCCTGCATCACGGCACTGAATAACTCGTCCTTATCCTCGAAATGTCGATAGACCGTTTTGATTCCTACCCCTGCTGCCTTCGCGATGCTGTCCATGGAGGTTTCGGCATAGCCCCCTTCGAGGAAGGCCTGCCGGGCCGCGCGGACGATCGCGAATCGCTTCCGGCTCATCAGCGAGGCTTTCGGATTGCTGCTCGACCAGCGTCTCAATGTGACTCCTTCTGCCAAGTCATAGAGATTCAACATTATACGACAACGGCCACTGTCACATGAAACCTCCGGATGATCGGCAGCATCTATACGATAACGCTCGTTGTCGTATGAGTGTGACCGGAGGGCATCATGAAAAGGTTCATCGATAAGGTCGTTATTGTCACTGGAGCGGGTTCTGGCATTGGAGCGGCAACCGCCAAACGGTTTCTCAGTGAACGGGCAGCGGTGGTCCTCAATGGACGCCGAAAGGACAAGCTCGGGGAAACTGCTCAAGGCTTCCCGAGCGACAAGATTCTCATCGACAGCGGCGATATTTCGAGCAGGGAATATGTCTTTCAGCTGGTGGAACACACGGTCAAAAAGTTCGGACGAATCGACGTCCTCGTCAACAATGCCGCGATCTCAATCGTTGGATCGTTTGAGGCAACCGCGGAAGAGGACTGGCACAAGGTCATGAGGACCAACGTTAATGGCGTGTTCTACACGATTCGCGCCGCCCTTCCCCACCTCTTGCGGTCGAAGGGTTCGATTGTGAACGTCTCGTCGGTTTCCGGCCTTGCAGGCGATTGGTATCAGAGCTTCTACAACGCCTCGAAGGGCGCTGTCTCGAATCTGACGCGCTCGCTTGCCCTGGAACTCGCTCCGCATGGTGTGCGGGTCAACGCCGTCAATCCCAGTCTGACGCTCACCGAAATGACGACCGCATTTCAGCAGCATGGACCACTGATGGAGAGAATCCTGGAGCGCATCCCCCTGGGACGGGGAGCGAAACCGGAGGAGATTGCGAGTGCCATCGCGTTCCTGGCCAGTGATGACGCGTCCTTCATAAATGGCGTGAACCTTCCAGTCGACGGCGGAGTCACGGCCTCCAATGGTCAACTGAACCCGACGGCATTTCTCAGAGATTTCGGGTTGAGCTGAGTGCAATCGTGCCGGTTGAACTTTTGAGGAATGTCCATGGTGGAGGCGAGGAAATGAAGAACGAAGTTGTGGAGAAGTACTTGAACAATTTTGCCCTGATCAACACGGAAGGAATGGAAGCATTTGCCCGCGAGCAGTCCAAGCTGCTCTCGCCGAACCTCGTCGCGACTACGACCGATTATCGTGGGACCCTTACGGAACACGGGATCAACGGCTTCTTCCGCGGCCTGGAGGACTGGTCGGAGCATTTTCACTCGAATCATCACTCACGCAAGGAGTTTCTGGAAGACACTCCGACCCGCGTCTCGGTGCGCGTGCTCAACCGGCTGGGGCTGGTGGTGCCCGTCAATGGCCGGACGGTCAGCGAAGAGGGTGAGCACGACTGGACCGAAGAATTTGAAGTCGCACGCGATGGACTAATTACGAAGGTGCATGTGACCGTGATTCTGAGCAAACAACCGTAGCGTAAGCCCTGCTCCCGGCTCTCTTCCGTCTCGACCCAAACGAAAGTTTCTGAAACCACTTTCATTCTTCAACGGTCCTATATGCAGTTCAACACGCAACCCGGTAGTCGCTACCGTCAACGAGATTCGTCCCCCTGGCGTGTCTCAGCCAAAGATTTGTGATCCGGGTCACCGAATCAGGACGGTGGTGCGCAGGAGGATTTACAGATGCTCGAGACGGAAGCCGCTCTTTTGGATTTGAAAGAAGCTTCACAGCTTCTGGGTGTTTCTGAAACTACCGTTCTTCAATTAGCCCTTGAGGGCAAGTTGCCCATCAGCACCGTTCGCCCCACTTCGGAATTCCGAATCTTCTTTCGTAGAGATGATCTCTTGGAGTTCGCCAACCAATACTCCGAGTCATAAGCGTGCGATGAAATCGCGCTCCGGCAGAAGTGTTTTTGTCGTTCTGGGCTGCTGCCGCGCCCAGATGCGAGCTTTTGTAAAAGACCGTGCGTTGCTTGCTCACCATGAGGCTCTAATACTCTGCCGGCGGTTTTCCAAACCGCACCTCGGCCGCGTTCTCAGGTGATCTCGGGTGATCTGAAGTGATGTGCGCTGCTGTGCGGTCACCTCATTTGCGGCGGATTGCTAATTCATTCTGCCCTGTTTGTACTCACCACTTTTCATTTGTTTTGAACATCTTACCGCGCTGTGATTTGCAGGAAATTACGCCAGTTGCAAGCTAGAGTGCACCAAGAGTGCACCGGCGATTTGCACCAATTTGTAGCAGATGATCCTTACTATCCCGCCGCAACCCTTTCTAAGCGTTCGAGTGTGTCGGGGTACCTTCGGACGAGCAAGACCAGAGCCGCTGCTTGAGGATTCGGCCTCGCCCGCCCCTGCTCCCACTTTTCCAGGGTCCTTTCGTTTATGCGCAACCTCCGCGCGAAGACGGCACGAGAGCAGCGCAGTCTCCTGCGAGTGTCTCTAATCAGCTTGGAATCCACCTTGGGCAGAGGAGTGGCTTCGACCTTGTAGGTCCGCAGTGTCAGTTTGCCCTCGCGGTGATCCTTCATCGCCGCGACGCCTTCCATCAATTCTCCTAGAATATTTCTTTTACTCATTTCCGCGTCCTCCCTGATTTCGTTTCTCTGAGATGCCTCTTCGCTTGACGTGATTGGACTTCCGTCTCAATGGCGTATTTCAGCATCTTCTCTTCTTTTGCCGTGAGGTCCGCAGCTTCATCCTTGTCGTAAAGCGTCATCAGCCAAATCTGCTGGTCCGTCGGAAAGAAGTAATAGATGATGCGCAACCCACCTCTTCGGCCTTTACCACGCTTGGGATCAGTCCAACGTAACTTTCGGAAGCCTCCTGTCCCTGGCATCAGGTCGCCTCGTTCTGGATCAACCGTAAGTCGAAGCTGCAGCCGCCGGTACTCATCATCAGATAGATATTCAGACAGATAGCGAGTAAACGCTGGCGCTTCGATGAATTCCATTGTCCTCTATCGTACGCTAATAGCGTACAATCTCGATACTACGCCATTAGCGTATCATTGTCAATAAACTGTCTTCCTCATTCGCGCAGAAAGACCTCATTTGTAGCCTATCGTGCACCAAGATTGCACCGTATTCGCATGGCTACTTGAGTGGCCACTTGGTCGCTGCGTGGGCGGCGTTCATTCACAAAGAACAAGGCGCGGGTCGACTGGCTCACTTTCAGCTGCGAGCACACCGAGCGCGCATTCATGTACGCGGCGTACCGGCTCTTCGTGAACGGGCCGTTCTAATCAATTCTTGAGATTCGCAATCGCCCAAGGCATCGGCTTCGCATCCGCCCGCGCGTCAAGCCGGGATTTCGTCGGGGGCGGAGCAGAATCCCGTCTCGATCTGTTCTGCGGACCGCCAACAACCGAGAGAACGGTCGCCTTCGGAAGGGACCCAGGCCATATGAATGGCGTCCTCGGGGCAGGCGCGGATGCAATGTTCTTCGCTGCCGCAGTCTTCCGACCGGGTAAGGATGGCTACCAGGTTTTGGGTTTCGAGGCAGGCTGGGCCACAGGCCGCGACGCAGAGACCGCATCCGGTGCAGGCGTCTTCTAGAACGACCGGCAGCCATTTGTGGGTCCGTTCTTCATGCACGGTATCCTCTTGTTCCTTCCGCGAGCCAGATCGCTCGCACTGTCATCTTCGGCGCAATCCGGCGTGAAAGAGATGACTTTAGTCACGAGGAAAACCCGGTCGCCGAGCAAGGCACTCGGCGCGTTTCGCAGACGCTTCGCGTGACTAAAGTCATATTCGGCTGGCCGGCCCCAGCCGATACTCGTGCGTGTGAGCGGCAACGGAGGGAGGAATTATGGAACTGGTAAGTGAGAAGACTGTGCGGGACCTGGCCAGTACGAACCCGGGAGCAGCCCGGATCTTCGAGAGCTTTGGCATCGACTACTGCTGCGGCGGGGAGCGGTCCCTGGCCCAGGCATGTTCGGCGGCGAAGGTGAGCGTGCAGGAGGTGGTGGACGCGCTGGACAAGCCCCAGAGCAAGGAGGGCGATCGCGATTGGCAAGCGGCTTCCTTGGCGGAATTGAGCAGCCACATCGTGGAGAAGCACCACGCCTATGTGCGGCGGGAAATCCCGCGGCTGATCGCCTTGATCGCCAAGGTGGCGAAGGTCCATGGGCAGAATCACGCGGAACTCGAAAAAGTGGAGGCGTCGTTTCGGGCCCTCGCGGAGGAGTTGAGCATGCACCTGCTGAAAGAGGAACGCATGCTCTTTCTCTACATCGTTCAACTGGAGAACGCGGCGAAGAGCGGCGGCCGTCCGGCACCGACGATATTTGGAACGGTGCAAAACCCGGTGCGCATGATGATGATGGAACACGACTCGGCGGGTGAATTACTGCATCAGATGCGCGAGCTCACGAACGGCTACATGGCGCCCGAGGATGGCTGCATGAGCTACCGGATGTTGTACCAGGCCCTGCCGGAATTCGAAGCGGACCTCCACCAGCACATTCATCTCGAAAACAACATCCTGTTCCCGCGCGCGATTGCGCTCGAAGCATAGGCGAGTTGGACCTAACGGAGGCCGGACGATGACTGAGCCACAGAAAACGGTCCAGGGGTTCCGCAGCGATCCCCATGTTACGGAGGCGCTGCGTGCCATGCGCGAACGCGAGGCGGCGATGTCGAAATTGCTGATGGCGTTTGTCGTGACTGGCCTCCTCTTCATGCTCTTCCCCGGCACGCTGCTGGGCGTATGGAACCTTCTGCAGATCAGCGGCCGCTCGCACGGCGGTGCGATCTCGGCTTCGTGGCTCCAGGCGCACGGACACGCGCAGGTATTCGGCTGGGTGGGGAGTTTCCTCTTGGGGATCGGGTTTTACTCCATTCCGAAACTCCGCGAGCGCGCCACCGGGGTCATTCGCGCTGCGTGGGTGTGCTGGGCGTTGTGGACCCTGGGGGTGGGCATCCGGTGGGCAGCCACTGTCTACGGCTGGGAGTGGCGCGTCCTCGTGCCGGCAGGCGGAGCGGTGGAGTTTATCGCGTTCGGAATTTTCTTCGCGATCGTTTCGCAGCATAAGCCGAAGGAGTCCGGCAAGAAGACGCCTGAGCCTTGGGTCTGGGTGGTGATGAGTGCCACGATCGGGTTCTTGCTCTCGCTCGGGGCCAGCCTGTTCGAGAGCGTGCAGGTGGCCGTTCGTGGCGTGGACCCGGCGTTTCCCCACAATTTCGATCAGCGGTACTTGGCGCTTTTGGGCTGGGGCTTTCTGGTTCCCTTCGTCTGGGGATTCAGCGCGAAGTGGATGCGTGTTTTCCTGGGACTGCGGCCCGTGCGTCCGCGATTTCTCTTCGCTGCGGTAGGTCTGGATTTTGCCGGAGTCGGCTGCGCGGCGGCCGGACGGTTCGCCATGGCGACGGCGCTGCTGCTGACCGCAACCGTTTGCTCGGTGCTGGCGATTCGCATGTTCGAGCCGAGCGAGCAGGAGCCGAAAATCCGCGGCATCCATAAGAGCTTTCCGGTCTTCGTGCGCCTGGCCTACGGATGGTTGCTGGTGGCCGCGAGTCTCGGCCTGGCGGCGAGTCAATGGGACACTTCCGGGGGCTTCTGGGGCGCCTCGCGTCATGCACTGACGGTCGGCTTCGTTGGCGTGATGATTCTCGCGGTCGGGCAGCGAATTCTTCCCGCGTTCGCCGGGATGCGCCTGCTGTGGAGCCCGAAGCTGATGTTTGTGGGGCTGCTCCTGCTCACGGCCGGGTGCGCGCTTCGCGTTTCCTGCGAGGTGCTGGCGTATCAGGGGTACGCCGTCTGGGCATGGCACGTTCTTCCGGCATCCGCCTTGATCGAGTTGACGGCGCTTTCGGTCTTTACAGTGAACCTGCTGTGCACGTTCCTGCTGCAAAAGAGTCATGCGGTGAACGAGCCGATGACGGTCGGGCTGCCGCAACTTGTCGCCATGGCCAACTCCCGTTAGGGAGGCAAGTTTCCTAACGGAAGTACGAGTGAGGTCGGGGAGAGGCAGTCGACTCTTTCATTTGGCGGAGGTGGAAGCGCCGATGTATGCTGAAACTCCCTTCCAGCGCCCCCGTTCTTCACATTCTTCTCTCCCAGGAAGGTCACGGTGATCATGCCCAGGGATGCAATGCAAAGAACATCTTCCGGAAGCTGGCAGCTCGCGCTCGGCACGGTTTCGTTTGCGGTCTGCTTCGCCGCCTGGGGATTGATCAGCGCCTTCGCGCCGCGTTTCCGGGAAGCCTTTCACCTGACGGCCACACAAACCGCTTTCCTCGTCGCGGTTCCCGTGCTGCTCGGAGCGCTGTTGCGCATTGTCACCGGAATGCTCGCCGACCGTTTCGGGGGGCGTTTGATCTTTGCGCTGCTGATGGTGATCGTGGCCTTCCCCGCGTTTCTGGTTCCCGGGGTCGGCACGTACACCCATTTGTTGGTCGTCGCTTTTTTTCTGGGGATTGCGGGGAGTTCGTTTGCCGTGGGCGTGGGTTTCGTCTCGCGCTGGTTCCCGCCGGAAAAGCAAGGTGGGGCACTAGGCGTCTACGGTCTCGGCAACATCGGACAATCGGCGGCTGTGTTCTTGGGGCCCGTGCTGGCGGCCGTTGTCGGCTGGCAGAACATTTTCCGCGGTGCAGCGGCACTCTTGGTTGTTTGGGGCATCGCGTTCTACGTGCTCGCGCGGAATTCCCCTAAGACGGTGCGCCCGTCCGGGCTCGGCGAAATGCTCGCACTCCTCGCCCGCGAGCGGCTGTCGTGGGCGCTGTCGCTTTTCTACTTCCTTACGTTCGGCGGATTCGTCGCCTTCTCGATTTATCTGCCGGTGCTCTTGAAGGACCAGTTCGGATTGAAGCCCGCCGATGCGGGATTCCGCACGGCGGGGTTCGTGGTGCTCGCGACGCTTGCCAGGCCCCTGGGCGGCTGGCTTTCGGACAAGATCGGCGGCGCGCGCGTTCTCAATGCAGTGTTTCTGGCCACCGCGCCGCTGGCGCTGTTGATGTCCTGGCCGTCCATGCTGCCGTTTACGGTCGGGGCGCTCGGCTGCGCGTTTCTGCTGGGCATCGGCAATGGCGCGGTCTTCAAGCTGGTTCCGCAATATTTCCCCAAACAGGTGGGCACGGTGACGGGCCTGGTGGGCGCGATGGGCGGCCTTGGCGGATTTTTTCCGCCCCTGCTGCTCGGTTTCTTCCGGGATCATCTGCACGCGGTGTGGCCGGGCTTCCTGTTGTTGTCGGGAATGGCCGTCGCCCTCTGGCGGATGAACGCCGTTGTGTTTCTTCCGCGTCGGGAGAAGCAGGAAATCCGGCTTCCCGCGCATTTGCGGCGGACGTCGGACCGTTTGCGCGCCGGCGTGACAGCGACGCTCTTCACCGGTTTTCTCGTCGCGGCGATTGTCGTAGGGTCGCGCAAACTGCAGGATTTTGATCCGGCCTTAGTGATCTACACGTTTGCCATCATCTTCGCCACCTGGGGTGTGGTGTACCACTACCGCGTGTGGCTCGATAAGCCTCCCACGCGGATGTACTGGGAACGCGGCTGGCAGCTGTTCCAGCAGCAGGGGATTCTGCGGAGCTCGGTTCGCTTGGTGAGTCTCGCGGCCAAGAACCTTGCGGCGCAGACCTTCATTCACAAGCGGTCGCCGCTGCGCTGGTGGATGCATCAGTTGATCTTCTGGGGCTGCGTGACCGCCGTGCTCATCACGTTTCCGCTGGTGTTCGGCTGGATTTCCTTCCAGACGCTTCCCGACGACCAGAACACCTACGTCGTGCTGGTCTACGGGTTCAAGACCATGACCTTCCCGATTCACAGTTTGCTGGCGGAACTCCTGTTTCACGGCCTGGATTTTTCGGCGTTCCTCGTGCTCGGCGGAATCGCGCTGTCGTTGTGGAGGCGTTTCCGGGATCGCGGCGCACAGGCGGTCCAGTCGTTCGCGCTCGACTTCCTTCCCATCATTCTGTTGTTTGCTATCTCCGTCACCGGCTTGGCGCTCACCGTGTCGCAGAGTTGGCTGCGTGGCGAGTTCTACAGCTTTTTGGCCATCCTGCATGCCATCACGGTGATCAGCGCGCTGCTCTATTTGCCGTTCGGCAAGTTCTTCCACATCTTCCAGCGGCCAGCGCAACTGGGAGTGAAGCTCTACCAGGAAGCCGGGGAGAGCGGCGAGCCGGGCCTCTGCAAGCGTTGCGGCGAGCGCTTCGCGTCGCGAATGCACATCGAGGACTTGAAGAAGGTGCTGCCCCAAGTCGGGTTCGATTTCGCAGTGGGCGACGGGACATGGCAGGAGATCTGCCCGGCTTGCAAGCGCAAATCGCTGGCGCTCGCGCAACTGCAATTGAAGGAGGAATCGCGTGGCTGAACCTCCGGCCTCTCCGAAAACGCTTCTCGAACGTTTCGGGCCGCATCCAGCGTTCGTGCCTACTGGCGGCTGGCAGAACGAATCGGAACATCCCGCAGACCGCCTGGTGAAGACGCATTGCTGTTTCTGCGGGCAGCAATGCGGCATCCAGCTCAAGGTGCGCGAAAACCAGGTCATCGGTTTTGAGCCCTGGGAAGAATTCCCCTTCAATCACGGCATGCTGTGCCCCAAGGGCGTGAAGCGTTACCTGCAGGGTGGCCATCCCGACCGCCTCCTCGACCCGTTGCTGCGCGGACCAAGCGGGTTTCGCACCGCCACATGGAACGAATCGCTCGATTTCACGGCGCGGCGGTTGCATGAAATTCAGGAGAAATTCGGCAAGGACAGCGTGGCCATCTACGGCGGGGCTTCGCTGATTTCCGAGAAGTCCTACCTGCTCGGAAAATTCGCGCGGGTGGCGCTCGGGACGCGGCACATCGATTACAACGGCCGTCTCTGCATGGTTTCCGCGGGAACCGCCTACAAGCTGGCGTTCGGCGTCGACCGCAGCCCTTTGCCCTGGAACGATATTCCAAAGGCGCAAGTGATCCTCATCGCCGGTGCGAACGTCGCCGAGTGCGCACCGATTACGACGGACTATATCTGGCGATGCAAGGACGCAGGCGGCAAGCTTATTGTCGCCGATCCGCGCATGACGCCGATCTGCCGCAATGCGGATGTATATTTACCGGTTCGACCCGGCACGGACCTTGCGCTGTATATGGGGATGCTCCATGTCGTGCTGCGCGACGGACTCGAGAAGCGCGACTTCATCGAGAAGTACACGACAGGATTCTCGGCTGTGGTGGAGTCCGTTCGCGCCTGGGATCTGCGCACCGTCGCCGAGAAGACGGGGGTTCCCCCGGAATCGATTGAACGCGCCGCGCACTTCTTTGCGAAGGCGGACCGATCCATCGCTCTGCACGCCCGCGGCGTCGAACATCAATCGAAGGGCGTGGAGAACTGTCTGGCGTTGATTAACCTTTGCCTCGCGACCGGGCACATCGGACGCGAAGGCGCGGGCTGCGCCATGATCACCGGCCAGGGTAACGGGCAAGGCGGCCGGGAGCACGGACAGAAATGCGACCAACTTCCGGGCCAGCGCTCGATCAGCGACCCAGAAGCGCGCGCACATACGGCCAAGGTCTGGGGCATAGCCCCGGAAGAGATTCCGCAGGCCGG
>Ga0335069_10005892_pt1 | contig 17937 bp, 10 predicted proteins | sample Lox_Sample_11_FD_206714 | JGI IMG/M metagenome (GOLD analysis project Ga0335069, IMG submission 206714) | Soil microbial communities from Loxahatchee National Wildlife Refuge, Florida, United States - Lox_Sample_1.1 | ecosystem: Environmental > Terrestrial > Soil > Wetlands | place: USA... | reverse complement strand
GGGATCCCTCCCGGTCTTAAGGCGCCGCCCCAGGGGATTCTGCTGCGGCCAATACCGGCGGACGAGCTCCTCATTCACAATCACCACCCTCTGGGAGTCCTGGGTATCCCTTGAGCCGAAAGGCCGTCCCTCCCGCAGGGGGATCCCCATCGTCCGAAAGTAGTCCGGTCCAACCACCAGATAGTTGGCAGCCGGCACGTCTTCCGGGCGGGGATTGGGGTTTTCTTCGGTTACAAAATCCATTCCATCTTGATCTTCAATCGGCAGGCCGCGCGAAACGCTGGCGCACACGACTCCCGGCAAGGCTTCCACGCGCCCTACGAGCAGTTCAAAGAACCTCGCCTGGTTGCGCTGCTCCTGGTACTGAGGCCCGCGCAAGGGGACGCGCAGTGTCAAAACGTTATGCGGGTTAAACCCCAAATTGAAATCTGTTATCCGCACGAGGGTCCGGATCATCAACCCCGCGCCGATGACCAGAATGAATGCCAGAGCGAACTCCGCGGTGACCAGGTACCCACGCAGCCGGTGGCCGCGCCCGCTCTCGGTCGAACCCCGGCCACCCCCTTTGAGCGCCTGGGCTACATCCGGCCGGGACATTCCCAACGCAGGAGCCAGCCCGAAGAGGAAACCCGTGGCAAGGGAGACCAGGAGCGCGTACCCCAGCACTCCGCCGCTGATCGCAGCCGCATCCAAGCCCGGGGCGACCAGGAAAAGGATGGAAGGAGACAGCGCCACAAGAGCCCTCGTCCCGCCGGCTGCAATCAAAACTCCCAGGCCTCCGCCGAAGGACGCGAGCAACACACTCTCAGTGAGAAGCTGGCGAATCATCCGCCCGGAATCTGCGCCCAGGGCCGAACGAAGGGCGATTTCCCTTTCGCGGCTTGCCGCCCGCGCCAGCAGCAGGTTCGCGAGGTTCGCGCAGGCGATCGTCAGCACAAAAGCCACCGCCGCGAGGAGCACCAGCAGGACCGGGCGAGCCTGCCCCACGATCTGGTCGTGCATGCCAACCACCGCCACGCTCCAGCCTTTGTTCTCCGGATCCTCGTGCTCGATGCGGCTGGCGATAGTGTCCATCTCCGCTTGCGCCTGCTGCAGACTGACCCCCGGCTTCAGCCGCGCCAACGCCAGGTAGGCGTGGTCGGTGCGACCATGAGGGCGCATATCAAGTCCCGGCACCCACACCTGGCCATGGACGTTAAAGAATGTCGTGTAGGCATCGGTGAAATCCGGCGGCATGATTCCCACCACGTTGTAGGTGTGCCCATCCAGGGAAATCGGGCGGCCCATCACCCCGGCCTCGCCGCCGTAGTACCGCTGCCACAGGCCATAGCTGATGATCGCCACCGGCGGGCTGGAAGGATCGTCGTCAAGCGGAGCGAATCCCCGGCCGCGGATCGGCTGCACCCCCAGCAACGAGAAGAGATTGGCCGTGACGCGCTCGCCGTCGATCTCCACCGGGTTTCCCACGCCGGTCAGGTTGAAAGAGGTGGGGTCGACCGCAGCCATGCCACTGAATACCGTGTTTTGCCGCTTCCAATCGCGGAAGTTTGCTGCCGACACAATATTCGTGGTCCACCCGCGAGGGAGGTTCTGCTCCCAGACAATGACCAATCGATTGGCGTCCCGGTAGGGAAGCGGCCGCCAGAGCACGGCTTTTACCACACTGAATATGGCCGTGTTGGCCCCGATGCCGAGCGCCAGCGTGACGACTGCCACGGCCGTGAAGCCGGGGTTCTTCGCCAGCATCCGGAGGCCGAACTTCAGGTCTTGGAGTAAGGTGCTCATGAATGAAGTCCTCAATAATCAGTCGTCAGTTGTCAGTTTTGAGCTGACAACTGACAGCCAACAGCAGCGGTCTTCATGGGAGGACGCGCAAATGTGCCTTTACCGCCGCTGTTCACTGTCCACTGTCCACTGTCCACCGGCTCGCTCATCACTGCCCTTCTCATCCCACCGTGGAAATCTGCTTGCGACGTTCCATCCAGGCTTCCGACGTCAAAATGCGCGGGCTCACCTCAATGAGGCGGGGAAGGAGGTTGTAGACGTTCACCACCGTCCACTCGGTCCCTTCGCGGGTGCGAAACCCGCGCTGATTGAGCGTCTCCGCCATGTTGGATAGGGAGCGGTCCTGTACAATCAACTCCAGAATTAAGGTAAGAGCATCCATTTCCGCCGGGCTATCTTCCAGACGGGTGTAATCTCGGGCCACGCGGGAGCCGTAAGGAACCGCTTGCCCAGCCCCGGTTGTTTCCGCGCCCTCCACCGGACGCTGCCACTCGACCGCTACCAATTCCCATCCGGCGTCCTTCCTCCGCTGCACGTACTCAGCATCCAAAATGCCGGTTATCGTCTCGCGAATGCGTTCCATCCTGGCCATAAAGTCTCCTGTCCTAGCTATCAGTTATCCGCTCTCAGCTATCAACCAGACCGCTCCGGACTCGGGGTCCTCGTGGGAGCGTGCGCCACTGGGCCTTTGCCACTACCCACTCGCCACTCTCCTCTGTCCACTGTGTACTGTTCACTGTCCACTGTCCTATTGGTACCTCAGCGCCACCATGGGATCGACTTTTGTCGCCCGGCGCGCGGGGAGGTAACCCGCCAATCCTGCGACGCTCAGCATCAGGACGGTTGTCCCCAACACCGTCAGAGGATCGCCGGGGCCCAGTCCATAAAGTTCGCTCCGAATCAGGCGCGTGGCTCCGAGGGCGATGGGAATCCCGATGGCGGCTCCAACAATGACGAGGGCAAGCGCTTCTCCCATCATCATTACGAGGATCTGTTCCCGCCGGGCGCCCAGAGCCATCCGGACGCCGATTTCATTCGTTCTCCGGCTTACAGTGTGGGCCATGAGACCATACAGGCCAATCGCGGCCAGCAGCAAAGCCAGGAGCCCGAAAAGGCCGGAAAGGGAAGCAACCAGGCGGTCTTGAACAAGGGATTCCTCCACCTGCTCGGTGAGTGTTTTGACATCGAAGATGGGAAGCCGGCTGTCTGCTTGCAGAATGACGCTGCGCACGGCCGTAGCCAGGCCAGCCGGGTCGATCGCGGCGCGTACCTCGAGAGTCGTGGACCCTGATTCCGGAGCCTGGAGAAACGGAATGTAGGCCTGTGGGGGAGCCGGCTGGCGCAGGTTGTGGTATTTCGCATCCTGGATGACCCCCACGATCTCCAGCCAACTGGAATCGCCCCGCCAACCCGGCACGCTGAAGCGCCTACCGATCGGATTCGCGTCCCCGAAGTAATAATGCGCCATCGCCTGGTTGATGATGCCGACCCGCGGAGCGCCCGCCGCGTCGGCCCCCGTGAATTCCCGTCCCAGCAGTACCGGAGTTTGAAGTACCCGGAAGTAATCCGGGCCGATAACGTTGAGCATGACCGGAGTACTCTCACCCGGCCGGGGTGTGTATCCCTCCACGGTGGGCAACGTATAACTGTATCGAACCGCCAACGGACTGAAGTCTGAGAAGCTGGCCACGCGCACCCCGGGGAGGGCCCCGATCCCGGCCACCAGCCTTTGATAGAGGCCGGTAGCCTGCGCTTCCTTGTAACCCACCATGCTCGGGTTCACGGAAACCAGCAAAACGTGCTCGGCGTTAAAGCCGGGATTGAAATCCTTCAGTTTTTCCAGGGTCCGCACCAACAGACCGGCGCCGACCAACAAGACCAGCGAGAGGGTCACTTGCGAAACCACCAGGGCCTTCCCCAAGCCGGACCGATGCCGGGCGCCGCCCACGACGCGGCTGCTCTCCTGAAGTCCGGCCAGGCGCGGCTGCGTCACCCGGACTGCGGGGGCCAGACCGAACAGAATCGCGGTGCAGAGGGAAACGAATATGGTAAAGGCGAGGACACGGGCATCGGGTTGCACATTCAGGGAGACCGGTGAAGACGAGTGCGACACTGCCGCCAGCAACACGCCCGTGGCCCAGAAAGCCAGGAACATACCAAGCGCGGCGCCCCCCAGGGCCAGCAATACACTTTCCGTAATCAGTTGGCGGACCAGGCGCCACCGTCCGGCCCCCAGCGCAATCCTGACCGCAATCTCCCGGTGGCGGGCGCCGGCCCGCGCCAACATCAGGCCGGCCACATTGGCGCAGGTAATGAGCAGCAGCAATCCCACCACGGCCATCAGGATGAGCAAGGGCTTGGAGAACTGTTGGCGGAGGGCGGCGGTTCCCCGCCCCCCCGGCTCCAAATGCATGCGAAAGCCGCGATAGATCTCACGGGTCCGCGCTGAATCCACCGACAACCCGGACATTCCTTCCGCGGCCTCGCGCATCGATTGCCGGTAGATAGGATCCGCGTTGGCCAGCGCCTGCTCCTGCGTAACCCCGGGCTTCAGGCGTGCCATGAGATAAAGCCAGTTGCGGAAGGGAGCGCTTAGCACCGAGTAGGGGGTGCCCGCCACGGCCCACTCCGGCCTGACCTGGGCGACCATGTTAATGGGTATGGCCACCTCGTACGGGTTGCCGGGCGCGAGACCAGAGAAATCGGGAGGCGTCACACCGACGATCGTGAAGGGGGATCCGTTGAGCGCAATCTTCTTCCCCACCACCGTTGGATCACGGTCGAACCTTCTTATCCAATAATCATAGCTGATCACGGCCACCGGCCCGCCGCCCGCCACGCGATCATCATCGGGCGCAATCGTCCGGCCAAGGATCGCTCCCACTCCCAGCACGGAGTAGTAATTGCCGGAAACCACTTGGGCCTTGGCGAGGCCGGCGTGGCCGTCCACTTCAAAATCGAAATCCTCGAAGCTGCGAAATGCCACGACACCGGAGAATACCTGGTTGCGGTCCTGAAGCTCCTTGAAGGCCGGATAGGGAAAGGCGTCGTCCGACGTACTTCCCACTGTGACCAACCGGTCCGGGTCGGCGACGGGCAAGGTCTTGAGTAAGGCGGAATTGATGAGGCTGAAGATGGCCGTGTTGGCTCCGATCCCCAGCGCCAGCGTGACGATCGCCACCGCCGTGAAGCCCGGGTTCTTGGCCAGCATCCGCAGGCCGAATTTGAGGTCTTGCAGCAGATTGTCCATTGCACGAGTCCTCAGTCTTCAGTCATCAGTTATCAGTCCTCAGTTTTCAGTTTTCAGTTCCCAGTCACCAGGTAACTTGGCTTCGGTCCCCCTCGATCCGCACAAGCATCTGGCACTCGCCCGTGCCCGCCGCTCCGCGCCCGCCTCGACTACGTGCGGCTGACTACTGACAACAGATAACTGACAACTGGCGACTGTCCTACTCATACCTCAGCGCATCCAGCGGAGAGACCTTGGCTGCCCGGCGGGCTGGCAGATAGGCCGCGACGACGGCCACCGAAAGCAGCAAAGTCGCAAATCCCGCGAGAATTCCGACATCCACCTGGATAACCCCCAACAGGACGCTGGAAAGCGTGCGAGCCAGCGCCGCCGCGGCGGGAACGCCAATGGCCAGCCCCACCAGGGCGAGAAAGAATGCGCGCCCCACCACCAGACGGAACACATCGCGAGGGCACGCCCCCAGCGCCATCCGCACGCCTATTTCGTGCGTTCGCTGCGCAACCGAATAGGCCATCAAAGCAAAAATCCCCGAAGCGGAAAGCACCAGGGCTATGAATGCGTACACCATCATCATTTCCGCTGAGACCTTCACCCCGCTCAATTCATCGTCCAGGATCTTTTCTAAAGGACGAACGTCGTACACGGGTTGTTCGCCGTCCAGGGCTTGCACCTGGGCGCGCGCCGCGGCGGCCACCGACATGGGATCCCGCTGCGTGCGCAGGGCGACGGACAGGGACCGTTGCGTCAACTGGTCAAGAGGAAAATAGGCCATGGGAGGGGCGGAATGGTCGAACGGCATGGGCTTGACGTCCCCTACCACGCCCACCACGGTCCGCCAGGGAACTCCGCTTCCCTCGGGTCCGAAGTGAATCCGCTTGCCCAGCGCGTTCTCACCCGGCCAGAGCCGCCGGGCGAAGCTCGAGTTCAACACGACCACGGGGGCCGAATCGGGGCCGTCCTGGCTGCCGAGAGTGCGCCCCTGGATCAAAGGGATCCGCAACAAGCGGAAGATTTCCGGGGTCGCGACCTCTTGCGTCGCCGACCGCATTTCACCCGGAGCCGGGGGAGCCTGGCCCTCCGCCCGGTATTGCGCAGTGGTCCAATTGAACTGCCCGGGCAGGGTAGCGACCGCGGCCGCCCGCTCCACCCCCGGCAGGACCCCCAGGCGCTCCACCAGCTTGTCGTAAAACTCGCGCGTTTGACTCTCCTCGCGATATTTCGATTCCGGCAGCGCAATCTGGAAGGTCAGCACGTTTGTCCGGTCGCATCCCAGGTTGGTTTCCTGCAAATGGTGAAAGCCCTGCACCATCAATCCCGCCCCCACCAGCAGGACCAGCGCCAGGACAAACTCGGTAACCACCAGCACCCCGCGCAACCGATGGGACGACGCACTCGCGCCGCCGCCCCGCGCGGATTCCTTCAGCGTCTCGTTCAGATCCACGCGCGTCGCGTGCCAAGCGAATCCCAAACCCGCCAGGATGCCGGCCCCTGCCGCGAGGGCCGCCGTGAACGCCAGAACGGACCCATCGATCTGCATGTGCCGGACCCCCGGGACATACTTAAGGACGAACGCCGGGATGCTGCTGCTCCGCCATTCCATATCCGCATAGGCCATGACCAAACCCAATAGGGCCCCGAGGCTCGACTGAAGAACGCTTTCAATCAGCACCTGGCGGGCGATTCGCCCCCGCCCGGCTCCCAAGGCGACGCGCACGGCGATTTCCTTCTGGCGCGCGCTCCCTTGCACCAATTGCAGGTTGGCAACGTTGGCGCAGGCCAGCAGTAATACGAAACCCGCGGCCCCCATGAGCACCAGAATGAACTGGCGCGAACCCTGCAGCATGTCGTTTACCAGCTTTACCAGTCGCACGCTGTGGGCGGCATTGGTGGCGGGAAACTGCTGCGCCAGTCGCCCGGCAATCGCCTGGAGCTCCGCCTGCGCCTGCTCAAGGGAAACTCCCGCCTTCAAACGCCCCATCACCTGCAGGTAGTGGTTGGTACGGTCGGCGCCGGGAGACCCCGCCAGGTCAAGTGGGGCCCACACCTCGACTCCCATCGGGTATTCAAAGTCCTCCGGCATCACCCCGACCACCGTGTACCCCAGGCCATTCAGGCGTACCGGGGATCCGATCACCTGGGGGTTGCCGCCCAGGCGCTGCTGCCAGAAACCATAACTGACGACCACTACGGAAGTGTGGCCGGGCGCGAAATCCCCCTTGTTGAACTGGCGCCCAAGCTTCGCCCCCATTCCCAGCAGGGGGAGGAAATCGGGCGTCACCTGGAAGCCGTCCACCCGCTCGGGCACCGCCACTCCGGTCAGGTTCACTTCCCACCCGTGGCCCGCCGCCAGTTGCTGGAACGGGTGGCTCTGTTCCGTCCAGTCACGGAAGTTCGCCGGCGCCACCGCCGCGTGGTCCTCATTCTGGGCCGGAACCGTTTCCCAAATGGTCACAATCCGGTCCAGATGTGGAAATGGCAACGGGTGCAGCAGCATGGCGTTGACGGTGGTGAAGATGGAAGTATTGGCGCCGATGCCCAGCGCCATCGCCAGCACCGCCACGGCCGTGAGGCCGGGACGCTTTGCCAACATGCGCAGGCCATAGCTAACGTCTTGCAGCAGGTTGTTCATAACATGAGTCCTTAGTCATCAGTAATCATTCCTTAGTTTTCAGTTCTCAGTCATCATTTACTCGGACTTCGATGCACCTCGACTCCCACTGACCTTTGGTGTTTCCACCTGCCCCCTGCCCACTTCCATTACGAGCGAGTGGGTACTCGCAACTGACACCTGCCTTACTCGTACTTCAACGCCGTCATGGGATTGACCTGCGTCGCCCGCCGCGCGGGGACATAGCAGGCGGCCATTGAAATCAAACCAAGCAAAACCGCGACCGCCGTATAGGTGGCCGCGTCGGTAGTGGAGATTCCGAATAACAAGCTCTTCAGATAGCGCGTCAGCACCAGGGACGCCACGAATCCCACAGTCAGACCGGCAAAGGTCAAAAACAACCCTTGCGCCAGTATCAGCCGTAAAACGTCGTATCGCTGCGCCCCCATCGCCATGCGAATGGCGACTTCATGGGTACGCTGACGGGTGGTGTAGGCGATCACTCCGTAGATTCCCACCGCCGCGAGAACCAGGGAGAGAATGCCGAAGGCGCCCGCAAAGGTTCCCGCGACCAGTTCGAAGATGCTCCCCAATCTCATGCTGGACTCCAGCGTGGTGACCCCAAACAACGGCAGATCTGCATTGAGGTCGTGAACGGCTCTCTCCACCGCCGCGGCATAGGCCTGGGGATCGCCCGTGACGCGCGCATGAATTGTCACCAGATTGCGGTAATCCTGGAAGAGAGACACAAAAATCGCCGGCGCAGGGGCGTAGACCAGGCGGCGGTACTTGCCGTTGCGAGCCACACCAACGACATTGAACCAGTTGCCGTTGTAATTGACCCTCTTGCCCAGAGGGTCCTGTCCCGGCCAGTAGCGGTCGCAGAACGCCTGGTTGACAATGGCCACGAGCTGCGATTTCTCTCCGTCCTGTTCGGTAAATTCGCGCCCGGCCAGGAGCGGAGTCCGCAGGGTGCCGAAGAAATCCGGCCCGACGACCGCGCGGTCGATCTCCATCGATTCGCCGGGCTGGGGGACGTAACCGTCTGGTTGGACGACGTCCGCATGGATACTGAAACTCAGCGGCGAGAAATCCGCCAGGGTCGCGGCCTCAACCCCGGGCAGGACGGCGAGCTTCGCTAGCATCTGATGGTGGAACGCCAAGCCTGCGGCTCGGGAATAACCCGCCGGCCCCAGTTCGTACGAAGCCAACAGGACATTGTGAGGGTCGAATCCGGGATCCAGCCGCCGGGCATTTTGCAGGCTGCGGGTGAACAGACCCGCACAAATCAGCAGCAGGAGTGAAAGGGCGATTTGCGCCACCACCAGCGCACTGGACAGTCGCATCTTCTCAATTCCGCCCGTCGTCGTCCCCGCCTCTTCCTTCAAGACCGCGAAAGGGGCCAGCGCGGAGATGCGCACGGCGGGCAGGATCCCGAACGCCAGGGCGGAGAGAAGGGAGACCGCCATTGTGACCAGAAACACTCTCCCATCCAGGTGGCGATTCAGCGCGAGAGGTATATTCGCCGTGGGCGGGAAGAAGGCTGCAAATGTTCCCGCTGTCCAGGTGGTGAGGGCCAATCCAACCCCACCACCGGCCAGGCCCAACAGAAGGAATTCCACCAGGAGTTGACGGACCAGCCGCCAGCGGTTCGCCCCCAGCGACAAGCGCAGGGCGACCTCGCGTCGGCGGGCTACACTGCGCACCAGTAGCAGGTTGGCCACATTTGCACATGCCAGCACCAGTAGCGCTGCCGCCAGTGCCAGGAGCATAGGCAGGCTCTTGTACAGGTAGACGTTCGCTCCAAAGGGTGAACGCCAGAGCGGGTCCAGCGAGATCTGGTTGGGGCCGCGATGCGAGTCGGGAAACTGCCTGGCAATGCCCTGCATCTGGAGGTCGAGTTCCCGCTCAGCCTGCCCGCGGGTTACACCCGGCTTCAGACGGCCCAGCACATTGAGCCAATTATTGTCTCGTTCGCGCAGTCTGGCTCCACTGTTACCCAGGGATACCCAAAGGTCGGTGCGCAATCCCGTCTTGCATCCTTGAAACTCCGGCGGAGTAACGCCCACAATTGTGCCCAGAACCCGGTTGAGCTGGATGCTCTTGCCAACAATGGATTGGTCGCCGCCGAAGTGGCTCTGCCACAGGCCGTAGCTGATCACCACCGAAGGTATGCTGCCGGGCTTCTCTTCCTCGGCCGGTAGGAGGCCGCGGCCCAGTAAGGGCTGTACGCCCAGCACCCGGAAGTAGTCCGCAGATATGCTCGCCCCGTAAACGCGCTCCGGCCGGTTCGTCCCGGTAATGGAAATGAAATCGTCATGGTACGCCATCAGGCCTGCCAGGCTCCGGTTTCTGGCGCGCAGATCCACAAAGTCGGGGTAGGAGAATGGCGGAGTAGGATGCTCACTTCGCTCGCCGCGCATGACCGTCACCAAGTCGCCGGTGCGGGCCACCCCCGGAATGGGGTTAAGCAGGGTGGAGTTGATCCAACTGAAAATGGTGCTGTTCGCGCCAATGCCCAACGCCAGCGTCACCACGGCAACAGCCGTAAAGCCGGGATTCTTCGCCAGCATTCGCAGGCCGAAACGCAGGTCTTGGAGTAAAGTGCTCATATAATGATGTCAGCAGTAATTAGTCGTCAGTTGTCAGTTTTCAGTTCACAGTCATCACGTAACTCAGCTTCGTGCACCTCGATCCGCAGCGATCTCGGGCGCTCCGCCCGTGCCTGGAACTCGGCACCCCTCTCGACATCGAGCGACTGGCTACGGGCAACTGACTACCGGCAACTGACGACTCCCTTACTCATGCCTCAGCGCCACCATGGGATCAACTTTAGTAGCCCGGCGCGCGGGCAGATAGCAAGCCCCCAGGGCCACGGACAGTAAAGCAACCGCCACGCCGGCAAAGGTCGGCGGATCGGTGGGGCTGATTCCGAACAACAGCGAAGACATGGTGCGCGTCAGGGCGAGCGATCCCGCGGCGCCGAGGCCCACGCCGACGAGTGCCGTCACAAGACCCTGCCCCAGCACTTGTCGGAGGACATCGCCGGCCTCCGCTCCCAGGGCCATCCGCACGCCGAACTCGCGTGTGCGCTGCGCTACGGAATAGGACACCACGCCGTAGATGCCCGTGATGGCCAACAACAGCGCGGTGGCGGCGAAGACTCCCACCAGCAGCAGGTTGAACCGCCGCGTCTGGAGCGAATCGGCGAAGACCTTGTTAAACGTGCTGAAACTGGGGGGGACTTCGGGGGCAAGATCCCGAACGATGGCGCGCGCCGCGGGAATCAGCGCGGCCGGCGGAAGCGCCGTACGCATCACCACAACGAAATGAAAAGTGGATTGGGCCCTTTGCCGCGCGCTCACGTAAATGATCGGCGCCGGCGGCGATTCCAGGCTGTCGTCGTGCACGTCGCCCACAACACCCACCACCGTGAGCAAACGCGCGTCTCCATCCATGTTCCCGAATTCGAGCGTCTGGCCGAGCGGGTCTTGCCTCGGCCACCTCTCACGCGCCAGGGCCTGGCTGATCAGGGCCACGTGCGGCGAGTCCATGGTGTCCGTCTCGCTGAACAGCCGGCCGCGCAGCAGGGGGATGCCCAGGGCGCGGAAGTAGCCTTCGCTGGCCACGCAGTAGTCGGCCTCGCCCGTCCGTGCCGTGTTATGGGCCAGCTTTTCAAAGTCATCCATCGAGGGGGCCTTGTCCGAGGGATTCATCACCAGGAACGTGCCGTCCGCCAACTCGCCACTAAGGGGCAGGCCGCCGGTGCCTCCCACTTCCTGAACCCCCGGCAGCGCGCGCAACCTGGCGAGCAGGTGGTCAAGGAAGGCCGCGCGTTGCGCCCTCTGCCGGTCGGCTTGCGGCCGCGGGGCCGGCAAGTCAAGGTCAGGCAAGCGCAAGTCCAGGGTGAGAAGATGATCGGTGCGGAAGCCGGGACTGACCGCCAGCACCCGCAGCAAGCTGCGGCCGAGCAACCCCGCGCCCACCAGGAGCACCAGTGTGATGGCTAATTGCGCGGACGCTATTGCCCGGCCCAGCCGTTGGCTGCGAACCGTTCCCAGTTGGCCCTGGCCGCGCTCGGCGAGGGCGCTCTCCGGGTGGCCGAAGGCGGCGCGCCCGGCCGCCAGGAAACCGAGACTGGCTGCCACTCCCGTCGCCAGAATCAACGTAAACAAGAGTACGGGAAGGTTGATTCCAGCTTGCCCGGTCCCCGCAAGGTTTGCCGGAGCAATGGCCAGAAGCGTCTGCACACCCCAGTGCGCGAGCGCCACCCCCAGGGCACCGCCCGCCAGCGCCAGAAGCATGGACTCCGTGAGGAATTGCCCCATCAGCCGGCCCCTTCCCGCCCCCAAAGCCAGGCGCACGGCCAATTCCCGCTCCCGCCACGACAGTCGAGCCAGCAACAAGTTGGCGACGTTGGCGCATGCCACCAGCAGGAGGAAACCGACGGCCGCCAACAAGATGGTGAGCGGCTTTTGCACGTGGCGTGTCATCCAGTCCTGCATGCGCACGGCGGATACGTCCACCATGCCGGTGTCCTTGCCGAACTGTTTCTTCAGACGGTGTGCGATTCCAGTCAGCTCGATGCGCGCCGGCTGAAGGGGCCCGCCCTCCCGCAGGCGCGCCAGCACGCGCCAGTTATGCGCGGTTCGGCTGGGCAGGTTCTCGAGCAGTTCGCGCGGCACCCAGAGGTCGCTGTCTTCCGGGTAGCGGAACCCGGGCGGGAGCACGCCAATCACCGAGACCGTTTGATTTTCGATGGTCAGCTTGACGCGGGAGAGATCGCCCGCGCCGCCCAGGGTATCCTGCCAATAGGCATAGCTGGCGAGCGCCACCGGCGCAGCGCCGAAACGCTGATCTTCCGCCGCGAAGCCGCGACCCATCACCGGCTGGACGCGCAACAGGGGGAAGAAATCGCGCGAGACGCGAGCCACCATCGTGCGCGTCGGTTCCGAAGCGCCGGCCACCGATTCCAGCCACGCGCCGTACTCAGCCACCCCCTCGAGCGACTGGCTGGAGGCGCGCACGTCCTGAAAATTCGGATCGGCGAAGTTCATCGCTCCGCCATGGTCGTTGACCTCCCTCAGCTCCAGCAGGCGATCCGCCTGAAAATACGGAAGCGGCCGCAGCAGCACCGCATAAATCACGCTGAAAATGGCCGTTGTGGCGCCGATTCCGAGCGCCAGCGTCAGAATGGTCACAGCCGTAAAGCCGGGATTCTTCGCCAGCATTCGCAGGCCGAAACGGAGGTCTTGGAGTAAAGTGCTCATAAATGATGTCCGCAGTAATCAGTCGTCAGTTCTCAGTTTTCAGTTCTCAGTCATCACGTAACTCAGCTTCGTGCACGTCGATCCGCAGCGATCTGGGGCGCTCGTCCGTGCCTGCCACTCGGCGCCCGTCTGGACTACGAACGACTGACGACTGAATACTGACAACTGACGACTGACAACTGAAAGAACCGCCTTTGACATCATGATGTCTTTGAAGTAGCATCATGATGTGCGAACCACCTTAACGCTCGATGACGATGTGGCCGCCAAGCTGCGCGCCGAAGCGCGCAAGTCCGGCGAGCCCTTCAAGCAGGTCGTGAACCGCGTGCTGCGTACCGGCTTGAACTTTCGCATGAAAGCGGCTCCCCTTCCTCCCTTCAACGTCAAGGCGCGTCCTCTGGGCCTTCGTCCCGGGTTCAGTTACGACAAAGTCTCCGAGCTCATCGAACAGATTGAAGGCCCGCTCCACCGATGATTCTGGTCGATGCCAACCTGCTGCTCTATGCCTACGATCCTGCGTCCCCCCAGCATGTCGCGGCGCGCCACTGGTTTGAAGCCACCGTTTCCAGACAGGAACCGGTGGGCTTGGCGTGGGTAACGCTGCTCGCGTTCGTCCGAATCAGCACCAGCCCGCGCGCGCTCGAACATCCTCTTAGCCTGGCGGAGGCCGAAGCCATTGTTTCCGACTGGCTCGATCGTCCCACCGTCACCCTTTTGAATCCCGGCGAAAGACATTGGCCGATCCTGCGCGGCCTGATGATCCGGGGGCAGGTTCGCGGCGCCTTGGTGATGGACGCCCATTTGGCCGCCCTGGCCATTGAGCACGGCGCCGAACTCGCCACCACCGACCGCGATTTCGCCCGCTTCCCCGGCCTCAAGTTCTTCAATCCCCTCGATCCTGCTTGAGCGGCAATGCCTCCTCAGCATCCCCAGGCCGAAGCGCCCGTCTTGGAGTAAAGTGCTCATGAACGAAGTCGTCAGTTCTCAGTTTTCAGTTCTCCGTCATCAGGTAACTCGGCTTCGGTGGGGCTCGATCCGCACCAACCTTTGGCCCTCGTCCCTGCCTGCGACTCGGCGCCCGTCTCGACTACGTGCAGCTGACCACTGACCACTGCCCTACTCGTACCTCAGCGCCACCATGGGATCGACCCTTGTGGCCCGCCGGGCCGGAACATAGCAGGCCGCCAGGGCCACCAGAAGCAATACGCCTGCGACCACCGCAAAGCTCAGCGGGTCATGGGCGCTTACGCCGAAGAGCATCTTCGCCATGAGTTGGGTAAGCCCGTAGGCGGCAGCGAGGCCGATCGCCACGCCGGCCAGCGCCATCGTGGCTCCTTCTCCCAGAACCATGCGAAGCACGTCGCCCTGCTCGGCACCCAGCGCCATCCGGAGACCAATCTCATGGATGCGCTGGCTGGTGAGATAGGAGATCACCCCATAAATCCCAATGCAGGACATCAGAAGGGCGAGCGCACCGAAAATCCCCAGGAGGATCATTGAGAAGCGCCGCGCCGCGAGCGAATCGGAAACAATCTCGTCCATGGTTTCGGTGCTATACATCGTCTGCTGGCTATCCATGCGGGACAGTGCCGCTTTAATCTCGCTCACCTGCACCTGCGGCGATCCCTTGGTACGAACCACCACTCCGGCCGCCCCCGCCATCAACGACAAAAACTGGTTGGGAAGCTGCTCGAGGGCGAAATAGGTCTGGATCTGAACGGGCGCCGTCGAGTTTTCGTCGAGACCCCACTGTTTTACATGCCCAACCACTCCCACGATTTCCGCCGTGATGTTAACAATGTCCATGTTAATGCGCTTCCCGATGGGGTCCTGGCCCGGAAAGTACAACTGCGCAAAGCGCTCATCGATGACGATGACCGTTGCCGAATGTTCGTTATCCTGCGGGCTAAGGAAGCGACCGCGCAGCAGCGGGGTCTGCATCACCTTCAAATAGTCCGGTTGGACAAGATAAAGTTGCGTCACCTTCATTTCGCCCGTGGAGTGGGGTTTGGGCTGGCCTTCCAGCCAGAACGGCACTTCGGAGTCGTTGCCGAGGGGTACGGACCCCGCCGTCAGCGAAGCTGCCTGAATTCCGGGAACCGCCTCGAGGGTGTCATGAATCTGGCGCCAACGGGAGCGAATGGTCTCAGGAGAGCTGGTCACAGGCGGAAACGACAAGGAAAAGGTCAGTACGTGATGAGCATCGAAGCCGGGATCGATGCTCCAGAGTTTCATCAGGCTGCGGATCATCAATCCCGCGCCGGCCAACAAAACCAACGCCAGCGCCACTTCCGCCACCACGAAGACTCGTTGGGCGCGATGCCGGGCGCCGCTCGCCCCACGCCCGCCTTCCTTGAGGGTTTCGTGCAGGTCCCTTTCCGAATTCTTGATGGCCGGGCCCAAGCCAAAGAGGATACCTGCCGCCAGGGAAACGCCCAGCATGAACAACAGCACGTGCCCATCCAGATGGACTTGCTCGGCGCGCGGCAACGCTTCCGGCAGGGCTTTGATGGCCCCTTGCAGTCCCCACGAGGCAATCAACAAGCCGAGGCTGCCGCCGGCCAGGGCCAGCAGGATGCTTTCCGTCAGAAGTTGCCGGATGACGCGGCGGCGGCTGGCGCCCAGTGCCGAGCGGATGGCGAATTCGCGGGTACGGCCCGTCGCTCGTGCCAGCAGCAGGTTCGCGACGTTGACACAGGCGATGAGCAGAACAAATCCGACCGCTGCCAGCAGCACCAGCAGATACGGTTTGATGTCTCCCACCAGGTCCTGTTTAAGCGGAACGAGGGTAACTCCTATACCTTTGTCGGTGTCGGGATACGCTTCCGCCAGGCGCCGCCCCAACGCATCCATATCCGCCTTGGCTTGCTGGAATTCCACCCCGCGCTTGAGCCGGCCCACCGCGTCCATGCCCATGGCGGCCTTTCGATCGTGAAACAGAGGTTCTTTCCACTGGCCGATGGGAACGTAAACGTCACTCAAATGGAAATTATTGGCGGTGTAACGAAAGTCGGCCGGAATGACGCCGACAATGGTGTAGGCCGTGCCGTTCAACATCATCGACTTGCCGAGCACATCCGGGGAAAAACCGAACTTGCGCTTCCAGAGCCCGCCACTGATCAGCGCCACGGGTGCCGCGCCCTCCTGGTCCTCCTCAGGAAGGAAGTTCCGGCCGAGCACCGGCTTGACGCCGAGAATCGGGAAAAAGGGGGCCGAGATCATCTCAACCGGCACCCGCTCTGCCTCGCCCATCCCGGTCAGATTAAAGTCATCCGCCCGGTAGCCGGCCAGGGCGGAAAACGACCGGTTGTCACGCACCCAGTCCAGGAAGTTGGGATACGAAATCGACGCCTGGGTGAAGTTCGAATCGCGCGAATAAAGGTTCACCAGCCGGTCGGCCTGCCAGAAGGGAAGGGGATTAAGCAGCACCCCATTGACCACGGAAAAGATCGCCGTGTTGGCCCCAATGCCCAGTGCCAGGGTCAGCACGGCGACGGCGGTAAAGCCCGGGTTCTTGGCCAGCATGCGGAGGCCGTAACGCAGGTCTTGGAACAACACATTCATTCGAATCCTCTCAAGCGGTCAGCTATCAGCTTTCAGCTATCAGCCAAACATCTACGCATTCGGGATCCCCACGGGAGCACTCACCAGTGTGCCTTTGCCACTAACCACTCGCCGCCGTTCTCTGTTCACTGTTTACTGTCCACTGTCCACTATTCACTGACCATTGCCCTACTCATACCTCAGCGCCACCATGGGATCCAGCCGGGTCGCCCGCCAGGGCTGAAAGTCTTCCGCCCCTTTCCATGGGTGGTGTATACTGTACACCATGCGACGTACTCAACTTTATCTTGACGATGAGCTTTGGGGGACCCTCCGCATCCACTCGGAACAGGCGGGAACGTCCGTCTCCGATCTGGTCCGGCAAGCGGTGCGGGAGAAATACCTTTCGGGGCCCGCTTGCCGCCAGGAAGCCATGCGTGCCTTCGCCGGACTATGGAAAGACCGGTCAGGCCTTCCTGATTCCCAGGCCTACGTGCGCGCCCTGCGGAAGGGATCGCGATTGAAGAGGGTGCGGTGAAAGCCATCCTCATTGATTCCGACATCCTCAGCGACGTAGCGCGGGCCCGTGACCCCCGACTGCTGGCGCAATGGACCGAATTGAGCGGAAGTGATGCGGTCATGGCCTGTTCACCGGTAACCCTGGCGGAGATGTGGCATGGCGCGCGGCCGCACGAATACAAGGTCCTGGAAGCCTTGTTCCAGGCCATGACGTGTATTCCCATCGGCCCGGAAATCGGCCGCCGCGCCGGCGATTACCTGCGGCAGTTCGCCAAGAGCCACCATGTGGAACTCGGCGATGCCTTGATTGCCGCTACCGCCACGATTCACAATCTCACGCTTTGGACGCATAACCGGAAGCATTACCCCATGAAAGATGTTCAATTCTTTTGAAAGCCACGGCGCCATAGCACCGGTAAGAGCGCCTGTGCCACTGACCACTGTTCGCTGTCCTTATTCGTACCTCAGCGCCACCATGGGATCGACCTTGGTTGCCCGCCGCGCCGGAAAGTACGATGCCAGCAGAGCCAGAGCGATGGCGGCGAGGGTACTGGCCAAGTAGCTCCACGGATCGGTGGGGGCGATGCCGTAGATGAACCGCCCCAGGACCCGGGATGCCGCCAGGGCCGCGGCCAGGCCGGCGAACGCGCCCACCGTGCTTAAACGCAAGCCCTGCGCCAGCACCAGCCTCAGCACGTCGAACCGGCGCGCTCCCAACGCCATGCGCAGGCCAATCTCGTGGGTGCGGCGATGGGCCTGGTACGCCACCGCCGCGTAGAGCCCCACGGCTGCCAGGAACATCCCCAGGATGCTCAGGCTGGAGAGCAGCGCGGCCATGGACCGCTCTTCCGAAAGGAGATTTCGCATGTATTCCCGAAAGGAGATGGCGCTCACCACCGGGAGGTGTCCATCAACTTCGGCAGCCGCCTTTAGAATGGTTGGAACCAGCGTCTCCGGCTCGC
>Ga0335069_10005891_pt1 | contig 17940 bp, 10 predicted proteins | sample Lox_Sample_11_FD_206714 | JGI IMG/M metagenome (GOLD analysis project Ga0335069, IMG submission 206714) | Soil microbial communities from Loxahatchee National Wildlife Refuge, Florida, United States - Lox_Sample_1.1 | ecosystem: Environmental > Terrestrial > Soil > Wetlands | place: USA... | reverse complement strand
GCCGCTTCCTCGATTTCGGTGATCGGGCTGTCCTGCTGACCGGCACCCCGCTGGAAAACCGGATCCAGGAGTTCCGCAACCTGGTGTTCTACCTGCAGCCCAAGCTGGTGGTCGACGCCGATGAGCTTGCGCCGCGCAAGTTCCGGCGCCAGGTGGCGCCCGCGTACCTGCGCCGCAACCAGGAAGATGTGCTGACCGAACTTCCCGAGTTGGTGGAAGTCGATGAGTGGCTGGCGATGTCCGAGGAGGATGCGGCCGCCTACCGCGACGCTGTGGAGGCCGGGAACTTCATGGCAATGCGCCAAGCGGCAATGACGCAGAGCGGCATGTCCAACAAGATGCAGCGGCTCATCGAACTTGTCAAAGAAGCTGAGGACAACAGCCGGCGGGTCGTCGTCTTCTCCTACTTCCGCAATGTCCTGGATCAAGTAGCCCGCGAAATGCCTGGTCGGGTGTTCGGTCCGCTGACGGGATCGGTTCCCCCCGTCAAGCGCCAGACCATGATCGACCAATTCTCCGCAGCGGGGCATGGCGCCGTGCTGGTCGCCCAGGTCGCGGCAGGTGGCGTCGGGCTGAACATCCAGGCTGCCTCCATCGTCGTGATCTGCGAGCCGCAGCTGAAGCCGACGACCGAATGGCAGGCCATTGCCCGCGCACACCGCATGGGTCAGCTGGACTCGGTTCAAGTCCATCGCCTCATATCCGAGGAAGGTGTCGATCAGCGGATCCGCGAGATCTTGGCCCGTAAACGCGAGTTATTCGAGGAGTTCGCACGCCAGAGCGACACCGCCGACAGCGCGCCGGAAGCCTACGACGTCTCGGAAGCCGAACTGGCCCGGGAGGTCATCGCCGCCGAGCGGGAACGGCTGTTCGGGCAAACCGCCTGACTTCTGCGTCCACCACCTCGGCCTGGCCCGATCCCGGTGTGGGTGTCGCACCGTTGTGCGATTCTGGGCCGGAAAAATTTGGCCGCACACTACGCCGCTGGGGGTGAGGGCATGCTGACGGTGCACCGCGCCGAGCGGGCTGATGCGCTGCTCGGCCCGCTGGGCGAGCTGTTGCTGACCGCGGCCGGTGACGTGCTCGAGCCGGAGATCATCGCCGTGCCCACCCGAGGGGTGGAACGCTGGCTGGCCCAGCAGCTGGCCCTGACGCTGGGAGCCGGCGGCGCGGGCGACGGCGTGGCCGCCAACATTGAATTCCCCAGTCCCACAGCTCTGATCGATGACGTGCTGGCCACGATAGCCGGGCGCGATGCCGCCACCGATCCGTGGCTGCGCGACCGGCTGGTCGGCAGCGTGCTGTCCGTCCTCGACGAGTCGTCAGGCCAGCCGTGGTGTGCGATCATCGACCACCATCTCGGCGCCGGCCGACCGCCGGGATCGTATCGGCACGGCCGCCGGTTTTCGACGGCGACGCAGATTGCGCGGCTGTTCACCTCCTACGCCGACAACAGGCCGTCGATGCTGGTGGACTGGGCGCACGCTCGCGACACCGATGGCGCCGGCAACGAGTTGGCCCCGGATGCGCGCTGGCAGCCGATGCTGTGGCGGCGGCTGCGGGAACGGCTGGACACACCGAGTCCGGCCGAGCGGCTGGTCGACTCGTGTGAGCGGCTGGCCGCCGACCCCGGGCTGGTGGGGCTGCCGGCGCGGCTGTCGGTGTTCGGGCTGACCCGGCTGTCGCACACCGCGCTGGCCGTCGTGCAGGCACTGGCGCAGGGCCGTGAGGTGCACCTGTGGCTGACCCATCCCAGCCCCGCCCTGTGGTCCACGGTGGACGCCGCACCGCCGGCGTGGCAGCGCCGAGACGACAACACCGCCCTGCTGGCCACCAACCCGCTGTTGGCGAGTCTGGCCCGCGATGTCCGCGAATTACAGCAACGCCTGCCGCCAGGCTACGTCGACATCCATCACCGGCCCGTCGCCGCGCCGGGACGCAGCGTGCTGGCCACACTGCAGGACGATGTCCGCAACAACGTTGCGCCGGGGCAGGATTGGCCGCGGGACCGCGATGACAGCCTGCAGGCGTATGCCTGCCACGGCCAGGCCCGGCAGGTGGAGGTGCTGCGCGAGTCTCTGCTGCACTTGTTCAACAACGACGCGTCGTTGCAGCCGCGTGATGTGCTCATCATGTGTCCCGACGTGGATGCCTTCGCGCCGCTGTTGGCGGCGGCGTTCAGCGCCGTGGACGCCCCGCACCCCGGCCATCAGCTGCGGGTCCGGCTGGCCGACCGCAGCCCCGCCCGGATCAACCCGCTGCTGGAGATCGCCGGTGTCCTGCTCGACTTGGCCGGGGAGCGGATCACCGCGACGCAGGTGCTGGATCTGGCCGCCCGTGAACCGGTCGCGCGGAAGTTCGGGTTCGCCGCCGATGAGTTGGACACGTTGCGTCACTGGTCGGTGCAGGCAGGGGCGCGGTGGGGCTTGACCCAGGATCAGCGGGAGGCCTTCGGCGTGGGTGCGGTCACGCAGAACACCTTCGCGCATGCGTGCGATCGCATTCTGCTCGGCGTCGCCGCCGCCGACACCGGCGCCGACTGGCTCGGTGACGCGGTGCCGTTGGGCGAGGTTGCCAGCAGCGACGTGGAGCTGGCGGGGCGGTTCGCCGAATATCTGGAGCGGCTGCAGGCCGCGGTGGCCGTGCTGGGCGGCCCGCACACCGGCAGCGGTTGGGTCGCTGTCCTTTTCGATGCCCTGGATGATCTGGCTGAGGCCGGCGAGGCGCAGGCCTGGCAGCGCAGCGACGCCGGCCGGCGCATCACGGCGGCGCTGCGCGAGGCCGGTGACACGGCGCTGATGGTGTCCGATGTCCGCGATGCGCTGGCCAAGGCGGTGCGGCCGCGGGCCACGCGCACCAATTTCCGCACCGGGGAGATCACCGTTGCCGCGCTGATGCCGATGCGGTTTGTGCCGCACCGTGTGGTGGCCATCGTCGGGCTGGACGACGGAGCGTTCCCGCGAGCCGGGCAGCTGTCCGGCGACGATATTCTGGCGGCCGACCCGTGGGTGGGGGAGCGCGATCCGCGCAGCGAGGATCGGCAGCTGTTTCTCGATGCGATCATGGCAGCCACCGACCACCTGCTGCTGTGTTACACCGGCGCCGACCCGGTCACCGGTGCGCACAAGCCCCCGGTGGCGCCGCTGGCTGACCTGCTCGACACCGCCGCCGCCACGGTCGGCGCCCCGGTCGTGTCCCGGCAACCGTTGCAACCATTCGACAGCGCGAACTTCGTTGCGCCACAACCGTTCAGTTTCGACCGACAGGCGTGCGCGGCCGCGGTCGCCGCCCGCACCGAGCACCGGCCGCGGCCAGCGTTTTTGCCCGCGCCGTTAGACCCCATGGCCGGCGGTGACGAGGTGGATCTCACCGACCTGGTCACCTTCATCGTCGATCCCACTACCGCGTTTCTGGCCCAACGCCTGGGCGTGCGGCTGCCGCGCACCGCACGCGGCGTGGCCGACGAGCTGCCGGTGGCCGTCGACGGCCTGGCGATGTGGGCGATCGGGGACCGGATGCTGCAGAGCGCACTGACCGCAGCGATGGGCGGTGATGACCTCGAGGCGCGTATCGCGGCGATCGTGGCGGCCGAGTTGCGGCGCGGCACACTGCCGCCCGGACAGACCGGCGCCGACCTCGCCGCCGACATCGCCGGCGCGGCCGGTGTCATCGCGCGGGTGGCCGGCCGCGACACAGCCGGGTACCCGTCCGACACGGTGGACATCGACTGTGCGGTGGGCCGCTACCGCCTCGTCGGCACGGTGGCCGATGTCTTCGGTCGGCGCATCGTGACCGCCCGGTACGCGGTGTTGGGCGCCAAGCACCGGCTGGCGTCCTGGGTGCGTCTGCTGGCGCTGGCGTGCAGCGACGGTCGTGGTGACTGGCGGGCCCTCACGATCGGCCGGCTGCGTGACGATATCGGCCTGGCCAAACGCTCGGTGCTCAAGCTGCCCGCCGATCCTGCCGAGGTGCTCGAGGATCTGCTGGAGCTGCGATCGCTGGGGTTGGGCGCGCCGCTGCCGACGGCCACCGAGACCTCCCACGTGTACGCGTGTGCCCGCCGCGAGGGGCGCACTGTGGCGCAGGCCCGCGCCGAAGCCGTTGCGGCGTGGACCTCGACCGGCGGGGCGGGGTACCGCAATTCCTGCGAGAATGACGACCCGGCGATCGTGTGTGTGTACGGCCCGGATGCGCCGTTCTCGGCGCTGTGGGACCAACCCGTCCCGGACGGGCAGCCCCGAAATGCTGACGAGCCCAGCTGGTTTGGGCAGCTGGCCGTGCGGTTGTGGGCGCCGCTTTTGCGCCGCGAATCCATGATGGGCGCCAAATGACGGCGTTCGATCCGGCCGGGCCGCTGCCCACGGGCACGCAGGTGATCGAGGCCAGCGCGGGAACCGGGAAAACCCACGCCATCGTCAGTTTGGCAGTGCGCTACATCGCCGACGGTGTGGACGTCTCCCTGCTGATGCTGGTGACGTTCAGCCGCGCCGCCACCCAGGAGTTGCGCGACAGGGCCCGCGCCCGACTGCGCGTGTGCGCCGAGGCGCTCACCGACCTTGCCGGTGCCCGCCGCAGCAGCGACGCGGTGATCGCCGCGCTGGCCACCGCACCCGACGCCGAGGTCGAGGTGCGGCGCCGCCGCCTGCTGCGGGCGCTGTCGGAATTCGACGCGGCCACCATCGTGACCACGCACTCGTTTTGCCAGCGGATGCTCGACGGCATCGGGCTGGCCGGCGACTACGACCCGGACACCACGTTCCTCGAGGACACCGCCGATCTGGTCGGTGAAGCGACAACTGACCTGTTCGCCGCGCACCAGGACAGCCACCCGCCGGCGCTGAGTCTGCGGATCGCCCGGCAGGTCGCGGCGGCGGCGGTCGCCGACGTCCAGGCGGTCATCGAACCCGGCGACGCCGACCCCGAGTCGGAGGCCGCGCAACGGGTCGCGTTCGCGGCGGCAGTGCGCGCCGAGGTCGACCGCCGCAAACGGCTGCGTTCGGTGCGTGACTTCAATGACCTGTTGACGCTGCTGCATGACGCGCTGACCGACCCTGACTTCGGTGCGGTGGCCGCAGCCCGGATCCGGCAGCGCTACCGGGTGGTCCTCGTCGACGAGTTCCAAGACACCGACCCGCTGCAGTGGGACATCCTGCGGCTGGCATTCCACGGTTTTGTCACACTGGTGCTAGTCGGAGACCCCAAACAGGCGATTTACGGGTTCCGCGGCGCCGATGTCAACACCTATCTGCACGCGGTCGCCTCGGCGGGCTCGTCATTTGACCTCGACGTGAATCGGCGCACCGACGCCCCGTTGGTGCAGGCACTGCACCACCTCTACGGTGGCGCCGCGCTCGGCGATGACGCCATCGTGGTCACCCCGGTGCGGGCGGCCGACGAGCAGCCGCAGCTGTCCACCACTGGTGCGCCGCTGGTGTTGCGCTACCTGACCCGCTCGGCGGCCGGTGCCGGCGCCGCGATGCCCACAGTGTCGCAGGTCCGGGCGTGCATCGCCGCCGACGTCGCTGATGACATCGTCACCGCCCTGACCGCGAGCGGGAACACGTCGGGCGACCATGAGCAGATGAATCCGTTGCGGCCCAGCGACATTGCCGTGCTGGTGCGCACCAGCGATCAAGGCAACCTGGTGCGTGATGCGTTGCGCCGCGCGGCGGTGCCCGCCGTGTTCACCGGCGCCGCAAGCGTGTTCAGCACACCCGAGGCGCTGGCCTGGCAGCAGCTGCTGGCCGCGATCGCCGAGCCGCACCGCGGCGATCGGGTGCGGCTGGCCGCGCTGACCCCCCTGATGGGCCACACCGCCGGCGAGCTGGCCGGCGGCGGTGACGCCCTGCAAGCGCAGCTGGCCACCCAGCTGCGCTGCTGGGCCGAGGTGTGCGCGCGCTGCGGTCCGGCGGCGCTGTTTGAGGTGGTGAGCGCCGAGAGCAATTTGGAGCCAAGGCTGTTAGCTACTGACGGTGGGGCACGGTCGCTGACCGATCTGCGCCACCTGGCGGCGCTGCTGGATCGGGCCGCGTTATCGCAGTCGCTGGGCATCAGCGCACTGGGACGCTGGCTGGCCGACCGCGTCAGCGACGACCGGTCCACGTCGGCCGCTGACCGTGGGCGGCTGCTGGATCAGGAGACTGCTGCCGTGCGGATCATGACAGTGCATGCGGCCAAAGGGTTGGGGTTCCCCGTGGTGTATGTGCCCTACGCGTGGGACCGGCCCCGCCGCGACAGCCCCGAAGTGCTGTCGTTGCACGAAGGCGGCCGACGCATACTCGACGTGGGCGGCAAGCTGGGCCCGCACTACCGCGCCCGGCAGGTTTCCCATCAAGCCGAGGAGGCCGGCGAGGAACTGCGCCTGTTCTACGTGGCCGCTACCCGCGCGCGAAGCCGCCTCCTTTTGTGGTGGGCTCCAACGAAATACAACACCGCGGCCTCGCCGCTGCACCGGCTGCTGTTCGGGCGTCATTCCGACCAACCGCAACCCGATGAGGCGCCCGCGCTTCCCGATGACGCGGCACTGCCCGGCCTGCTCGCCGACTGGGCCAGCCCGGCCGGCGGGTTGATCGCCATCGAGCCGGTCACCTCGAACCCGGCAGGACGCGTCTGGTCACCGGAACTCACCCCGCAGCCGCCGCTGGCGGTGGCCCGGTTTGAGCGGCGGCTGGACTGGGCTTGGGCCCGCACTTCGTATACCCGGTTGACCCGGCCGGCCGCCGAGCAGCCACCGCCGGCGAACGAGCCAGATCATCCCGGTCTGGGTGATGAGCCCGGCGACGACGCGGGCCCGTTGCCTCCGGCGGCGGTCGCCGCGGTGGCCCCCTCGCTGATGAACGGTCTGCCCGGCGGGAAATCGTTCGGCACGCTGGTGCACGCGGTGCTCGAGCACATCGACACGTCGGCGCCCGATTTGGCGGCTGAGGTCCGGGCACGCTGCATCGACATGGCGTCGCGGTTGTATGCCCGTGTCGACATCGACGCGTTGAGCGCGGCGCTGCTTGGCGTACTGTCCACCCCCACGCCCTGCGGGACGCTGGCCGACATCCCTCCCCGACACCGGCTGGTGGAGTTGGGGTTTGAGTTGCCGCTGGCCGGTGAGCCGGATGCGTCGCCGGCGAGCCTGGCGGCGATCGCCGATCTGTTGGTCGACCATCTGGATCCGGCTGATCCGCTGGCCGACTATCCGGAGCTGTTGAGATCGGTACGCGCCCCGGCGCTTGAGGGCTATCTGACCGGGAGCCTGGATGCGGTGCTGCGTGTGGAGGGGCCGAAATATGTTGTGGTGGACTATAAAACGAACCGGCTGTTCACGGGAGATATCGACGCGGCCCAGTATGACCAGCAGGCGATGGCCGCGGCGATGCTGCGCGAGCATTACCCGCTGCAGGCCCTGCTGTATGTGGTGGCCCTGCACCGCTACCTGCGGTGGCGCCAGCCCGGTTACCGCTCCGAGACTCACCTGGGGGGAGTGATGTACCTGTTCGTGCGGGCCATGGTCGGCGCCTCAACCCCAGCGGGATGCGGGGTGTTCAGCTGGACACCCCCTGCGCAGCTGGTCGTGGCGTTGTCGGATCTGTTGGCGGGCCGATGATGTCGCTCATCTCGGTGCGCCCGGAACTACGGGCATATCACGAGGCCGGCGTGTTGTCGGTGGCCGATGTGCACACCTGCGTGCGCGTGGGCCATCTGGGCGGCGAAACCGATGAGCGGGTGCTGTTGGCGGCGGCACTGACGGTGCGAGCGTTGAGGCACGGATCGGTGTGCCTCGAACTGGTCCGCCTGCCGGAGTTTTTCGCCGAAGCGACCGCCGACGCCAGCCTCGAGGGCCACGCGGCCGCACGGGCATTGCCGTGGCCCGATCCTGATGATCTGATCCGTGCCGTACGGGCCAGCCCGCTGGTCACCGGTATCGCGGCGGGTGGGTTGCGGCCGCTGAGGCTGGTCGACACTCCTGCCGGTGAGCTGCTATATCTGGACCGCTACTACCGTGACGAACAGTCTGTCCGGACCATCTTGACCGAGCGGGAAAGTTCGCGGCCCGCAGTTGATCCCGGCGCCGTCGCCGCGATCCTGGACGAGCTGTTCACCCATGACGGCCACCCCGCCGCGCCGCCGGATCGGCAGCGGATCGCCGCCGCCCTGGCGGTCACTGAGTGGACCACCATCCTCACCGGCGGGCCGGGTACCGGCAAAACACACACGGTGGCAAGGACTTTGGCTCTCCTGCACCGTACGCACGGTCCGGGCCTGCGTGTGGCGCTGTGTGCGCCGACGGGGAAGGCGGCGGCGACTCTGACCGACGCGGTCGCCGCGCAAGCCGCAGCGCTCGGTCTGCCCGCGGTGCCGGTCGCGTCGACGCTGCACCGGCTGCTCGGGGCACGCCGCGGCAGCAGCAGCAGGTATGTCTTCAATGCCCGCAACCGCTTGCCGTATGACATCGTCGTGGTGGACGAGTCGTCGATGGTGCCGCTGACGTTGATGGCGCGGCTGCTGGAGGCGCTGCGGCCGCACACGCGGCTACTGCTCGTCGGGGACCCCGATCAGCTCACGTCCGTCGAAGCCGGCGCCGTGTTGGCCGATCTGGTGAGCCGCCAGCACAGCCGGGCCGGCGACAGCGTATTGCCCCCGATCGTGCCGGCGGATCTGGGCGCCGGCACCGATGGCGAGGAACCCCCGCTTGATGAGCAGGAGCGTGCAGACCTTGAGCGGGGAGTGGTGCGCCTGCAGCGCGGCCGACGATTCGACAATGCGATCGCGCGCTTGGCTGCTGCGGTGCGCACCGGTGATGTCGAAACCACACTGGCTGCACTCGCCGAAGGCGGTGACGTCACACTCTTAGCGCCCACCGACATCGCCGAGGTGCACGCTGCGGTGGTCGCGGCGGGAACCGAACTCGTCGGCGCGGCGATGGCCGGCGACACGAGCGCCGCGCTGGCCGCGCTGCTGCGCCACCGGCTGCTGTGCGCACACCGTGAGGGGCCGTTCGGCCGCAACCTGTGGGCTCTGCGGGCCTGCGACTGGATCGCCACGGCGCTGGGCCGCAGACTCGACGGTGGCGGGTTCTACCCCGGGCAGCCGTTGTTGGTCACCGCCAATGACTACGACCTGGGGGTGTTCAACGGCGAGATCGGAGTCGTCATGGCGCGCGGCCAGGATCTGGTGGCCGTCATCGAGCAGGGCGCAGCACCGCTGCTAATCGATCCGTGGGCGTTAGCCGAAGTCCAGACGGCCTATGCGATGACGATTCACCGCAGCCAGGGCAGCCAGTACGACAGTGTGTCGATCGTGCTTCCTGATGCTCAATCTCCGCTGCTTTCAAGGCAATTGTTGTACACGGCGATCACCAGGGCGCGACGCCAAGTGCAAGTCATCGCCTCGCCGGAGGCGGTGGCCGCCGCGGTGAGCCGACAGGCGCGACGGGCATCGGGATTGGCGGTGTAGTTGCGCGGACGGCCGCAGGGTGCCGCGTCGCGGCGCCCGCCCGCTTTGCCAGCTGGACAGGCGCTCGAGGTGATCGTCGGTGAGTGTTGTGCGGCACCTTCGTGGGCAGCCCACATTCCCACAATCGAAACACTAGGAGAGCGTCCTACGACCGCGGCACGACGTGGGCGTAACAGCTCGTGCGGCAACACAATGACCTGCTGAATTTCCAGGCGCTTTGTCCACGGTCTCGAAGCGACAGGACACATCGCCAGGGGTACTCCGCGCACGTCGCTGTCGACAGGCTCGAGCCGACCCGGACGGATCCAGAGGGTGTGACGTCAGACCTCGGTAGCGCCGATCCAACCAGGCTCGGCCGCCTGGAAAGGAGCGATCACGTACCCCGGCGATCCCGTGAATCCGACCCACGCTGGGTCGGCGCCCCACCGCTTTCAGGTGCTGGCCCTCGACGGCGGCGGCGCCAAGGCGCTGTTCACAGCGCACGTGCTCGCGCGGTTGGAAGCCGACCTCGGGCTCTGCATCGCCGACTCGTTCGACCTCATCGCCGGGACGTCGGCCGGCGGGGTCATCGCCCTGGGCCTCGGCGCGGGGATGCGGCCCGCCGAGATCGTTGAACACTACGCGACGCTGACCGCACGCATCTTCCCGCGCGGCGGGTGGGCCAAGTGGCGTTACGTATTGCGCCCTTGGACCAACGCCTACTCCGGCGAGGTGCTGCGGCAGGCGCTGGGGGAGGTGCTCGGGTCGCGCCTGCTGGGGCACAGCCACAAGCGGCTGGTCATCCCGTCGTGGGACGTGCAGCGCGGCGAAGTGCACCTGTTCAAAACGCCTCACCACGCGCGGCTGCGCCGCGACTGGAAGATTTCCATGGTCGATGTTGCCATGGCCACCACGGCCGCACCGACGTTCTTCCCGGCGGCCGCCGTTGACGGGCAGCGGCTTATCGATGGCGGCGTCTGGGCCAATAACCCCTCGGTGGTGGCCATCGGCGAGGCCGTCAGCATGCTCGACGTGCCTTTGCGCAGCATCCGGGTGCTCAACGTCGGCACCGTCGATCAACGGACATACCACCCCAAGCGTTTTGACGTGGGTGGCTGGGCGACGTGGGCCACCACCGCGACGCCATTGATGCTCACCGCGTCCAGCCGCGGAGCCCAGGGCACGGCGACGCACCTAGTCGGCGCCCACAACTACGCCCGGTTCGATGTGACCGTTCCCGGGGCCATCTTTACCCTGGACCGCGCCAGCCCTGAGGCCCTCGCCGGTCTGGCCGCAGGTCAGAGCCGCGTACTCAGCCCCACCTACACCGAGATGTTCGCCAACCACGTCGCACACCCGTACACCCCGATCCATGGTCCCGGCAGCCGCCGGGCCACCCCGACACCGCCAAGAGGCGACTCATGAAGCACACCGACTACTTCAAGAACTTCCTCGAAAACACCGTCAACCTATCGAAGTTCAACCTGGACCTCCTGAGCCAACGGGTCGACACCGTCTACGGCGTGCTGAAGGCCGACGACGACCTCGGTCCGTTGATCAAAAAGAAGATCCCGCAGGGTTCGTGGCCGCAGAAGACCATCATCCGCCCGCAGAACGGCAAGGCCTTCGACGGCGACTTCATGGTGCAGATGGTCGAGAATCCGGAGTGGGAAGACGACAAAAAGAAGTACGGCGACGCCATCTACCGCGTGCTGCACAACACGTCGCCCTACAAGGACATGCCGCACGGTCGGAAGTGCCGGTGCATCTACCTCACCTACGCCAACAATGCCATGCACCTCGACATCGTCCCGTTCGTGATCCGCGCCGACGGCACCCAGTGGATCGTCAACCGCGACGACAATGAATGGGAACGTACCGATACCGACGGCTTCACCGCCTGGATGAAGCGGCAGGACGAGATTGCCGGAAAGCACCTACGCGAAGTCATCCGCATCATGAAGTTTCTCCGTGACCACAAGAACTCCTTCACCGGGACAAGGTCGATCCTGCTCACCACCTTGTTGGGAGAGCAGGTCAAGGAATGGCGCACCGTCCTCGACGCTGGGTATTACGGCGACCTACCAACTGCGTTGCTGCACATCGTGTCCGAACTGGATGACTGGCTGCAAGCCAGGCCGACCAAGCCCACCATCATGGATCCGGCCGGCACCGGCATGTCTTTCGACCACCGATGGAGCCCGGAAACGTACGCATACTTCCGCGATCGCATCCACGCCCACGCCGCCGAAATCAAGGCAGCCCACGACGAGACCGACTTCGACAAGAGCGTCAAGAAGTGGCAGGCGCTGTTCGGCGACGGATTCTCGGCTCCGAAAACCGGTGGGGCGGCGGGCAAGTACAGCGCGCTGGGTACCCGCGCAGGATCCGCCGGCGCATCGACGGTGAGCCTGCCGGGTCGCGCAGGATGAGCAAGCCCCGCCCAAGTGCGTGGCAGCGACAAGTCCTGACCGACCTGCGCACCATCATCGGCGCCTATCCCGACGACGTCCAGATCGTCGGCTGCCACCGGCTCGACAAGGCTGGATCGATGCGGTTGCAGTTGCGACTGCGCACCCAAGACATTCAGCGCGCCGACGGAGGCATCCCCCTGGGTGCGCACGAGAACGTCATCGTCACGGTTGACCGATCCGAGCTGGCGCCCCCGCGCGCGGAGGTCGAGCACCTCCGGTTCCTCCACCATCCTCATGTACTGCAAGGACATCGCCTGTGCCTCTACCTCGACCCGTCGCGAGAGTGGGACCCGCTCAACGGATTCGGCGGCTTCCTCGACCGGCTGTTCACTTGGCTCGCCGACGCCGCCGCTGCACGATTCGACGCCCAGACCGCGCTCTACCACGCAGTCGGTGGAGTCCTTCACGCAACCCACCGAGCCCCCACCATCGTCACCCGCGAGCCGCTCCACCAGGGCAGGCGTGCCCACCACGGATGGCTGCTGGCGCGCACCCCTCACCGATTTGACCTGACCCTCGTGCGGCCCGCAGCAACTACCAAAGCCGATCACACACCGGTCGTCTTCCTCGACGCCGACCTGCCATTCGGCGCCGGCAGTTCCCTTGCTGAATTCCTGTACGCCCTCGACAATCCCTATCTCGGACCCCCAGCGCCAGACTCGCCGTACGCGGAGCAACCGAACCGCCCAGCTCCGTCATCCATTGTGCTGACCGTGCTCGGTGCCAGCGCAATCCGTAAGGCCGACGGGAGCCCTCAACGGCTCGTCATCGCCGTCCCGCACCCCACCGGCGGTCCGCCCCACCTCTTGGCGGCCAACATCCCCGCAGCCGGAGCCGATCACCTCCGCGCGCTTATCCGAACCAACAAGAACAGGAGCCCCATCATCGACATCGACCGGACGGAGCTCCACCCCAATACACCGCTGCATTGGTGGCCACTATCCGACGAGCGCGCCGAGATCACAACCCGCCGTGACGCCGGACGCCCCGTTGCTGCGTACGAAGGCAAGAACATTGCCATCTGGGGCTGCGGTGGGCTCGGCTCCTGGATTGCGGAATACGTGGTTCGGGCCGGCGCCAACAAGGTGCTGCTCTGCGATCCGGGAACGATCTGCGGGGGCCTGCTGGTACGCCAGAACTTGGTCGAAAGCGACGTCGGCGACACCAAGGTGGAGGCACTCGCGCGGCGCCTGCGCGCGATCAGCGACACAGTCGACATCGCGATGCACGACACGATGACTCCGTCAGCCGATCAGTTGGCAAATACCGACCTGATCATCGACGCGACAGTGAGCGTCGCGATCAGCCGGCTGCTCGACGACCTCGCCGGCCTGCCGGGAAACCGACCCGTGCTGGCGCAGGTCGCCACGGACTCGCGCACCGGCACCCTGGGCATCCTGACGGTCTCAACTGCGCCCATGCGAATGGGCCCGCTGACCATCGATCGCAAGGCTGGCGAACAAGTCTGCGGCGACGGCCGCCTCGAGGCGTTTCATAGCCTCTGGGACTTGTCGCGGCCCGGCGATCAGATTACCCCCACCCGCGGTTGCTCGACGCCTACTTTCCACGGGTCGGCCGCTGATCTAGCAGGAGTCGCGGCCAGCTTGACCAGCATCCTGGGTGCCCATCTCCAGCCTGGTGCCGCCCTGTCCGGCACGCATCTGATTTCCCTGCCCCACGGCGAGGCTGGGCCTCTGCGCACCTTCGTGCCGGTCCCCACCGCCGACGAACCCTAAGCAGGTCCCACGGTCGGCACGGCTAACAGTGACACGAACTCAGCGTGACGACTCGTTGATGACCAGCACGCCTGTGTAACAAGCGTTCTCGCGCTCGTACACCTCGACCTGAGGGTGGGCGTCTCGCATAATGGCGTGCCCAGCTTCAAGCGCGACACTGACCGGAGCCGAGGCGACGAGATGCCATCGACGGGCGGCCGGAAAGAGTGATTCCGCTGCGGCCAGCGCTTCTCGCCATCGCGTCGCGAAATGGGCCAGCGACTGCTCATGCGACACCAAGGTCGGGGATGGAGCTACCTGATCGGGCCGGACTTCGACGCGTGGGCAACCGGAGATCGCGTAGGGCAGCAGTTCGGGATTCACGTCGCTGGTGACCGCAGAGACTAGGACGATCTCTTCGACGGCAGTATCGGCTGGTGAAGGAGGTGTGAGCACGGCGAAGTCGATGGGTTCGTTCTGATCTGCCCAGGACCAGCCGATGAACTGCTCACGTTGCTTTTGAAAGATCCGCGTCGGCGTCTTGTCGTCGAGTTGCCAGCCAAGGTAGACGAGGAGAGGGATCGGGGCGATAGCGAAGACCGAGATGTGTCCGACGTCGCCGCTATCGACAGCTTGCCGCACGAGATGCAGCGTGTCGTCGATGGATTGCTGTCCGGCGTCCCAGTAGCCGCGACCACCGGCGCGGCCACCGATGCGGCAGGTGAAGTCCCCGCTGCGCTGGGTTTCAACGAGTCCGAGGTAGTTGACCGCCAACAGCGTCTCGGCGACTTCCCGCTGAGAGGCGAGAGCAAGCGAGCCGCGGATCTGGCAGCCGACTCGAAGCGCGGCTGTCCGTGTCAAACCGCCATTCTCGGTGACCATTTCGATGCGGCGCTCACACGCTTCCTTGATCTCTCGGAGCTTTTCGGGTGGGAAGAAGTCGATGTGTTCGGGATGGTCGATCAATCGATGGCAATCGTGACACAGCAGAAGCAGATTCTCTTCTGCCTCGATGTCGATCACGACGTCGCGATGCGCGCGTCGAGGAGAGTTAGTTCCCGCCGTGGCGCCGATGTTGTGAGCGAGTTCGGCGAGCAATACCGAGTGCATGTACGTGCGGGAATCACCGAGCAGCCGACGGTTGCAGATCGTGCATCGCCCTGCGGTGCGTGCCCACAACGCGTTACGCACCGAATCCTTGATGTCCTCCCGTTTGACGAGGGTGTTGCGCCGATCAGAGCTTGTCATGGTGGTGGTACGCAGCTGTCGCGTGTGTGTCAGGAGCAGTCTCGGCAGTAATCGCTGCCGGGCTCGAATCGTGACGGGTGAAGTGTTAGGAAGCAGCCCTTGCACTGCTTGTCTTTGGCGGTGCGTGCGGCGTGACAACCGCAGTGTCCGTGGGAGCATCGTGGTTCGTTGCATCGTTCGCAGCGTTCACTCACCAAGAACGAGTCTTCGCATGTCTCGCAGATCCACCATTGGTTGTAGGTGTCGCGTTGGTTGGAAGGTCGTGGAAGCGCCAGTGACTTCCAGGGCACGTTGTCGGTGACCAGTAACGCGACCAGATAGTTATTGTCGAACCATCTGGCTTGACCGAACACGGTGTCGCTGTGTCCGCCGTTGCGGTAGATGACGAAGGTGTCGTCTCGCGTTGCACCGCCCGCTGGGTTTCGTAGTGCGGCTTCGATGAGCGGTGTGCGGGACTGGTCGGACCGCTTCGCCGGCGGGATGAAGCTCTTCGGCGCGGCGAACTGCACGATACCCGTTGAGTCCAGCAGTACGACGGCGCCCGACCCGCGCAGGTGCCGGGCCGCCCAGACACAGCAGGCTTCCCGTGAGGCGGACGGACTGGTGGTGAATATGCCGACTATGTCTTGAGCGGTCGGGCCCCGCGGATCGATTCTGTGTCGTAAGTCTTCGTCTGGCAGCAGTATTCGAGCGGCAAACGCGTCGCAGGATTGCTCCTCGAACTGGTCGGGGTCGCTGTATTGAAACACGGTGTTGCCCAGGTCGATGTCAGTGTGTTGCAGGTGGTGTCCCAACTCATGCAGGGCGGTGAAGTTGCGACGCCTAATTGACATTGACTTCGTCACTACAAGCGTGGGTGGCGCAGGTTGGTAACTCCCCGCCACCGAACATCTTTCCCCGGTGGATGATTCGTCGACTAGCGTGACCGACAAGTCGTTCCACTGCATCAGGTCGGCCAGCGGGTTTAGCCGCAAGCGCTCCAATGAGCCTGGGCGCCTGCGTTCGACGACAACTGCCATCGCTTCGGCCTGAACTTGTGCTTCAGATACGTACATTCCGCGCATCGTCACGACGTTTCGGGTTCGTTGCGTGATCGGCGAAACTGCGCCAGACGAGCCGACCAGTCCGGAGTTCGAGATCCGGTCTGTCTTGCCGCCAATGCGAACATTTCATAGCTCACGCGGAGTCGGGCGGTAGCCTCGTCGAGGCCCTCGTCCTGCACTCGTTCGCGCCACAGGGGACGCCACCGCGGATGATCCACTTCCTCGACGAACTCGGCGGGCAGAGGTTGCACGGCCTCGGCGATGAGCGTTGGTTCGACGCCGGTGACGCGCGCGACCGCGTCAACCATATCCGGAGTTAGCGGTCTCTTACCGCGCAGCAAGCTCATTACGTCAGATTGACTGAACCCTTGACGGCTCAGCGCGCCGACCAAGACATTCAGGTCGACGGCCCTACCCAGGATCGAAGCCAAAGTGCGAGTGGACTTCTCGGGCCGCTTTCCGACGGGTAAGGCCGGGGTGGCGCGCAGAGCTTCCAGGCCGTCTTCGACTTCGGCTCGAATAGTGACCGAAGAATCGAACAGGGTTGCGCGCCGCCGGCCAACCTGGACACCTTCAGGTGTAGGCAATCGCGAAACACTCATTGCGGCCGTCACCCAGCCAGCGATTTGGTCGGGAATTTCATCGATGATTTCGTCGAGCACACGGAAAGGAAGAGTAGTTCGAAGGCCCACCCATAACGTGACTCCAACACCGAAGGCCGTCAAAGCCGGCTCTAAGACGACCGACTCCGCGTCCTCCGCGCCCGGATCGAGGGTTACCGGAACAGCATCGATCTCAGCGTGCTCAACGTCAGTCACCAGGACGAGCAACCTGACGTCGTCCCATGTAGCTCGCCAGATCTGGCCGCGCTCGATTGGGTGGTCGCGGCAATCGCCAAATCTGGCCCGTCGACCAGCAGCCGTCAGGGGATAAGGCGCCGATGCATCGCGAGCCAATTCGAGAAGATGGCGTGGCACGGAGCCCTTGCTCAACTAACCCCTCCAATCCGCTCGGCTTACTAAGCGTCCATGGCTACTTAAGTCTGACGACAGATCGTGCAATTCGTCCGCTAAGACGCTGCCGGACCGCCGCATAACGCAATCACCTGTCTGACGATGTCATCCCGATCCTCCCCAGTCCCCGCAAGTGCGCGGATCTTCGCCTTCAAGGTGCTCGTGAACAGGGCAGACTGACTGCGTCCCAGGCTCAGACGCTCCCGGACGGCGGCGCTGTCGTTGAGCACGGGAATTATCGCGCGTTCCACGGCAGATAACCGACCAACGACCTCGGCGGCTGCGGCTGCGGCGTCCAAAACCACCGATTCGGCAATGACAGCCTCCTCGGGACTCGCGGTCTCTGAGGGTAGGTCGGTGCCAGCACCATCCTCGTCGGGATCTTCGTCTATTCGTTCATCGAGCGAGACCACGATTGGATCCAGCGAGGCTGCAAATCTCTGAGAGAAGACGTGCACAAGTTGGGCGGTTTCTAGGCTGCCACCAGCCTGCTGGAGAATGGCGTGGGCAATCGCAACCAAGGACGCGCGATCAGCGACAGGAGGGCGACGGGAGCTGCTCGACCATTTCGGTACCCGGACATTCGGTACTGCCCAGGCGACGGCGATGAGTTGGCCGGTATCTCCACCCCAAGGTTCGCCGTCGGTGTGGGTGAGCCGCCAGCGGCCTGCGCCCGCAAGCCCAGTCGGCACCCTCTCGAACTGCGGTGACTCGTCGAGTACTTTTTCGATCGCCCGACGTAATGGTCCGGTTCCGGTTTTTCGCGCCTGATCAATTATCCAGTTCTGAACCGATCGCCGGACAAGCCGCCCGAACGAGTCGTCGCTGGTCGCTTGTGCCAGCAGCATCGCGGTCATAGCTTGGATGCGATCGAAGAAAAACTCTTGCACCACGTCGTCGGGGTCGTGTCCTTCAAGCGCGGGAAATCGGCGCAGCCCCTCGCGCACGATCCTTGAGACTAGGCCAACCCCGTCGCTACCCAGGAATCCCTGCTCGCGCAACTCTTCGTACGCTGAGATGGAAT
>Ga0335069_10005890_pt1 | contig 17942 bp, 20 predicted proteins | sample Lox_Sample_11_FD_206714 | JGI IMG/M metagenome (GOLD analysis project Ga0335069, IMG submission 206714) | Soil microbial communities from Loxahatchee National Wildlife Refuge, Florida, United States - Lox_Sample_1.1 | ecosystem: Environmental > Terrestrial > Soil > Wetlands | place: USA... | reverse complement strand
GCGGCAAGACGAGGCGAGCCATGCCCTGGAACTCCGTCTACTTCCCGGCCTCGATGAAGCATCTGCCGCCGCTCGTGCGCGAAAAGGCGATCGAGATCGCGAATGCATTGCTGGACGAAGGCATGGAGGAGGGCAAGGCCATCCGCATTGCGATCGCCAAGGCGAAGGAATGGGCTGGGCGGCGATGGGAAGACGGCTAGGAAACGGCGGTAATCCTGATGTCGCCAGTCCAGACTAACCATTGATGCGCGCGCAGCATTGAAAGACAGCCAAAATCGAGCCGGGTTAAACTCGCCGGCGGAGCGGATAAGAGGTATATCGCAGCTGTGTGCGCACCTTCGAACTACTCTGCTGCGCATCACCCTTGAGTTGCACCATCGAGGTGAGTTCCCCTGATCGTGGATCGGCTTGGTGGCTGAGGCCGCTACCGACACTGCTCGATGAGCTAGGTACCTCGGGCGGGGGGCTGACCCACGCCGAGGCACGCAGTCGCCTCAGGCGATACGGGCCCAACGAGTTCCTCGACCGTCGGCAGCGCACGCTCCTGATGGAATTTCTGCGCCGCTTCCGCAACCCACTGGTGCTGATTCTGATCGCGGCGAGCGCTATCTCAGCGCTTACGGGCGAGGTCGCGAGCTTTCTTATCATCATCGTCATGGTACTGATGAGTGTGATCCTCGATTTCGTTCAGGAGTATCGCGCGGGGCAGGCCGCGCAGCGTCTGCGCCAGTCGGTACAGATTCGCGCAAGCGTCGTGCGCGACAACGTCGCGAAGGACGTGCCCGTTTCCCAGGTTGTGCCTGGCGACGTGGCACTGCTTACGTCAGGCAGCCTCGTGCCTGCGGATGGTCGCCTGCTCGAAGCGCGCGATCTCTTCGTGAACCAAGCGCTGCTGACCGGAGAATCCTTTCCGGCGGAAAAGCGCGCAGGGGAGCTGCCGGACGGGCCCGCTGAACTCGATCGTGCGACGAACGCGCTCTTCAAAGGCACGTCGGTGGTAAGCGGCACTGCCCGCCTGTTCGTCTGCCGCACCGGCAGCGCCACGGCCATTGGTGAAATTGCCCACACGCTGAATCTCGATCCGCCGCCTACCGCCTTCGAGCTCGGCACGCGCCGCTTCGGCATGCTGATCATGCGGCTCACCGTGCTCATGGTGCTGTTCGTGCTCATGGTCAACACCGTGACACACAAGCCTCTGCTCGAATCGTTCCTGTTTGCGATCGCTCTGGCGGTGGGCCTTACGCCCGAACTGCTGCCCATGGTCGTCTCGGTAACGCTGGCGCAGGGGGCACTGCGTATGGCACGCAAGCGTGTCATCGTGAAGCGTCTTGCGGCGATTCAAAACCTGGGCTCGATGGACGTCCTGTGCACGGACAAGACTGGCACCCTTACCGAGGCGAAGATCAGCCTCGAGCGGCATGTCGACATGTCGGGGGGCGACAGCGCGCGTGTTCTTGAGCTTGCCTACTTGAATAGCTTCTTCGAGACCGGGCTCAAGAGCCCGCTCGACGAGGCGATCCTCGCGCATGACCATCTCGACGTAAGTCGGTGGAAAAAGATCGACGAGGCGCCGTTCGATTTCGAGCGGCGGCGCGTCTCGGTGCTGGTGGACGACGGCGCCACTCGCATGCTCGTCGTGAAAGGCGCACCGGAGGACATCCTTAGGTTGTCGACGCAATACCAGACGAGTGACCGCGGGACCGCGCGCACCTGGGACGCGGCCGCCCGCGACATGGCGCAGCAGCAGCTGGAAGCGTTGGGCACGCAAGGGCTGCGGGTACTTGGCATTGCCTTCAAACAAGTTGGCAAGCATCACGACCGTGCCGACGTGAGCGACGAGGCGGAACTGGTGCTTGCCGGATTCGCGGCATTCCTCGATCCACCGAAGGTGGACGCCGCCAAAGCGCTCTCGGCGCTCCTCGCGAGCGGCGTGGCGGTAAAGATCGTCACCGGCGACAACGAACTCGTGACGCAGCATATCTGCGCGAAGCTGGGCATATCGGGACCCGGTGTCCTTACCGGGCAGGAGATCGCTCAGTTGAGCGACCATGCGCTCCAGGCTCGCGTGGAGACAGTCGATCTGTTTTGCCGCGTGAACCCGGCTCAGAAGAACCGGATCATCCTCGCGCTCAAGGCCCGCGGTCGAGTCGTCGGCTATCTCGGGGATGGAATCAACGACGCGCCGGCGTTGCACTCTGCGGACGTGAGCCTGTCGGTCGATACGGCGGTGGATGTGGCAAAGGAAGCTGCCGATCTGGTTCTGCTCAAGCGTGATTTGCACGTGCTCCACGACGGTGTGCTCGAAGGCAGACGCACCTTCGCCAACATCCGCAAGTACATCATGATGGGCACCAGCTCTAACTTCGGCAACATGTTCAGCATGGCAGCAGCCTCGGTGTTCCTGCCTTTCCTGCCCATGCTCCCCACGCAGATCCTGCTCAACAACGTTCTCTATGACCTCTCCGAAGTGGCGATTCCGCTCGACCACGTCGACCCCGAGGAGACGCGCGGCCCGCAGGCCTGGGACATGACTTTCATCCGCAACTTCATGTGGATCATCGGACCGGTCAGTTCGCTGTTCGATTTCCTCACCTTTTACGTCCTCCTCGCGATATTGAATGCAAACGAAGCGCTGTTTCAGACGGGCTGGTTCGTGGAATCGCTGGCGACGCAGGTGCTGGTCATTTTCATCATTCGCACGCGGCGCAACCCGTTCTCGAGCCGTCCACATGTTGCCCTCGCTGCGACCTCGCTCGCTGTGGTGCTCGTGGCGGTAATACTTCCTTTCAGCGGGTTAGGGCACTACCTGGGCTTCCAGCCGCTGCCGATGGAGTTCTTGATGATTCTCGCGGCATTGGTCGTCGCCTACCTTGGCATCGTAGAAGCGGCGAAGCGCATGTTCTATCGCCATCTGGCGACCAAGACGAAGTGAATCGCAGGGGCAACGCGCAATCCGGCCCGGGCGACGGCACCCGGTGCCGACGCGGCCGGGAGGCGACGATCTGCCCTTCGTCTACTACGGAACGCTCCTCACGCAAGGGCAGGGCCTCGGGCGCGTGGTCGCCACGGGCGTGCACACCGAGATCGGCAAGATCGGCAAGGCGCTGCAGACGCTGGTCCCGGAACTGAGCATCATCCAGCGGGACACCAGGCGAGCCGTCGTTATTTTCGCGATGATCGGGCTGGCACTAGCATCAGAAATCTCGAGCACCTTTTCCGACCGCAATCTGTCGCAGTCATCGGCGCCTGCGAGCGTGGGCGCAGCGACGCGGGGCCAAGCGGCCTGGCCGATTGCGGGCTGTCGTGATGGCAGCATGGCGGGTCGATTGCATCGGGCGGTGGCGCGCTTGGGAGCTGCCGCCATGGCCGTTCATTATTGATCCTGAACAAGATGCGCGGAGCTTAAAGGGCCTATGTTGTTAACTGAGCGGTAGGATCGTTGATGAGGCCGGTGTTTTCAACCAGGCAAGGATTTGAGCGATGATCTTTCGGGATCGCACCGAAGCCGGCGAGATGTTGGCCGATGCGCTGACAAAGTGGCGCGGACAAAACCCGTTGGTGGTGGCGATTCCACGCGGGGCCGTTCCGATGGGGAAGATCGTCGCCGAGCGGCTGGGAGGAGATTTCGACGTTGTCCTTACGCGCAAGTTGCACGCGCCCGGAAATCCGGAGTTCGCCATCGGTGCGGTCGACGAAACGGGGTGGATCTACCGCTCCGAATATGCAGGTGAGGCGGGCGCGTCGGATCGTTACGTGCAAGCTCAAGCCGCTGCCGAGTTGGCGACGATCCGCAGACGCCGCGTTCAATACACCCCCGAGCGCCCGCCGGTCGATCCGACGGGACGCGTGGTGATCGTCGTCGATGACGGACTGGCGACCGGTTCCACGATGATTGCCGCGCTGCATGCGATGCGTTCGAGGCGACCCGCACGGCTCATCTGCGCGATACCCGTGGCATCGCCCGAAGCGGTCGAAAAGGTCCGTGCATACGCTGACGAGGTTGTCTGCTTGCACACGCCCGGGTTCTTCTACGCGGTGGGACAGTTCTATCGAAGCTTTCCCCAGGTTGATGACGCCGAAGTGGTTGCTGAATTGCGCGGCGCGACCAAGCCTGCGGCACCGCAGGTTGTCGAGTCGCTGGTCTCCAAGCGTTGATGGTCGCGGTGGTTCTTCAGCGCTAAACGGCCGGCGACTGTACCGCATTCGCGAGCCAACGCTCGAACCAATCGGACGCGACCCTGGCGACCTGTTCGAGCGCACCCGCCTCTTCGAACAGGTGCGTGGCGCCCGGGACAATGTGTAAGGCTTTTTCGCAGGTCAGACAGGAATAGGCATCGCGATTCAACCCGATAACCGCCGAGTCCCGACCGCCCACGATGAGCAAGGTCGGAGCGGTGACGCGAGATAAAGCGTCCGGCCCGGCCATATCGGGACGGCCCCCGCGCGAGACGACGGCACCAATGTGTCTTCCAACTCGAGCTGCTGCTGCCAACGCGGCGGCGGCGCCGGTGCTCGCGCCGAAGTATCCGACGGGCAGTGCCGCAGCTGGCGATTCGCGCATAATCCATTGGGTCGCAGCCAGAAGCCGCGACGTTAGCAATGGAATGTCGAAACGGGTCGCATAATCGCGGTCCTCGACCCGCGTTAGCAGGTCAAACAAGAGCGTAGCGATGCTTGCCCTGTTCAACACGCCGGCAACCTGGATGTTGCGCGGGCTGTGCCGCGAACTGCCGCTGCCGTGCGCAAACAAGACAACACCCTTCGCATTCGGCGGCAGCATCAGCTCGCCCGCCAGGCAGACCCCATCTGCGATGATCTCAACCGCCGATCGAGCACACTGGATCGGCGCCGGGGCGCGCGCAACAATGCTGCCGACTTCTTGCGTCCCGCGATTGCTGTCGTGTCTCACCGCCGCCATCGGACCCGCACCGTGTACTCGTCATGACCGTAGTGCATCTCGAGTTCGCCGTCGTACGCACGTTTCAGGGCTTCACCGATCCGCTGGGGCAGGTGGATATCGGTGGTTGAGACGCGCACCCGATCGGCGTCTTCGTCGAGGTGGACGATGCGATGCATCGGGTGCTCTTCGCGCTCATGTTCCGCCTGGTTGCGGATGAGTTGGACAAGCTCGACCCGATGCGCATCGATGAACGTACCTTCCAGCGTCACCTCGCCTGCGGGAAGCTTGTCACGGATGCGCTGACAGGCCGGACACAATGCGATATGGCTGCCTGGCGGCGCGCTTCCCCATTGCCAACGGCCGCGATGGAATACGGCGCCGCAAGTCTCGCACCGCGTCGGCTCGGCGTACTTACCCGCAGCTTGATAGGGATCGTGTCGTTTGGCGTCGAATATGCGGTCACGGTATCGCGTAGCACCTCCCGACGGCGTCTCGGGCGCAGGCGGAGATGTCCTTCTTGTCACTGCTCTTCCCCTTATAAGAGGCTATTGAGGTTGAATGCTAATTCGGTCGCGAGTCCCGCTCGTTGATCGATATCAATCTCACGGCCGTGGGGGGCAGGTGTCTACGTGTGTGCGTCGATCTGGGCGGCAAGGTCGCGGAGCTGCGGCGCGATTTCGACGAAATATGGATCAGTGTCGTCGAGCGCTCGCAGCGGCTCCGGCAAACGCGTCAACTCCGTTCGGGCATTCTCTCGGACTTCGTCCAGCACGACCGTCGGTGCGAGGAGCCGTCCGGCGCGCATTACCGGCAGGAGGAGAGCGGCGCCCTGCTGTTTGGCGGCCGCGAGCGTGAGCACGTCGCCGGCGAGTCGACCATCATCGCCGAAACGACGGTACACCTGCTTGCAGCCGGGCCAGGTGGACTTGCCCTCGGAGCGCTTGCGCCGCGGCCGGCCCTCGTACTCCTCCAGCTTGTAGGCGCAGTCGAGATACGGCGCATCGGCCGATGTGTTCATTCGTGTGCCGACGCCGAACCCGTCGACTCGGTGCGCGCTGTGTAACGAGGTCGCGCAGCCGATATTCGTCGAGGTTGCCGCTGGCGAAGATCGTAATGCCACCCAGACCGGCCGCATCGAAGATGCCGCGCACTCGCCGCGCGTGTTCACGCAAGTCACCACTGTCGATGCGCACGCCCTTGATCGCGAGGCCATCGGCTCGGAGCTTTGCCGAAAGCTCGACCACCTTGTGCGCGGCACGCTCGGTATCGTAAGTATCGATCAGCAACATGGCATTCTCGGGATGCGCACGAATGAAGCTTTCGAACGCCGAGATCTCGTCGGCGTGCGCTTGCACGTAGGAATGGGCCATCGTGCCGTACACCGGTACGCCGAACTGCCGCGCGGCTTCGAGGGTCGCGGTTCCCGAAAACCCCGCGATGTAGCTTGCGCGCGCCGACAGCAGCCCGGCCTCTGCGCCATGAGCGCGACGCAGGCCGAAGTCGACCAGCAATCGATTGGGCGCCGCGAGCACTGCCCGCGCGGCTTTGCTCGCCACGAGGGTCTGGTAGTGGATGAGATTCATCACGCGGCTCTCGACCAGCTGCGCTTCACGCAGCGGCGCGCTGATGCGCACGATCGGCTCGTCGGCGAAGAAGACGGTCCCCTCCGGTAGCGCATCGACATCGCCGGTGAAGCGAAGATCGGCGGCGAGTCGACGAACTCGCGCGTGAAGCGTCCGCAGCCGTTGAGCCGAGCCAGATCGTCCTCGTCGAAGCGAAGTGCGGCGAGGTAATCGAGCAGTTGTGCCAATCCCGCTGCGACCAGGAAATTCCGGTGCGGCGGAAGCTTGCGCACGAAGAGCTCGAACACGGCTCGCCCATTCATCCGCTGCTCGAAATAGGCCTGGAGCATCGTCAGCTCGTAGAGATCGGTCAGAAGGATGCTGGTAACCAACTGGGTGCCCCTTCGTTGCGAGTGATCCCGGCCGCTGCCGGGTGGAACCATAGTCTTAGTCCGTGCTTGACACATGTCAAAGGGCAGGCAAAGTCGGCGCGACCCACCGGCGGCAGGCCGCCCTTAGAGAAGCTTCGCGGCCGGGGCGTTGGCCTCGAGGCGCAACGGTGGCTGATAGCCGCACAACGGCTTGGGAGGTCTTTCCGCACGGCGAGGCACCCGATGATGAGGTCCCGTTCGCGGAGTCGCTTGAACGCGCTGTTCCAGCGCGCCGAACTGGGCCAATACCGCGGATCTTGATCCAACACAAGCGCCAGAACCACGTGATGCGTCATGCTCAAGCATACAGGCGGCCCTATCCTAAGGGAGGTGAATCGTGTCCGCGAAAGTACTGAAATTCCATCGTGAGGCGCGCGAAAAAGTCTGTGCCGGGCTCAACCTGTTGGCAAGTGCGGTGAAGGTAACGCTGGGGCCCAAGGGACGCCTCGTGATGCTGGAGCGCAGTTTCGGGCCGCCCACGGTGATCAACTCCGGCGTGATCGTTGCCAAGGAGATCGAGCTGGAGGACCGGTTCGAGAACCTCGGGGCGCAGATGGCACGCGAGGTCGCAGCGAAGACCTCCGAGGCCGCAGGTGACGGCACGACGACTGCGACCGTCCTCGCACAATCGATCGTGAACGAGGGCATGAAGTACGTCGCCGCCGGATTGGATCCGATGGATCTGAAACGCGGAATCGATACCGCGGTCGACGCCGTGGTCACCGAGCTCAAGAAGAGCTCGCGCCCCTGCGGCTCGGGGCCGGCGATCGCTCAGGTGGGAACGATCTCGGCCAACGGGGATGCGGCGATCGGCGAGATGATCGCGAAGGCGATGGCCCGGGTCGGGGACAACGGCGTGATCAAGACCGAAGACGGTCGCGGGATGATCAACGAGCTGGAGGTTGTCGAAGGGATGCAGTTCGACCGGGGCTTCCTGTCGCCTTACTTCATCACCGACGCCGAGAAGCAGCGCATTGTGCTGGACGATGCCTACGTGCTCGTGCACGACAGATCCATCTCGTCGATCCGCGACCTCCTTCCGTTGCTCGAGCAGATATCGAAGGAGGCCAAGCCGCTATTGCTGATCGCCGAGGACGTCACCGGGGAAGCGCTGGCGACGCTGGTGGTCAACGCGATCCGAGGCGTGCTGAAGACCTGTGCCGTCAAGGCTCCGGGCTTTGGCGATCGCCGCAAGGCCATGCTTCAGGACATCGCCATCCTGACCGGGGCAACGGTGATTTCGGAGGAAACCGGGCTGAAGCTGGAAAAGGCTTCGCTGGACGACCTGGGTCGGGCCCATCGCATCGAGATCGACAAGGACAACACAACCTTGATCGGCAGCGCCGGGACATCCGAGCAGATCAGGGCACGCATCGCTCAAATCAAGGCGGCGATCGAGGAGACAACCAGCGATTACGATCGCAAGCAGCTCGAGGAGCGTGCCGCCAGGCTGGCCGGTGGCGTCGCGCTGATCAAGGTGGGCGCCTCCACCGAGACCGAAATGAAGGAAAAGAAGTCTCGCGTCGAGGATGCGCTGCACGCCACCCGCGCCGCGGTTGCCGAAGGCATCGGCGTTGGCGGCGGCGTTGCGCTGCTGCGAGCGCGTCACGTTCTCGATGACCTGGCCGCCAAGACGCTTGGAGCGGCGGCCGGGATCAAGATCGTGCGCCGCGCGCTGGAAGAGCCGCTGCGACAGATTGTCGCCAATGCCGGACAGGAACCGGCCGTCGTGCTGCAGCGCGTGCTCGCCGGGACGGGCAACTTCGGTTACAACGTGGCGACGGACGAGTACGGCGATCTGGTTGCCATGGGTGTGATCGACCCGACGAAGGTCACTCGCTTGGGCTTGCAGAACGCGGCATCGATCGCGAGCCTCGTCCTCACCACCGACTGCGTCATCGTCGAAGCGCCCAAGCGCGAAGCGCCGTCCGCGGAAGAAATGCCAGGCGGCTACTAGCCATACTGTCTGACGCCCTTGGATCCATGAACACGCCACCCCGCACCTAGTGGAGGGCGTCCCGGATGCATGATGACCTGATGCTGTTCGCGCCGGATGCCGGGGGCATCAAGCGAGCGGAGGCGTTCCGCGAGCGCTGCACCGCTGCGGTGAAGCGTTCGGTTACCGCGGCATTCGCCGAGAAGTATCGCAGCGGCGGTGTCCTCACCGGCGAGGCACTGGTCGGCGACGTGGAGGGCAAGACTGCCATCATCGTCGACGACCTGATCAGCGCGGGTAATACGATTGCTCGGGCCGCGAAGGCGTGCCGCGCGCGCGGCGCGACGCGCGTGCTGGCCGTCGCATCGCACGGAGTGTTTGCGACGGCAGCCACAACACGGTGCTCGCCGCGAGCGAGGTCGAGCGGATCGTTGTGACCGATACGATTCCGCCGCTGCGCGTGACCGCGCCGGCATTGCAGTCACGGCTGACGTTGGTCAGCGCCGCGGGGTTGGTCGCGGAGGCGATCCGCAGGCTGCATAGCGGCGGCCCGGTTGTGGAGCTCTCCGGCGCCTGAAGCCTTCGGCCGCGCCCGAAGGGTCATGCGATGCGTTCGCCGTATTGGCGGGCCAGCCGGAGGTAAATTTGCGCGTGCGCCGCCCATTTGGACGGGTCGCGCGGCGCTGCATCGTTGAGGTGCCGGATCGCGAGTCTTGCTCGGACGCAGGCACGATAGCTTCGATAGAAGGCGAGCAGGACCGCCGCTGGCGCGTCCTGCGTGACCCCTGTGTAGGTCTCGAAATGGTGGTCGCGAACGCAGGTGCGCCGAGTCGTTCGCATTCAAGCGCAAGGAACGCGAGCTCGTCGGCAGGGTCGAGGATGCGCAACGCACGCGAGAACTCCAGGCAATCGATGATCTGCGGTTCGGCCTCGAGGCAGATGTGCTCGGGTCGCAGATCCCCATGCGCCTCGATGATGCGTCCGGCCTCGGCGCGCGCGTCGAACAACTCCGGCCGATGCTCCAGAAGGTTTCGCTGTTGCAGTCCGATTCCCGCGATGAGCTCTCCCGGCAGACCGTATGCAGGGGTTCTGAGCTCGCGCAGATTTTCGGCGATACCCTTGGCAAAGGCCTCGCGGTAGGCGGCGCCGGACATCTCTACCGGCGCGCTGTTGCGGTAGAAGCGAGCGAGCCGGGTGACGACGCGTTGAACGTCCTCGCTGGTCGCCGCACCACTGAGGATCAGCCGGTCGAGCATGCGCGCCGCTGGCAGCCGACGCATCTTGAGCAGCCAGTCGATCGCGCGCCCCTCCCCTGTGAGCCGCAAGCGGCCGCTGGCGTCGAGCAACAACGGCACGATATCGAGGTAAGTATCATCCGAGAGCCGGCGATTGGGCTGAAGCTCGGCGCCGCAGTTGGCTCGTCGCGCAGCCACGGTAGTGAAGTCGACGTCCTGCGAGTGGACCGGTTTCTTGAGTTTCCGGGCGTGCCGATCGGTTAGAAACACCCATGACAGGTGCGTTTCCACCGTCTCGACCTGGCTGGTCGGCTCGGGGTAGCTTGCCGGCAGTGACAGGAACGCGACTTCCGCCCCAAGCGGGATCGGCGAGCGCAAGCGCATTGCAGTCTGCGATGCCGCGGCTCGCTGTCGCGAGTCGCTCGACTACCGCACGCCACGACGCTGGCTCACGCGCCCGCTCGAGCGGAGCTTCTCTATCGTAAGTGACCGCGTTTGCGCACTCCTCTGGCGCGAGCGGCTCCTGCACGCGCAACTGATGCTCGAGCACGGCCAGGTCGGCGTCCGACGCATCGTGGCCCTCGGTCGCGCGCCGCACGATCCGATCGCGCAACGTCGCCTCGCTGGCGGCGAAGCTCATGATCGCAAAAGGAACTTGCAGTTCGGATGCGAGTTGGCGGAACAGATCGCGCTGCCACCGTTTGAGAAACGTCGCATCGACGATGGCGAGATAGCCGGCAGCAACAACGCCGCGAGCCAATGTACACACGCGGCGATACGTGGCCTCGGTCGCATCGGGCGCGTACAGGCCCCGGTCGATGCCCGGCATTCGTTCGGGCGGCCATTGGGCGTGCATGCGCTTGCGCTCGACATCGGTGCGGATACGTATCGCGCCGAGCCTCTCGAGCAGCGCCCGCGACAGGGTCGTCTTACCGGACCCGGCGAGGCCATGCGATCTTCTGGCCGCGAAACTCGCCTTGTGGAAGGGTGTGCGTTAGCTATACGGGCGCAAAGCGCGAGGCGTGGGAACTTCAACGGATCGGCGATTCCTCGTCCGCTCCGACCACGCGCAACTAGCAAGCGTCGCTCAAAGTGGTGGCTTCAGTCGCTGGCGGCAAGCCACCGCCATAAGAAGGACGTTGCCACCGCGCCCATGTCGGGCGAGTCTTACTCATCGAATCGATCACTATCAAGTATTTTCCTGCCCAGGGGCTAACTGAACGACCGGGCGAAAGCACCCAAGGATGTCGACCATCGTCGACGGCCTGCTCGTAATCAAAGTCGAGCAGCCCGTAATGATCAAGGAAGACGTTGAGCGAGGCCGGAATGCGGATGCAGCCCTTGGACTGAGGTAGTCCCAGTCGCGACTCGAGAAGGTCTGGGTCCGTCGCATGCATCTGCAGGCGCATAGCGCTCTGGCCCGGAGCTCCCCAACCGCGGTCGGCCATGACCCATCCAAAATCGTATACGCGCATCCCGCGCACGCCGTAGCCACGGACGCCCAGCTCGTTCTTGGTTCCTTCCGCGCGGAAATCCATGTTCGCGCTCGTATGCTCAAAGACGCCCAATGGCGTCAAGAAATGATCGAAAGTTCCTGGTCGTCCGGTCGACACCGGCGATGCGCCGATCAAATGCCATTCGCGGGCAGGCGACCGCCAATAGATGAAGAGAGCCTGAATGACGGGGCTCCGATCTACGAGCACGATGTACTGCGGCGGCAAGTCGGAATGCCCGGCAGCGGTCATCGCTGCATCGAGACGGCCGGCATAGGTTCGCTGCTCGCTGTCAGGTACATCCAGGCGTTTGTCGACTTGGTCGGCAAATTCTTTCGCAAGGGGCAACTGGGAGATTCCATCTACAACCGCAGCGAGTGCACCGTGATGCGCCAACCACACGAGGGCGAAGACCCGAAGTACGTGGAGTGCTAAGCGCGACATCAACGACCACAAGAAGATCGAAGCGCGCAGCTCGACTGGACGTATGACGCCGAGAAAGCCGGTAACGTTGGAGGAGGTTGACCTTTCCTAGCCATAGTGATGCGGGAACACCCCTCCCCTTCGCAGAACTGCACTCGGATCATTCTGCGCCGGGGGGGCTACCAAGGCGATTGACGCACATCAACTCTGGCCGGTCTGCCATGGCTGGGGTTGCGTCGCGCAACGAGTGCATCGTTTGTGACTTCGGAATTGGTTCTGCGAGGTATGGGTTCGCCATTAACGTCATGGCTGCAAAACAGGCGGAAGGGATTTCTGAAGTTCGACCGATTTTGCAATGTTGACGCGCATCAAGATCAGATCGCTGCGAGCTCGGCATCATTATTCATAAACTCTGCTGAATTCTGAGCCCGAAGTCGGCAGGCTAGCGCCAACCAAGCAGAATCAAACATGGACAAGCTCCTCGATTCGTCGGCGGCTCTGTTGGACGCGCTCGTGAATTACCCGCGCGCAGAGGTCTTCATCGTATTTGGATTGATGCTACTGCTGCCGCTCGTCGCGCTCACTTGCATCTGTCTCCGCGGTCACCGGCGAAGCGGCGAGAACGGGCGGGACCATTATAGATGCGCGGCCTCGACGATCGTGTGTCGCGAGTCGCGCACAAGCGCTACGACTGCAGAACCTGCTGAGCACATGAATGTTTCTCCGATCGAGTAAATCGATCGCGCTTTGGTCGCTATACTCCGCACTCCGCTACCTGCCCATCGCGGTAGTAGTTGCCCTCGTTGACACCCCGTCCCGGGGCCTCGTTGATCCGGCTCGAGGGTGTGCAGATTCGCCGCGCTGAGTGGTTGACGTGTGTCAACGCAAATCTCTGTAACAACGCCACAATGATCCGACTACAGGCGACTGACATCGAGAGGGGCGGAACATGGCCACAGGCATAGCTCGCAGACCGATTCATCGCAGGAAATCGAGCAGCAAGCGCATTCGAGCCGAGAAACAATCTACCGCCGTGAAGGCGGCGCGCGGGAGCGCCGGAGAAGCGGAGGCTGCGACCGAACAGGCTTGGAAGGCCGTGAAAGAGGCTGTCAGGTTGAGCAAGGCCCAGCCCAGAACTGTCGCGCACGCAACCGGGAAAGCGGTGCGGAACGTCGCTTCGTTGGGGGCCAAGCAGACCAGCGTTGCCGCCGACACGATTGCCCGCGCCGTCGAAGCGTTGCTGATGTCCTCGGTAAACGAAGCAAGAACCGCCGCCAAGGCTGCCCGTGAGGCAGCGGTGGAGGTCGAGAGGTCGATCGGCAAGGCGTTGAGTGCCGTAAGCAGTGCACTTCGCAAGCGCGCGCGTGTCGGAATGAAGGAGGCAACGCGAAAGCGTCCGAGGAGGGTGGTCAGCAAGGCTGCCTGAGTAGATGGTTTGCTGCAGGAGGGTCGCAAGTTCCTTGCGCCGTGCGCCCATCAGAGCCGACCCACGATTACGCCGCACGCTGGGAGCATTACGAGCACGGCGCGGATATCGGCGTGCGAGGCCTGGGCGCGACCAAGGCGAGCGCATTCGAGCAGGCGGCGCTCGCGCTCACCGCAGTAATCGTCGATCCAGATGCCGTCGAGGCGCGCGAGCGCGTTTCCGTAGCTTGTAAAGCCTCCGACGACGAGCTACTGCTCGCGGACTGGCTCAATGCGCTCGTCTACGAGATGGCGACCCGCAAGATGCTCTTCGGCCGCTTCCGGGTGCGCATCGAAGGGACCTCCCTCACCGCCGAGACCTGGGGCGAGAAGACCGATGTGGCGCGACACCATCCTGCAGTCGAAGTGAAGGGCGCAACCTACACCACGCTGCACGTCGGACAGGAGAACGACGGCACGTGGGTCGCGCAAACGGTCGTTGACGTGTGACATGGACTTGACTCTGCTCGAGCGGCGCTCGGACTACGAGTGGGAAATCCCTCAGCGGGGCGCCATGCGCGTGCCGGCGGTGATCTACGCGACCGAAGCGCTGATGCGAGACATGGACCACAAGGTGCACGAGCAAGCGGTCAATGTCGCGACGCTGCCCGGGATCGTGCGTGCGTCGTACGCGATGCCCGACGCGCACTGGGGATACGGCTTTCCGATCGGGGGCGTCGCAGCGTTCGACCCGGACGCGGGCGGCGTCGTGTCTGCAGGAGGAGTGGGATTCGACATCTCCTGTGGCGTGCGCTGTTTGCACACGGCTCTGGTCCGTGACGACATCATGAAGGTGCAGAGAGAGCTCGCGAACATGCTCTTTCAGCGGATCCCGGCGGGCGTGGGTAGCACCGGCACGATCCGCCTCAACGAGGAGGAGATGGACGCAATGCTTGCCGGCGGCGCGCAGTGGGCGGTGAGGCGCGGCTGGGGGACCCCCGAGGACCTCGAGCGCATCGAGGAGCGCGGTCAGATGAAGCATGCGAAGCCGGGCAGCGTGTCGCCGCAGGCCAAGAGACGGCAGCGCGACGAGATGGGCACGCTCGGCAGCGGCAACCATTATCTGGAAGTGCAGGAAGTGACGGCGGTGTTCGACGCGAGAATTGCCGAGTCGTTCGGCGTCAAGCAGGGGGATGTCGTGGTCATGATCCACTGCGGCTCGCGCGGACTCGGGCACCAGATCGGCACCGAGTTCCTGAAGCGCATGGCGACGACTGCGGCGCAATACGGACTCACGCTGCCCGACCGCGAGCTCGCCTGCGCCCCGATCAAGTCGGACGTGGGCGAGGAGTATCTGGGCGCGATGCGCGCAGCGATCAACTGCGCGCTGGCGAATCGCCAGATCCTCACCGATCTCGTGCGCAGGGCGTTTGCCGAGATCCTGCCGCAAGCACACCTGCCCCTGCTCTACGACGTCTCGCACAATACGTGCAAGGTCGAGGAGCATCGCAGCGACGGCGGCAGCCGCCGGCTCTACGTGCATCGCAAGGGCGCGACGCGCGCGTTTGGGCCGGGTCATCCCGACATCCCCGAGCCGCTGCGCGCCGCCGGGCAGCCCGTCCTGATCGGCGGCTCCATGGGCACTGCTTCCTACCTCCTCGCAGGGACGAAGGAATCGGAAGCCCTCGCGTTCAGCTCGGCCTGCCACGGCGCCGGTCGCGCGATGAGCCGTCACCAGGCGCTGAAAACATGGAGCGGCCGGAAGGTCGTCGACGATCTCGCGGCGCGCGGCATCCTGGTCAAGAGCCCTGCGATGCGCGGCGTGGCCGAGGAGGCGCCCGGGGCGTACAAGGATGTCTCGGCCGTTGTCGATGCGGCCGACGCGGCGGGGCTCGCGCGCAAGGTGGCGCGCGTCGAGCCGCTCATCTGTGTCAAAGGGTAGGTGCGGGCCACGGCGGGGGCAGGGGCCCGTGTCCTAACCCACAATGAGGCCAGCGTTGCCGGAGCGAACTCTATGATCCAACGCACGATAATCGAGGCGACGGAGCTTCGCCGGCGGTGTGATCCATCGACACTCGCGTTCACGACCACCGACGAATTGGAGGGGCTCGAGGAGATCTTCGGCCAGGTGCGCGCGAAGGGCGCGGTTGAGTTCGGCATCGGCATTCGCCGCGAGGGGTACAACCTCTACGTGCTCGGTCCCGCCGGAGCGGGAAAGGAGACGCTGCTGCGCCAGCTCGTAGGGCGCAAGGCGTCGGCGGAACCCCGGCCCTCCGACTGGTGCTACGTATACAACTTCGATGCGCCCCACCAGCCGCGGGCCCTCGAGTTGCCGGCGAGCCGTGGCGTCAAGCTTCGCGACGACATGCAGGCGCTCGTCGATGAATTGCTGGCAGCGATCCCTGCCGCGTTCGACAGCGATGAATACCGGGCGCGCACCGAGCACCTCGAGGCCGAGTTCACGGAGCAGCACGAGCGGGCGTTCCGGGAGCTCGCGGAACAGGCCGCTGACCAGCACATCGCGCTGCTTCGACTGCCGACGGGTTTCTCCTTGGCACCGGTCAAGGACGGCGGCGAGGTCATCACGCCCGACGACTTCGCGCAGCTGCCGGCCGAAGAGCGAGAGCGCATCGAACAAGCGGTGCGCGCGCTGCAGGCGCGGCTCGAGCAACTGCTGCGGGAGGCGCAGCGGTCGCGCAAGGAGCACCGCGCGCGCCTGAGAAAGCTCAACCGGGAAGTGGCGACCTACGCGATCGGCACCTTGACCGAGGAGATCCGTCAGCGCCATGCCGATCTTCTCGAGGTCTGCAACTATCTGTTCGCCGTTGAGAAGGATTTGGTCGAGAACGTCGACGACTTTCGCCGGGGCGCCGAGCCGCAGGCAGCGATCGCAGGGCTGCCCGGCGAGGCACAGTCGGCTCCCTTTCGCCGCTATCAGGTCAACCTGCTGCTCGACCACGGCAAGGAAGAAGGGGCGCCGGTGATCTTCGAGGATCACCCAACGCATCAGAATCTGCTGGGCCGCATCGAGCACATTCCGCAGTTCGGTGCGCTGGTCACGGACTTCACCCTGATCAAGCCCGGCGCGCTGCATCGGGCCAACGGGGGCTACCTTCTGCTCGACGCGCACAAGCTCCTCATCCAGCCCTTCGCGTGGGAAAGCCTCAAGCGAGTTCTCACCACACGCAGGATCCGCTTCGAGTCCCTGGGTCAAATGTACGGCCTGATTTCGACGATCTCACTTGAACCCGAGGCGATTCCATTGCACGTGAAGGTGATCCTTTTCGGCGAGCGACTGTGGTACCACCTGCTGTACGCGCTCGACCCGGACTTCGGCGAGCTGTTCAAGGTCGCGGTCGACTTCGACGACGAGATTCCGCGTAGCGCGGGTAACCAGGCCGACCTTGCACGGTTTATCGCGACGCTCGTCCGGCACAACGCACTGTTGCCCTTCGACCGCGGAGCCGTCGCGCGGGTGATCGAGCAACGCGCACGCGCGGTCGAGGACAGCGAGCGCCTTACCACGCACGTGCAGAGCCTGGTCGACCTGCTGGGGGAGGCCGACTTCGGCGCCCGGCACGCGGGCCGCACGATGGTTGTTGACGAAGACGTCGCGGCGGCTATCGAAGCGCAGATCCGGCGCGCGAGCCGCATCAACGAGCAACTGCAGGACGCGATCCTGCGCAACACGGTGTTGATCGCCACCGACGGCGCGACGGTGGGGCAGGCCAACGGGCTCTCCGTTTTTGTCCATGGCGGGCACGCCTTCGCCAAGCCCACACGGATCACCGCCAGCACGCGCGTGGGCGATGGCGAGGTGATCGACGTGCAACGCGAGGTCAAGTTGGGCGGCCCCATCCACTCGAAGGGCGTGCTGATCCTCGCCTCGTTCCTGGCTTGGCGATTCTCGGCCAACCGGCCACACTCGCTGCGTGCGAGCCTCGTCTTCGAGCAGACCTACGGCGAGGTCGAGGGCGACAGCGCCTCCGCGGCCGAACTATGCGCGCTGTTCTCCTCGCTCTCTGGCGTGCCGATCCGGCAGGCGATCGCGATCACCGGCTCGGTCAACCAGCACGGTGAACTGCAGGCGATCGGCGCGGTCAACGAGAAGATCGAAGGCTTCTTCGATATCTGCAAGGCCCGCGGTCTCAACGGCGAGCACGGAGTGGTCATTCCGCAGAGCAACCTCAAGAATCTCATGCTGCGCGAGGATGTCGTGGAAGCCGCTGCGGCGGGAAGGTTCCGGGTGTACGCGGCGGCGACCATCGACGACACGGTGGAACTACTCACCTCAACGCCGGCGGGCGAGCGCACGTCAACCGGCGAATTCCCCGAAGGCTCGATCAACGCGCTGGTAGCCGCGCGGCTGCGGGAGTTCTCCGCCACGCGGCAAGCATTTGCTGCCGTGCCCAGTGTGCCGAAAATGGAAGAGAACGGCTTCGGCAAGGCGAAGGCGTGACTGAACCGGCAACGGCGCTGTCCGCCAGATGCGTTTTGGTCGCGATGGATACGGCCACAATGAGCGCGCGGACGCTCGAAGCGGGAGCCGGGCTTGCCG
>Ga0335069_10005889_pt1 | contig 17944 bp, 13 predicted proteins | sample Lox_Sample_11_FD_206714 | JGI IMG/M metagenome (GOLD analysis project Ga0335069, IMG submission 206714) | Soil microbial communities from Loxahatchee National Wildlife Refuge, Florida, United States - Lox_Sample_1.1 | ecosystem: Environmental > Terrestrial > Soil > Wetlands | place: USA... | reverse complement strand
CGGCCTGGGGCAGCGACGTCGCCTCGCTCGCCTTCCTCGATCCGCCGCCGCCCGCGCACCTCGCGCAGGCGCGCGAGCTCCTCGCGCTGCTCGGTGCCATCGACGCCGACGGCAGGATCCTGCCGGCCGGGCGGCGCATGGCACGGCTCGGCGTCCACCCGCGTCTCGCGCACATGCTGCTCGCGGCCCGCGGCGCCGCGGTTCGCACGCTCGCCTGCGAAGTCGCGGCGCTGCTCTCGGAACGCGACCTCGCGCGCACCCGCCCCGGCGAGCGCGACGCTGACCTCGGCAAGCGTCTCGAGCTGCTGCACGGGCACGCCGTCGCGGGCCTCGAGGCCGACCGCGGCACGCTCGGCCGCGTGCGGCGCCTCGCGACGCTGTTCGAGCGCGGGCTCGCGGACCTGCCGGACGGCGCGCTCGCCGACGCCGACCTGGGCCTGCTGCTCGCACGCGCCTATCCCGATCGGATCGCGCAACGGCGCGGCGGGACCGGCCGCTACCTGCTCAGCAACGGGCGCGGTGCGGCCTTCCGCGGGCCGGATGCGCTCGCCCGCACCGAGTACCTGGTGGTCGCGCAGCTCGACGCCGGCGAGCGCGAGGCGCGGATCGATCTCGCATCGCCGGTCGCGCTCGCGCCGCTGCTCCACGAGTGCGCGGACGAGCTGCGCGTCGTCGAGCGCGTCGAGTGGGACCGGCGCACGCAGGCGGTCGTCGCGCGCCGTGAGCGGCGCCTCGGGGCGCTGGTGCTCGACGAGACGCCGCAGGCGGGCGCGAATCCCGAGGCCGAGGTCGCGGCAATGCTGGTCGGGATCCGCGAGCTCGGGCTCGGGGCGCTGCCGTGGACGCCGGCGGCCGAGGGACTGCGCACGCGCGTCGCGTTCCTGCGCGGCGCGCTCCCGCCATCCGAGGCGGACGCCTTCCCCGACTGGTCGGACGCGACGCTCGTCGCGACGCTCGAGGACTGGCTCGCGCCGTACCTCTCGGGCGTCACGCGCCGCGACCACCTCGCGCGGCTCGATCTAGCCGCGATCCTCGGCGCGCGCCTCGGTCACGCCGGCCGCGAGCAGCTCGAGCGCCTCGCGCCGACGCACCTGTCGGTGCCGAGCGGCTCGCGCGTGCCGATCGACTACGCCTCCGACCCGCCGCGGATCTCGGTGCGGCTGCAGGAGGTGTTCGGGCTCGCGGCGACGCCCGCGGTCGCGGGCGGGCGCGTGCGGCTCGCGCTCGAGCTCCTCTCGCCCGCGCGCCGGCCGGTCCAGCTGACGCGCGACCTCGAGAGCTTCTGGGCGCGCGGCTACGCCGAGGTGCGCAAGGAGCTCAAGGGCCGCTATCCGAAGCACCACTGGCCCGACGACCCGCGCGTCGCCGAGCCCACGGCGCGCGTGCGCCCGCGCCGCTGAGCGGGTTGCTACACTGCCACGATCCCCGTTACAGGAGCCGCCGATGCCCGCCCGTTTCCTCGCGCTCGCCTGCTGCCTCTGCGCCGTCGCGGCGCAGGCCGCGCCGCCGGCGGCTGCGAGCGCGCTGCGGATCCGCGCCGACGTCGGCTTCCTCGCCGACGATGCACTCGAGGGGCGCGCGGCCGGCACGCGCGGCTACGACCTCGCGGCACGCTACGTCGCCGCGCAGTACGAGTCGCTCGGCCTCAGGCCCGGCGGCCGCGACGGCAGCTGGTACCAGCCGGTCGCGCTGATCGAGGGCGCGGCGGTGGTGGGCGCCGGGGAGTTCGTGATCGAGCGCAACGGTGCGACCACGCGCCTCGAGAGCGGCGTCGAGTTCCTGCCGCAGCGCGACTACGCGGGGCCGAAGACCCGCGTCACCGCGCCGGTCGAGTTCGTGGGCTACGGCGTGCATGCGCCCGAGCGCGGCTACGACGACTACGCGGGCAGCGACTTGAGGGGCAAGATCGCGGTCGTCCTCTCCGGCGCGCCGCCGACCTTCGACTCGGAATCGCGCGCGCACTACTCGGCGACGCTGACCAAGATGCCCGAGCTCGTGCGGCACGGCGCGGTCGGCGTGATCACCGTGCTGACGCCGGTCGACGAGGCGCGGCGGCCGTGGCCGCGCTGGGTGCAGACCAGCTGGTTCCCGGGCATGCGCTGGATCGGCAGCGACGGCAAGCCCGTCGATGCGTTCCCGGAGCTCAAGCGCGCGGCCATCCTGGGCGGCGCCGGCGCCGCGAAGCTGTTCGCGGGGACCGGCCAGGCGCTCGAGGAGGTGTTCGCCGCGGCCACCGCCGGCACGCCGCAGCACTTCGCGCTGCCGGGCGCGGTGACGCTCGCCGGCGAGACGACGCTCGCGCCGCGCTCGAGCGCCAACGTCGTCGGCCTCCTCGAGGGCGCCGACCCCAGACTCAGGAACGAGTACGTGGTGATGACGGCGCACCTCGACCACCTCGGCCGCGGTGCCGAGGTCAACGGCGATGGCATCTACAACGGCGCGCTCGACAACGCCTCGGGCGTCGCGGTCATGCTCGAGGTGGCGCGGCTCCTGAAGGCCGGCGCGCCGCCGAAGCGCTCGGTGCTGTTCGTCGCGCTGACCGCCGAGGAGCGCGGCCTGCTCGGCAGCGACGTGTTCGCGCGCCAGCCGACGGTGCCGCGCGAGGCGCTGGTCGCGGACGTCAACATGGACATGCCGGTCGCGCTCGGGCCGGTCGCCGACTGGGTCGCCTTCGGCGGCGAGCACTCTTCGCTCGGCCCCGTCGCCGCGCGCGCCGCGCGCGTCGAGGGTTACCGCTTGTCGCCGGATCCCGAGCCCGAGGAGATCGTGTTCGTGCGCAGCGACCAGTACATGTTCGTGCGCCAGGGCATCCCGGCGATCTACATGAGCTCGGGCAACCGCTCGAAGGACCCCGCGATCGACCTCGCGAAGCGCACCGACGACTTCCGGCGCAACCACTATCACCAGCCGAGCGACGACACCTCGCTGCCGATCGACTACCCCTCGCTCGCCGGGCTCGCGCGCGTGAACCTCAGGATCGTGCGCGAGGTCGCCAACGCCGACGCGCGGCCGCGCTGGAACCCGGGGGACTTCTTCGGCGAGCGCTTCGCGCCTGCGCGCTGATCAGTCGCGCCGCCGCATGTGGCGGTGGACGAAGAACCAGTAGAGGACGCCGAGCACCGCGACGCCGCCGGCGAGCCACAGCGTCAGGCGATGCAGGTCGCCGGCGAGCAGCGCCTGGTCGGCGCCGGCGACGACGCCGACCCAGCACAGCACCGCCGACCAGAGCGCGGAGCCGGCGAGCGTGACGCCGCTGTACCAGAGGTACGGCAGCCGCAGGAGGCCGGCCGGGATGCCGATCAGGTGGCGGATCACCGGCAGCAGCCGCGCCGCGAACACCCCATACGGCCCGTACGTCGCCGACCAGCGCTCGGCGGCCTCGAGCCGCTCGGGCGTCACGAGCAGGTAGCGCCCGAAGCGCACGATCAGCGGGCGGCCCACGAGCCGCGTCGCCCCGTACATCAACGAGGCGCCGGCCCACGAGCCGAGCGCGCCGGCAATGACGATACCGGCGAGGCTCATCCGTCCGGTCGTGACCGCGAGGTGCGCGGCCGGCGGGATCACGAGCTCCGAGGGCAGCGGAACGACCGAGCTCTCGACCGCCATCAGGAGTGCAACGAGCGCATAGCCGCCGCTGTCGAGCGTCGCGAGATACCAGTCGATGAACGCCTTGATCAAGCCGCGGCCCCCGTGTCTCGGCGGGCAACATACCCGATAATGCCGGCCGGGTCAGGCGACAGCGCCCGGTCCGCCCCCGAGCCGCGAAAGTTCCGCACCATGCCCGCCCGCCGCTGCCTCGTCCCGCTGCTCACGGTCCTCCTGGCGCTCGCGCCGGCGCTTTACGCGGCCGACGAGCGCGACGAGGTCAGCGCGCGGCGCAACGGCACCGCGCTCGTCGCCTGGCGCGCTTCCGCGAGCCCCGCGGTGACGGTCTCGGTGCGGATCCTCGGCGTCAACGACCTGCACGGCCAGCTCGAGCGCCACCTGCGCGCGCATGGCGAGGACGAGAGCCGGCCGATCGGCGGCGCCGCGGTGCTCGCGTCCTACCTCGCCGCCGAGCGCTCGGTGCACCCGGGCCGCACGCTGACGCTGTGGGCCGGCGATACGATCGGCGCGAGCGCGATCGTCTCGGCGCTCTTGCGCGACGAGCCGACGCTCGCGATCGTCAATGCGCTCGCCGACGGCGACTGCCCCCCGCTGACGCGCGCGTGGGCAACGCAGACTGCGCCCGCCACGACGAGATGCCACGTCGTGGCGACGCTCGGCAACCACGAGTTCGACCGCGGCACCGAGGAGCTCGAGCGGCTGCTCTACGGCGGCGCGCACCCGGACGGCCCGGTGCTCGGCCAGGTGTGGCGCGGGACGCGCGTGCCGTTCGTCACGGCGAACGTCGTGCGCCGCGACGGCCAGCGGCCGCTGCTGCCGGCATCGGTCATCGTCGACCTCGGGGGCGTTCGCATCGGCGTGGTCGGCGCCGTCACCTCCTCGACGCCCTCGCTGGTCGTGCCGGCGCGGATCCGCGACCTCGAGTTCCTGCCCGAGGCCGCGGCCATCAACGCCGCGGTGGCGACGCTGCGCGCGAGCGGCGTGCACACGGTCGTGCTCGTGATCCACGAGGGGCTGCTGGCGCCGACGAGCCCCGAGCCCGCGCCGGTCCCGGCCGATGAGCTCGAGGGCGGGCTCGCGGCGGTGCTGCGCGCGCTCGATGGCGGGATCGACGTCATCGTCGCCGGCCACACGCACAAGGCGAACAACGTGCTGGTGCCGCTCAAGGACGGCTCGCTGACGCTCGTGACCCAGGCACGCTCCTACGGCACGGCCTACAGCGTCATCGACCTCACGCTCGATGCGCGCGCCGGCACGACGATCGCGAAGTCCGCGCACATCGAGACCGTGTGGGGCGACGAGGGCCCGGGGCGCGAGCCCGACAAGAAGATCGCGCGCATCGTCGACAGCGCCGCCAAGGCGACCGCGGCGGTCGGCGGGCGGCTGATCGGCACCGCCGCCAGGGCGATCCGGCGCGGCGAGCCGACCGATCCCGAGTCGCCGCTCGGCGACCTGGTCGCCGACGCGCAGCGCGCGGCCGCGGGGACCGAGCTTGCGTTCATGAACGCCGCGGGGCTTCGCAACGACCTCGAGGCGGGTCCGATCACCTACGCGATGCTGTTCGACGTGCACCCCTTCGGCAACCAGCTCGTGAAGCTGACACTCACCGGCGAGCAGGTGCTGAGGCTCCTCGAGCAGCAGTGGACCGGGCCCTACGGCCGCACGCCGCGCTTCCTGCGCACCTCGGGGCTGCGCTACGTCTACGACCTGTCGCAGCCGGCGGGCAAGCGCGTCGTCGCGGCCGACGATGCGCATGGCGATGCGATCGATCCGGCGCGTCGCTACAGCGTGGTCGCGAACGACTTCCTGGTCGGCGGCGGCGACTACTACACCGTGCTTGCCGAGGGCGCGGGCGCGACGCCGCTCGTCACCGACATCGTCGCGCTCGAAGCGTACATCCGCCGCGCGGGCAGCCCGCTCTCGGTCGGCCTCGACGGGCGCGCGCGCCCGTTCGCGAGCCGCTGAGCCGCATGCGCGGCGCCTCCCTGCCCGTCGCCCTGGCACTGATCGTCGCCTGGCTCGCCACCTTCGTGCCGGCGGCGCTGCCGGCGCTCGCGGTCGGCAGCTGGCCGGCGGCGTGGCGCCACCACTGGGCGCTCGGCGTGCCGGCGCTCGAGTCGTCGCTGGTGCTCGCGCTCGGCTGGCTGATCGTCGGCATGCTGCTGCGGGCGCTGCCGGGCGCCGCGCATGCCTGGCGCTCGCTCGCGATCCTCGCCTTCGCCGTGCTCGGCGTGCGCTTCACGTGGCTCGTCGGCGCCGCCGGCAACGCCGAGATCGCGGGCGCGCTCCTCGCGCTGTGCCTGTGGCCGGCGGCGGAGCGGCTGTCGGAGGTTGCGCTCGCACGGCTCGGGCTCGTCGCGGCCGCGGCGGCCGTCGTCGCGCTGCCGCTCCTGGCGATGCCGCACCTGCGCGGCGTGCACTGGCTGCCGTTCACGGACCTCGCGCCGCTCGCGCAGGGAGCGCGGCACGTGTTCTGGATCGGCGCGCTCGTCGTGCTCGCGACCGGCGCCGGCGCGCGCGCGCTCCTCGGCGGGCTCGCGGTCGCCCTGGGTCTGGCCGCCGTCGAGGGGCTGCGCGCGCTCGGGTCCGCTGAGTACGCGACGGCGACCGATCCCGCGATCGCGCTCGTCGTCGCGCTTGCGCTGCTGCTCTTCGCGCGGCTGCGCGGCGCCCGCTGAGTCGGCACGGCGCGGGCCGGCCGACGCGGCGCGGAAGTGCTGGTCGCCGGCGCGCGGCGGGACGTCCCGCCGGGCGTGACGCCCCGGCGCCGCGGGGGCAATATGCGCCTTCCATGCTGCGGCCCCCGCTCCTCGTCCTGCTGTCGCTCTGCCTGTACGGCGCCGCGCGGGCCGACGAGCCGCCGCAGCCGGCGGGAACGCCCGTGCTCGTCGCGCCGGCGGGCGGCGCGGACCGCGCCGCGGAATACCGGGCGTTTCGCGCCGACTTCGACGCGCAGCGCTACAACGAGGCGCTGCCGCACGCCGAGCGCGTCGTGGCGCTCACCGAGGCGCTCGACGCGCACCACCCGGACCTCGCCAAGGCGCTCAACAACCTCGGCGCGACGCAGTACCGGCTCGCCGATTTCGGCGCCGCCGAGAAGGCCTACGGACGGGCGCTGGCGCTCGTCGAGGAGGCGCACGGCAGCCTGTCGGCGCAGCTGATCGCGCCGCTGCGCGGTCTCGCGCTGACCTACGAGGGCAGCGGGCGCAACGAGTTCGCGGTGGCGCTGCTCGAGCGCGCGGTCGGCATCAGCCGCCGCTCGCTCGGGCTCTTCAACCCGCAGCAGACGGAGCTGCTGCTGCCGCTGATCGACGGCTACACGGCGCTCGCCCGCTGGAAGGACGCCGACCGCGCCCACCTCTACATCCTGCAGATCGCCGAGCACCAGTACGGGCCGAACGATCCGCGGCTGTTCCCGGCGCTGCAGCAGCTCGGCCGCTGGTACGCGAACTCGCTGCAGCGCAACGCCGCGCGCCAGGTCTGGGAGCGGCTGCTCGCGATCAGCAGGGACCCGGCGCACAAGGATCCGATCGGGCAGATCGTCGCGCTGCGCGGCATCGCCGAGGCGTACCGCCTCGACTACCAGCTCGGCCCCGAGGCCATCGAGCCGCCGCTGCCGGGCGATGCGCCGCTGATGCCGGGCCCGCTCGATGCGGACGCGGCGCGCCGGGCGGCGCTGTTCGGGCCCGAGTACGCGTTGTCGTCGCAGGGCCAGGACGCGCTCGAGCGCGCGCTCGCGATCGCCGAGAAGCTCGATCCGCCCGCGCCTACCGCGCTCGGCGTCGTGCTCGTCGACCTCGGCGACTGGTTCCTGATCGAGGGCCGCACCGACCGAGCGCTGCCCTACTACGCGCGCGCGCTGCCGCTGCTGGTGCCGGAGTCGGGCGGCGCCGAGGCGGCGGGCGGGCCGCTGTCGCGGCCGGCCCCGCTGCTGTACCGGGCGCCGCCGTCGGCACAGCGCCACCGCGACCAGCCGGCGGCGCTGGTCGTCGAGAAGTACGCCGTGGCCGAGTTCACGGTCACCGCCGAAGGCAAGGTCAAGGACGCCAAGGTCGTCGAGGGCGACGCGACCGACGCGCAGAAGTCCTCGTTCCTGTTCGCGATCGGGCGCGCGACCTACCGGCCGCGCTTCGCGGACGGCAAGCCCGTCGCCACCGACAACGTGCGGTACCGCGAGAGCTTCCGCTCGATGAAGAGCTGAGCACCTCAGCGCTTCAGGTACTGGTGGACGATCTCGACGAGGTCCTCGGCGGCCGCGACCCTGGGGTCGGTGCGCGGCGCGCGCGGGTCGAGCATGTGCTCGCGGATGTGGTCCTCGATGACCTCGGCGATGAAGCCGTCGAGCGCGCCGCGCGCCGACGTCGACTGGCGCAGCACCCCGGCGCACTCCTCGTCGGCCTCGACCGCGCGCTCGATGGCCTCGATCTGGCCGCGCAGCCGCCGCAGCCGGTTCAGCAGCTTCACCTTCTCGCGCGCGACGTGGCTCATGACAGCCGGCCCCGGGATTGATAGTATGGGGGAGTATACCTTAATGGCCGCCGGCCGGCGACCGCGCCGCGCGCGCAGGCCACCGTCATCCGGCGCTGGTATCGTGCGCGGCTTTCCGGGCGCTGGCCGCCCGCCACCCTCGGGGACCTCACGGTCGGATCATGCGAAACGGGACCCTTCGTCGACGCGCGGCGGCGCGCCTGGCGTGCGCGCTCGGCGCGCTGCTCGTCGCCGCCCTCGCCCGCGCGGACCAGGCGCCCGTGGCCGACGAGGCGTTCGCGGTCCACGGCCAGGCGACTTACGTCGAGCAGGAGACGAGCGGCTTCCATGCCCCCTACCGCGGCACGAACAGCCTCTCGCCCGACCAGGGCCGCGAGACCTTCGACGCGACCGTCGACGTCGGCGCGCGGCTGTGGAGCGGCGCCGAGGGCTGGCTGAGCGGCGAGGTCGACCAGGGCTTTGGCCTCGACGACACGCTCGGGCTCGCGGGCTTCCCGAGCGGCGAGGCCTACAAGGTCGGCCGCAAACGCCCGTACCTGCGCCTGCCGCGCGCCTTCGTGCGCGACACCGTGGAGCTCGGCGGCGCGGCGCTCGCGCGCGAGCCGGGCCCCACCCAGCTCGGCGGCGGCGGGCGCGCGGACCGGCTGGTCGTCACGGTCGGCAAGTTCAGCGTCGGCGACCTCTTCGACACCAACCAGTACGCGCACGACCCGCGCGCCGACTTCATGAACTGGACCGCGATCGACGCCGGCACCTTCGACTACGCCGCCGACGCCTGGGGCTACACGGTCGGCGCCGCGCTCGAGTGGTACCAGGGGGCGTACACGCTGCGCGGCGGCGCGTTCGAGCTCTCGAACGTGCCGAACAGCGCGCACCTCGAGCCCGGCGGGCACGAGTTCCAGATCGTCGCCGAGCTCGAGCACCGCCACGAGCTCGGCGGCGAGCCCGGCCGGCTGCTGGTGACGGGCTTCGAGAGCCGCGGACGGATGGCGCTGCTCGACGAGGCGACCGCGGTCGCGCTCGCGAACAACGGCAGCGTCGACCTGGCGACGCTGCGGCGCTTGCGCAGCCGCTTCGGCGCACACCTGACGCTCGAGCAGGCGCTCGGCCCCGAGCTCGGCGCGTTCGCGCGCGCCGGCGGCGCCGCGGGCAACGTCGAGACCTACGAGTTCACCGACGTCGACCATGCGCTCGCCGCGGGCCTGTCGCTGAAGGGCACGCGCTGGGGGCGCCCGGGCGATACGGTCGGGCTCGCGGCGATGCGTAACGCGCTCTCCGCGGCGCGCCAGCGCTACCTCGCCGCCGGCGGGCTCGGCATCCTCGTCGGCGACGGGCGCCTGCCGCACGCCGGCGCCGAGGCGATCGTCGAGAGCTACTACGCGGCCGCCGTCGGCCCGGCCGCCGCGGTGACGCTTGATTACCAGTATGTGACGAACCCGGCCTTCAACCGCGATCGGGGACCGGTGTCGGTGTTCGCGCTGCGTCTGCACGCGCAGTTCTGAGCGCCGCGCGGGGCTTGAGCCGTCCCGCCGATGTGTCAGACTTCGCCGCCTGCCGTCGCCCGGACCACTCGCATTCGCGCTCGCCCCCATGCCGCAGAGCCCCACCGCCTGGAACACCGCGAGCCGCGGCGCCCCGTCACGCTTTGACCTGATCGCGCTCCTGCTGGTCGTCGGGCTGCTCGCGTTCCTCGGCGAGGGCAGCCACGGAGTGCTCGCGCCGCTGACGAGCCTGGACGTGAGCCCGGTGTCGCTCGCGCCCGCGCACCTGCCGGAGTACGCGGCGCGCACCACGCTCAGGATGGGCGCGGCGCTCGTGCTTTCGCTCTTGTTCACGTTCACCTACGCGACCTGGGCCGCGAAGAGCCCGCGCGCCGGGCGCCTGCTCGTGCCCTTGCTCGACATCCTGCAGTCGGTGCCGATCCTCGGCTTCATCTCGGTGACCGTGGTGTTCTTCCTGTCGCTCGCGCCCGGGCGCGTGCTCGGCGCCGAGTTCGCGGCGGTGTTCGCGATCTTCACGAGCCAGGCCTGGAACATGGCCTTCAGCTTCTACCAGAGCCTGCGCACGGTCCCGACCGAGCTCAGCGAGGCCGCGCGCAGCTTTCACCTCTCTGCCTGGGCGCGCTTCTGGCGGCTCGAGGTGCCGTTCGCGATGCCGCCGCTCATCTGGAACATGATGATGTCGATGTCGGGCGGCTGGTTCTTCGTGGTCGCCTCCGAGGCGATCAGCGTGGGATCGACGAACCTGACGCTGCCCGGGATCGGCTCCTACATCGCGCTCGCGATCCAGCAGAAGGACCTGGCGGCGGTCGGCTGGGCGATCGGCTCGATGCTCGCGGTGATCCTGATCTACGACCAGCTCCTGTTCCGGCCGCTGGTTGCGTGGGCCGACCGCTTTCGCTTCGAGCAGGAACCCGGCGCGCTGCCGCCGCACTCCTGGGTCCTCGACGCGCTCGGGCGCTCGATCCTCGTCGCGCGCTTCCTGCGCTCGCTGCGGCGCGTCGGCCAGCGACTCGGCGCCGCGATCCGCAGCGCCCCGGGCACCACGCGCCTCGAGTCGCGCGCGCACGCGCGCCGCCTCGACCTGCTCGCGACCGGCGTCGTCGGCGTGCTGCTGGCGCTCGCCGTCTGGCAGGCGGGCAAGTTCCTCGCGCCCGAGCTCGGCTGGCACGACCTCGGCACCACCGTCGGGCTCGGCGCGATCACGATGCTGCGCGTGTTCCTGCTGATCGCGATCGCGAGCCTGATCTGGGTGCCGATCGGCGTGTACGTGGGCCTGAGGCCCCCGGTCGCGCGCCTCGTGCAGCCGCTGGCGCAGTTCATGGCCGCGTTCCCCGCGAACCTGCTGTTCCCGGTCGTCGTGATCGGCATCGTCAGCTGGCGGCTCAACCCCGACGTGTGGCTGAGCCCGCTGATGATCCTCGGCACGCAGTGGTACATCCTCTTCAACGTGATCGCGGGCGCCGCGGCGATCCCCGGCGAGATGCGCAGCGTCGCCGCCAACCTGCGCGTCGGGGGCCTGCTGTGGTGGCGCAGGATCGCGCTGCCGGCCGTGTTCCCGTACTACGTGACCGGCGCGCTGACGGCCTCGGGCGGCTCGTGGAATGCAAGCATCGTCGCCGAGGTCGCGAGCTGGGGCTCGGAGAAGGTCGAGGCCGCGGGCCTCGGCGCCTACATCGCCAACGCGACGACGGCCGGGGACTTCCACCGGATCGTGCTCGGCGTCGTGACGATGAGCCTCTACGTGCTGCTGATCAACCGCCTGCTGTGGCGCCCCCTCTATTACTATGCGGAGCGCAAGTACCGCCTGTCGTGATGCCATGAACGCCAACCTGAAACCGCTGCCCCACACCCGCCCGCTGCTCGAGGTCGCGCACGTGCGCAAGACCTTCCCGCGCGGCGACGGCGGCGAGCTGCTGGTGCTCGACGACGTGAGCCTGACGCTCAAGCCCGGCGAGGTCGTCGGGCTCCTCGGCCGCTCGGGCTCGGGCAAGTCGACGCTGCTGCGGCTCATCGCCGGCCTCGCCCAGCCGACGGGCGGCGAGCTCAAGTACCTCGGCGCGCCGATCGACGGCCCGGCCGACGGCATCGCGATGGTGTTCCAGAGCTTCGCGCTGTTCCCGTGGCTGACCGTCTACGAGAACGTCACGCTCGGGCTCGAGGCGCTCCGGGTGCCGCGCGACGAGATCCGGCGCCGCTCGCTGGAGGCGATCGACCTCATCGGCCTCGACGGATTCGAGTCGGCCTACCCGCGCGAGCTCTCGGGCGGCATGCGCCAGCGCGTCGGCTTCGCGCGCGCGCTCGTCGTGCACCCGAACATCCTGCTGATGGACGAGCCGTTCTCGGCGCTCGACGTGCTGACCGCCGAGACGCTGCGCACCGACTTCCTCGACCTGTGGGCCGACGGGCGCATGCCGATCAAGGGCGTGATCCTCGTGACCCACAACATCGAGGAGGCGGTACAGATGTGCGACCGGATCCTCGTGTTCGCGACCAATCCGGGCCGCATCCTCTCGACGATCGACGTGACGATCCCGCGGCCGCGCGACCGGCTCGACCCGGCGTTCGCGGCGCTCGTCGAGCGCATCTACGTCGAGATGACCGCGAAACCCGGCCGCACGCCGGTGCGCATCGAGCGCGCGGCCGGTACCGGCATCGACCAGACGCTGCCGCGGGTGTCGTCGAACCTGCTGTCGGGCCTCATGGAGACCGTCGCCGCGCCGCCGTTCTCGGGCAAGGCCGACCTGCCGAAGATCGCGTCCGAGCTCTCGCTCGAGATCGACGACCTGTTCCCGGTCGCCGAGACGCTGCAGATGCTGCGCTTCGCCGAGGTCGAGGGCGGCGACCTCAAGCTGACGCCCGAGGGCATGGCCTTCGCCGACGCCGCGCTCGACGAGCGCAAGCGCCTGTTCGCGCGCCATCTGCTCGCGCAGGTGCCGCTCGCGGCACACATCCGCCGCATCCTCGACGAGCGCGCGAGCCACGCGGCGCCCAAGAGCCGCTTCCTCGACGAGCTCGAGGACCACATGTCGCCGGAGTCCGCGGAACAGACGCTGCGCGCGATCGTCAGCTGGGCCCGGTACGCCGAGGCCTTCGCCTACGACGACGAGACCGGCACCTTCAGCCTCGAGAATCCGAGCTAGGCGGCTTCGGCGGCTCCGGTGCCGGCGGCGGTGCCGAAGGCGTGCCGGGCGACTCCGGCGAGGCAGCACGCGGCGGCGGCTCCGCGGGCTCAGCGCCCGGCGGAGCATCCGCCTTCGGCGCATCGGCCTTCGGTGCGGCGACCTTCGGCGCCGGCGCTGCCGCAGCAGGTGCTGATGCCGGCGCCGCGCCGCTGGCGGGCTCCGCGGGCGCCGCCGCGCCGCTCGCCGCAGCCGGCGCCGCCGCCGGCAGGGCGGCCGCCCCTGCCTCGGACGGGGGCGCAGCAGCCGGTGCCGCGGGCGTCGGCGGCGCAGCCGCCGAAGGCGCAGCGGCCTGGGGCGTCGCCGCCGCCGCGGCGGCGGGTGCCGCCGGCGCGCGCGTCGGGGCCTTCGCGGCGACCGGTGGCGCGGGCCTGACGGCGGCCGGCGAGACCTCGGTGATCGTGCCTTCGGCGGGCGCGCCGCCTTGCGCGAGCGGCGTGATCGGCTCGTGGCGCACGAGCTTCCGGACGATCGGCTGGTCGGGGAACTCGGCGGCGAACTTGGCGCCGGCGTCGCGCATCGCCTTGCGCGTCGCGATCGCGAGCGGCTTGCTGGTCGACAGCGAACCCGCCGGCTCGTTGCCGAAGCCCGTCAGCACGAGCGAGTCAATCAGGTGCCCGGCGCCGTCGTAGACGTTGATCCGGTACTTGATCGTGACGGCGTAGAGCTCGGCGCCCGCGTCGCGCGGCGTCAGGAACGAGTATTCCTCGAAGCGCGGCTCGAGCACCACGTCGAGCGGCGGCGACGGCAGCTTCGAGAGGTCAGTGAGCGGCGTGACGCTCGCGAACATCGCCTTTGCGAGCCGCTCGATCGCCGCGACGTGCGCCGGCCCCAGCAGCACCTGCCACTTGGTCTTGAAGCGCTCCTCGCTCGCGGTGTAGTTGCGAAACTCGGCGCTGTAGTAAAGCCCGGCCTTCAGCGGCAGCTCCTCGACGAGCGGCCGCGGCATCGCGTTCTCGGCGGTCACGCGCACGCCGCCGCAGCCGGCGAGCAGCAGCGCACCTGCCAGGCCTGCGAAGAATGCACTGCGTGTCGCCATCGGTGCGCGTCCCTTCTGCGACTAGCGTACGAGCCCGACGAACGATCCGCCATTGCGCTGGCAGATGATCCGCATCAGCTGCGCGAGGCGGATGTTGGTGAACTGCGGGTACTGCGGGTCGAGCGGGAAGCCGATGTAGTGGATGCGCACCGCGCGCTCGCCGGTCTTGTCGTTGCGGTTGATCCGGTCGACCGTGTCGACGACCTGCTGGATCGAGGCGCCGGTGAACTCGTCGCCGAACACGTAGATGCTGATCTTGTGCTCCGGCGTCCAGAACGTGCGGATCGCCGTGATGATGCCCTCGGCCGGGCTCGAGGCCGAGAACGCGTTCCAGCCGTTGAACGAGTCGAGGATCGCCTTGCGCCGCGCCGGCGTGTCCGGGATCCACTTGCCGCGGTACTCCGAGAACATGTAGTAGCCCTGGTCGGACATCACCTGGATGCCCTTCAGCTGCGGGTACATCTCGAGCACCTCGCGCAGCTTCTGCTTCGCGAGCCCCCAGCTGTAGCTCTGCATCGAGCCCGAGGTGTCGATCAGGAAGATCACGTACTCGCTGTCGACCGGCACGCCGCCGATCGGCGCGTCCTTGGCGCGCTTGAAGTTCTGGCCGAGCAGCCGCTCCATCTCCGAGGTCAGCGTCTGCTGCGCGGCGGACAGCCGGCCCTCGAGCGCGGCCGCGACCGCGGCGTCCTGCTTGGAGGCCGAGAACTGGCCCTTGATCTTCGACAGGTCGCCCTGCAGGCGCGCGAGCTTGGCCTTGAGCTCCGACACCTGCTCGCGCCGCCCGAGGAGTTCGCGCCCGAGCACCTCGGCCTCGCCGCGCAGCGCCACGAGCTCGGCCTCGCGCTTCTCGATGAGCCCCGAGAGGTCGGTGTCGATCGCCTGGATCACCTTCGGGCGCCCGACCTGCGCCAGCACCATGATCAGGATCAGCGCGCCGAAGGCGCAGCAGATCGCGTCCAGGAACGACATGCTGAACACCTGGAAGTCGCGGTCGCGGCGCCGGCTGCCGCGCACGCCGCGCGAGCCCGAGGTCGAGGCACTCACGGCCAGTCCCTGGACGGGGCCATGAACGAGCCCTGCGTCGACTTGGCGAGGCTCCAGAACATGTACGGCGCCTGCGGATCGCCCTCCATCGGCAGCAGGATCGTGTTGACCGGCAGCTTCTTCGGCAGCGCCGCGATCGCGCGCTCGAAGAGCCGCAGGCGGTCGTCGCCGTCGACGAGCTTCTTGGTCGGCGGGTCCTTGCCCTGCGTCGGCAGGCCGTCGGTGATCAGGATCAGGTTGTCGGGCTGCGGGTTCATCTGCTTCGCGACCGCGAACGCGTTCTCGAGGCTCGTGCCGTCCTTCGGCACGACCTTGCGCAGCCGGTTGAGCGCCTTCTCGAGCGTCGCCCCGTCGAGCTTTAGCCACTGGCCCGCCGAGCCCTCGACCAGCGGCTCGGCGCGGGTGTTGAACGTGTACATCTGGAACTGCGCCGTCGTCGGGATCTGCGTCGAGATCCAGTCGGCGATCGTCACCGCCTGGCGCCACTTCTCCGAGCGCAGCTTCTTGTCGTCGGACATGTTGCGCATGCGCAGGATGTTCACGAGCGTCTCGTCGAGCATGCTCGCCGACGCATCGACCAGGATCAGCACGTGCTGGCCGCCGACCCGCATGCCGGTCAGGTACAGCCGGTCGCCGGTTCCCTTGAAGCCGCGGACCGCGGCGCCGCCGCCCGGCTTCTTGGTCTGGTCCTCGAGCCGCTTCGCGCCCTCCTCGAGCGAGGCGATGTCGGCCTTCAGCTTCTCGAGCCGCGCGCGCCGCGCCAGCGTCTCGGCCTCGGACTCGGCGAGCTCCTGCTTCGCGGCGTCGAGCTCGGCGAGCACCCGCTCGGAGAGCCCCTGGGTCGTGACCTTGGACTTGTCGAGCACCTCGAGCGAGTTCTTGATCTCGGCGAGGTTCTTGCGCTCGTCGAGGAGCTGCTGCTCGACCAGCAGCGCCTCCGAGCGCCGGTCGTCGGTGACCTTCTTGACGTGCGAGTTCCCCTGCGCCGTGATCAGCATGAAGATCAGCACGACCGAGCCGAAGCCGCAGCAGATCGCATCGAGGAACGACATGCTGAAGACGTCGAACTTGCGGCGCGGCACGCTTCAGCCCTCGAGGCGCACGAGCTCGAGCTCGATGCCGGGCGTGCCGACGCGGACCCGGTCGCCGGCGGCGAGGTGCACGCGGCGCTCGACGCGGCCGCCGTTGACGAACGTGCCGTAGGTCGAGAGGTCCTCGAGCACGGCGTCGGCGCCGCTCGCACTCAGGCGGCAGTGGCTGCGCGAGACGCCGGCGAGCACGCCCGCGAGCTCGATGACCCGCGCGCCCTCGGGCGCGCGGCCGACGACGAGCGGCTCGCCGCCGAGCGCGTAGGCCCGTCCCTGGTAGACGACGTGCGTCGGCGCGTGCGTCGCGCGCGGCGCGGCGGGCGCGGCCGGCACCGTCGCGGCGGCGCCCTTGAGGCTGCTGACGAACTCGAGCGTGGGCCCCGCGATCGTCGCCGCGTGGGCCCGCGCGCCCGCGGCCGCGGCACCGGGCGCGAGCCCCACGAGCGTGCAGTGCTCGAGCGCCCCGAGCACGGCGGCGAGCCCCGGGACGGCGACGACGCGCGCGCTCAGGTACAGCGTCAGCTGCTCGCCGGCGCGCCGCGCCGACTGCACGAGGCGCGCGAGGTCGGCGGCGAGCGGCGCGAGCGCAGCGTGGATCCCGGAGGCGCTGAGGCGCGTCTCGTGCCGCAGCCCCGCGTGTTCGATCACGGCCGCCGCCTCGCCCGCCTCGGCGGCCTGCAGCCATCCGGGCAGGCAGTCGTACAGCCGCTGCTCGCTCGCGGCCTGGTGCAGCGGGTCAAAGCGCGTCGCGGCGACGAAGGCACGGCCGACGTGCAGGGCGGCGGCGTCCTCGAAGGCACGCAGCCCGAGCCCGCGCGCGACGTCGACCCGGCCGCGACCGAGCTCCTCGGCGCGGCTGAGCTCGGTCAGCACCGCGCGGTGCATCTCGAGGTCGAGGTAGAGCGCCCGCGGCGTCGAGGGCGTGTCGGCGGTCGCGGCGACCGCCGCATCGACGAGGCCGGCGACGTTCAGCCCCGCGGCGGAGGCGATCGCGGACAGCAGCGACAGCTGCGTCAGCGTGTAGGCGCTCGCGACCGCGAGCACGAGCGGCTCGGCGCCGAGCTCGGGCGCGAGGTGGGTGAGCTGCGCGTAGACGAGATCGGCGCTCGAGCGCGCCGCCGGGCGCGGCCGCGGCAGCGGCTCGGTCGAGGGCTCCTCGAGGTGGCGGTTGGCGACGAACAGCGGCGCGAGGCGCGCCCGGGCGCGGGCCGCCTCGCCGGTCGCGATCGCCGCCTCGTCGTAGGCGACCCAGGCCGGCGCGCTGAACCGCAGCCCGTCGGGTCCGACGAGCACGAGTCCGGCGCCGGTGAGCTCGAGCGCGTGCATTCAGCGTACGTGCAGGTGCCTGAGCAGCCGCTCGTCGACATAGACCTCGGTGTCGAGCACGAGCCGCTCCTGCACGAGCTGCAGCTGGTGCAGGAAGAACATCACGACGATCGACAGCGTCAGCGCGATCAAGGTCGCGTTGAACGACACGCCGAGGCCCGCGGTGACGCCGGAGACGTCGCCCTCGATCGCGCGGTGCGCCTGCTGCAGCGACTCGCCGATGCCGCGCACGGTGCCGACGAAGCCGAGCGCCGGGATCGCCCAGGCGACGAAGCGCACCATCGCGAGCTCCGAGTCCAGCCGCTCGTTCTCCATCTGGCACAGGTTGCGCGCCGCGGCGCTCGCATCCTGGACGCTGCGCGTCGCGCCGAAGCGCTCGAGCGCCGACGAGAGCGCGCGCGGCAGCAACTGCTCGCGCGTCGCGCCCTCGAGGCCCTCGATCTGGCGCAGGTACTCGCGCGAGTCCTCCGGCAGCACGCGCATGCCCTCCGGCAGGTGCAGCAGGTCCTTCGCGAGCAGGCGCCGGGCGCGGGTCGCGGTGCGGGCGCGAAAGGCCATCACGATGCCCGCCCACAGCGACAGGATCACGCACACCTCCTGCTCGTAGTCCTTGGCGATGACCCAGATCGTGCGCTGCGGCACGTACTCGGGATCCTTGGCCATCGCCGC
>Ga0335069_10005887_pt1 | contig 17945 bp, 15 predicted proteins | sample Lox_Sample_11_FD_206714 | JGI IMG/M metagenome (GOLD analysis project Ga0335069, IMG submission 206714) | Soil microbial communities from Loxahatchee National Wildlife Refuge, Florida, United States - Lox_Sample_1.1 | ecosystem: Environmental > Terrestrial > Soil > Wetlands | place: USA... | reverse complement strand
AATATGCTCCTCGTAACACCCCATTTGACGGCTGATACTCCTTTTCTCGCGCCTACGCCAATTATTGCTCCTGTTATTGTATGAGTTGTGCTTACGGGTATGCCAAACGCAGTTGAACCGAACAAGGTCATCGCCCCGGAAAGTTCAGAACAGAAACCCTCAAATGGCTTAACCTTGGTGATTTTCTGACCCATCGTCTTGACAATTCTCCATCCACCGAACATGGTTCCAAGAGCAATGGCGGTCTGGCAAGACAAAATCACCCACAGCGGAGGTGATTTGGATTCGGGCGATGTCAGGTTCATGATGATCAGGGCGGCCCAGATTATTCCCATCGATTTCTGGGCATCGTTCCCTCCATGTCCCAGGCTCAGTGTAGATGAAGATATGAGCTGCAGCCTCCTGAAGATCGAATTTACCCTCGCCGGGGTGAACCTCCTGAAAAGAAAAACCACCAGGGAAGAAAGGCAGTATGAAATCACCATTCCCATTACCGGTGCGATAAAAATAAAAAGGACAATCTTCAGCAGGCCGGGCAGTATGATTGATTTGATCCCTGCATGGGCAAACGCTGCTCCGACGAGCCCGCCGACAAGGGTGTGAGATGAACTGGATGGAAGGCCCCACCACCATGTAACGAGGTTCCATATTATTGCAGCCACCAGTGCACCGGAAATAACTGTCATATTTATAATACTGGGATCAACTACATTCTTGCTCAGGGTATGGGCAACCTTCATCGGGAATACGGTGAATGCAATGAAGTTAAAAAATGCAGCAAGGGCTACCGCTACAAACGGTGAAAGCACCCTGGTCGAGACAACAGTGGCTATGGAATTTGCTGAATCGTGGAAACCGTTGAGAAAGTCAAAGACCAGGACAAGTGCAACTACAATGTAAAGGATAAGCATATCAATAGTCTAAAAGAGGCTGCCAGTGTCAGTTCCTGATCAGCTTATAATTTTTAATTATCTCATTCCCATGCTGATTGAAAAAGAACAGGTTTTTTTCAGGATGGGATGAAATTAGTTATTCCCTCGTAAAAAACAAAACGTAATGGTCATGTTGGAAAGCATTCCAATAAAAAACCCTGACAGTTCCGCCAGGGTTTCTGAGCCGGTCTATGCTAATTTTATCAGGATGGCTTTGAGCGTGTCTGTGACATCCTCCTCCTCGTCCACACATCTTTCAAGGATTTCAAGAATTTTATTGTTTTTCAGAAGCTCCTTCGGATCCTCTTCCTTCTCGAACAATTCTGAAACCCCTACGAAGTAAAGCTCGTCGGCTTTGTGTTCAATCAGCTTAACCTTGTTGCACGAAGTGGTTATCAGCTCCTTGTTGCTTCCCGCATCCTTGAGATGATCGATGGATTTTTCGAGTTCAACGGCTGCCTCATAGATCAGTTCTGCCATTTCCAGATAAATAGGGATAAGCTTCTTCGGCTTGTAAAGGCAGATCCTCCTGCTTATCCCGTTAATCGAGTCAACAACATCATCGATGTGGGCCGTCAGTTCATGAATGTCTTCCCTGTCGAATGGAGTAATAAATGACTTATTGAGTTGTTCGTATGTCTTATTGGTTATATCGTCTCCAATAAGTTCATATTCTTTTATTTCTTTATTGATTGCCTCAATTTTATCCATGTCGGTCGATTGCAAAAGCGATCTGAGAAGCTCGGCTGTCTTCACAAGATTTTTTGCATCGGCTTCAAAAAGAGGAAAGAAAGAATGATCCTTTGGTACAAAGATCTTAAGGAACTTGTCGATGTTCATAAGTCAGGAATTAAAAAGTTAAGTCGGGTAAATTTACAATATCCAGTTCAGAAAATAATACATTGCTGCGCCAATAATTGCAGAAACCGGAATTGTAAGGATCCAGGCCCAGAAAATTTTGGTGGTGACACCCCATTTCACGGAGGATACACCCTTTGTCGCGCCAACGCCTATGATCGAACCTGTAATTGTATGAGTGGTACTGACGGGGATACCGAAATGAGTAGCACCGAACAGTGTCAGTGCCCCGGCAGTCTCGGCACAGAAACCCTCGAATGGCTTAAGCTTAGTTATCCTCTGGCCCATGGTCTTCACAATTCGCCATCCGCCGAAAAGAGTTCCCAGGGCAATTGCCGTCTGGCACGAAATTACTATCCACAGAGCAATCTTGTCGTTCTTTGTTGCCAGGCCCGATACAATCAGTGCCACCCAGATAATACCCATTGATTTTTGTGCATCATTCCCCCCGTGACCAAGGCTGAATGCTGATGCCGACAGCAGCTGGAGTCTTCTGAAATGCTTATCGACCGAGGCCGGAGTTGACCTTTTTGCAAGATGCATTACGATTATTGAAATTATGAATGAAATAACCATGCCGAGCAATGGTGCAATCACTATGAAAGCAACAATTTTTATTACGCCGCCAAAGATTACCGAGCTGATTCCTGAACTTGCTATTGCCGCACCGACCAGCCCCCCTACAAGGGTGTGCGAGCTGCTCGAGGGAAGCCCAAGCCACCAGGTCACAAGATTCCATGCTATCGCGGAGACCAGCGCTGCTGCAATTACTGTAAGATTTAAAACATCCGGGTTTATTACGCCTTTTCCTATTGTGGTCGCCACCTTCAGGGGGAAAACTGTGAAAGCAATGAAATTGAATATCGCAGCCAGCATAACCGCGGCAAATGGAGATAGCACCTTCGTGGAAACAACCGTGGCTATTGAATTTGCCGAATCATGAAAGCCGTTGATGAAATCGAAAACAAGAACAAGCGCGATTACGATGTAAAGAAAGGTCATATGATGCCAGAATTAATTGATGATCCGGATAGTGTATTTTGTAACTGATTTAAATTCAGTATTATGTAACATATTTTTAATCATTTTATATCCAGAACGAAATTATTTCGGATTATCTTTGCGGCCAAAACAAACCTGTTACGTTTTTGTTACAATATCATCTTATGGCACTGTTCTTATGTATATTGAAACAATAGCTTAAAGAACATTCATTTTTATTATCTTTGGAATCCTGAAAAAAGTATGAACCAAACAATATAACAGATGAGCGCAATTACCAACCTGGAACCGAAACCATTGTGGAACTATTTCCACCAGATAACACAGATACCTCATCCTTCGAAGAGTGAAAAGAAACTTGCTGAATTCATCGTGAAATTTGCAAAGGACCATTCCCTTGAATGCATGGTGGATAAAGTCGGGAATGTTATCGTCAGGAAACCTGCCACGAAAGGGATGGAAAACAGGATGGGCGTTATCCTGCAGGGCCACCTTGATATGGTACCACAAAAAAACAGCGATAAGATTCACGATTTCACCATCGACCCTATTGAGACTCTCATTGACGGTGAATGGGTAAGGGCCAATGGCACCACCCTGGGATCAGACAATGGAATAGGTGTTGCAGCAACGCTTTCGGTCCTTGCCTCAAAAAATTTGTCGCATGGCCCTCTTGAAGCACTGTTCACGATAGACGAAGAGACCGGCATGACAGGTGTCTTTGGACTTGAGGCAGGGATTCTTAAGGGCGACATTCTGATGAACCTCGACTCGGAGGATGAGGGGGAACTGTACGTCGGATGCGCAGGAGGCGTAGACGTAAGTGCCGTCAAGGATTATTCAGAGGAAGCTTCACCAAAGGGAATGGCGGCTTACAGGATCACAGTAAAAGGACTTAAAGGCGGTCATTCCGGAGTGGATATTGCTCTGGGAAGGGCTAATTCAAATAAGCTTCTCTTCAGGTTCCTTATGCAGGCCGAGTCTGATTTCGGAATCAGGATAGCCGAGACTGCAGGCGGGGACCTGAGAAATGCTATCCCCAGGGAATCTTTCGCAGTTCTACTCGTGCCTGAAATCAAGGCAGCTGAATTTGAATCCTTCGTTAAAGGCTATGAAAAGATGTACAGGTCCGAATTTGCCCAGACCGAGCCTGATCTTGTGTTCAAGGCAGAAAAAACTACAGTTCCCCCGAAAATCATGAATGCGGGTGAACAGTACAGGATCATAAGGGCTTGCTTTGTGTGTCCTAATGGCGTCCAGCGGATGAGCCAGGCCATGAAGGGTCTTGTTGAAACTTCAAACAACCTGGCAATTGTACGCTGCAAGGCCGGCAAATTTGAAGCTTATAACCTTACCAGGAGCTCAGTCGACTCGGCGAAAGAAGCTACCGCATGGAAAATTGCTGCTGTATTCCAGCTTATCGGGGCGGAAGTAAACCTTGAAGGCGGATACCCCGGATGGAACCCCAACATGGACTCGCCCATCCTGAAGACAATGAGCGGCGTCTATAACAGGATGTTCGGAAAGGTTCCGGAAATAAAGGCTATACATGCAGGACTAGAATGCGGGCTCGTATCAGGTGTTTACCCTGAAATGGATATGATATCCTTCGGACCTACAATAAGGTACCCGCATTCGCCGGATGAGAAGGTGCTCATTCCATCAGTCGTTAAATTCTATGATTTTCTTTGCGGCACCTTGAAAGAAATACCTGTTAAGAAATAGATCTTCAGAATATTTCAGGGGGTACCACGACGGTACCCCTTTTTTTATCCATATATCACAGGATCATCGTGTGAGCATGGCGGTTCTATCCGGAAAAGTATTCTTGATTAAAGATAAGGACCATTTCCAGACCTTGATTCAATCATGTAACAAGGCTCATTTTAACAATTCCTTAATACATTATTATGCTTTATTAATAAATAAATGAAGGTCCTCAATTGTCTGTCTATCAAATGCAATAACCACGACCATATTCAATAATAATATAGTGATGAGATTACACATTTTGATTTTTACAGCTTTTATTTTTACTGCCGCACGGTCATTTGGGCAGGTAAAGGTCTGGTCTGTTGACGACTGCATTAATTATGCATATGAAAAAAACATCCAGATCAGGCAGGCCAGGGTATCGAGCTATATCAGCCGTGAAAACCTTGAGCTTGCCAGGGCACTGAGGTATCCTTCGCTAAGCGGCTCGGCCCGTCAGAATTTTGCCTGGTCAAACCAGCAGGGGACAGGAGGATCGGAAGTATTCAGGGAGTCGGACGGAACAACCCTTTCTCTAACTTCCACCACGACTCTTTACAACGGCTTGAGGCTTCAGAACAACAGGAAGATGGCCGAAGTTAACTATGAGGCAAGCAATTACAACGTGGAAGTCATTAAAGAAAGTGTGAGCCTTAACATCCTGAACGCGTACCTTCAGGTGCTCTATGCCCAGGAACAGGTAAGCAACAGCCTGAACCAGGTTGCATCCACGGAAGAACAGGTGAGGCTCGCGAGTGAAAGATACAGGCTTGGCCAGATAGCAAATTCAGATTACCTGCAGGTAAAATCACAGCTCGCCACTGAGAACCAGACCCTGGCGACCGCAAGAAGCCAGCTTGCAATTGACCGCGTAACTCTTCTCCAGCTGATGGAATTGCCCGACACTGTCGAATTCAATCTCGCCCGTCCTAATTTCGACAGCCTTGTAAAGGTGAAACGTTTCCCCTCAGCAACTGATGTTTATAACGCGGCCCTCGGTTTCAAGCCAGAAGTCAGGAGCGCCGAGCTGAACAAAAAGAGCAGTGAAATAGCAGTTGAAGTCGCAAAAGCGGGCCTGATTCCCACGCTTTCTTTAAGCACGGGCGTCTCGACAAACTATAGCAGTTCCGTTACAACAAGGGATTATAGCGGCCAGTTGTCAAACAATCTGAGCCCCACAGTCGGGATTACCGCTTCAGTACCCATATATACCAACAGGCAGGCCAGGACCAATATTAACACTGCCCGCCTGAATACGGATAATGCAGATCTGAACGAGGAGAACACGAAAATCGTCCTGCGGAAAGCTATTGAGCAGGCCTGCCTCGACGTAACAACCTCGCAGATAGAATTCCAGTCAGGCATGGATGCCTACGAAGCGGCAAAGGAGTCTTATGACGTCGCTACCGAAAAATTCAGGCAGGGTCTTATGAATTCCATCGATTACCTGGTCCAGAAAACATCTCTCATTACTGCTGAAAGTAACCTATTGCAGGCTAAATACAGGCTTGTGTTTGACGACAAGATCCTCGACTTTTATATGGGAAAGCCACTTTCTTTCTGAGAAATTAAACTGTAAATAACTTCATAGAATATTACAATGAATACAATTTTTAAAAACAGGTTCCCTGGTTGCGCGATAGTATCGCTATTGATAATTATCTCCGTGCAATCCTGTAAAAAAGGGGATGGTTCATACACGTACGAAACGGCTGTTGCGAAAAAGGGGACAATAATAAATACCATCACAGCCACGGGTACAATCCAGGCGGATACTACCGTGGCAATCGGTACCCAGGTCTCGGGCGTGATCAGCCATATTTATGTCGATTTCAACTCCGAAGTGCACAAGGGTGAGCTACTGGCAGTACTTGACACCACACCTCTGAAAACACAGGTCAGGCAAGCCGAAGCATCACTCGATGATTCAAAAGGGGCAGTGGAATACAACAAGGCCACCTTTGAAAGGTACCAGGCACTTCTCGACAAGAAGCTTGTTGCCCAGGCGGACTATGACCAGATAAAGTACAACTATATTAAATCGCTTGCCGATCTGAAAAATGCTAAGGCAAACTACGACAAGGCCATTGTGAACCTAAATTATGCAACTATTTACGCCCCTATCAAAGGCGTGATATTGAACCGCGCCGTTGACCAGGGCCAGACTGTCGCTGCAAGCTTCAGCACACCCAACCTGTTTACCATTGCAAACGATCTTACCCGGATGCACGTGGAGGCTGCAATTGACGAAGCCGACATAGGCCAGGTGAAACCTGGCCAGCCTGTCATTTTTACAGTGGATGCCTACCCGACAGAGTCGTTCAGGGGGGATATAAGGCAGGTCAGGTTGCAGCCAATAGTCACCAGTAATGTTGTAACATATACTGTGATTGTAAATGCTCCCAACCCCGATAAGAAGCTGATGCCCGGGATGACGGCCAATATAACTGTACTCGTGCAGAAGGTCGACAGCGTGCTCACGATACCCGGGAAAGCACTGAGATTCACACCCGACCAGGCATTTCTTACGGAATACATGAAGAACAACCCATACAGGCAGGGCCAGGGGCAAAGATCAGGTCCTGCAGGTTCAGGCAGACCTGATTCCACGAGGATACAGAGAAACTTAGGTCAGGGCGGACAGCCCCCCCAGGGTCAGTTTGGAATGGGGCAGGCGGGCCAGCAGGGCTCGGGCCAGGGTCAGTTTGATTTTGCTGCAGGCGGTCAGCAGTCAAAGAAACCGGTTATGGTTTGGATACTGAACGATGGCAAGATACGAAGGACAAGAGTTGCAACCGGGGCCATAGACGGAACCAATGCTGAAATAAAGTGGGGACTCAAGGAAGGTGATACCGTGGTGCTCTCCATGACTCAGGCGGGGAAAACATCATCGGCATCAACCACGGCAACCAACCAGACAGCAACCAGTCCGTTCATGCCTCAGCGGCCGGCAGGTGGCGGGAGGGGCAGGTAAAAGTTTAACAAGATGAAAAAGCTTATAGAGATAATTGATCTGAAGAAGAACTATTATGTAGGTGAAGTGACGGTCCACGCACTCCGCGGCATCAACATGACAGTCTATGAAGGAGAATTTGTGGCAATAATGGGGGCCAGCGGTTCCGGGAAGTCAACCATGCTGAATATAATCGGTTGCCTCGATAAGCCAACCGAGGGAAATTATATACTTGATGGGGTGAGCATGGCCGAACTTAACCGGAACCAGCTGGCAACTCTCCGGAACATGAAACTTGGTTTCGTCTTCCAGAGCTATAACCTTCTTCCCAGGACAAGCGCCCTGGATAATGTTGAGCTGCCACTGCTGTATAATTCATCGGTAAGATCGAGGGAAAGGAGAAACAGGGCTATCAAGGCCCTTGAGTCGGTCAACCTGTCCGACAGGATGGATCATAAGCCGAACCAGCTTTCAGGCGGACAGCAGCAGAGGGTGGCAATAGCCAGGTCGCTTGTAAACGACCCGGTCGTTATCCTTGCCGACGAGGCAACGGGAAACCTGGATACCAGGACTTCTTTCGAGATTATGGCACTCTTCCAGCAGCTTAACAGGAACGGGAAGACAATCGTCTTTGTAACCCACGAGGCTGATATTGCAAGGTGTGCCACCAGGAATGTAATTTTCAAGGATGGCCTCATCCTGAAAGAGGTGGAAGTAAAAGACAGGATAGACGCGCTGGAAATGCTGGCCAGCATACCTGTAGACCAGGATATTTAATACATGCTGAAATGAACTTTAAAAACTTATTCAAAATAGCGCTCAACGCTTTGCTCAGGAATAAATTCAGGGCGTTCCTTACAATGCTTGGTATCATTATCGGCATTGCATCGGTCATCGCTGTGCTGGGAATCGGTGAAGGGTCCAAGCTAAGCATACAGCAACAGATTGCAGGCATGGGCCTGAACCTGGTGACCGTTGTACCGGGCTCGCAGCAAAGGGGAGGAGTCCAGTTTGGAGCTTCGACAATGCAGAGCCTCAAGGAACGCGACCTTGACGCTATCCTGTCTGACTGCCCGGCAGTGATAGCAGCAACACCTGAAGTGAGAGGAAACGGACAGGCCGTGTACGGCGCCCTGAACTGGCCGACATCTCTCTACGGCGAAAATGAAAGCTACCTCAAGATTCGTGAAAGGTCAGTGGCCAGCGGAAGGATGTTTACCGATCGCGAGATTTCAAGTGCCGCGAAAGTGTGCCTTCTTGGAAAAACTGTTGTCCAAAACCTCTTCGGACCAAATGCCGACCCGGTCGGGCAGGTCATAAGGTTCAAAAAGATCCCCTTCCAGATAATCGGAGTTCTTGCACCCAAGGGACTGAATACTTTCGGACAGGACCAGGACGACCTTATCCTTGCTCCTTATACAACAGTTCAGAAAAGGGTTCTTGCCATAACCTGGGTTCAGAGCATCTACACCTCGGCAGTTGATTCCAAGTCGATTGATGTTGCTGCAAAGCAGATTGAAGAGACAGTAAGGAGACAGCACAAGCTGAAAGCATCCGACCAGAACGATTTTACTATCAGGAACCAGACCGAACTGCTTTCAACATTCAGTTCCGTAAGCAACATCCTGACAGTGCTTCTTGCCGCAATTGCCGGTATTTCCCTGCTGATAGGGGGTATTGGAATAATGAATATCATGCTCGTGTCGGTTACCGAACGGACACGCGAGATAGGTCTGCGTATGGCGATAGGGGGAAAGGGATATGATATTATGCTTCAGTTCCTTTCCGAATCAATGCTTATCAGCCTGACAGGCGGTGTAATCGGGATACTGCTGGGCGTAGTTGCTTCCAGAATTGTCGCGTCCACCATGGGATGGCCCGTGGTTGTTCAGCCCAGTTCAGAAGTCCTCTCCTTTGTGGTTTGTACGGTGATCGGGATATTCTTCGGCTGGTACCCGGCCCGCAAGGCCGCTAACCTCGATCCGATCGATGCCCTGAGGTATGAGTGAGGGAAGTGGTTAGAGTATTTGGAGTACCTGGAGTACTTGGAGAACCTGGAACTTTGATGATTTTAAGGGAGGGAGAATTTAAGGTAAGGGGCGGGATTTAGTCAACTTTAATTTCAACAAGGATATCGTCTTTCATGACATTGGTGTTCGGCCTGGCAGTAATTTTCTGGACATGACCACTAACCGGCGATTGTATCTCGTTCTGCATCTTCATTGCTTCAAGGATCACAATAGGTTCGCCTCTAAGTACCTGGCTTCCTTCCCTGACAAGAACGTCGATTATCTTGCCCGGCATGGGGGCCTTGACGACCTCTTTATCAGCTTTTCCTTTCTGCTTGCTTAACACCTTCATCCTCTGCAGAGAGAATGGTGTTTCAACAGTGAAGGTGTAGCTGATATCGTTGAAGAGTATCTCGTATTTATTCTGTCGCGAACGGATGATCTCGACCGGGTATTTCCTGTTCTTCCACAGAATGTAGGTTCCGTACTTGTCATCCTGTTTCAGCTGGACCTCATAATTCCTGTTCCCGATCTTTATGGAATGCCTGAGCGGAAGTGAGAAGCTGAACTTCCTGTTTTCCGATGAAAGTGTGTGGAGCTTCCTGATTTGCAGCTTATCGTTAGCCATGGTAGAATTATTAGAACTGACTTATCCTTTTGTTTAACAGCCATGGACTGAATTCCCTGCTGTTCCTGAAATCGATGTTTATGCTTTCGTCACTTAGGTTCTCCTCAACAAATAGCTTTGTGGCAAGCCAGGCAGCAAGCATCTCTTCATATTCGCTGTTAGAGTGATACTGATCAAGATTCTCAATGAAAGCGGTAGTGAAATTGCCTGACTGGAATTTAGGATGGCGAACCAGCATCCTGAAGAATGGGAGGGTAGTTTTGACACCTTTGATCCAAACCTTGTCAAGAGCTTTTTTACAGTTTTGTAGTGCGTCTTTCCTGTCTTTACCTCTGACGATCAGCTTTGCTATCATCGAATCGTAGCTTGAAACAATTGCCGATCCTGCCTGTATACCGGTATCGACCCTCACGTATTTGTCATCGGGAAGGCTCAGTTTCTCGATCTTTCCCGGATCGGGTGCAAAACCCGCCTGGACATCCTCGGCATTTATCCTGCATTCGATTGCCCATCCTTCAAGCCTGACATCTTTCTGGGTAAACCTGAGCTGCTCACCGTTGGCGATTCTTATCTGCTGTTCAATAAGATCCAGTCCGGTTATTATTTCGGTCACAGGATGTTCAACCTGTATCCTTGTATTCATCTCCATGAAGTAAAACCTGCCCTCGGAATCAAGAAGAAATTCGACGGTACCGGCGGAATAGTATCCTACTGCTCTGGCAATCTGCACCGCGATTTTGCCCATTTCGGTCCTCAGCTTTTCATTCAGCGCTCCGGAAGGAGCCTCTTCAAGAAGTTTCTGGTGCTTTCTCTGTATTGAACATTCCCTTTCACCCAGATGAACAACATTCCCTTTCTTGTCGCCAAGGATCTGGAATTCAATGTGCTTGGGATTTTCAATATATTTCTCAATGAAAACAGAAGGATCGTTAAAGGCCTTCTCCGCCTCCTTGCCCGCGATCTGGAACATTTTTTCCATGTCTTCAGTTTTCCTCACGATTCTCATGCCCCTTCCACCGCCACCTGAAGCCGCCTTAATAATCACAGGGTAACCTATTTTTTCAGCAATTTTAACGGCTTCTTCTTCGTTGCTGACATTTCCCTGATGACCGCTGGCCATCGGGATCTTGTTAGCCATTGCAATCTTCCTGGCTATGGTCTTGTTACCCATCTTATAGATAGCATCAGGCGAGGGCCCTATGAATTCGATTTTATTCTGCAGGCATTTCTCTGCAAAATAGGCGTTCTCGGCAAGAAAGCCATAGCCCGGGTGAACAGAATCTGCTCCCGTTTTAAGTGCTATATCGACCAGCTTGTCAATATCCAGGAAAACCGGGATATCTGATGAGTCTTCAGTATTGTCAAATACAGTATCAGCGAATGAGAGGTAGAGGGCGTTGGGTTCGACTGCAGTCTTTACAGCCACAGTCTCGATCTGCATCTTCCTGGCAGTCTTCATTATCCTGATTGCAATCTCGCCCCTGTTAGCTATAAGTATTCGCTTTATCTTCATTTGGTGTCTGTTTTGTGAATTCATACTGACCTGGATACTATCTGTTTTAATCCCTTCAAAATTCAGGCAAGGCACCGGCTGCTGGCTGCCGGCTACCGGCTATAATGGCATATTCCCGTGCTTCCTCGAAGGGACCTTGACCCATTTATTATTCAGCGCTTCGAACGCCGAGATAATTTTCTTCCTTGTCTCAGCCGGATCGATAACTTCGTCGATATACCCGTTTTCATCCGCGATAAATGGATTTGCAATTTTATCGCGGTATTTCTTTACAAGCTCTTTCTTCAGTTCTGCGGGGTTCTTTGATTCAGCAAGCTCCTTCCTGTAAAGGATTGCCACAGCACCATCAGGGCCCATTACGGCAATCTCGGCAGTCGGCCATGCGAAGTTGAAGTCACCTCCGAGGTTTTTGCTGTTCATGACAATGAATGCACCACCGTACGCTTTCCTCAGGATAACAGTAATCCTGGGAACAGTTGCCTCGCTGTAAGCGAAGAGAAGTTTTGCTCCATGCCTGATTATTCCCGCATGCTCCTGGTCTACTCCTGGAAGGAACCCGGGTACATCTTCAAAGGTTATTATCGGGATATTAAACGCGTCACAGAATCTGATAAAGCGTGCTCCCTTGGTTGATGAATCGATATCGAGAACACCGGCCAGTACCTTGGGCTGATTGGCAACGATTCCGATCGTCTTTCCCTTGATGCGTGCAAAGCCCGTCACGATGCTGGGAGCGAAGAGCTCTGCCGTTTCAAAGAATGTATTCCTGTCAACCACAAGGCTTATCACATCCTTAACGTCATATGCCTTGTTCGGATCATCAGGGACAATATCCCTCAGCTTTTCATTGATCGGGGGAGTGGTATCATCTGCAGGAACTGCAGGCGGATTCTCAACGTTGTTGGATGGAAGGTAGGAGAGGAATTTCTTGAGTGCAAGGATGGTGTTTTCCTCATCATCATATATCATGTGAGCCACGCCGCTTTTCATAGCATGGACCTCGGCGCCTCCAAGCGCGTCGAAGGTCACCTCTTCGTTCAGCACCTCTTTCACAACATTGGGCCCTGTAACGAACATGAAGCTTGTATGATTTACCATGAACACGAAGTCGGTAAGGGCGGGGGAGTAGACAGCTCCTCCTGCGCAGGGGCCCATAATTACAGATATCTGCGGAATAATTCCGGATGACTGGATTATGTTATGAAAAATAGATCCGTAACCGGCCAGGCTCGCCACACCTTCCTGTATCCTTGCTCCTCCTGAATCCATCATCCCGATACACGGCGCACCCATCTTGAGTGCCATCTCCTGCACCGTACAAATCTTCTTGGAATGCACCAGGCCAAGCGATCCGCCCATAATCGTAAAATCCTGGGCATAAGCGAAGACCAGTCGGCCATTGACCTTTCCGTGACCGACAATCACACCATCGCCATAGAACTTTTCAACTTTCCCGAATTCAACAGGAGTGGCAGCCGGAGTAACAAAGGCGTCAATCTCCTCAAATGTACCTGCATCGAACAGGAGGTTTATTCTCTCCTGGGCCGTGAGTTTTCCTTTTGAATGTTGCTTTTCAGCCTGTTTGGCGCTGTACTGTTTCTTTAATGCCTCACGGCGTTCTGCGAAGGTTTTGTAAGACTTGCCTGATAGGTCCATACCCTTTTGTTTAATAGAAATAACAGGAATTGCGACAAAAAGTTATTAAAATTTACCCAAAATCCCCTGCTTGTTACGGTGGCAAAAATAGTCAATATCTCAAAAAATACAAACTAAGTTTCGACCGCCGTTGGTAACAGATCTTTTTCTATTTGAGATACAGCGTATTGTAAGGTATTTTTATTCGACTGCATTTCCATGCCCGAATATTGCGGTCTCTATCAGCGCGCATATGATATGTCCGGTCAGAATATGTGTTTCCTGTATCCTGGGAGTATTATCAGAGGGTACATTTATCAGGATGTCGCAGAGACCTTTCATCCTGCCTCCCGATTTGCCTGTCAGGCCGATGACCTTAATCCCTTTTTTCCTGGCAGCTTCGATCCCTTCGAGGATGTTTGAAGAATTTCCTGATGTTGAAATCACGATGAGAACATCATTCCTGTTGCCCAGTGCCTCAACCTGTCTGGCTATAACCTTGCTGAAGCTGAAATCGTTGGAGATCGATGTCACCACAGAAGGATCGGTTGTCAGCGAAATTGCGGCGAGGGCAGGACGGTCGAAACAAAACCTGTTTACCAGTTCTCCTGCAAGATGTTGCGCGTCGGCTGCGCTGCCACCGTTGCCTGCAAACATTATTTTTCCTGAATTTTTCAAGGAATCAATGCACAAGCCGGCGGCATCATTAATGGCATTGAGCAGCTGGTTGTCTTTCAGGAGCAGGTTCTTTACCTCTACCGAGTCGGATATGATTTTTTTTATATTTTCCATAATGAAATCTCTCTATTGAGGTTTAAACAGACCTTCAGGCTTTGAGCCGAGAAGGCCAGCGTCCTTGATCGCCTGGCTTACCCTGTAAAGCCCAGACAGCATCTTATCCGTCACTACCGGGAAATGATGAAGTGCTTCAATCCTGTCGCCGATATATTCGAGATCTTCATCGGTTGTTTCCCACTTTCGGCTGTCAAACATGCTCAGGTCGAGCGGCAGCGAATAAGATCTCATTGTCTTTTCCCCGTTTGTATTGAAATAAAAGTCAAAGTACGACATGATCAGTTCACGGACTGACCTGTACACCGGTTCCCTGTACCTCAGGGTGGTAAAGTTAGACTTGGCGACAGAACCCCAGTGGCCATCCACCTTGAAAACTGCAATAACATGATCATCATCGTTGAATGATTTGATGTCTACCAGCAGGGGTCTGTGACCAATAAACCTGAGTGCGGAAGCGGCGAGAATAGCACCCTCGAAGCAGTGGGCTTTCCTTCTTCTCATAACCCATCTCGGCGACCTGCATTCATAGGCCGGGTTATAATCGAGTGAATCGAGGAATGCCTGTATCCTGTCAACATTATCGAGGCTTCTGAAGATATCCAGTTCTTCCTTAGTCCAATCCATAAAACAAAGTTTGTTCTGCTAAATTAAACAATATTTCCAACCCTTTCAACCCTTCAGCCCTTGGGCAATCTTCCTCATCTCCCCGTACTGCTTCTCCATGCTTTTTACCAGTTGCATCTGCGCCCTGGCCCTGTGAAGGTTATGATTTTCACGGTGAATTTTGAAATAATGGTCACCGTCGATATGGTCGGTCAGGAACCTGAGCCCGATAATATATGTGATGAGTTGGGGGGCAAAGGCCAGCCATTCCTTCTCAGTATCATTTAACGTGTTCCTTGTCTCACCGAGGTAGCCCATTGCATAGGCTTCATATAAACCGATGTTCAGGTCAACTTTAGAAAGGTCAGTTTCATCTTCCGCGGCAGTATTGGCGGCAGTCCTGATTGCGTCCCCAAAATCATAATGAACGTAACCAGGCATCACGGTATCGAGGTCTATGACGCACAACGCGTTGTCATTCTCGTCGAGCAGGATATTATTGAATTTCGTGTCGTTGTGGGTTATCCTGAGAGGGATCTTCCCTTCATCGCCAAGCCGGAGGATAATCTTCATTTTTTCAGCCCTCGAAAGAATATCCTCTGTTTCAGGCCCGCAATCTTTCAGCCTCCTTTCCGGATCTGAGCCGCATGCAAGCTGAAATGCTTCAAGTCTTTTTTCGACGTTGTGAAAGAATGGAATTGTTTCATGGAGCGGCTCGCCTCCAAGGTCGGCCAGCATAGCCTGGAACCTCCCAATAGCCTTCCCACCCTGGAAGGCCTTCCCGGCAGAATCGACAATATCGTAGCTCCGGTGGTTCGTGATAAAGATATACATCCGCCAGAAATTCCCCTGCCTGTCCGAAATCCATGTCTTGCCATCAAGTGCAGGGACGAGGGTCAGGCATTCCCTTTTCACATCCGAACCCTCAGTTTTTCTCAGCTTTTCGCGCAGGTGAACGGTTACCCTTTCAATGTTTTCCTGGAGAGAAGGTATATCCTTGAAAATCCTGTTGTTAAGCTTTTGAAGGATATAGTTGTCACAGCCGCTTTCAGCAGTCTCGACCAGGAATGTATCATGAATATGCCCGCTGCCGTAGGGATAACCTTTCAGAAAAGTCCCGCCGGCTGAAAATTTACTGAATACTTCCCTGAGGAGCCGTTCAGATTCTTTTTCCTGCCTTGTGTCCGATGAATGCATAATACATTACGACGAGGTAAGCGGGTACGCAGATCCAATATGCGTGCTGTGTCGAAAATGCCATTGCAAGTCTGCCATAGGCCAATGGCAGTAATGCACCGCCGGCGATTGCCATTATAAGCATTGCGGAACCCGTTTTGGTAAATCTCCCGAGGCCGGAAATTGCAAGCGGCCACATTGCCGGCCACACAAGTGAGTTCGCCAGGCCCATCAGTGCTACAAAGAGGACTGTTACAGGTAAGATAAGATCAATATGATGGAAGGTGACAAGATCAATAAATGGCATGTGAAACTGTACCCCGGCTGGGACAAGGATGGCACAAAGAGCAAAAATTACGCCTAGTACTGTGCAAATTTTCAGGGCATTACCCTGCCTGATATATTTTGGAATAAAGGTAATTCCTATGAGGTAACCCAGAATCATACTAAGCATTGTCAGGGATGCATAGTACTTCGCAGAATCCATAGGTATTTTCAGCGACTGCCCGTATCTGATAATTGAGTCTCCTGCAATAACTTCAACTCCGACATAAAAGAACAGGGCAATTACGCCAAGAACAAGGTGCGGAAACTGCCAGATACTGGTCTTCTTAACTTCAGTTTCTGAATCGCTGCCTTCGTCGTTGTCAGTATCAATTTCAGGCAGATGGACAAATTTCAATACGAGACCAAGTATCACCAGGACTACGGTCATGATAATATAAGGCATTATAACTCTTTGAGCCAGCTCATTAAGAAGGCTTGCCTTCGAGGCGGCATCAGCAGCTTCAGCAAGCTTCTGTTCAAGTACATGAGAGTCTTTCAGAATTATGCTGGCAAGAATTATTGGTGCGATGGCACCCGCAAATTTATTTGCAATCCCCATTATGCTTATCCTCTTTGCCGCACTCTCGCGGGGCCCTATAATTGTTATATAAGGATTGGATGCAGTCTGGAGAAGTGTAAGACCGGTTCCCATTACGAACAACCCGGTCAGAAATAACCCGAAGGTTCTGGTCAGTGCAGCAGGAATAAAGATCAGGCAACCGGCCGCCATTATCCACAATCCGACCGACATTCCGTTTTTAAAACCGGTCTTCTTGAGAATCGGAGTCATAGGCAATGCCATTACAAAATAAGCAATGTAAAACGCTGCAGTAACGAAGTATGCTTCGAAATCATTGAGTTCGCATGCCGTTTTCAGGAAGGGGATCAGTATGCTGTTTAGCCATGTTACGAAACCAAAAATGAAAAAGAATATACCGATAACCGAGATTGAAAAGATATATTCTTTCCTGCTGATCGATGAACCATTATTTTCTGCCATGTTTTTAGTATTGAAGTTCTCAAAACTAATCTTTTTATGTCACGCATCCAAGAAAAATAAAAATTTGTTTTTTTAGTTCAAAAGTTATAGAACTAACATCATTTTAACTATTTTTGCAGCGATAAAGCGACCGAAAATAACATGGGTAGTGACGAGAAACGACTAAGAGAATCAATCGAAGAAACAGGAAAAGTTTTCGAGAAGTTCGGGCTGACACCGATGCAGGGACGAATTGTCGCATATTTTACCCTCAGCGACCCCCCTGAAAAAACCTTCGATGACCTTGTGAAATTTTTCAAGGCAAGCAAGAGTTCAGTCAGCAACTCCCTCAATTACCTGCTTCAGAATAAAATAATTGACTATAAGACATTTTCAACCGACAGGAAAAGGTACTTTTATATTACTGATAAATTTTTGACGATTTATTTCTCCAGAATCCTCGATAATGTAAGAGAATTAAAATCATATGCTTACAGGACCGTCTCATTAAGAACCCCTGATCATCCTTCGGTAAACAGGAATATAATCAGCTGGATCGAAAATGCCAATCTGTTTGAACAAATGCTCGGTGAAACCATTTCTATTATTGAAAAGGAGGTATAAAAGCGAAAAGTACGACTGCACTGATGACAAGAAAAATAAAATACAGCTTTGATGATGAGATAGTAAGAAGCTTTGCCGAAGGACAGGTTAATGCGGAGTCCATAGCCGATCTCGTGAGTGACATAGTGCATAACCGCGACAAGTCAAAAAATGTTATTA
>Ga0335069_10005886_pt1 | contig 17947 bp, 14 predicted proteins | sample Lox_Sample_11_FD_206714 | JGI IMG/M metagenome (GOLD analysis project Ga0335069, IMG submission 206714) | Soil microbial communities from Loxahatchee National Wildlife Refuge, Florida, United States - Lox_Sample_1.1 | ecosystem: Environmental > Terrestrial > Soil > Wetlands | place: USA... | reverse complement strand
GCGGACGAATGTGATAAACCACGGAATCCGTCTCGAGAACGTATTCCTGGCAGAGCACATCCTGCGTCTTTGTGCTACGGTCGTCGGTTCCAATAATCTCGCCGAGCGCCGACGTATCGCTCTTTTGCGCTGTGCCGCAATGAACGGAGTTCATCTGCAGCAGCTTTCCTTGCTGATAGGGCGCAGCGTCTTTCGCATGCGCCAAAACGGGCACCGACACTCCAAGGATCAAACACACCAACCACGTGGATCTCATAGATGGACCTCAGGGAAGAATTGTGAGAGCAGGCAATGACCCGACTCTGGGTGACTCCGGCTCTCATTTTGAAATCTGATGGGATGGATGCCGGGGCCAGCGTGATGGGTTGTTAGCGTTGCTGGAGCCGGACATGACCAAAGTCACGTGTGCTGAGTTGCTTACATCAGCCGGCGCCGCACGAAGTCGAGGGCGAATTGCGCGCTCCATTCGCGAACCCGCTGGCGGTCGCCGCGGAACGTGCGATCGATGGATTCAGTGCCCTGTGCATCGGAGACGGCGACGTGCACCAAGCCGACCGGCTTTGTTTCCGTGGCTCCGGTTGGACCAGCGATGCCGGTCACACCGAGACCGATGGTGGCGCCCGTACGCGCACGAATGCCATCGGCGAGAGCCTTGGCGACCTGTGCTGAGACAGCTCCGTGTTGCGCGATGAGTTCTGGCGGCACGCCCGCGAATGCCGTCTTCAACTGATCGGAATAAACGACGGCTCCGCCCAGAAACGACCGGGAGGCGCCGGGGACGGACGTGATGCGCTGGGAAACGAGGCCGCCGGTGCAGCTTTCCGCGACCGCGAGCGTAGCCTGGCGCAATCCCAGGTAGTAGAGAACGATTTGTTCGAGCGTGTCGCCCTGCGACGAGTAGAACCAATCGGCGAGAGCATCCTCAATGCACTCGGCGAGCTCACCCACGCGCGCCTCAGCTGCTTCGGCGGTCGGCTTGGAGCAGATCAGCGTGATTTGGAGGTCACCAGTGTGTGCGAGCAGAGTGGTTTCGACGTCGGTGTAGGGCGTGTAAATGGGAGCGAGCAGCTTATCGGCCTGTGACTCCGGAATCATGGCTGCCTTTAGCGTGCGGACGGCGATATTCCGATGCGGGAGGATGTTGCGCAAGCGCGGAATACATTCGCTGTCAAAAAGCGGAATGCACTCGTGCGGCGGTCCCGGAAGCAGCATGATGAGCTTGCGGTAGCCCGAGAATGTGAGATCGAGCCACTGGCCCGGCGCGCTGCCATTGGGATTGGGAAGAAGGGTTGCGCCCTCGATCACGTCCGCCTGCTTTAAATTGTTTTGCGGCATGGAAATTCGCCACGTAGCCGCGCGCGCATGGAGGGCGGCAACCTGCGTGGCGTCGCGGCGCAGCGTCAGCGACAACGATTCGGCCACGGCTTCGCGAGTGAGGTCGTCTTCGGTGGGCCCCAGTCCGCCCATAAGAATCACAATGTCTGTGCGGCTGAGCGCAGTTTTGACGGCGCCGACGAGGTCGTTGCGGCGGTCGCCCACGATGGTCTTGAACGCGACAATTACGCCCAGCGAGTTTAGCTTTTCCGTCAGATTGAGAGAGTTCGTGTCCTGGCGATGCGGAGTAAGCATCTCGGAGCCGACGGCGATGATTTCACTCTTCATATAGCAGCTTTTAGCTATTAGCTTTAGCCGTTAGCTCGTTTCGCGGGAGACGTTTAGAGTGTTTCGTAGGGCCCTTATGGTTCGCAAGACCTCGATTCGGTAAACCTGAAGTTAAAGGCTAAGAGCTACTGGCTAACCGCTAGAAAAGACTGAGGCCTTCGACCCCCAAATCCACATCATAAACGGCGTCGCTGGTGGTGAGAATGGTGGTGCCAAGCGGCGAGAATGCGACGCCAACCAGATTGGGAGCGGCGAGGACAAGGGAGGCTTCGCCTTTCGGGGTGATGCGAACCAAGCCGTGACGGCCTGCGAGACACGCGGCCACATACACATCGCCTTCAATGGAGACGGCGAGGCCCTGTGGCCGCCCCAGACCGCGATACCAAACGCGCGTGTCGCCATTCGGCTCGATTGCCCAGATGGCTTCATTGGATGACAGTGTAGGACCGGCGACGAGCAACGTGCCGCCGGCGTTGACAGCGAGGTGATAGGCGGCGACGCTGGGCTCCAGTGTGGCGTGAACAAAGATTTGGCGCTGGGAATTGATTTTGAAGACCGTGCCGCTGCGGTCGCCGACAAAGAGATTTCCCTCGCGATCGAACGCAGCCCCTGTGGCGACTCCCATGCCTTCGACATACTGCGTGAATTCGCCGGCAGCATCGACGCGGTAAACATTGCCTTCGGCCCGAGATGTGACGAAGAGGTCGCCGTCGGGATTGAAGGCGAGACCGGTGGCATTGAGTATTCCAGTGACGAAGGGTGTGGCGCGTCCATCGGGTGAGACGCGGACAACGGAGACTGGCGTCTGCTTGCCGCGCGCGCCGGAAATTGTGGAGTAGATCATTCCCGAACGGCTGACGGCGGGACTGGTGACCGGATGCAGTCCGTCGTTGAGCTGACGCGCCACGCGGATGCCGGCAGGATTGGCCGCGCCGGCCGGCGTGCGAACTTCAATCAGTCCCGAGGACGCCTGCGCCGGAACGCGAAAGACCAGGCGCGTTGGCCGGCTCATCAACACGTGAGCCGGCTGCTGATCGACTGCAACCGAGGGCAGGCCAAAGCCGTTTGGCCCGAGAGAAACTCCGATCAACTCGACATCGCCGTTGGGCAGCGCAGCTGCGGGCAGAACCGCATCCACGCGAGGTGCGTGGTTGGATGGCGAAACGGATTGAGGGGAGGATCGAGCCATATTACACCAGATGCGAGCGCCGCTAGAACCAGATGCGCACGAGCGACGCTATACCCAAAGCATACAATCCTGCGGCCACATCGTCGAAAACGATGCCCCAGCCGGCGGGCAGATGCTCAAGGCGCCGCACGGGAAACGGTTTGACGATATCGAAGAGGCGAAACAGAACCAGCGCGATAAGGCCGTGGCGCCAATCGATGGGGCTAAAGAGAAGGGCGATCCACTGGCCAATGACTTCGTCGATGACCACAAAGCCCGGATCGGTGCGGCCGGATTCACGCTCGACGATGGTGGCGGCGGGAACGCCGAGAATAATCGCCAGCGCGATCCAGAACAAAAGTCCGATGAGCTCGGCGTGAGCGGAGATGTGGTTGAACGTGCCTTCCGCCAGCCACAACATGACGGCGGCGATCGACCCATAGGTGCCGGGGCCGGGCTTGAGGAAGCCGATGCCGAAGAAGGTGGCGACGGACCAGGCCCAGGACGTTTTCCTAGCGGATGCGGCAGCGGGCGCAGTTTCCGGCGAGGAAACCTCGGCGCTCATTCTCCTTCTCCGCTGCGATTGTTGCCGAGGCCACCGAGGTCTTCGAGGACCTCGGGATCGAGAACAGGAGAGCTGATCTTGTAAGCGCCCATAGCCCATTTGCCGAGGTCGATTTTGCGGCAACGGTCGCTGCAGAAAGGGAAGTCTTCGTCGTTGGGATGAACGATCATCCCGCAGGTGGGGCAGTGCAGGAGTTTCGCGGATTTTTTTCGGGCAGCCATGTATAGGCGCAACGCAATGCTCGCGACCCTCATTTATGGTAGCGCGGAAAGCAAGGAGCAAGGGAGGGAACAGCGGTCCCTTGCCGAGTTCCAAAAAGGGCAAAATTACATCTTCCCGAGCAACTGTTTTAATTGTGCCAGCCCCTGCGTGCGTGCGGCTGTATTGGCGGGATTGGTGTTGGTTGGATCCTCGCCCGCGCGCATAAATCCGTGGCCGGCGCCGTCGTAGATCACCGGCTCGTATTTCTTGCCGTCCGCCGCCATCGCGGTTTTGGTGTCGGGAACGGTTGATGAGATGCGTGCGTCGTTGCCGCCATAGAAGCCGTAGACCGGCGCTGTGATGTTTTTCATGGCATCGGCGGGCGGCGGAGGACCGTAGAAGACAAATGCGGCTTTGAGGCCGCTGCGTGTCGTCGCGAACCGGAACGATTGGCCGCCGCCCCAGCAGAAGCCGATCACCGCGAGCTTCCCGTTGGCCGATGGGAATTTCAGCGCGTAGTCGGCAGTCGCATTCAGGTCGGCGGTGATGGTGTTGGGGTCGAGTGAAGAGACGGCTCTGATCACTGACTGTTGGTCTGGGAAAGCGCTGGTGCCGCCGCCGTTGGGGCCATCGCCCGAGAGCAGATCGGGTGCGATGACGATGTAGCCCATGGCAGCAATATCGTCGGCCATCGAGCGAGCCCAATCGGTGAGGCCGAAGATTTCGTGGATCAGCAATACGACCGGCGCCTTGTGGCTGACCTCGGGGTAGACGACAAACGCGTCGACGGTGCGGTTGCCGTATTTAACTTTTACCCATTCCTGGTGGCGCGGCGACTTGTCGAGCATGGCTTTGGCCCAGTCCTGCGCATGGGCGGAAGCAGCGAGGCCGCAGCACATCGCGAGTGCTGCACAAAGGACCAAAAGAAGGGACGCGAGTCGGAGACGCGGGTGTTTCATGCGGGAAGGATAGCAGAAAGGCAAGGAGAAGAGTCGGGAATAGGGAATGGAAAAACGAGAAGCGAAGCAAGGCACGCGGCGTTTTTCGGTTGCGTCGATCATTCGCATGTGATAGACAAAGTGCAGTCCCCGATCCCCCTTCCCGGCTTATTTTTCTCAGGCATATTCGCATTCAGAAGTGCGGGCCCCTTGAGCGTTCCATCGCCAGCGTGCGAGAGGAGTCTTCCCCATGCGAGCACCCTTTGCTGTTGTGCTTCTGTCGAGTGCTTTGGCGATTGCCGGTTGTGCGCGGATGCCAGGCTCGAGCCCTTCATCGAATAGTCCGATGCAAAGTGGGGCGATTTCCGGAAAAGTGCATGGCGGACAGAACCCGATCAAGGGCGCACATGTGTATTTGATGGCTGTGAATACCACGGGCTACGGGGGCCCCGGGATTGCAGCCTCGAGCACCAACAAGTCGGCATCTCTGCTGACCACGGGCGCGGGTCAGGACAGCCTTGGCTACTACGTGACGACGGATTCGAACGGTGATTTCAACATCACCGGCGATTACACGTGTCCCAGCGCTTGGGCCCATCCGTATCTCTACGCAGTGGGCGGCGATTCGGGTTCGGGAGCGAATTCGGCGATTACCCTTGTCGGGCCGGTGGAGAGTTGCCAAGGGGCAAGCGAGTTCATCACCGTAAACGAGGTCTCAACGATCGTGTCGGCTTACGCCTTTGCGGGCTTTGCAAGCGATCCGACGCATGTTTCCACTTCCAGCAGCGCCTTTGACTCGACCGCCGCGAGCAACGCCGGGAACACGATCGTCAACCTGGAGAATCCGAATACGGGTTTGGCATACGCCACAACTCCCGGCGGCAACGGAACCGTGCCGCAGGCGGAGATCGATACGCTGGCGAATATTCTGGCGGCCTGCATCAACTCGACCGGGCCGGGCTCAACGCAATGCAGCTCGCTGTTCTCGAACGCGATGAACGCTGCTACACAACCCACTGACACGGCATCCGCGGCGTTGAACATTGCGCACAATCCAGGAGCCAATATTTCGAATCTGATTGGATTGCAGACGCCCTCTTCGCCGTTCCAGCCGATGCTGAGCAACAGCAGTCCGCCGAATGACTTTACGATTGCTGTGACGTACACGGGTGGCGGAGTGAATTCGCCCTGGGGTATCGCCGTAGACGGCTCTGGCAACGTCTGGACAGCGGACCGCGGCGGCGCCAACATCAGCGAGTTCAGCCCGATTGGCGCTGCATTGTCGGGCGCGAGCGGCTACAGCGGCGGCGGCCTCGACGCGCCCGTTGGGATCGCCATCGACAGCTCCGGCAATGCATGGGTCGCCAACTATGGAAACAGTTCTCTCAGCGAGTTCAATTCCAGCGGCGCCCCGCAATCGGGCACCGGCGGTTTCACTGGCGGAGGGCTGAGTTCGCCTTACGGCGTCGCCATTGACGGCGCGGGCCATGTCTGGGTCAGCAATTACTTTGCTGCACTTTCGGAATTCAATAGCAATGGTTCTCCGGTCAGCTCCAGTGGTTACACCGGCGGCGGGCTTAACGAGTCCTACAGCATTGCCATCGACAGTGCCGGCAATGCTTGGACGGCGAACTTTATCAATGACTCCATCAGCAAATTCAACTCCAGCGGCGTTGCGCAATCCGGTTCCAGTGGTTTCACGGGCGGCGGCCTGAGCCGACCCAATGGAATTGCCATTGATCACTCCGGCAATGTGTGGACCTCGAATCAGAACAACAACTCCATCAGCGAATTCAATTCGGGCGGTACTGCTGTCTCCGGCGCTTCGGGCTTTACCGGCGGCGGGCTGAGTACCCCTTTTGGGCTGGCCATCGACCGTGCCGGAAACGTTTGGGTGGTCAACGATACCGGGAACAGCATCAGCGAGTTCAACTCTTCCGGCTCGGCCATCACCGGCTCGAATGGCTATAAAGGCGGGCTGAATGCTCCTTTCGGCATCGCCATTGACGGTTCCGGCAACGTTTGGGTATCGAATTACACAGGCAGCAACATTACCGAGTTCGTTGGAGTTGCTTCGCCGGTATTTACGCCGATCGTTGGCGGGCTTACGGGCGCCTCCGGTGCTCCGGTCATCACAAATATTCAGCCAAATCCGGCGGCGGTGGGGACCTCGGTGACGATTACCGGAATCAACTTTGGCGCGACACAAGGCGGAAGCACGGTGACCTTCGATGGAACTACAGCTTCGCCGTCTAGCTGGAGCGCGACAAGCATCACGGTACCTGTGCCCATTGGAGCATCTACGGGCAACGTGATCGTTACCGTAGGCGGTTTTGCGAGTAATGGATACTTGTTCACCGTGACGCCGCCCGCGCCAAGCATCACAGATATCGCGCCGAATCCAGCGGCGGTTGGAACATCGGTGACGATTACTGGGGCGAACTTTGGCGCTTCACAGGGCGGAAGCACGGTGACGTTTAACGGGACGATGGCTTCACCAACGAGCTGGGGCCAGACAAGCATTACAGTACCTGTGCCTGCAGGGGCGACGACCGGCAATGTGGTTGTGACGGTTGGCGGGCAAGCAAGCGCCGGATACATGTTCACAGTGAGCGCTGGGGCAATGCCGGGAGACGCCATCACCTGGCGTTACGACAATTCACGCGACGGTCTGAATCCGAACGAGACGACCCTTACAACAGCGAACGTAAACTCTACGACATTTGGGAAGGTGGGCGAGTTTACGGTGGACGGCCGGATCGACGGTGAAGTACTTTATGTCGGCCAGATATCGATTTCAGGAACAATGAAGAATGTGATTTACTTTGCCACCGAGAACGACACAGTGTATGCGGTGGACGCGGATAGTATCAGCGGAACGGCGGCGACGGTTCTTTGGAGCAAGTCGCTGGTTCCGAGCGGAGAGGCGCCGGCGACACAACAACAGACAGGCGGAGGGTGCGGGAATGTTTCCCCCGTCGGCGTCGAGGGCACGCCCGTTATCGACCGCAGCCGCAATGCCATCTATGCCGTCGCGAAGACCATGAGCACCACGACGAATACGACGCAGTACTTCCGCATCCATGCGTTGGATCTAACCGACGGAAACGAGCTGTTTGGAGGACCGACAACCATTTCAGCGACTTACCCGGGGACCAAAGGAAATGCTTCCGGTGGCACGGTCACATTCAGCGCGCGTGAGCAGAGCAACAGGCCGGGGCTGCTGGAATCCGGGGGCAACATTTACGTTGCATTTGGCGGACAGTATGGGGATTGCGGCCTTTATTCAGGGTTTCTAATTTCTTACAATGCGGACACTCTGGCGCAGAGCGGCGTGATCGATTTGAATCCCAACAGCACTGAGGGAGGCATGTGGAACGGGCAGGCGGCTCCCTCCGCCGATTCAGCAGGCTCCGTTTACGTGGTGACGGGCAATACCGGAGATACGACCCCAATCGGAGCCAATGACTATCCCAACTCCGTTGTCAGGCTTACAAACTCCGGGACGCTGACGGTCACCGATTACTGGATACCGTACAACACGGTGTCTATGAACAATGCGGACGAGGATCTCGGCTCGGCAGGATTATTGCTTTTACCGGATTTGATGGATAGCGGATCTGTGGTGCATCACAACGCTGTGGCTGCCGGCAAGGATGGGAAAATGTACGTTGTGAATCGCGATAATATGGGCCAGTTCAACAGCTCAACAAACAACATAGTTCAGACAATCGCGCTCGCCCCGGCGGAAAATTTTTCCACGCCGGCTTACTTCAACAACAACGTGTATGTTTGTCCCTCTGGGCAAAGCCTCAAGGCCTTCGCGATTTCTGACGCGCAGCTCGCGACCACTGCTACCATGAGCACCACGCCAGCGATCGGCACCGCGGGATTCACGATTTCATCAAATGGCACGAGCAACGGAATTGTCTGGGCGATTCAGCCAACGGCAGGCACTTCAAATGGGATTCTGTACGCTTTCAATGCGTCGAATCTTTCGTCGATGCTTTACGCATCGAACCAGGCCGCGAGTAATCGGGACAAAACTGCACAAATCCTGGGGACCTTCCACACGCCGACGGTTGCGAATGGGAAGGTCTACTTTGGCACCGGATCGACGGTGGCGGTGTTTGGGCTCCTGCCGTAGTGGAGCAATCTTTGTACTTGCTGGAGAGTAATATCCCGCGGAGCGATCGTAGCGCGCACAGCACGAATCGTACGATCTGGAGGAAACGATGAACGGGAGGAAGGCAGCTCTTGCTCTAGTCTTTGCGCTGTTGGCGGCGATCGCGGTGCCGCTACGCGCGCAAACCGGATGCACCGACTCCCCTGAGGACCCCACAGTTGTGCTGGCGCTGGTGGGCGGAGCGGGCGGGTTGGCGGCGTGGGTGCGGCGACTCAGGTCGTAGGGTCTGCCCCAAGCAGACATTCTTCGCTTTGCAGTAATTTGTCAGGACTTCCAAAAGGACGAAGGTCCATTCCACGCAGCGCAGGGAACGGCAGAATCGGCGGATTTGATGAAGCCGCGGCGTTGGATTGGGCGGATGATCAATTGCCTCGCAGCGAAACCCCCTGAAAAAATCTGACTGCTATAATGACGCAAAGTTTCAGTCCTTCTTTCTCCATCATGTCTCTCATTCGATTCGGCGATTTTGAGCTCAACGAGCAGACGTTCGAGTTGCGCAGAAATGGTGCGCCTGTCCGGCTCCAGCAGCAGCCCGCGCGGGTGCTGGCGTTTTTGCTGAATCATCGCGGAACGCTGGTGACGCGGGAGCAGATTCGACTTGCAATTTGGGGTGACGATACTTTCGTCGACTTCGAGCAGGGTTTGAACTTCTGCATCCGCCAAATCAGGCTAGCTCTCAACGACCAGGCTGAAAAGCCAACATTCGTTGAGACTCTGCCGCGACTCGGATACCGCTTCGTTGGGAAATTGGAAAAGAGTGGAGCCAGCGAGGTCGCGGCGAGGGCTCCGAATGAGAAGCGGCTCCGGATGGCGGTAGTTCCGGTCGAGGAGCTTTCCGGCAAAGAGGGAGATTATTTTGCCGCCGGACTGACGGAGGATATGATCTCCGCACTTTCGCGGATCGATCCTGCGAGGCTGCGCGTGATTTCGGTTCCGAAGCTCGAGAGCGGCGACGGAACGGCCGCCCATCTGGATCGGCTGCAGAAGGAATTGAACCTCGACTACCTGCTGCGCGGATCAGTCAGGCGTTCGGGGGATACGCTGCGCATCAATGCGCAGTTGCACGATCTGCGCGATCAATGCGTGCTTTGGTCGGAGACCTACGACCGCAAGGCTGGCGATCTGCTGGCGGTGCAGGAAGATGTGACGGAGCGCGTGAGCCGATCGCTGGCGGTCGAATTGTTTCCCAGCGCGACTGTGGGAGCACGACGGTATTCAAAGTCCTCGGCGGCATACGACGCTTACCTGAAGGGACGGTTCTTCTGGCACAAGATGACCGCCGATGCGATCGGGCGGAGCATGGGCTACTTTAATGAGGCACTGGCGCTCGATGCAGGTTTTGCGCCGGCACATGCGGGCCTGGCGGATTGCTACGCGCAGATGGGGTCCTCGCGCGTTGGAACGATGAAACCTCTTGAGGCCGTTGCAGAATCGCGTAAACATCTGCAAAGGGCGCTGGATTTGGATGAAACACTGGCCGAGGCGCACTGCACGCTGGGCCTCATCAAGAGCTGGTACGACTGGGACTGGGACGGCGCGGGTGTCGAGTTTCAGGCGGCGCTGGCGCTCGATCCAAGCCAGATAACCGCGCTCATCTGGCAGTCGCTTCTTCTGTCGGTGAACGGGCAGCACCAGGAGTCAATCGCGTCGATGCAACGAGCGCGAGAGCTGGAGCCACTCTCGCCTACCGTCAATCTTTATCTTGGATTGGCTTATGTGCACGGTGGTCAATTTGACCTGGGGATCAGGAGAATTCGAGAGAGTGTTGAACTCGATTCAGGCTATTATCGGTCGCACATGTTTCTAGGCAGAGCCTTGAGCGCGATTAACCAGCATGACGAAGCGATCGCCGAGCTGGAACGGGCGCTGGCTCTTCGGCCCGACAGCTTCGAATCGAGCGCGTTTCTGGGATTGGCGCTGGCAGGTAGAAGAGACCGCAAAAACGCCCTCGCCATGGTGAAGAAAACTCAGGTTCTGGGCGAGAAATGTGAACCGGCGATCGTCATCGCATGTATTTATGCGCGTCTCGGAATGCCCAAAGAAATGTTCGAGTGGCTCGAGCGGGCGGTCGCGGTCAAGTCGACTCCGATCTATGTCCCACTGATCAGCGCAGAGTTCCGTCCTTACGAAACCGATACTCGGTATCACGGATTCCTGGCATCCATCGGATTGTCGCATCGCGCGCGAAATTAGCTTGCCGGTGCGATGTTCTGATTGAAGCGGAAAAAGTTGCTGGGGTCGTATTTCTTCTTGAGGGCGGCGAGTCGCGCGTAGTTTGCGCCATAGGACGCCTTGACTGCCGACGATCCTTCGTCGCCTAAATAATTCACATACGCATCGGAGGCCCCAAGGCTCGTGAGGGCTGAACCGAACTCCTGCGCCCAGGAGATGCACTTCTCCGCCATCGATGGGTCAGTCCACGAGGGCATGATGTTGATGCTGTAGTGCACGCGCCGGAGTCCGAAGGCGGTTTGCTCAACGGGCACACGGCTGGCCGCCCCATGCATATGTTCTAGAACGACCTGGGTTTGTTCCGTGGGCATCTGCTCTGTGTGATCGACAATAACGCGGAGCGCATCGTCTGTGAGCTCGCGGAGGAAAGGGCACTTGAAATAGTAGTGCGCGCCTGCGGGGGCGGTGAAATCGAGCATGGTCTGGAGCTCGGTGTATTTCTTTTCGCCCATCATGTCGGCGGCGGGCGGCGAATCGAGATAGAACTTCTTGCACACGTCGGCGCGGTCGGTATTCGATCCGCTATGACAAAGCGCGATGGCCGCAATGGGGTGGCCGTGGCCCGTAAGCAGCGCTGCATATGCGGTGAGCTCGTCGGGCGCGTGCGCGGTGAGGTCGCGATATTGGCGGAGCAGATCAAAGGCAGTGGGACGGGGATATAAAACGATGCCGCCGTAGATGGAAGCGAGCTCGTGAAGGCGAAGCTCGAGCGCGGTGACGATGCCGAAGTTGCCGCCTCCTCCGCGAATGGCCCAAAACAGATCCTCATTCTGCGTTGCACTGACGGAAAGATGATCGCCGTCGGCATTGACGAGGTCGGCGGAGACTACGTTGTCGCAGCTCAGACCGAAATTGCCCATCAGCCAGCCGATGCCTCCGCCGAGCGTTAAGCCGCAGACGCCGGTGGAGGAGATGACGCCGCCAGTTGTGGCCAGATGGAAAGGCTCGCATGTGCGATCGAATTCTCCCCAGGTAGCGCCTCCCTGAGCGAGTGCGGTTTGGCGGCCGGAATTGACCTGGACTTCGCGCATGAGGGAGAGGTCGATCATCATGGCGCCGTCGGCGACGGACTTTCCGGCGACACTGTGGCCCCCGCCCCGCACGGAGGCGGCGAGGCCGTGTTCGCGCGCGAAACGCACAGCTTGAATGACGTCGGCAATGCTGGTTGGCCGCACAATGACAGACGGCTTGCGGTCGATCATGCCGTTCCAGATCTTGCGTGCGCCAGTGTAGTCCGGATCGCTCGGGGTCAGGATGGTGCTGTTCAGAACTCGGCGCAGGCCAGCCAGTTGGTCAGTTGAGAGGGCTTCATTCGGCTCTTTCATGTTGGAGAGATTACCAAATCTTGCCGCAAATCGAGATGAGTTTTGGATGAGTTGGATGAGCCGCTGAACTCACCCGCAACTCATCTCCGGCTCATTGAGTCCGGGACGAGGGCAGGGCAGACTCCTTTCATCACAGGGCGCGAACGGACGAGGCGCCGATTTGAAAAGGAGATCAGTCATGAAGAAGAAGATGCAGTTTGCATTTGCAGCATTGATTGTTGGGCTCGCACTCATGTGCGTTCCCAACGCCCACGCCGCTTGCGGAGGTTCGATTTTGCCGCAGGCCCATCCCAGCAGTTTTCAACTCCAATCCGGGTCTGCACGACTGCTCCGGACGGAGTTTCCTTTCCAGGAGCCGGCCTCGATCGTCGGCATGTGGCACGTGACTTTCACATCCCACGGCTCTGACAGCGACTTGCCCGAAGGCGCGCCGGTCGACAACGCCCTCGTTGTGTGGCACGGCGACAACACCGAGATCATGAACTCCGACCGACCGCCGCAGGATGGAGATTTCTGCATGGGCGTTTGGAAGCAAACCGGGAGATACACATACAAGCTGAATCACTTTGCGTGGTTCGCCAACTCCTACGATCCGACCAACCCGCTGAGCTGGAGCGAAATCGGGCCCGCGCAGGGGCCGACGCACATCGTCGAAGAGGTGACTGTGAGCCCGGATGGCAGCCACTACTCGGGCACATTCACGCTGGACGCCTACGATACATCAGGCAACGCAACCGTTCACATCGTCGGTGTGCTCAGCGGAACGCGCATCAGCCTGGACACGACCGTCCCCGGTCTGCTCTGAGAAGAGGCCGGAGATCGAAATTCGTGGGGCGGCGGGATCTGAGACCTGTCGCCTCGTTTTCTTATGGAGCGAGCCCGCGGCTCTGCATTTGCGCTAATTTGCAGGCGAGACGATGCGGGCGACGAGGTCGTAGTCGTGGGATTCGGTGATTTCCGCCCGGTAGAAGCGGCCCTCTTCGAGATCTTCCAGCGGCCCAAAGTCGTTGATGAAGACTTTGCCGTCGATCTCCGGTGCATGAAACTCGGTTCGGCCCTCCCACAAAAGAGGCGTCTCCGCGCTAGGGCCTTCGGCAAGCAGAGTCAGCTCGCGTCCCACCCAGTTCCTCTTCTCGCGCCGCGAGATGGATTGCTGAAGCTTCATGAGGCGGCGGCGACGCGATTCAATGGTGCGATGAGGGACCTGCTCGTCGAGCGCGTAAGCGGCGGAGCCTTCCTCATGCGAGTAGCTAAAGACGCCGAGCCAATCGAATTTTGCCTCGCCGATAAACTGCTCCAAGACTTCAAAGTCGCGAAGCGATTCGCCGGGGAAACCGACAATGAAGCTGGTGCGCAGAGCGATGCCGGGAACGGCGGCGCGGACTTTAGCCAGCGTCTTCAAGAAGATCTCGCCGCCCGCCCCGCGTTTCATACGCTTGAGCACGTCGGGTGACGCGTGTTGCAAAGGCAGGTCAAGGTATTTGCAGATGTTGTCGTGCTTCGCAATAGTCTCCAGAAGCTTGCCAGTGATGCGGTTGGGATACGCGTAGAGAAAACGCAGCCAGCGCAGACCGTCGATGCGCGCCAGGCGATCGAGCAGCATCGCGAGCCCGTCTTTCAAGCCAAGATCTTCGCCATAGCAGGTCGTGTCCTGGCCGATGAGAGTGATTTCGCGAACGCCGCGGGCGACGAGCTGCTCGGCCTCAGCGACGACCGACTCAAAACGGCGAGAACGGAATTTGCCGCGCAGGTTGGGAATGACGCAGAAAGTGCAGGGATGGTCGCAGCCCTCGGCGATTTTGATGTACGCCGACGCGCGCGGCGTTGACAGCATGCGCGGCGTGTTCTCGTCGTAGAGATAGGTGGGGAGCAGATGCGAGGCGCCTGTCCAAGGGTCGCGCGCGAAACGCCCGGTGCGCTCACGTGCGTCGCCTTCGGGGCGGCTTTTTGTTTCGGGGGCTAAAGCCCCTTTCGATTTTTGTTCTTTAATGTACGGGCTAAAGCCCATACCCTTCACAGGCGGTTTGTGCGTGCCGGATTGGGATTCTTTTCCCGATCGCACTTCGGCGTGCGCGCTGGTGAGGATGGTGAATGGCGAGGGCGGAGAGGCCGCCGCGGATTCGAGGCCGGCTGCTTCGAGGATCGCTTCGAGCTCACCGGTTCCTACAACGGCATCGACTTCAGGGATGTTCTTGCGGATTTCGTCGCGATAGCGCTCGACGAGGCAGCCGGCGACAATCAGTTTTCGCGCGCGGCCTTCGGTCTTGTGGCGTGCCATTTCAAGGATCGTCGAAACCGATTCCTGCTTGGCCGTGTCGATGAACGAACAGGTGTTGACGACGAGGATTTCGGCATCTTCAGGACGGGCGGTCAAGCACGCGCCGGCGCGATCGAGCAGGCCCATCATGACTTCGGAATCGACGAGGTTTTTCGGGCAGCCGAGCGAGACGAATCCGACTCGGGGTCCTGGGGAAGGGGTCTCCGCATCTTGGGGCGGGACTTTGGGGGAAGATTTTTCCAGCGTTTTGGTCACTCCTTATCATTGTACCGGGAGGGAAATTTCAGTGAGACAAAACGAACCAAACACGATGATCGCGCGGCATTGGCGTGGATGGACAAAGATCAAAGATGCCGATAGTTACGAGGGTTTCCTAAAGAAAAAACTTCTGCCGGAGCTTCGGGTGATCGATGGCTATCAGGGCGGTTATGTCCTGCGCAGCGATGGTGCGGCCGAAACCGAATTCGTCGTGATCAACTTCTTCGATTCGCTTGACGCCGTAAAACGTTTTGCGGGCTCAAACTACACCGTCGCGATCTTCGAGCCGGAAGCGAAGCGCCTCTTAAGCCGGGTAGAAGAATTCGCAACACACTACGCAGTGCGAGCTTGCACGCTTTGAGCGGAAGCAAGCTAACTGTCTTTGCGATAGAGCAGGTCACGCATGGCACGGCGGCGCGCGGCGTTGACTTCAACCGCGGCACGGCGCTCGGCGTATTCGAAAGGACGATTCTCTTTGTCGGCGGACTCCTCTGGCTCGCTGCACGATGGGCAGCGATTGGCGAAGCCGGGTTTGCCAGGATACAGCTCGAACTCCTCGCCACAAGCTACACATGTTTTGATTGGAAACGACATTCGGGAATATGTTAACGAAAGTCGCTGTGGAAATCGAGAGAAGCAGGGAGCAAGGGAGCGGAGCGGTCGCTGCTAGTTGGCGAGCACGGCGCGATAGCGGACTTTGCCTTTTTTCACTTTATCAACGGCTTCATTGGCTTTCTCCATTGGGAAACGTTCGGTGATGGCCTTCACGCCATGGCGCGCAGCCACATCGAGCATCTCGCGCAGACGCCAGGGCGGACCAACCGGGCTGCCGCCGATCACGCGCATGCCGGAAACCAGCGGAAAAGCGTGAACCGTAACGGGCGATGGAGGAACGCCCACAAACCAGAGCGAGCCGTGCGGCTGCAGGGCCTGAAGATATGAGCCCCAATCCTGATCTGCGTTGACCGTGGTCAGGATAAAGTCGAGCGATCCAGCCACTTCTTTCATCGATTTCGATTCGCGGCTGTTGACGAAGTGGTGCGCGCCCATCGAGCGCGCTTCTTCTTCCTTTGCAAGCGTGGTGGAAAAGGCCGTGACATGCGCGCCGAAGACGCGTGCGAACTGAATGGCAATGTGTCCGAGGCCGCCGATTCCGACTACACCAACGCGCGAAGAAGGGTTAATGCCGGCCTCGCGCATGGGGTTGTAGACGGTGATGCCGCCGCCAAGCAACGGCGCGGTCTGCTCGCTTTCGAGACCCTCAGGAATCGGAACCACAAAGCGCGCGTTGGCGCGAACGCGATCGGCATAGCCGCCGTGGCGATGAACGCTGGTGCCCTCGGCCGCAGCGCAGAGATTTTCCTGGCCGCGCATGCACCACTCGCACTGGCCGCAGGAATTCGATTGCCATCCGAGCCCTACGCGCTGGCCGGCCTCAAGGGAGCGCACCTCAGAGCCAAGCGCCGAAACCACGCCAATGATTTCGTGGCCGGGGATAAAGGGGTACTGGCTGATGCCCCAGTCATTGGCGATCAGGTGAAGATCGCTGTGGCAAACGCCACAGTGCGTAATTTCGATTTCGACCTCGTAAGCACCCAGCTTGCCCGGGTCATATTTCAACGGCAGAAGCTCAGCTCCAGCCGCATGAGCCGCAAGACCCTGAATTTGCGCCATGATTTCCCCCGAAGCTCGAACTGCAATCTATTTTCCGGCTTGGCCCCAAACCCTGCCGGTGGAAAAGAATAGGATGACGTCGCGCCGCGTCTAGTTTAAACCGCCAGGCTCGATATTGAGATTCAGAACCCAGAAGCCGCTGAGCACGCCTCCGGCCGGAGCTTCGCCGATGAGTTCCGCGGATTCGCCATTCAAGCCCGCGCCTTGCGCGTTGCGCAGCGGCTCAAGCGCATTTGCGACTGAAAGCGGCAGGCTGGTGAGGGTTTGGCCGTGAATCTCGGCCTGCGTTTCAGGAGCAAGAAGGCTCACGTAAATGCGGTCGGCGGCGTGCTGATCGCGGACCTCTGCCAGCACAGTGGAGAGATCGACGGGCGAGGACGATTGGCGAGGCTGAAGCAACGTGCGGTCGAGAGTTGCGGCGTCAGAAACGAGCAAGCGGAGGGTGCCGGTGCCTAGACGGTCGGGCAGCTTGAAAGTGATGCGAACGTTGCGCTCAGGCTGATGTGACGGCTGCAGGGTGGCTTCCACGGTGATGGTGTCACCGGCATGAGCGATATCGGTAGAAGCGATGCGCGCCTGAGCCAGCGCGACGTCGACAGCGTGAGGAATGACCTGGACATGCAGATCGACGGAGCGAACCACGCCTTGGCGCGCGCCGTTGGTATAGAAGCGCGTGAACTCGGTGCCGGCCAATAGAGCTGCCATCATGGGGGCGGGGGCCCCCTGGGCCGATGGGGCCCACAGATCGAGCGGGACCGTCGGAAAGCCTGCAATCTCGATGTTTCCAGTGACGTGATAGCTGGCTGCCTCGGAGCTCAGGTTCGATTCGAGCAACGATTCGTAAAGAACGACCTGCACTGCAGTCGGCGTCAGCGAAGGGAGGTCGAGGATCTCGACATTGACTTTGCGTGGCCCGTCGAGCGAATCGACCGAGATGTGCACGGGAATCATGTGCGCCTGAGCGCCAAAAACGCCGCGAATCGCAGACTCACGATCCTGCGTGAATGCGCCGACGACTGCGCCGGTATTGACGATTTTGAACGAATTCAGCGGAGAGGCAAGCGTGGTCACCACATCGGCCGTGGTCATGGGCATTGAGACCGCTCCGGCTCCAAGAACTGGATGGCCGCAGGCGAGCAACTGCCTGGGATCGACCCACGTGACAGTGCAGGTGGCGGAGACCTCAAGATCACCGCGAATCAGCTGCATGCTGACCGCGGATCCAGGCTGAAGCGCCGCAGCGGACCCCGAACCTGGTTGCTCATCGGACTGAATACCAGAGTGGATGCCCTCGGCCGAGCTTCCTGACGCCGTACTTCCGCTTAGCGATCCGCCGGCGGCTACGGGCGATAGCGACGTTCCCGCGGTTTGCTGCTGCCAAAAACGAATCGCGTCGGGCAGAAACCCACTCATCACGAGAGGCGTATCCAAGGGCTGGAACGTCATGGCCGAGTCGAACC